>QWCJ01000003.1_pt1 | contig 189569 bp, 175 predicted proteins | sample 1972501 | NCBI WGS metagenome assembly QWCJ01 (sample SAMN09866711, study PRJNA288562) | Human vaginal metagenome isolate term2_vaginal, whole genome shotgun... | isolation source: vagina | host: Homo sapiens | place: USA: California
TAATATTATTTAAAGCAAGCTCAGTTTTTAATAAGCATTGTAGCCCTCTACCAGCATTGGAATATGGAATACTATCAAATTCCGTTATCATACTTGATTTCCATTGACTTATATTCAATAATATCTCCAATATCACATTGAAAATACTCACAAATCTTTCCTAATGTTTCTAGACTTACATTTTCGTCTCTTCCCATTTTTGCTATTGTCTTGGGTGTTGTTGCGATTGCACATTGTAAGTCTGTTTTTTTCATATTTTTATCTATTAAAACTTCCATAATTTGTTATATGAAAATCCCATATCATTCTCCAATTCTATATTTTACCTTTCTAAATGTATAGATTAACTATCTAATTAGAGAATATAATACAGATTCCTTTCAATTATATGATTTACTGCGTTAAACTTAGCAAAAAATAAAGGCAGTCCGAAAACTGCCGATATTTATCTCTCTGCACCTTTGCTATGGTCTTTCTTATATGACTTAAGTTTGTCCTCTGCCCTAAAGCTATTTATTTGCCCTAATATGGACTTTTTATCCTTGTCTTGACTCCTTACTTGTTCTTTTGCTTTTAATAGCTGAGAAGACAGAATACGAACATTTTTATGTTCCCTTTCATTGTTGCCAATATTAGTTTTTACTTCTCCGAAGATTTTAACAAAATCTTCTTGCTTTAGGTTCTGTAGATCTTTTGTCTTATATCCATAGGCTGGATAATTACCAAGTAATATATTTAGATTTAAACCCACAAAGTAAAAAGTAAAAATGAAGTAAATTCGAAGTGAGATTAATTTGAAAACTGGATAAACAAGATTAACAGATATTATATTAAAACAATACTTCTCCGGTACTGGTACTGGGACGGGACTAAAAATTTGAAAACGTCCTATAATTAGGTGGATTTAGTGGCATTAGAAAAAATAAAATCCTATATCTTGAACGGTTTGGTATATATCGTACGCTTGGGAAAGAAGAACAGAAATAATAGCAAAATTTTCTAAAAATTTTCTAAAAATATTCTATAAAAGATAAAATGATTTTTTTCAAAGATTAATATTTAACATACAAAAAAACCGTAGCGTTAAGCTACGGTTTTTCATGTACATATACTTAGTTTAAAACTAATTTTTCCACTAAATGTAGTTAATTTGTGTGGCAAAATAGACCTCTACCATAACTATTGATATTTAAAAATATCGTATATATAGTATAATTGTACAGACGCATATACTATTTAACGGGGGTTAAGATGATTCACATAGATAATAAATCATTAAAAGGTTATAAATTTATAGATTTATTTGCAGGTATTGGTGGATTTAGACTTGCATTAGAATCATTCGGCGCACAGTGTGTCTATTCAAATGAATGGGATAAATTTGCTCAAGAAACATATCACATGAATTTTGGTGATACCCCTGAAGGTGATATTACTCAAGTTGATGAAACAAGTATTCCAGATCACGATATATTATGTGCTGGCTTTCCTTGTCAGCCGTTTTCGATTAGTGGTAAGCAATATGGTTTTGAAGATAGTAGAGGTACTTTGTTTTTTGACGTGGCTAGAATTGTTAAAGAAAAACGCCCCAAGGTAGTATTCCTTGAAAACGTTAAAAACTTTGCTACACATGACGGCGGTAAAACAATCAGTGTCGTTAAAAATACTATGCTAGAATTAGGCTATAGTTTCCAATTTAGGGTTCTGAATCCAATTAATTATGGTATTCCGCAAAAGCGTGAGCGTGTATACATGGTATGTTTTAGAAATGATGTTGAGCGAGAATCGTTTGTATTTCCTCAACCTTTTAAATTAAATAGATTCGTTGAAGATTTTTTACTACCTGATAATGAAGTTAGAGATTTAATTGTTAATCGTACAGATTTGGTGCTTAATGACAAAGTTAACATCAATTATAATTCTCCTTCTACAATCAGAGTAGGAACCGTGGGTAAGGGCGGTCAGGGTGAAAGAATTTATTCACCTAAAGGAATAGCCATAACTTTATCTGCATATGGTGGAGGAGTATTTGCTAAAACGGGTGGCTATTTGATTAATGGACAAACTAGAAGACTCCATCCCCGAGAATGTGCTCGAATCATGGGATTTCCAGATAGTTTTAAATTGCATCCTAATATGAATCAAGCATATAAGCAGTTGGGTAATTCTGTTGTAGTTGACGTATTGCAACTTATAACGCAACAAATTAGCGATGCCTTAAACCATAAATATAGTGGGACAAACCAGTTAGAGATGGTTTGAGTTATAATGAATTCACAAAATTTTCTAAATCGGTTGGATTTTGTTCTTTGCGTAATTCGATACTAAAAATAACATTAGCATTTCTTGTATTAGATAATTTTCTAATATGATAAATGTTTTCTTTAAAATAGCTAAACATATATTCAGAATCATCAACTTGAAATTTGAGCTTATTAAGACGGTTGTTAGATTTGATGTTGAAATCATCTGTTAACTCAAAATTGATATTCATCTGGGTTAATTTTTTTAGGACTTCTTGTTGCTTGCTTTTTGGTACTTTGCTAGAGCCACTTTTTTTGATCCTATATTTAGCAGTTATAAAGAAATAATTACCATATTGATTGATAGGAAAAATAATGTAGTCTTTTCCTTTCGTAATCATAAATTTAACGCCTTTATCTTTATAGGCATTAGTGATCCATTCATTAAATATTTTTTGATCTATATCAATATTTTGTCCAATTGAGTCAACATGTGCATATTTTTCAAAATGCTTGTTCATATATGCAATTATGAAATCTGTACTTTTATTTGGCTTCGTTTTATTATTTGGTGAAAAAATAAATTTTTTATTTTGATAATCTGGCAAAAGCACAAATTGCCCACTTTGTGCGGAGGGCATCTTAACTTCTATATAAAACATTTTTTTGTTATTTTCATATTTGATGTCACTAATTGTTGAATTACTAAAGCCAAAATGAGTAAAGAAGTTGCCATACTTTTTGTTTAAATATGCATTGCAATCTAATTCAAATAATTTCCACTTTTCCATATAATATCCTCTATATCATTGCTCTTTTAAGAATTACTCTTATTATATTAAATTTTAACAGACTAAAACATATTAACATGTCATTTATTAGCTTTTTAAGCGAGCTATATATCTGCTATAAAAAAAGCCGAGAATATTCTCGACTTTTTCTATTTCTTTTCACCATATGTTTCTTTAATGATTAAGACAGATGCAGCACCAATTAATGATACAATACCTGATATCATAATCATGTTCGGCATATATTTGTTTAATAATGGATATAAAACAAAGGAAGCAACTGAAGCTACCACTTGTGGTAAACATATCCATGAATTAAATAATCCCATATATACGCCGATATTTGAACCACTTAAGGCATTCGTTAAGATAGTGAATGGAATGGCGTTGATAGTTACCCAGACAATTCCAATACATATGAAGGCGATGATTGATCCTAATTTAGTATGAGCATTAGCTAAGACAAAATAACCAAGAGCTCCGACAATTAATCCTAAAATATACATTGGTTTACGAGTTTTATCATTGATTTTTACTAAGACAAATCCCCATAAGATAGCGATAATTGTTTGGATACCTAATAAAATTCCATACCAATTTCCAGCAAGTTGGAAGGCTTCACTCTTAGCATTAGCTGTATGCCAAATATTTTGAGCAATAGTTCCGGGACCATAAGTCCACAAATATTGAAAGCTGACCCAAGAACAGAATTGTACAATTCCTAATGTCCAAAAAACTTTTGGTGCCTTTTTTAAAATATTAATTAATCCATGAACTTCAGATTTTTTATTAGCCAGTTTATGATATTGGGCATAAGTTATAGGATCATATTCATGTACATTGCAAATAGTAAAAATAGAAGTAACTATTAAAATCAAGGCTCCGATGTAGAAAGATAATATTACAGAATCAGGTACGATTCCTTTCGAAGCAGTGTTTTTAATTCCGATGATAGTTAAGATAGTTGGTAATATAGTTGCAAAGACGCCACCAATGTTACTCCATATTGTTTGCCATGACCAAGCGGTGTCTTTTTGTGCGATATTAACCATGTCCGAAATCATCATCTTAAATGGTTGCATGGACATATTTGATGATAAATCCATAAATAAAATGGCAATAGCACCAAACCATAAAGCCGCTGATGTAGATAAACCTAATGAACCTGCATTTGGTAAAAGGCACATAACAATTACTGCTACAATAGTTCCTAACATTAAATAAGGTAGTCGTCTACCTAATCGTGGTATCCAAGTTCTATCTGAATAGTATCCAACAAGAGGTTGAACTATCATACCTGCCAGTGGCGGTAAAATGAAGAAAAATCCTAATCTGGTGGGATCAGCTCCTAGGGTTTGAAAAATTCGTGCCATATTAGCACTTTGTAGCTGAAATGCCATACTGGTACCTAAATTACCTAATGTCATCATCATTAAAGTTGATAATGCCAAAGTAGGTAATTTTTTTGTTTTTTCCATAGTAGTATTCACCTTTAAATTGAAAATTAGATAATGCAAGGGAAAATTTTCCCATTTTTTCAAAAGAGAAAGCGTTTCCTTGCTAATAGATGGTATTATACACTATATTAATATACGATTCAAGTTGGAATAGTGGGCGTACCTCTATATGATAGCGTTTTCAAATAGCATTTAGTGGATGTTTATTTAAAAAAATAAGAATAATTTGGAGCAAAAATTATTTTATCTTGAATTAGTTAGTTACTGATGATATAATTTATTAGTCATGTTAATCTATGGTCTGAGAAATGGCTATGGCAAAGGAGATAATAATTATGAAACAAGGTATACATCCAGATTATCAAGAAGTAGTTTTCATGGATTCATCAACTGGTGCAAAATTTGTATCAGGTTCTACTTTGAAACCAAAAGAAACTATCGAATTTGAAGGTAAAACTTATCCATTAGTTCGTGTTGAAATTTCTTCAGATTCCCACCCATTCTACACAGGTAAACAAAAGTTTGCTCAAGCAGATGGTCGTATCGAAAAATTCAACAAGAAGTATGGTATTTCTTCAAAGAATTAATCACGACAAGATTCTTTGTAAAAGAGCAGCCCTATGTTGGTTGCTCTTTTTTAACTTTATAAGTGATATAATTTATTATGTGTTTATAAACACTGATTAGTTTAAATACTAATTAAGGTTAGGAGTAAATTTTTTATTATGAAAATGCAACTTTCAGAAATCGCTAATGCAATTGGTTGCGATTTGTCTATGAATGAAAGTGCGATTGTATCGTCTGTAGTGTTTGATTCACGAAAAGCAGTCGCAGATTCATTATTTGTTCCCTTGGTTGGCGAACGTGATGGTCATGATTATGTTGCCAATGCAGTTGCTAATGGTGCTGTAGCTGCATTATGGCAAAAAGATCATGCTAATAGACCTGAGAATATTCCTGTACTTGTGGTTGATGATACATTATTAGCGTTGCAAAAATTAGCAAAATATTATTTGCAAAAAGTTAATCCAACGGTGGTTGGGATTACAGGATCCAATGGTAAAACTACTACTAAGGATATGGTTGCTGCGGTTTTATCGAAAAGATTTAATGTGCATAAAACACAAGCCAATTTTAATAATGAAATCGGCGTACCAATAACGATTCTAGAAATGAAACCTACAACTGAAATTTTGGTTTTGGAAATGGGTATGGATCGTGCAGGTCAATTGCATCATTTGAGTGAGATCGTTTGTCCAGATGTTTGTGTAATTACGATGATTGGTGAAGCACACATTGAGTTTTTTGGTACAAGAGATAAAATTGCTGATGCGAAAATGGAAATCACTGATTTCTTAAAAGAAGATGGAAAGTTTATCTTTAATGGTGATGAGCCTTTATTGCAAGCACGTGCTCAAAAATTGAATCAATTACAGGCCACTTTTGGTTTTAACTCAACTGATACAATTTATGCAACTAATTTCAATTCATATATGCACCATGCTTCATTTACCATTAATGATTCTAAAGTTAAATTTACTATACCAATGATTGGTAAACACAATGTGTCAAATGCGTTGGCAGCTATTTTGGTAGGTAGAACGTTTGGCGTGCCTGATGTAGAAATAGCACAGGCATTGGCTAATTTTGTACCAACAGCTAATAGAATGCAGTGGGAAAAAGGCGACTTAGGTGAAGCAATTATGAGTGATGTTTATAATTCTAACCCTACTGCTGCTAAAGCTGTGTTAACATCATTTAGTCAAGTTGATGTAGATGCATTTGGTCGTCGGATTGCTGTTTTAGGCGATATGTTAGAATTGGGTGCAGCTTCACATCAGTTGCATGCTAGTTTAGCCGAGGTTTTGACTCCTCAATTAATAGATGAGCTTTATCTATATGGTCCGGAAATGAAATATTTATTCGAGGCGCTGTCTGGAAAATATGAAAGCTCAGCTTTGCATTACTATGAAAAAGATCATATGGACAGAATGATTAATGATCTTAGAGAAGATATAAAGCCACATGATATTGTTATGCTTAAGGGCTCTCATGGAATGCATCTTGAAAAAGTGTTAGAGCGCCTTCTGTAGGAAGGAAATAGATATTTGAAATTTTCAGAATTAAATTTAAAGCCAGAATTATTGAAAGCAATTAAGCGTGCGGGGTTTGAAGAGGCAACGCCGATCCAGGAAAAAACGATTCCTTTGGTTCTAAGTGGCAAGGATGTCATAGGACAAGCCCAAACAGGAACAGGTAAGACAGCTGCTTTTGGTTTACCAATTTTACAAACTTTAGATAAAAAGCAGGAAGGTATTCAAGCCTTAATTATTGAGCCTACACGTGAGCTTGCTATTCAAACACAAGAAGAATTATTTAGATTAGGTAGAGATGAAAATGCACATGTGCAAGTAGTTTATGGTGGTGCAGATATTCGACGTCAAATTAGATCATTAAAGCAGGTTCCTAATATTTTGGTAGGTACTCCTGGTAGATTACTTGATCATTTAAAGCGACGTACAATTAATCTTTCTCATTTGAAGCATGTTATTTTAGATGAAGCTGATGAAATGTTAGATATGGGCTTTATCCAAGATATTGAAAGTATTTTGACTTTTGCTTCTAATGATCATCAAACTTTATTATTTTCAGCTACTATGCCTAAACCAATTTTACAAATTGGTGAAAAATTTATGCATGATCCGCAAATTGTCCAGATTAAATCTAAAGAGTTAACTGCAAATTTGATTGATCAATATTTTGTTCGTCTAAAAGAAAATGAAAAATTTGATATTTTATGTAGATTGATAGATGTCCAAGATCCAGAATTATCGGTTGTTTTTGGTAGAACCAAACGACGTGTTGACGAACTGACTAGAGGATTTCAGGCACGTGGTTATGATGCTGCAGGAATACATGGTGATTTAACCCAAACTAAGCGAATGAGTGTTTTGAAACGCTTTAAGCAAGGTAAATTGGATATATTGGTAGCTACTGATGTAGCAGCTCGTGGTCTTGATATCTCAGGGGTTAGTCATGTTTATAATTATGATATTCCTCAAGATCCTGATTCATACGTTCATCGAATTGGAAGAACGGGTAGAGCAGGTAAGAATGGTATGTCAATTACTTTTGTTACTCCTAATGAAATTGGCTATATGAAGACAATTGAAAGATTAACACGTAAGAAAATGACACCTCTAAGACCACCATCTGATAAAGAAGCTTTTGATGGTCAATTAAGCATTGCAAACAAAAAAATTCAAGAATTATTAGATAGTGATTTAACTAAGTATACTAAAGAAGCTGAAAAATTATTAGAAAATAATTCTGCTCTAGATTTAGTTGCCGCATTATTAAAAGATATGGCTAAGGATGCTGAGCAAGTAAAAGTAGAAATAACTCCGGAAAAACCGTTGCCTTTCAAAAATAGAAGAGGAAACACACAAAACTTTAAACGAAGATATCGTTCAGATGATCGTGATCGAAATATTAAGCGTCATCGCAAACCAAATGCTCAAACAAGAGAGCGGAATATTAAACATAATTTTGTAATTAAGAAAAAAGATTAAAATAAAAAACAGTGTCGGAGTACTAATTTTAAGTGCAGGATGCTGCTTTTTTTATAAATAATATGTCATGATATAATATTTATTATTGCTAGTTTATTATGATGATATGAAAGGAAATGCTTGTGTTACGTGGCGTTGGTATTGATATTGTTGATTTAGACAGAATTCGTGAGCAAATAAAAAAAGGCGATTTATTTGCTAAAAGAGTGCTAACTTCTAAAGAATTTGAACAATATCAAAAATATCAGGAAAATAGACAAGTAGAGTATTTAGCTGGCAGATTCTCCTGTAAAGAGTCTTTTTCAAAGGCTATGGGAGTAGGACTAGGTACTATTGTTAAATTTAAAGAAGTAGAGATTATTGATAATGATTTAGGACAGCCAGAGATGACAGCTAAAAGTTATCATGGTAGGATTTTTGTAAGTATTTCGCATGAGAAAAGATATTTAGTCACGCAGGTAGTGTTGGAGGATATTTAAGAAATGATCTCAGGAATTCATAGACCGACCAAAATATTGGTTGATCTAGCAGCAATTAAAAGTAATGTCGAAAATGAAATAAAAAATTTGAAATCAGGGCAAAAGTTATGGGCAGTTGTCAAGGCCAATGGGTATGGACATGGTAGTGTTGTCATTTCTAAGACAGCTATTGCTGCGGGTGCTCAAGGATTATGTGTTGCTATTTTAGATGAAGCTATTGAATTACGTAAAGCTGGAATTAAGGTACCTATTTTAGTATTGGGTATTACTTTACCTAAATTTGCATCATTAGCAGCTGAGAATGACATTTCTTTAACTGTTGGTGATTTAGATTGGTTAAAACAAACTAGCACTTTTTTATCTGGGACTAAATTAAAAATTCATTTGGCAATTGATTCTGGGATGGGGAGAATAGGTTTTAATGAAGATGATGCATTTTTAAAGGCTAATGATTATTTATTGTCTCATCCTGAATATGATGTTGAAGGAATGTTTACCCATTTTTCTACAGCAGATTGTCATGATTTAGAGTATTTTGATAGTCAAGTTAAAAAATTTGACCACTTTAAAAAAATGTTAAGAATAAAGCCAAAGTATATTCATTGTGATAATAGTGCAGCTTCTATTTTTAATCGCCAAGTGGATAGTGATTTAGTACGCTACGGGATCGCCATGTACGGCTTAAATCCATCTTCAGCACCTCATGGCATTGAGATTCAACCTAAATTTACTTTGCAACCAGCTCTTTGTTTTGTTAGTGAATTAGTATTTGTAAAACAAATTCATGCTAATAATGCGGTGGGTTATGGTGCAACTTTTAAAGCTGATACTGATGAATGGATTGGCACAGTTCCAGTAGGATATGCTGATGGTTGGCAACGCTCAATGCAAGGATTTAAAGTTAAAGTTGGGGATGTATATTGTCCAATTGTTGGTCGTGTATGTATGGATCAATTTATGGTTTTGCTACCAGAAAAAATGCCGGTAGGTACTCCAGTTGAATTGATTTCCGCTGATGCAAAAGCTCCAAATAATATCAAAGCAGTAGCAGATTATGCTAATACAATTCATTATGAAATTGCTTGCTTGTTAAGTGACCGTGTACCACGTGAATATCTCAATAAATTTTAGAAATTTAATCAAAAAGATAATAGCCAAAGTAAAAAGGTTATCAGCGTTAAAACTGATAACCTTCTTTTTTTACAAATTATTTATTCAAATATTGACCAGGTTTTTCATCCGATCTTAGAATTGTACCGGACTGCAAATCTTCAATCTCCGCTACTACAAAACCCTTTTTTTCTAATTTGTCTACAATGGCTTTCATTGTATCATTGGATACGCCTACAGGTAATGTAAATAGATTACGACGAACTAATTCACCTAATTTAACATCCAAGGTTAAGCAACTAGCAATATTAGTATATTTGGAAATTATTTTTGCCATCTTGACTAAATTTCCACGTTCATTATCAGAAAGGACGGTTAAAACAAACGAACTATTTTTAATATTCCAAGCATCTGAGAGCATTCCTAATAATTTGGAGTGAGTTAAAATCCCATAAAAATAATCTTGTTCATCAAGAACAGCAATATATGGTAAGTCCTTAATGTTAAAAAATACTTGAAAAAATGGTGAATTAACCTTAATGGTTTTAGTTGCATTTTTCAAAAGATAAGTTACAGGTAAATTCATGTCGCCACCTTGTGACTTATGGCGATAGATGTGCATTTTATAAATATTCCCTCGAAAAAGTTTACCTGAGTCATCTAAAATAGGGACACAACGATAGCCTGAATCTTCTAAAATTTGTAATGCTTCGGCTAAAGTTGCTTTTTCATTAACGGTTGTTAAATAGTCTTTTTTATAGACTAATGATTTGATTAGCATATTTTTCCTCCATATATCGATAATTTTATAAAATTATATCATAAAATCAGGGCAAAATTAAACATTGATTAATAAAAAGTTCATTTTATCAATCAATGTTCAAAAAAGTGCTAATCTTTTAGATTTAAGCTATATTAAATTATTGACGAACCTTAACGCCAGTTTCTTTGAAGGCACGATCCATAACTTCCTTCAATTGTTTTGCGGAAGCTTCCATTCTCTTTTGTTCGTCTTCATTCAAAGGCATTTCAATAACTTGTTCAAGACCTTTGCGACCAACAACTGCAGGAGTACCAATGTGAAGGTCATGTAAACCATATTCACCATTCATTGATACTGATAATGGAAGAACAGCATGTTCATCGTTCAAAATAGCTTTAGTAATTCTTGCAAGTGCAGTACCGATACCATAGAAAGTTGCACCCTTCAAGTTAATGATAGTGTAGGCAGCATCAGCAACTGTCTTGTGAATTTCTTCAAGCTTGTTTTCACCAACTTCTGGATGTGCTTTAACCCAATCTGATACTTTAACACCAGCAACGTTGTTGTAGCTCCATACAGGGAATTCAGTATCACCGTGTTCACCAAGCATGTATGCATTAACTGAACGAGGGTCAACGTGTTCCAATTCAGCAATAGCTCTTTGAAGACGACCAGAGTCAAGAGATGTACCTGAACCGATAACACGATCTTTTGGAAATCCTGAAATCTTCCAAGTTGCATGAGTTAAAATGTCAACAGGGTTGGCAGCAACTAAGAAAATACCCTTAAATCCTGATTCAACAATTGGTTCAACAATTGCACTCAAGATCTTTAAGTTCTTGTTAACTAAGTCAAGACGAGTTTCACCTGGTTTTTGTGGAGCACCAGCAGAGATAACTACTAAGTCAGCATCCTTAGCGTCTGAATATTCAGCAGAGTAAATATTCTTTGGAGCAATCCAAGGTGTAGCGTCTGATAAGTCGATAGCATCTCCTTTAGTTCTATCTTTAACAATATCAACAATACCTAATTCTTGTGCAATGCCTTGTTGTACCATAGCAAATGCGTAACTAGATCCTACGGCACCGTCACCAACAAGAATAACTTTATGAATTTTTTCTTCTGTCATGTTTTACAACATCCTTTCTTAATTTTGTTAATCCTTTAACAAATTGATTATACCATTTAAAAGCAAAGTTTTAAAATTTTGTATTATTTTATATGTTATAATCTTGATTTAGTAGATGAGCTATAGGAGATTGATCAAATGAAATTAATTGTGGGATTAGGAAATCCTGGTTTAAAATATCAAAAAACAAAGCATAACACTGGATTTATGGCTATAGATTATTATTTGAAAAAAAATGGTCTTTCCTTTAATAAGGAAAAATTTGAAGGCTTTTGGATAAAAACTAAGATTAAAGGTGAAGATGTTATTTTACTTGAACCTCAAACGTATATGAATGATTCAGGAAAATCGGTCACACAATTAGTTGATTTTTTTAAAATTGATGCACATGATATTTTAGTAATACATGATGATATGGATATGCCAGTAGCTAAAATACGGCTTAGAAAAAGTGGCAAATCAGGTGGACACAATGGAATTAAGAGTATTATTAATTGCTTAAATGATTCAGAATTTAATCGACTAAAAATAGGAATTGATCATCCAACGAAAGAAACAGTGGTTTCATGGGTTTTGACACCATTTTCAAGCGAGGATTGTACTAAAATGGAAGCAACGTTTGCAACTGTAAGTCAGATTATTGATGATTTTATTGACAATAAGAGCATAGAATTTTTGATGAACAAGTATAATTAAGCATAAAAGGTAATGAAGTAATGAAACTTTCTGAGTTAATTGCAGCTGATGCTAACTTGGTAAATTTTATCAAGGCAGTTCCGCAAGCAAAAAATTCGATGTTAACAGGGGTGAATTTTGGAGCCTTTAATCTGATCATCAGAGAGCTTTTACATAGGCTACAACAACCTATTTTGATTGTCGCTAGTGATGAAAATCGAGCACAGCAAATTTATTCGTCTTTGGTAGAACTTTTTGAAGAAAATATGGTTCATTTTTTTCCAGTTGAACCATTATTAGAAACGCAGGCTGCTGTATCGTCATTGGACGAATTAAGTCAAAGATTAGATGCTATGTCTTTTTTGCTGACGAAACAAAAAGGAATAGTTATTTCTACTCCACAGGCTTTGCAATATCCATTACCTGCTGCTATTAAATTTAAAGCGAATAGTTTAACCTTAAAAGTAAATCAAGTTTGTAACTTATCAAAAATTTGTGATTTTTTGGTTCACTGTGGATATAAACGTGATGATTTGGTGGCAAATCCTGGTGAATTTGCACTAAGAGGGGATATTCTAGATATTTATCCGATTAATATTGCATATCCATATCGTATCGAGTTTTTTGATGATGAGATAGATAATATCAGAACTTTTAATCCTGTTAGTCAACGTACTAAAGACAGTTTAACTGAGGTAGTTATAGAGCCTGCAGATGATCAGTTAGATAAACTTTATCAAAATGAAGATTATACTACAATTTTAGACTATCTAACTGAGTCAGGGATTATTTGTTTTGATGATATTAGAGCAATTAGGCAAAATATTGTTCAAATTGATGCCCGCAATCGTGATTATTTAGCTCATGAGACAAGCACCAATATTAAAAATAGTAGATTAGATTTTACGTCAATTTTTAACCAAATTGTTCAAGCTAAAATTTATAGTTCTTTGTTTCAAGTTAGTGTCAATGATTTAAAAATAGATCAATTATTAAATCTACATACTAGAGAACCCCAACAATTCTTCAGTCAGATGTCGCTGATTAAAAATGAATTATCAGTGTATGAATTACAACAACAAACTGTTATTATTCAGGCTGATAATTTAGTGCGAGCCAAGCAAATTAAGAGTACTTTTGCTGATTATGGCATTGATATCACTATTGCTGCTGAAAATAAGTTAATTCCAAATAAGCGGCAAATTATTGTAGATAATTTTAATCAAGGCTTTGTTTTACCTCGAATTAGTTTGATTTATTTGACTGAACATGACTTGTTTAATCGACAACTGCATATCCATAAAAAAATAAAGAGTTTAGAAAATGCTCAGCAAATTCGTAGTTATCAGGAATTAAATCCTGGTGACTATGTTGTGCATATTAATCATGGTATTGGTATTTTCGAAGGTATAAAGACTTTAGAAAGCAATGGCAAAAAGGGTGACTATATAACGATTACATATCGTAATCATGATCAGTTGTTTGTACCAGCTGATCAATTAGGAGTTGTGCAAAAATATGTAGCATCTGATGGAAAAATACCAAAAATAAATAAGCTTGGTGGTAATGAATGGGCCAAAACTAAGTGCCGTGTCCAAGAAAAAATTGAAGATATTGCTGATGAATTGCTGGCAATTTATGCTCATCGAGCAACTGAAAAAGGTTTTGCTTTTTTACCTGATGATGAATTACAGCGTGATTTTGAAGCATCTTTTCCATATTTAGAAACGCCTGATCAAATCAAAGCTATTAAGGAAATCAAGTTAGATATGCAAAAAGAAAAACCAATGGATCGTCTATTAGTAGGTGATGTTGGATTTGGTAAGACTGAGGTTGCTTTGCGTGCGGCTTTTAAAGCTATTGATAGTGGAAAACAAGTAGCTTTTTTGGTGCCTACAACAATTCTTGCTGAACAACACTATGCAACTATGCTTGAAAGATTTAAAGATTTTCCTGTTAATGTTGCCATGCTATGTCGCTTTCAAACTGAAAAGGAAGCCGATGAAATAGCCACTAATTTGTCAAATGGAAAAATTGATATAGTAGTGGGTACGCATCGAATTCTATCACGTGATATTAAGTTTAAAAATTTGGGGTTATTAATTATTGATGAAGAACAACGTTTTGGCGTAAAACACAAAGAAAAGCTCAAAAAATTAAAAAATAATATTGATGTATTAACACTAACAGCTACGCCAATTCCTCGTACATTGCATATGTCTATGATTGGTGTGCGTGACTTGTCTGTGATGGAGACACCACCAGCTAATCGTTATCCGATTCAAACTTATGTAACAGAAGAAACACCAAATATTGTGCGAGAAGCGTGTTTACGTGAATTAGCAAGAAATGGGCAAATTTTTTTCTTACATAATAAAATTCAAGATATTGATCAAAAAGTTGCCTATTTGTCACAATTAATTCCTGAAGCACGGATCGAATATATTCATGGTCGTATGTCTGAAAGACAGTTAGAAGACATTATGTTGCGATTTACTCAGAAAAAGTTTGATATTCTAGTTACAACTACGATTATTGAAACAGGGGTAGATTTACCTAATGTGAATACTTTATTAGTAGAAAATGCCGATACATATGGATTGAGCCAATTATATCAGTTACGTGGTAGAATTGGTCGAAGTTCTCGCTTGGCATACGCATATTTTTTATATAAGCGTGACAAAGTTTTAACAGAAGTTAGTGAGAAAAGATTGAATGCTATTCGTGATTTTACGGCATTAGGCTCAGGCTTTAAAATAGCTATGCGTGATTTGTCAATTAGAGGTGCTGGTAATATTTTAGGAAAGCAACAGCATGGTTTTATTGATAGTGTTGGTTATGATTTGTATGCTCAGATGCTTGATCAAACAATTAAGCAAAAACGAGGCGATAAAGTATGTCATAAAACTAATGCTGAAGTTAGAATAAATTTGGAAGCTTATATTCCTACAGAATATATTTCATCTCAGAAACAAAAAATTGAATTTTATAAGAAAATTAAGCATGCAAATGATGTGAAAGCCATTGATGATATTGCTGATGAATTAATTGATCGTTTTGGCACATATCCTAAATCTGTGGAAAATTTGTTGAATATTGCTACAATCAAAGTATTGGCTGATACAGCACAAATATTATCAATTACTAATATTGATAAAAAAATAGATATTGTGTTAGATCAAAAAGCTTCCGAAGAATTAAAAGGGCCAAATATTTTTAGAACGCTGGAACATGTTTGTTTTAGAGCTCGCGTTAGCGTAGATCATGATCGTTTGCATGTTCGTTTGATTTTAGATTCTAAGTCATCGTGGCGTACTATATTCAATGAATTGAAAGTATTTTTGCAAGCAGTAATAGATATTTTACACAAGTAGTAGGAGGAAATTAATGAGAATCGATAAGTTTTTAAAAGTATCACGTTTGATTAAAAGGCGAACTGTTGCTAAAGAGATGGCTGATCAAGAAAGAGTGCTTGTTAATGGTCGTCAAGTTAAGTCCAGTTATAATGTTGCGATTAATGATATAATAGAAATTCAATTTGGAGTTAAAGCTCTAAAAGTAAAAGTTTTAAATATAAAAGAAACTACCAAAAAAGCTGAAGCTTCAGATTTATATGAAGTAGTTGAATGACATTTTTAGAGGGTCATGATATATTTAGTATAGGTTAGAGCTATTGTCAAATTGACGGTGTATTGAGAAAGGCTGAAGTAAAATGAGTAGGATACATCACTATAATTTCTTAAGCCCTGAAGAACAAGAACAGCGTATTATTCGTAAGGCAGAAAAACAAAGAAAAAAAATACATCGCTTGCGTAAAAGAAAAATCGTTATTGGTTTTGGTGTAATTTTTATAATTATATTGTTTCAGTTAATTATGGCACGAATACAAACAAATAAGATAAATAATCAGGTTTATAGTCTCAAAAAGGAATTATACACAAAACAAGCACTTCATAAAAAATTAAAAGCAGAATCATATGACCTCAAAGATTTGGATTATCTATTAAAAGTAATTAGATACAAATATTATTATTCCAAACCAGGTGAGTTTATTTATAATATTCAGGATAAAAAGGATAGCAATTAATGAAATATTTAGTGGGCTTACGTGTTAGTGCCAAAGTCGATAAAGTGATAGCTAGTGGTATTAAAGTTATATTGAATAATGGCAGACGTGGCTTTATTCATTGGCGTGATTTTGGTCCTTTGTGGGATTTGAAGAAAAATAGCTTTACTAAGGGTCAGATCTTAAGATTAGTAATTGTTGCTATTAATGAAAAAGGTGAAATTTTATTGTCCTTGAATCGAGTTAATGAGTCTACATTGGTAGATCCTACTAATCCTTTTAATAAAAGTGATGACTTTGCAGGGACATTGAAATGTTTGTTGAAAGAAGCTGAAGATCTTTTTAATCAATTCAATTGATGATTTTCAAGCAAAAAGCGTATATAAAGTATGAAAAAAATTATTAATTTTTTTAGTAAATATAAATTGTCATTAGCTGGTAAAAAAATAATTTTGGCAATTAGTGCTGGCCCAGATTCCATGGCTTTGCTAGATATGATGCGGCAAATAGTTGACGATCCGCAGAGTCAATTAATCATATGTCATGTTGATCATTGCTTAAGAAACGATAGTTATTTAGAAAGTGAAATAATTACTAAATATTGTCAGCAATATAAATTGCAACTTGAAGAGACAAAATGGGATACCCCTCATCCAGCAAATGGATTAGAGGCTGCCGCTAGAGATTTTCGATATGATTTTTTTGCTAAAATTTTACGTAAATATCAAGCTGATTATTTGTTTACTGCTCATCATGGAGATGATTTGGCAGAAAATATCCTTATTAAGTTATTAAGATCAGGCAATGTTCAAGAAATGAATAGCTTGCGGCCAATTAGAAACTGGATTAATAATAGTTTACTTGTTAGACCATTATTATCATTTTCTAAGGAAGAGTTATTAGTCTATGCAAAAAAAAGAAAATTAGCATATATTGTTGATTATACCAATCAAGAAAATGAAACCTTGCGTAATCGCTTACGGCACTTTGTTATGCCCCAATTAAAAAAAGATGCGGTTGATCTGATTAAAAATGCTAATCGTTTTGTACAAACTGAAGAGTCGCTGGAAGATTGGCAAAAGTTACTTTTTGAAAAGATTCGATATCATAAATTGCTCAATGGTATTATTCAAGTTAATGCAGCAGATTTGTCTGATTTTAATTGTCATCAATTAAGCTTATATTTTAATTGGTTAATTGACAAAGAATGGGGACGTCAGGTTTATTTTGAATCTTTGGATTTATCAGATAATGTTCAAAATACTAAAGATCATTTTACATTAGTTAGATATTTATCTCATTTCTATATTTGCCCAAGTGATATAATACTATTAAAAAATCACCAACAAGAGGTGGTTTTAGATCAATGCTTTTCTTGGCTTAAAACTAAATATATTATCACTTTAAATAAGTTGAATTTACCAGAAGTAGGTTATTTTTATGCCAATAAAACTAGTAAATTTATTGCTAGAAATGTGCAAGCTACTGATCGTTTTAAATTGCCCAATGGCTCTCGTGTCAAACCTAAGAAGAAGTTTGCTGAAAAGAAAATTCCCACTTTTATGAGAAACACTTATCTGGCAATTTTAATAAATGATGATATTGTGTTTGTACAAGATATTTTTAAAAATCAAGAATATAATATTAATTATCAACGTTATAATATATATACATTATTTTGATATTTAAGCTTATTTGTAGAGAAAAATTAATATTTATGTTAAAATCGTTGAAGTAATCGTGCAATGTTTATAGGAGGTTATTTATGAAGAATAAAAGAAATAGGTTACTTTCCAATGGCCTTTTCTATATTTTTATCTTTGTGATCCTCTTGAGTGGTATTAACTGGGCACTCGGAGGTTCAGATGGCAATGGTACCACTAAGAATATTCGTTATTCGGATCTGATAAAAGATTTGAAAAACAATAAAATCAAGAGTATTAACATTCAACCAGCAAATGGTGCTTATACTGTTACTGGTACTTATAGAAAGCCTCAAGCTTTAGATAAGCGGGGAGGAACAAGATTTGATTTCTTTAAGAATTCTAATAAACCTGTAGGTGCCACTAAATTTAGTACAACTATGTTGCAAAATGATTCAGTTGTAAAGAAAGTATCAGATTTAGCACAAAAGCATGGCGTTGCCTTTTCTGGACAAGGCGAATCACAATCTGGTAATTGGATTTCAACTGCTGTGATGCTGATTCCTACTTTGATTTTCATCGTTATGTTATGGATGATGATGAGTCAAGGCGGTAAGGGTGGCCGTGGCATGATGAATTTTGGCAAGTCACAGGTTAAACCTAGAGATCCAAGCAAAAACAAGATTCGTTTTTCTGATGTTGCTGGTGAAGAAGAAGAAAAGCAAGAATTAGTAGAGATTGTAGAATTTTTGAAAAATCCAGCAAAATTCACCAAATTAGGTGCCAGAATACCTGCTGGTGTTTTACTTGAGGGGCCTCCGGGAACAGGAAAAACTTTACTTGCTAAGGCTGTAGCCGGAGAAGCAGGAGTTCCATTTTATTCTATTTCTGCTTCCGAGTTTGTTGAAATGTTTGTTGGTGTCGGAGCTTCTCGTGTGCGTGACTTATTTGACAATGCTAAAAAGACAGCTCCAAGTATTATTTTTATTGACGAAATTGATGCTGTTGGTCGAAAACGTGGCAATGGTATTGGTGGAGGTCATGATGAACGTGAACAGACATTGAATCAATTGTTAGTAGAAATGGACGGTTTTGAAGGCGATGAAGGCGTAATCGTGATGGCCGCTACTAACCGTTCTGATGTACTTGATCCTGCTTTGTTACGTCCAGGTCGATTTGATCGAAAGGTCTTGGTAGGCTGCCCTGACGTCAAGGGACGTGAGGCAATTTTAAGAGTACATGCTAAGAATAAACCTCTAGCTAATGATGTTGATTTAAAAGAGGTTGCTCGTCAAACTCCAGGTTTTGTGGGAGCTGATTTAGAGAATGTCTTAAATGAAGCTGCTTTGGTTGCTGCACGTCGTGATCGTGATGAAATTACTGCTTCTGACATTGATGAAGCTCAAGATCGTGTAATTGCTGGACCTGCTAAAAAGGATGCTGACATTTCAGAGGCTCAAAGAAAGCGGGTCGCATATCACGAAGCAGGTCATGCTATTGTTGGATTAGTTTTGAGTGATTCTAGAACTGTTCGCAAGGTTACAATTGTACCTCGTGGTCGCATGGGTGGATATAATATTATGTTGCCTAAAGAAGATCAAGCTATTTCAACTAAGAAGCAATTAATGGAACAAGTTGCTGGATTAATGGGTGGTCGTGCAGGTGAAGAAATTGTCGTAGGCGATCAATCTACGGGTGCCTCAAATGACTTTGAGCAAGCTACTGCTATTGCACGTGGCATGGTTACTCAGTATGGAATGACTGAAGTTGGTATGAGTCAGTTAGAATCTGCTAATACGCAAGATCAAATGGTGAAGCCATATAGTGAATCTACTGCTGAGAAGATTGATTTGGCAATAAAGAATATTTTAGATGAAGGTCACAAGGTGGCTACTGATATTATTAATACCCACCGTGACACACATCGCCTTATTGCTGAAGCATTGCTTAAATATGAAACTTTAAATGAAAAGCAGATTTTGTCATTGTTTAAGACTGGAAAAATGCCAGAAGAAAATGATTATCCAAGTGAAAAAGATGCTTTGAATTATGAAGAAACTAAGGAAGCATTGAAGAGAAAAGAGGATAAGTTTTTGGAGAGTGATTCAGAAGATCAAAAAGGTCCAGATGATGCCAAAGATTCAGAAGATCCAAAAACAAATGATTAATTGTAGATATTATCTGATAAAATGGAGCCTTAACTGGCTCTATTTTTGAGTTTAATATATAATTTTAAAGGTGTAGTAAGTGAGTAAAAGTTGGAAAATTAGGGATGTTGTCATTCCCAATCAAGTAGTAGTAGCACCAATGGCTGGTATATCTAATGCAGCTTTTAGGATGGTTTGCAAACAATTTGGAGCAGGGTTGGTTGTATGTGAGATGATTTCTGATCATGGCATCATCTATCGCAATAAAAAAACTCTCGACATGATGAAAATCGATCCTAATGAGCATCCGATGAGCCTTCAGATTTTTGGCGGTAGTGAAGAGACATTAGTGGAAGCAGCTAGGTATGTTGATGATAATACGCATGCTGATATCATTAATATCAATATGGGTTGTCCAGTTCCTAAAGTAACTAAAACAGATTCTGGTGCAAAATGGTTATTAGATCCTGACAAAATTTATCAAATGGTCAAAGCAGTTGTAAATAATGTTCAAAAACCAGTCACGGTAAAAATGCGTACTGGTTGGGATGAGGATCATATTTATGCAGTGGAAAATGCATTAGCTGCTCAAGAAGCAGGTGCTTGTGCAGTTGCGATGCATGGTAGAACCAGAAAACAATTATATACAGGGCATGCAGATTGGGGAATTTTAAAAGAAGTATCAGATGCTTTAACTATTCCATTTGTTGGCAATGGGGATGTTACTACACCACAATTAGCTAAGAAAATGCTAGACGAAGTGGGTTGTAGTGCTGTCATGGTAGGAAGAGCGGTACTGGGCAATCCGTGGATTTTAAAAGAGATTACCCATTATCTGGATACAGGTGAGTTACTTGCTCCGCAAACTGTAGAAGAACGTGTAACTACTTGCAAAGAACAGTTGCGTAAATTGGTTGAACTTAAGGGTGAAAAAATCGCAGTTCCTGAATTTAGGCGACAAGCCGCATATTATTTAAAAGGCATTCCCCGTTCCGCTCGAACTCGTGCTAAAATAAATGATGTTTGGACGCAACAGGAAGTATATAATTTACTTGATGAATTTGTTGAAAAATTTGAATCCAAGTTAGATAAGTAATTGAAGGAGTTTTAAAATTGGCAAAGAATGAAATGAATGACCAACTTATTGTTCGTCGCAAAAAGATGGATGAATTAAGAGCAATGAATGTTGATCCTTTTGGAGAAAAGTTTGATCGTCAAGATTTAGCTCGTACCTTAAATGAGAAATATATTCAAGAAGATAAAGAAGAATTAAACGATGATATGCCACAAACCCGTGTAGCAGGTCGTATGTTAGCTAAACGTGGTAAAGGTAAGGTTGGATTTGCAGATATTTACGATCGTACAGGCAAAATTCAAATTTATGTTCGCAAAGACATTGTTGGTGAAGAGAATTACCAAATTTTTAAACAAGCAGATTTAGGTGACTTTTTGGGCATTGATGGTCATGTGATGAAAACTGATACGGGTGAATTAACAATTAGAGCATCACATATCACTTTCTTGTCTAAAGCTTTGCGACCATTACCTGATAAATATCATGGCTTACAAAATGTTGAACAAATATATCGCCAAAGATATTTGGATTTAATTAGTAATCAAGATAGTTACAAGCGTTTCTTGAACAGAACTAAAATTATTCAAGCTATTCGTGATTATTTGAATTCATTAGATTTCTTAGAAGTTGAAACACCAGTTCTCCATAATATTCCGGGTGGTGCAGAAGCACGTCCATTTATTACTCATCATAATGCATTAGACATTAATTTGTATATGCGAATAGCTTTGGAATTACCTTTGAAGCGATTAATTGTAGGTGATATGGAGCGTGTATATGAAATAGGTCGTGTATTTAGAAATGAAGGTTTAGATACACATCACAATCCTGAATTTACGGAGCTAGAAACTTACTGCGCATATTGGGATTTCCATGATGTTATGGATGAAGCAGAAGGTATTATTAGAGCAGCTGCTAAAGTGGTTTCAGAGGATGGTAAGATTAATTATCAAGGAACAGATATTGATTTAGGTAAATCATTCCGTCGCGTACATATGGTTGATTTGATTAAAGAAAAATCTGGTGTTGATTTCTGGCAACCGATGACTGATGATGAAGCTAAGAAAATAGCTGAGGAACATGGAATACAATGTGAAAAATTCTGGAAAGTTGGTCACGTAATTAATGCCTTTTTCGAAGAATTTTGTGAAGGTACTATTGTAGATCCTACGTTCGTTTATGGACATCCTGTGGAAATTTCACCACTTGCTAAGAAGAATAAAAAAGATCCAAGATTTACCGACCGTTTTGAGATTTTTATTTTAGGTAAAGAGTATGGAAACGCCTTTACGGAATTGAATGATCCAATTGATCAACGTCAAAGATTTGAAGCTCAAATGGCTGAACGTGCTGCAGGAAATGATGAAGCTGATATGATAGACGAAGATTATATCAGGGCAATGGAATTTGGTATGCCACCAACAGGCGGATTAGGAATTGGTATTGATCGTTTGGTGATGTTATTGACTAATGCTCCTGCAATCAGGGATGTTTTATTATTCCCAACGATGAGACCAGAACGCTTTGATGATTTAGATAGCGAAGAATAATATTCATAAATAGTTGTATTACATAGATTATGTGTTATAATAATCTATGTACTGCGGAAGTAGTTCAGTGGTAGAACATCACCTTGCCATGGTGGGGGTCGCGGGTTCGAATCCCGTCTTCCGCTTTGTATTGGAGCCTCACATTTTTTGTGAGGCTTTTTGTTCGGGAAATGGCTCAGCTTGGTAGAGCACTACGTTCGGGACGTAGAGGTCGCAGGTTCAAATCCTGTTTTCCCGATAGAGGTAGATTTTATGCAGAAAATGCTTATAATTGAAGATTTATCTGCTTTAGGTCAGATTTCGATGGTTAGTGCAATTAGTGTTGCTACTATAATGAATGTTAAGCCGGCATTGTTGCCGACTATTATTTTATCTACACAAAGTGAAGGATTTGGAGCCCCCGTAAGCTTAACTTTAGAACAGTGGCAAAATAAAGCTATTGAGCATTGGAACAATTTAGAGCAAGAATTTGATACGATGATGATCGGCTATATTGGTTGTATATCAGGTGTTCAAAATATCCTTTCTTTTTTGCCACTCATTAGAAAGAAAAAATTAGTAGTGGATCCAGCAATGGCAGATCAGGGAAGCTTATATCCTAATTTGCCGCTTACTTATCCATCTATGATTAGCACTTTGTGTCAATATGCTGATGTGATTGTGCCTAATTTTACAGAAGCATGTTTGCTTGCCCAAGTTGATTATGCAAATGATTCTCTTAACCAAAGTAAGTTAAATCAACTTGTTGATAAGTTAGTGCAACGATTTCCTTCAACGGAGATTATTATTACTGGTGTCCCTTTGGCAAATAAATTAGCAGTAGTTTATGTTAATAAACTAAATATTGCTTCTCCGATGCTATGGTCTGTAGAGTCGATTGCTAGACATTTTTACGGTACTGGTGATATATTTACAGCAATTGTTAGTGCATGTTTAGCTAAAAAAATGTCAACAGAAAAAGCAGTAAAAATTGCTATTAATGCTCTGGAACTAGCAGTAAAAGATAGTGCACAACTTACAGATCATGAGTTGTTATATGGATTGAAAATGACAAGATTGCAAGAATATTTATTAGATATTGAAGGAAATGAAATAGATGAAAAGTAAAAGAATAAAGTTGAATGTTTTTACTGCTTTGATGATTGCTATGTCAGTAGTTTTAGGTAGATGTTTCTTAATCCCTATTTTTTGGACAAGAGGCAATATTAATTTGTGTGATGCTGGTATTATGCTGGCTAGCTTAATTTTAGGTCCATTTTATGGTGCATTAGTAGGTGGAATAAGTGGGATGTTATTGGATTTGATATCTGGTTATGCGCAATTTGCCATTTTTTCTTTAATTGCTCATGGATTAGAGGGATTAGTTATTGGTTTTATTTATTTTAAACTCAAAAATCGTACTTGGAGTAAATACTTAGCTCTATTTCTTGGTAGTGTAGTTATGATTGCTGGTTATGTTGTAGCTGATAGTTATCTTTACTCATTGAAGGCGGGCTGGTTAGGTATTGGTACAAATATTTTGCAGGCATTAATTGGTGCCATTGTTTCACTTTCTCTTTATTTTGCTTTATCTAAAAAAATACATAATATTTTTGAAATCAATTAATATAATTTCTATAAAAACTTTGGGATTAGTTCTAAAGTTTTTTATTTATATTTGCATTAGCCCGTGTTTATGTTTTAATAATATCATGTTATTTTAGATAGTAGATGAGGTAAAATTATGTCAAAGTTATCAGAAAATGTCCATTCAACTCTTAATCAGATTCCTAAGTTTAAACTTTTCAATTTTTCTCAATATGCCTTAAAATTTCCTGATGTTATCCAATTGACATTAGGAGAGCCAGACTTTAATACTCCTGATCATATTAAGTTGGCAGCAATTAAAGCAATTATTAACAATCATACTAGATATGCACCGCAAAGGGGTATACCAGCTTTGTTAAACGCAATTAGTGCCGATGTTGAGCAAAAACTCGGTTTGCATTATGATCCAAAAGATGAAATTATTGTTACTAATGGAGTTACTGAGGGATGTTATGCTACGATTATGGCATTAGCAAATCCAGGAGATATCTTTTTATTACCGACACCAGGATTTCCAATGTATGTAGCAGATGTTGCGATAGCAGGAGCAGAAATAGTTGAAATAGATATTTCCAAAGACAATTTTAAATTGACACCCCAACTCTTACAAAAATATCTGGATAAATATGGCGATCGGGTGAAGGGATTAATTATGGTTAATCCTTCTAATCCTACGGGTGTGGCTATGAATCAAGCTGAATTGGATGCCTTAGCTGATGTCATTCGTGGCAAAAATATTTTTGTTATTTCAGATGAGATTTATAATTGCTTGTGGTATGAGGATGAAATTGGTTCGATAGCTAAAGCGTTACCTGAACAGACAATTATGTTTAATGGATTTTCGAAAACTTATTGTATGACTGGTTGGCGAATAGGTTATATTTGTGCACCAAGGGAAATCAGTGCTCAAATTTTCAAGGTGCATTGTTTTGCTCTTACTGATACAGTAACATTTGTCCAAGATGCTGCTATAGAAGCTTTAGTTAATGGTCAAGATGATTGCTTGCCAATGAAAAAAGCCTATATTGAGAGACGTGATTATATTTGTGATGCTTTAGCTAAAATGGGATGGGAACATCCATTTCCTCAAGGAGCATTTTATGTATTTGCTAAAGCACCAGAATTTTTAGAACAAGATGATGAAAAACTTGCTTATGATTTGATTAATAATGCTAAAATTGCTGTGGCACCAGGTTCCTATTTTGGCAAGGGTGGTGAACATTATTTACGCTTTTCTTATGCAATATCGTTAAATGATATAAAAATCGCAATGGAACGATTAAAGAAATATACAGCAGAAAGAAAGCTACAATAGCATAAGTTACCAAATTTTTTAATTGACTTAAATTTAGTTATAATAGTTAGCATAAGATTAACTAATAAAATGGTGGTGTATAATGAATATTCCTTATAGTGAAAATGCAAAGAAAGTCTTAGATATTGCTCAGCAAAAAGCAACAATGCTTAAACATGCAGTAATTAGTACTGAACATGTATTATTAGCGATTTCCACAATGGAAGAATGTAGTGCATATCAAACACTGAAAAAATATAAAGTTACAGAGTCTAGAGTTGAAAATATTATCAACGAATTTTATAGCGGATATGGTGAAACGGTTGTTACAGAAGAATATTGTATTTTTTCACCACGTCTCAAGAAAGTTTTGCAATGTGCCCAAAGATTGGCACTTGTTTTAAAACAGGATACTATTACAACTAATATCTTGTTGATGGCTTTAATTAAAGAAAAAGAGCTTACATCGCGTTTGATTTTGTCTGATAACTGTGGAATTGATATCAAAGAGTTATTGAAAGTTTTGCGATATACAATTAGTAAAGCTAATTCTGTTAATAGTAAAAAACATTCTAGTACTCCTGCTTTGGCAAAAGTTTCTGTTGATTTAACTAGGCAAGCCTTAAGAGGGATGATTGATCCTTTAATTGGTCGCACTAAAGAATTGAAACGAGTGATCCAAGTAATTTCTCGCCGAGTTAAAAATAACCCTATGTTGGTTGGTGATCCAGGTGTTGGAAAAACATCTATTGCTCAAGGTTTAGCTTTAGCTATCGTTAATAAAGAGGTTCCTGTTAATTTATTGAACAAACGAATTTTATCGTTAGATTTGGCATCATTAGTAGCAGGCACTAAGTATCGTGGCGATTTTGAGACTAAAATGAAAACGATTATTAATGAAGTTAGAAGAGATGGCTCAATTATTTTATTTATTGATGAAATACATACCTTAGTTGGAGCTGGTGGAGCAGAAGGTGCTATCAATGCTTCTAATATTTTAAAACCTTTTCTTTCTCGGGGAGAAATTCAAGTGATAGGTGCTACTACTTTTGACGAATATCAAAAGTATTTGGAAAAGGATCCTGCTTTGGCTCGTCGTTTTCAACGGATTAAAGTTGGTGAGCCAACTGCTAAAGAAACTTTAGGTATTCTACAGGGTTTAAAGAGTAAGTACGAAGAATTTCATAATGTTAATATTGAAGCTGATGCCTTAAAAGAAGCAGTTGATTTATCTGTTCGGTATATTTCTAACCGCTTTTTACCAGATAAAGCTATTGATGTAATGGATGAAGCATGTTCCGCTGTAAAAATTAAGCATAATGCAACTGAAAAAGACAGCTCTGGAGAGTTAAAAGTACAAATTGCCGATCTTGCAGAACAAAAACAAAATGCAGTCATTGCACAAGATATTGCTAAGGCTGGACAATTATATCGTCAGGAATTGCAACTTAAGGCCAAGTTACAAAAAATGTTGCAACAAAAGGATACAAGCAAACCTAAACGACCACTAGTTACTGTAGATCAGGTAGAAAAAGTGGTCTCTGAATTGACTGGTGTTCCTGTAACGAAGATGCAACGTCAAGAAAGCAAGCGATTAGCTAAATTAGAAAGTATTTTGCATCAACGTGTTATTGGCCAGAATTTAGCTGTAGAAGCAGTAAGCAGGGCTATTAGGCGTAGTCGCAGTGGCATCAAAGATCTTAATCGACCTATTGGTTCTTTCCTATTTTTGGGACCTACGGGTGTAGGTAAGACAGAATTAGCTAAGGCCTTAGCTGATGCGGTATTTGGCTCAGAAAAAAATATTATTCGGGTTGATATGTCTGAATATATGGATAAGGTTGCGGTTACTAAGTTAATTGGTTCTGCTCCTGGTTATGTTGGATATGAAGCTGGCGGTCAATTAGCAGAGAAAGTAAGACGTAACCCTTATTCTGTAATTCTGTTGGACGAAGTTGAAAAAGCTCATCCCGATATTTTTAACATTTTATTGCAGGTTTTAGATGAAGGCTTTTTGACCGACTCTAAGGGTCGCAAGATTGATTTTAGAAATACAATTATTATTATGACGTCTAATTTAGGATCCCGCTCTCTTAAAGACGATAAGACTGTTGGCTTTGCTACTAGCAATCAAGATATCAATGGTGTTATTAAAGAAAAAGTATCTGCTGCTACGAAGAATTTCTTTAGACCAGAATTTTTGAATCGAATTGATGAGCAAGTAGTGTTCGAAAGCTTAGATAAAAAGCAAATTAGACAAATTGTAGTGTTAATGATTAACCAATTAGTGCAACGTCTACAAGAAAAGAAAATTGCGATGAAGATTACTACAGGAGCAATGGATATTTTAGCTAAGGATGGCTTTGATCCTGAAATGGGAGCTCGTCCTTTACGTCGAGCTATCCAACATGAAGTTGAAGATGTTGTGGCAAAATATTTAATTAGTGGTGAATTACATGAACACCAAATTTTAAAGTTGTCAGCTAAAAATGGCAAATTAACTTTTGCAATTAGTGACAATAAGTAATATTAATTTTGACATTTTTTAAAATTTAGAGTATAATAACTACGTTTAAAAGTCTGAAATTCAGGATTTTGCTGATCTATTGTCCAGCAAAATAATAAAACAAAAACAACGAGAGAGGTTGTTTTTGTTTTTTTGTGCCTAATTTAGAACTTTTGCTAAAATGTAACATAATTGTAATATTTAGTCTTTTTCAAAAGAAAGGATGTTTTCTTTGCTAGGACATGCTGTTAACTATGGTAGTCATCGGACAAGAAGAAGTTTTTCACGTATTAAAGAAGTAGTTAAACTTCCAAATTTGACTGATGTACAAACCGAATCGTACAAATGGTTTCTTAAAGAAGGTATTCGTGAGATGTTTGATGATATTATGCCTATCTCTGACTTCTCAGGAAAATTATCTTTAGAGTTTGTTGATTATAAATTATTAAAACCAAAATATACATTAGAAGAAGCTCGCGATCATGATGCTAATTATTCTGCACCATTACACGTTACACTGCGTTTAACTAACCACGAAACTGGTGAAATTAAAACGCAAGATGTGTTCTTTGGCGATTTTCCATTAATGACGGATTCTGGTACTTTTGTTATCAATGGTGCTGAACGTGTTATTGTTTCGCAGTTAGTTAGATCACCAGGTGTCTATTACCATTGTGATTATGATAAGAATGGGCGTCCTATTTATGGTACAACTGTAATTCCAAACCGTGGTGCATGGTTAGAATACGAAACTGATGCTAAGAATTTAGCTTATGTTCGTATTGATCGTACCAGAAAGTTACCTATGACTGTCTTGGTTCGTGCTTTAGGACTAGAATCAGACAGTGATATTCAGGATTTCTTTGGCAAATCAGATAGTCTATCATTCACTTTAGAAAAAGATATGCACAAAAATCCTGCAGATACCCGTGTTGCTGAATCATTGAAGGATATTTATGAACGTTTACGTCCAGGTGAACCTAAGACAACTGATTCATCAAGATCATTGTTATATGCTCGTTTCTTTGATCCAAAGAGATATGATTTAGCACCTGTAGGTCGATACAAGATTAATAAAAAATTATCACTAAAGAACCGTCTTTTGCGTCAAACCTTAGCTGAAACTTTAGCAGACCCTGATACAGGTGAAATTATTGCTAAAAAGGGTACGGTAGTTACTCATGAACTGATGGATAAGTTGGAAAAATATCTTGATCGTGATGACTTCAAGACTGTAACTTATCAACCATCAGAAGAAGCTGTTTTACCTGATCCAATTACTGTTCAGGAAATTAAGGTATTTTCAAAAGTTGATCCCGAACGTGTCGTAAAATTGATTTCTAATGGTCATATTGGCGAGGATGTTAAACATATCACTCCAGCAGATGTCCTAAGTTCGATTAACTATTTCTTTGCTTTACAAGATGGATTAGGCTCTATTGACGATATTGATCATTTAGGTAATCGTCGTATTCGTCGTGTAGGTGAGTTGTTGCAAAATCAATTTAGAATTGGTTTAGCAAGAATGGAACGTGTTGTCCGTGAAAGAATGTCGATTCAAGATATCGCAACCGTAACACCACAACAATTGATTAATATTAGACCAGTCGTTGCCTCTGTTAAGGAATTCTTTGGTTCTTCACAATTATCACAATTTATGGATCAAAACAACCCTTTGGGTGAGTTAACACATAAGAGACGTATGTCTGCTTTGGGACCTGGTGGATTGTCACGTGATCGTGCAGGATATGAAGTTCGTGACGTGCACTATACTCATTATGGTCGTTTATGTCCAATTGAAACTCCTGAAGGTCCTAACATTGGATTGATTAACTCAATGGCTACTTATGCTGTAGTTAACAAATATGGTTTTATTGAAACACCATATCGTCGTATTTCATGGGAAACACATAAAGTTACTGACAAGATCGATTATTTAACTGCTGATGTTGAAGATAACTATATTATTGCCAGTGCCAATGCTCCTTTGAATGAAGATGGTTCCTTTAAGGAAAAAATAGTTTTAGCTAGACATAAGGAAGAAAATCTGGAAGTTTCACCGGATAAGTTAGACTACATGGACGTTATTCCTAAGCAGGTTGTTTCAGTTACCTCAGCATGTATACCTTTCTTGGAAAATGATGACTCAAACCGTGCTTTGATGGGTGCTAACCACCAACGTCAAGCTGTACCTTTGATTAATCCACATTCACCATTAGTTGGTACAGGAATGGAATATCGTGCTGCTCATGACTCCGGTGATGCTATTTTAGCTAAAGCTGCTGGTGTTGTTGAATATGTAGATGCAAATGTGATTAAAGTTAGACGTGATGACAAGACGTTGGATGAATATGTTCTTGAAAAATATCGTCGTTCAAATGCTACTAAAAACTATAACCAGACACCTAATGTTCATTGCGGTGAGAAAGTTGTCGAAGGTGAAGTTATTGCTGATGGACCAGCCATGGAAAATGGTGAGTTAGCATTAGGACAAAATCCAATCATTGCTTTTGCTACTTGGAATATGTACAACTATGAAGATGCTGTTATGATTTCTGAGCGAATGGTTAAAGATGATGTCTATACTTCTATTCATATTGAAGATTATGAATCAGAATCACGTGATACTAAGTTAGGACCTGAAGAAATAACTCGAGAAATTCCTAACGTAGGTGAGGATGCTTTAAAGGATCTTGATGAAGATGGTATAGTTCGTGTCGGTGCCGAAGTACAAGATGGTGATATTTTAGTTGGTAAAGTAACACCAAAAGGTGTGACAGACTTATCCGCAGAAGAAAAATTATTGCATGCAATTTTTGGTGAAAAAGCTCGTGAAGTACGTGATACTTCCTTACGTGTACCTCACGGTGGTGGCGGAATTATCCAAAATGTACGTGTCTTTTCACGTGAAGCTGGTGATGAACTTGCACCTGGCGTTAACAAGATGGTAAGAGTTTATATTGTCCAAAAACGTAAGATACAAGTCGGTGATAAGATGTCAGGTCGTCATGGTAATAAAGGTACGATTGCTTTGGTTTGTCCTGAAGAAGATATGCCATATTTACCAGATGGACGTCCAGTAGATATTTGCTTGAACCCAATGGGTGTGCCTTCACGTATGAACATTGGACAGGTTTTGGAAATGCATTTAGGTATTGCCTCTAAGCATTTAGGTGTACATGTTGCCACTCCTGTGTTTGATGGAGCTTCTGAAGAAGATATGTGGAATATGGTTCGTGAAGCTGGTTTAGGTAAAGATGGTAAAACTGTTCTTTATGATGGTCGAACAGGTGAACCATTCCATAATAGAGTATCTGTTGGTGTTATGTACTACTTGAAGCTTACTCACATGGTAGATGATAAGTTACATGCTCGTTCAATTGGGCCTTACTCATTAGTTACACAACAGCCTTTGGGTGGTAAAGCTCAATTTGGTGGACAGCGTTTTGGTGAAATGGAAGTTTGGGCATTGGAAGCTTACGGTGCTGCTTACACCTTGCAAGAAATTTTGACTTATAAGTCAGATGATGTGGTAGGACGTGTTAAGGCATATGAAGCTATTGTTAAAGGTGAAAAGATACCTAAGCCTGGTGTTCCAGAATCATTTAGAGTTTTAGTTAAAGAATTACAATCTCTAGGATTGGATATCAAAGTGCTTGATAGCGATAAAAATGAGATTGAGCTTCGTGATATGGATGATGATTCTGATGAACATCTCAATATTGATAGCCTTTCTAAATTAGCTGAACAACAAGAAAAGAAAAAATTGGCTGAAGAAGCGGAAGAGCAAGAAGCCGAAGAAACAGATCAAGTTGATGAACAATCTAATTTTGATGATTTAGAGTTCCCAACTTCTAATGATGAAGTTTCCGATTAATTATAGGAGGATAAACTTTTGATCGATGTAAATAAGTTTGAAAGTATGCAGGTAAATTTAGCCTCACCTAATAAGATTAGAAGTTGGTCTTATGGTGAAGTAAAGAAACCTGAAACAATTAATTATCGTACTTTGAAACCTGAAAGAGATGGATTATTTGACGAGCGTATCTTTGGCCCTACAAAAGACTGGACATGTAGTTGTGGCAAATATAAGGGTGTTCGTTATCGTGGCATAGTTTGTGACCGTTGTGGTGTTGAAGTAACTTCTGCTAAAGTTAGAAGAGAGAGAATGGGGCATATCGAATTAGCCGCTCCTGTTTCTCATATTTGGTTCTTCAAGGGCATTCCATCACGAATGGGCTTGATTCTTGATATTTCACCAAGAGCCTTGGAAGAAGTAATTTACTTTGCTGCTTATATCGTTATCGATCCAGGCGATACGGAGTTGGAATTTAAGCAACTTTTAACTGATGCTGAATATCGTGAAAATAAAGCTAAATATGGCGATAGATTCCAAGCTAAAATGGGTGCAGAAGCTATTCAAGACCTGTTAAAGCAAGTTGATATTCAAGAAGAAGCTAAAAAACTAAAAGAAGAATTAAAAACTGCTACTGGTCAAAAAAGAATGCGTGCCATTAGACGTTTAGATATTCTGGAAGCATTTTGTAATTCTGGTAATAAGCCTGAATGGATGATTATGGATTGTATTCCAGTTATTCCGCCAGATCTTCGTCCAATGGTTCAATTAGACGGTGGACGTTTTGCAACTTCTGATTTAAATGATTTATATAGACGTGTGATTAATAGAAATAATCGTTTAAAGAGATTACTTGATCTTAATGCACCACGTATTATTGTTCAAAATGAAAAGAGAATGTTGCAAGAAGCAGTAGATGCTTTAATTGATAATGGTCGTCGTGGTCGTCCTGTAGCCGGCCCTGGCAATCGTCCTCTTAAATCACTTTCACATATGTTGAAAGGAAAGCCAGGACGTTTCCGTCAAAACTTACTTGGAAAACGTGTTGACTATTCAGGACGTTCAGTTATTGATGTATCACCTAAATTGAAATTCTATCAATGTGGTGTTCCCCGTCCAATGGCATTAGAGTTATTTAAGCCCTTTGTGATGCATGAACTAGTTAAGCGTGGATTAGCATCCAATATTAAAAATGCTAAACGCAAGATAGATCGTGAAGATGATGATATCTGGGACATTCTTGAGTATGTAATTAAAGAAAGACCAGTTCTTTTGAACCGTGCCCCTACTTTACACCGTTTAGGTATTCAAGCTTTTGAGCCGGTATTAGTTGCTGGTAAATCTATCAGATTACATCCGCTAGCTTGTGAAGCCTATAATGCTGACTTCGATGGTGACCAGATGGCTATTCACTTACCATTGTCTGATGAAGCTGTTGCAGAGTCACGATTATTAATGTTAGCTGCTCACCATATCTTGGCTCCAAAAGATGGTAAGCCAATCGTAACGCCATCTCAGGATATCGTTTTAGGAAATTATTGGTTGACTCAAACTGAGCGTGGACGTGAAGGCGAAGGTATGATCTTTAATTCACCAGAAGAAGCAACAATTGCTTATGAAAATGGTGATATTCACTATCATACTCGAATCGGAATGGCTGCTGATTCAATGCCTGAAAAGAAGTGGCCCGAAGGCTATGAACATGGTATTTTTGTGACAACTTATGGTAAATTAGTCTTTAATGCTTTGTTCCCTAAGGATTTCTTCTACGTCAATGAACCAACTCAAGAGAATTTGACTAGCCCATTAGCTGAAAAATATTTCCTTAAACCAGGTGAAAATATTCATGATAAGTTAGATTCATTACCTTTAGGCAAGGCATTCAAGAAGGGATTCTTAGCTGATTCTATTGCCCAAATTTATAAATTATATCGTGTTCAAAGAACATCCGATTATTTGGACGATTTGAAAGAATTAGGTTATACCGTATGTACTACTTCAGGGTTAACTATTGGTGTTGAAGATATTCCTACTTTGAAAGATAAAGATGATATTGTACGTGAAAATCGTCAAAAAGTTGACGTCATTTCTAAACAATACCGTCGTGGTTTAATTACTGATGAAGAACGTCATGATCGTGTAATCAGTATTTGGAATAATTGTAAAGACACCATTCAAAATGAACTTGCTGGATTGTTTGATCCACGCAATCCTATTTCTGTCATGTCAGACTCTGGAGCTCGTGGTAATATTTCTAACTTTACTCAGTTAGCTGGTATGCGTGGTTTGATGGCCGCACCTAACGGTGGTATGATGGAAATTCCTGTTACTTCTAACTTCCGTGAAGGATTGACAGTGTTGGAAATGTTCATGTCAACTCACGGAGCTCGTAAAGGAATGACTGATACTGCTCTTAAGACTGCCAACTCTGGTTATTTAACTCGTCGTTTGGTTGATGTAGCCCAAGATGTTATCATCAGAGAAGAAGATTGTAATACTGATCGTGGCATTACTGTTTCTGCAATTACTGAGGGTGACGAAATGATCGAACCATTGTTTGATCGTTTGGTAGGTAGATATACTTCTAAGAGTGTAATTGATCCTACAACTGGTGAAACAATTTGCCCAGCTAATGTAATGATGGACGAAGATATGGCCCAAAAGATAGTTGATGCTGGTGTAACTTCAGTTACTATTCGTTCTGTATTTACGTGCAACACACAACATGGTGTTTGTCAAAAATGTTATGGTATGAACTTAGCTACAGGTGAAGATGTTGAAGTAGGTGAAGCCGTAGGTACTGTTGCTGCTCAATCTATTGGTGAGCCAGGAACTCAGTTGACTATGCGTAACTTCCACAACGGTGGTGTTGCCGGTGCTAACGATATTACTCAAGGTTTACCTCGTGTACAAGAGCTATTTGAAGCACGTAATCCTAAGGGACGTGCGACAATCTCAGAAGTAACTGGTGAAGTTACAAGTATTGAAGAAGATCCTGCTGAACATACACGTGAGATTACTGTTAAGGGTCAAACTGATACTAGAACTTACTCTGTACCATATACTGCATCAGTAGCGGTAGCTGAAGGAGATCAAGTAGAACGTGGACAAAAATTAACTTTAGGTTCTATTGATCCAAAGGAATTAATCCGTGTTCGTGATGCTTTAACTACAGAAAAATATATCTTGAGTGAAATTCAAAAAGCTTATAGAATGCAGGGTGTTGAGATTGCAGATAAGCACGTGGAAGTAATGGCTCGTCAAATGTTGCAAAAGGTTCGCATTTTGGATCCAGGTGAAACTGACATTTTACCAGGTGAATTGATGGATATCGGTGAATTTAAAGCACGTAATAAAGATGTTATTATTTCTGGTGGTATTCCTGCTACAGCTCAAAGTGTAATGCTTGGAATTACTAAGGCCGCTTTGGAAACTAATAGTTTCTTGTCTGCAGCTTCATTCCAGGAAACAACACGTGTGCTTACAGATGCTTCAATTAGAGGAAAATCTGATCCACTTCTTGGACTTAAAGAAAATGTTATTATTGGTAAGATTGTACCAGCAGGTACTGGTATGCCAATTTATCGTAAAATGGAACCTAAGGCAGATATTCCTGCAGAAAATTTACCTGAAAAAGAAAATGAATCTGATTCTAAAGAAAAATCAGTTTATGCTCAAGCACAATCTACAGGTAGTGAAAATTAATAATTACTAATCAAAACAACATAAGTCTAATTAATTGACTTATGTTGTTTTTTGATATTGTATTTAATATTGGTTAAGCTAAAATTTAACTAGTATATTGAGTAAATGGATAGGTAAATTAAATGTCAAAAATAGCAATTTATATTAGTGGTGGTATTGCAGCATATAAATCGATTTTAGTTTTAAGAGAGCTGCAGAAACAAGGCCATGAAGTTAGAGTAGGGATGACAGCTAATGCCCAAAAATTCGTAGGTGTTCAAACTTTTGCCGCTTTAACGCATACTACTGTTTTAACAGATTTATGGGATAATGATCATCAAACTGAGATTGGACATTTAGAATTAGCTCAATGGTGCGATTTGGCGTTGGTTGTTCCTACTACGGCTAATATAATTGCTAAATTAGCCAATGGCATAGCAGATGATGCAGTGACAACTGCTTTGATAGCAACAGATAAACCAATTATAGTAGTTCCAGCTATGAATAATAAAATGTGGCATAATGCTGCATTGCAACGTAATATTAAGCAATTAATTGATGATGGAATGCAGGTTATGACGCCAGAAACTGGATATTTGGCTGAGGGATACCAAGCTCAAGGTCGCTTGCCAGAACCAGAAAAAATAGTACAATTTGTTAATGCTAATTTGCACTGCGATAGTTCTTTAGTCGGAAAAAAGGTAGTTATTACTGCTGGAGCAACCCTTGAAAAAATTGATCCAGTTCGCTATATTTCTAATTTTTCTAGTGGGAAAATGGGTTGGGCAATGGTGCAAGCTTTTTTGCAAAGAGGAGCTGATGTTACATTGATTTATGGAAAAGTTAGTGTGAATATTGTGCCATTTGCCAGATTAACAACTATTCATGTAGCAAGTGCTCAAGAAATGTTAACAGTGGCGGAGCATGAGTTTAGTGATGCTGATATTTTAGTAATGACTGCAGCCGTTGCTGATTTTCGACCTAAAAATTATTGTCCACAAAAAATCAAAAAAAACGCTGGCAATGATTCCTATCAATTGGAGTTGGTAAAAAATCCAGATATTCTCTATACACTTGCTCAAAGCAAAAATGAAAAGCAATTAGTGGTAGGTTTTGCAGCAGAAACTAACAATTTATTAGCCAATGCTCACACTAAATTAAGTAACAAAGGGGCAGATATGATAATTGCTAATGATGTTAGTCAGGATGTGTTTGGATCTGATCTGAATGAAGTAACAATTATTACTAAAGATGCTCCAGATGTAAAATTACCACGGATGAATAAGCAAAAGATTGCAGAAGCTATTGTCAACCATATTATTAAATTAAATTCTAAATAGGGTTATAAAAGACAAGAGCGTGTCAGAAAAGATACGTTCTTTTTTAGTTCATCTATGTTATAGTAAAAGGAGATATTTTGGGATATTTGGCACAACTCTTGAGCGATTTGATCCTCATTGAAAGAAAGAAGGATAGTTTATATGATTAAATTGATAGCAACTGATATGGATGGAACATGGTTAAGAGAAGATAAAACATATGATGAAGCAATGTTTGTTCGAATCTTTGATTTGATGCAGGAGCAAAATATTAAATTTGTCGTCGCAAGTGGAAATCAACATGCTAATTTGTTAACTAGGTTTCCTAATCATGTGGATAAGATTTATTTTGTCGCAGAAAATGGAGCAATGATTGCACAAGGAAAGCAAATTTTGCGTATTGTTGATATCCCAGATGATATTTATAATTTAATGCTTAATATTGTAGATGAATTGTCCTATCCCAGCATTGTTTCGGGAGTTACTGGAGGTTATATATTGAAAAAATCCGGTCAGGAATTTTATTTGGAAAATTATAAGTACTACAAAAATCTTAAGCAAATGGATGATTATAAAGAAGTTGACGATCGTATTTTCAAGGTAAGTATTGTTGTACCACCAGAGTTAATGCCTACAATTATCAAAGATTTACGTTATCGCTATCCTGAAATTGGTTTTGTTGCAGGGTCGGCCAATACAATTGATATGTCAACACCTGGTATGAATAAGGCTGTGGGCTTGAAATATTTATCATATAAGCTAGGTATCAAATCTTCAGAAATGGTTGCGTTTGGTGATAGTGGTAATGATGTAGGGATGCTAGAGTATGTAGGACATAGCTTTGCTATGGGAACAGCTTTACCAGAAGCCAAAAAAGCTGCTAAGCATATTATTGGTTCATGTGATGAATCAGCAGTTCAATATAAAATACTTGATTTGTTAACCAGATAGATGGATGAGGAAAAAGAGGTAAATGTGTACAATTTTACAAGTCAATAATTTGATGATGAAATTTGAGGATCGACTTATTTTTGATCGAGTTAGTTTTACATTGAAAAAAGGTTCAACAACTGCCTTACTAGGTTCAAATGGTACTGGTAAAACTACTTTAATTAAAATTTTGATGGGGATGTTACCTGCAACTAGTGGTGATTTTCAATATAGTTCCAAAATTAAGGTTGCTTATGTACCTCAATTTCGTAATTTGGATGCTGATTATCCCTTATCAATTAAGGCTTTTGTGGAATTAAATATGCCACTTTTTAAATCAAAAAAAGATAAAGCAGAAATCAATCGCATACTGGCAGAAACACATTTATCTCAGATTCAGCATCTACGCATGGGAGCCGCATCTGGTGGTCAACGTCAGCGAGCATATTTAGCTCAAGCATTATTAGATCGACCAGATTTAATTATTCTAGATGAAGCTACCGCTAGTTTGGATCCAACTGCTAAAGAAGAATTGATGTTGTTGATCAAGCATTTGAATGAAAAACATCAAATGACAGTATTATTTACCACCCATGATATTATGTTAGCTAAAAAATATATGCATGAATATTTGATTTTTCATAATAAAACCCTAATTCATGGGCAAATGAAAGATTTTGCCGAAGAGGAGATATAAATAATGTTAAGTTACGATTTTATGCAATATGCTTATTTAGCTAGTAGCTTTATTGCGATAACTTGTGCTGTTGTCGGTGTTTATGTTGTTGCACGTGGCTTTAGTTTTTTAGCACATACATTATCAGAAATTGGCTTTGCCGGAGCAGCTTTTGCAATTTTTTTAGGAATTAATCCTTTATGGGGAATGTTACTTTTTACTTTGTTAGGTTCGTTTTGTGTCGGTGAATTATCACTGCGTAGTGAACAAAAAGAGTCAGCAATATCAGCAATATCAGCATTATTTATTGGCCTAGGCGTTTTATTTTTAGCTATTTCACACGCTAATAGTCGTTATGCTACTGACATTTTGTTTGGCTCAATTATTGGAGTAGATTTATCTGGTGTAATTCAGTTAGTGCTCCTTTCATTGGTTGTGATTTTAGTTATTTTATGTATTATGTCGCCACTAAATTATGATTCATTTGATCATATTGGAGCTATTAGTCATCATTTAAATACAGCCTTAGTAGGTGCTATTTTTTTGATGGCTTTAGGGATGTCTGTTGCTATTGGCTCACAAGTTGTAGGCTCCTTGTTGGTGTTTATTTTATTAACACTGCCAGCATCGACAGCTAGATATTTGGGTAAAACTATTTTTAGCATGCTAGCTTGGGCGGTAGCTATTGCTCTTATTGGCGTTTGGTTAGGGTTAGCTTTAGGCTATTATACTAACTGGCCTGTTACTTTCTTTATTTCGATGATTGAAGTTTTGATCTATCTGTTAGTTTATATTGGTAAGTTAATCAAAAAATAAAAGATCATTTATTAGGCTATAATGCTTAATGATGATCTTTTATTTTGCAAAAATATGTTTATTTAAATAAGGTGTGTAGAGTAATGATAGCTGCAGCTTTGGCAGCAATTAGTAATGAGTTTTCATTAACATAAAAGTCAGGACTGTGATGTGGGTGATTCGTTTGATCTGCTGCCATACAACCAACATAGAAAAATAGCCCTGGGATGTTTTGAGAAAAGTATGAGAAGTCTTCAGAAGGATCTTGTGGACCAGGATCCATTACAGTAGATACTTCAGGTAGCTTGGCTTTAGTTAAAGCAGTTATTGCTTCATTAGCCAATTGCTCATTATTGATTAAAACAGGATAGTTATCATCATAGTTGATACTTGCTTTAATATTAAAACTGGTTTGTAAGCCATTAACTAATTGAAAAATTTGACTTTTAACTAATTTTCTCGTGCTTTCCTTCATGATGCGGACATCACCTTTTAAGGTAACATTTTCTTTAATAGCATTAAATGAACCTACACCTTCAAAAGAGCCAATGGTAACACTAGCTGTATCAAAAGGATTAATTCTTCTGGAAACTATTGTTTGTAACATAGTAACTAAATAAGCTCCAGCAACGATTGCATCGTTTGACAGATGTGGCATAGAAGCATGTCCACCTTTTCCTATTAATTTGATTTCAAAACTAGCTCGTCCAGTTTGAGTTTCTCCCTTGTGGATACCAATCATGCTGGTCGGCATTGATGACATTAAATGTAAGCCGATTATTTGATCAATACCATCTAAAACGCCATCCTTGAGCATCGAAATGGCTCCACCAGGTGATATTTCCTCAGCTGGTTGATGAATAATTCTGATTTTACCACGCAATTTATCTTTTATTTGCCATAAGTTCTTAGCTAAAACCATCAAGTATGCAGTATGACCGTCATGACCACAAGCATGCATCACTCCGGGGTGTTTAGATTTAAAAGAAAGATTGTTGTTTTCTTGTACAGCTAAGGCATCAAAATCAGCTCTCAACGCTAAATGAGGTCCCGCAGTATTACTATCTATATCGATGTAAAAACCATATCCATCACCGCAATCGTGAATTGGACAGCCTAATTGCTGATAGTATTTTTTAATATATGTTGCGGTTTCTTTTTCGTGGAAAGATATCTCGGGGTATTCATGTAAATGTCGTCGGATGCGAATGATTTCTGTTTCATCTTCTTTAAGCTTATTTAGTAATTCCTCTTGTAAATTCATTAGATTCCTACTTTCATAAATTATCTATCATTTAAAATCATAGCACTAATTAAACAAATGATGTTTGCCAGTGACTTGGAATTATGGAAATAAAAAAGCATCGTTAACGATGCTTAAAAATTATGTAGTTTTTTACGATATTCAGCTAGCATATGCTTTTTTTCTTCTTTTTCTTTTTCAATAATACTATATTTGCTGGCTGGTACACGATTGATATAGAACTTATGGCGTGTTCCTAAAATCAAAGGTACACGTTCAATCACTGTATCTGAATAATCTAAGCCAAACCATGATGCTGGATTGGATGATAAATTTTGTAACCAAACACGAGCTTTTATAATATTCTTTTCGTAATTAGTTAATTGAGTTTGCGGACTAACTACATCTTGCACAATAACAAATGAAAAATCACCGACATCTCGTCCAGGGGTTGTAGTGTATTCTTGCGGCTGAGCTTCAATTGTCTGGTCGGCAATTAGATCATGAACAATTTGTCGCAAATAGATGTTAACACGCTGTTGTTGCTTAAATCCTAAATATAATTGCACATTGATGACATTTTTTGTACCAAAGGTATTAACTGAGTATTCATTGGTAAAAGGCTCATCTGTAACATTTACAGTAACGAACCAATAAGCTTTAGCACGCTTAGGTCTTTTGTCTAAGATGGAATAGATTACTTCACGTTTAATGAATTTATTGTATTTTACTTTTGCCATGTAAACTAAGTTAGTAGCATATGTAGGGTAATCTTCGTCATGACTTAAACGTGTCAACATATCAATATATTGATCTAATCGAACATAAGAATTACGATTTTCTCTAAGATCCCTCACCTTATTACCATAGTACCAAATATACATTACACCTAAAATTAAGCCAGCAATTAAAACGGTGACATAACCACCATGAACAAATTTTACTAAACTTGAAATTAAAAAGGCCGTTTCAATGAGTGTAAAGATGACTACAAATAGTAAACGAGTAAAAATTGAATGGTTAGATTGCCCCAAATATTCAAACAATAATAGTGTAGTCATTAACATAGTTGCTGTAATAGCTAGACCATAAGCAGCTTCCATATGTTCAGATGTCTTAAAAAAGAAGACAATTGATAAGGTAGCAATTGCGAGCATTTTATTAACAGATGGGATATAGATTTGACCTTGTTGTTTAGAAGGAAAAATAATATTCATGCGTGGAATAAATTTTAATTGGATGGCTTCAGAAACTAAGGTAAATGAACCAGTAATTAATGCTTGGGATGCAATAATAGCTGCTAAAGTGGCTAAGATGATAGCATAAATTCTCAATTGCTCTGGAACGATTGCAAAAAAGGGATTTAAATCGCCAATAGCATGATAATTAGGATTATGCAAAATCCAGACACCTTGACCTAAATAGTTAAGAGATAAGCAAACAAAAACATAAGGCCAAGAACCAATGATATTTGCTTTACCAACGTGACCTACATCTGAATATAGGGCTTCAGCACCAGTTGTAGCTAGAAAAATACTTCCTAAAATAAAGAAGCCAACTTTATTTGCAGGACTGAACATAATTTTAATAGCATAAATTGGATTAAGTGCTTCTAAAATCGACATATCACCAATCATGTTACAAAAACCTACAACACCTAAAAAGGTAAACCAGATGAGCATTACGGGACCGAAGGCTTTACCAATAACATCAGTTCCCATTCTTTGAATCAAAAAAAGCAATAAAAGGATAATAATGGTAATAAAAATTACTGATTTTTGATCAGGAACAAAGATATGTTGTCCTAGTTTCATACCTTTGAGACCTTCAATAGATGTGGTAACAGTCACTGCTGGAGTTAAAGCTCCATCAGCCAATAAAGCAGCACCACCAATTAAAGCAGGCATAACCAACCATTTAGCCCTTTTGCGTACTAAAGCATATAAAGCAAAAATTCCACCTTCGCCGTGGTTTGTCGCTTGTAAGGCTATTAATACGTATTTAATGGTAGTTAATAATGTAACCGTCCATAGAATTAATGAAATACTTCCGATAATCAATTCACGATTAATATTAACTAAGCCACCATTAGCATTAATGATTGATTTCATAACATATAGCGGACTAGTACCGATATCGCCATAAACTATACCAATAGTTATCAATAATCCTGCAATTGAGAGGCGATTTTTTAACTTGTCATTCATGAAAAATAACTCCTAATTGATCCTTATATAGGAAAATTAATACGAAAAAAAGAATGCTATAGCATTCTTTTTATTACTACATTCTCATATATTTTGCAAAAACATGCAAGCCTTAAGAAAGAGTTTGTGAGATGTTATTGCGACGTTCACTGTACCAATCATTCCACTCGTCAAATGTACGAACACTTTCTACAGCTAGACCAGTTTTTGCTTTAATATTTGCTAGAATATTTTCAAAATTTTGTGCATGAATATTCAAAACATGTTTAATCAAATTACGACGACCAAATGCTTCATTGGCAAGAATATATGTATTGATTTCAATAATATCATGATTACCATCAAAAGCTGCCATGATTTCTAAATCAGCTTGTTCAAATTTGGCAATATAAAAGTTTGCGAAAACATTTAAATAATCAGGATATTCCTTATATTCAGTTGCTGGCATTTCTACACGATTGGGTTCTGGTACAACTACTTCAAATTGATCTTCAGTAGTTTCTTCAGTAGTTTCTTCGGTTTCGGTATTCTTTAAGTCTTCAGTCAAAGTTAAGAGCTCCTTCTTATTTGTTATATCTGTACAAAAATTCAATACTATATTACATGTAAAATAGTATAAAATCAATCTTTTTATGAATTATCTGAATTTTTGCGACAAATTATCATTCTCAAACGTTAGTAATAGTGTAAGTCAAAAAAACACCGGTGAAAAACTTACATTATATTTAATAAGGATGGTATGAAGATGAAAACAAAAACAGTGTCACAAAAAGTAGAATATATATTTATTAATCCTAAGTATGATGAGGGAGAAAAAGTATTTACTTTTAAAAATTTAAAGCCCGATGCAGATTATGCAAGTGTGGTAAATGTAGGTAAAGCAATAGCTAAATTACATAAAGGCGATAGCTTTAAAAATGCTACATTAATTCAAACAAATGAGATTATTGCTGAATAAAATCAGAATTAGTACACAATAAGGAGAAATAAACAAATGACTAAAACAAGTAAAACATTAAAATTAATTTTTAAAAATGATCATCATAAAGTATCTACTTTGAGTTTGCCATATGCTAGTGTTAACTTGCCAGAAGCTGAAGTTAAAGAGGTGATGGATACTATTGCAAAAGAAAATATTTTTGCTAAAGAAGGGGTTGGGCTATATACTGAACCGCAAGCAGCTCAATATGTTGAGCGAACGATTAATCCAATTTTCACTACTGCTAAATCAAAGCATCCAATTGCTCCAGCAATTAATTAAAATTTTAAATAACTAATGATCAATAGTTAAAATAATCTAACAAAACACAGTCTATTAACAGGGATAATTTCTGGATAATAGGCTGTGTTTTAAGTTAATGTTACAATTATGTTATTGAACAGATGTTCGGTTGAAATGAAAAAATTTAGTACTTAAAATAAAAATTGGTACGTAATATTAAAGGAGAAGGATATGAATAGATCAACTATAACGAGTGCTGTCACGGCAATTCTAATTGCTGGTGCTGGGATATCTGTAGATAATATCTTAAATACAAATAGCCAGACTCATCAAGTAGTCGATGCTACCACTCAACAGGAATTTTTAAATAAAGCTATACCTGCTGCTACTAAAGCTTCGTCTAAGTACGGAACATATACTTCAGTGATGCTTGCACAAGCTATTCTTGAATCTAATTGGGGTAATTCTCAGTTGGCACAAGAACCAAATAATAATTTGTTTGGCATCAAGGGTTCATATCAAGGAAATTCTGTATCTTTTTCGACTTCTGAGTTTAGTGATGATAATGGTTACTATACAGTTGATGCTAATTTTAGAAAGTATCCGACTTATCATGAGTCGTTTGATGACAATGGTAATTTACTTCGCAATGGCTTAAATGGATATTATTCAGATACTTGGATTGAAAATGCACAATCTAGTTCAGATGCTACAAATGGTTTGCAAGGCAAGTATGCTACTGCTCCTGATTATGCTCAGAGTTTGAATAAAATTATTAGTCAATATGATTTGACAAAATATGATCCAAAAATCACAAGCGTTAACGAAAGAAAAGTCATACAAAAAACTTGTTCTGTGACTTCAGCACCTGTTGAATCTAGTGTAGGCAAATTAGTTAAGACTTTGCATAGAGGCGACGTAGTCGATGTCACTAAGTATATTGCTTATGGCAATGGTGTTAAATATGCTTTGACTAATTATGGTTGGATTGATGCAATTGCGATAGTTCCTATTGTGAGTCAAGCACCAGTTGCTAGGATGAGTGACGCTAGCGTCGTTAATAAAATTGTCAAAATCAATTATATTCCTAAATATGGGATTGCTGTTTGGCAAAAACCGGCTCATCACGTAGTTGGTAAGTATTTAGCACATGGTACTAGTTGGCGTGTTGATCGCCAGATTAGTATTAATAATCATTTATGGTATCGTGTAGGAACTAATCAATGGATAGATAGCCAATATACTATTGTAACTTATGATAGTAAAAAAGTAGCTGAGCCTAAAACTCAAGCACCAGCTAGTCCAGTTAGTTCAGCTGGTAGAAAAGAAGTAGCTATACGAGGGATAGTTACAGTTAGTTGTGGCAATTATCAAAAATTAGCAGTTGTTGATGCCCCAGCTGGTAAGTTAACTGGTAAAAAATTAGCTAATAATACTCGTTGGCGTTTCTTTAAGATTGCTAAAGCTGACGGACATTTTTGGTATAATTTAGGCGGTAACCAGTGGGTTATAGCCGATTACGTTTATGAAAAATAAGGAGGAATTTGATGCATATTTCTAAGTCAGAATGGTTGGGAGTTGCAGTTTGTTTTGGAGCATTAGCTTCTATGCCTAATACGGTTGTCAAAAATTCACCTGTAGCTATGACTACAGTAAAAGCTGATACTAGTTATGTTGAAGATAAAAGCTATGGAGTAGATGTTTCTAGTTTCCAAGGCACTGATATGTCTAACTATGCTCAAAATGGTGCTAAATATGCTTTTGTTAAAACAACTGAGGGTACATGGTATACTAATCCCAAGGCTAGTGGTCAGGTATCTAGTGCTTTAGCTAATAATATGATGACTATGTCATATCATTTTGCAGTATTTGGAAATGATGCACAAAAAGCTAGTGCTGAAGCAAACTATGCTGTTAATGCTAGTCGCAATGTTGGTGTTCCTGCTGGTTCATATGTCGTTTGTGATTGGGAAGCTGGAGACGGTAATAATATTAATGGACCAGTTGAAGCAAATACTGATGCGATTTTATCTTTCATGGATACAGTAAATGCTAATGGTTATAAGCCAATGCTTTATTCTGGTGCATATTTAATGAGAAATAAAATTGATACTGCTCGTGTAGTAGCTAAATATCCTAATTCATTGTGGGTCGCATCATATGCAACAATGGGTAGGATTGATGAACCTGATTTTGAGTACTTCCCTTCTATGAATGGAGTAGCAATTTGGCAATTTACACACAATTGGCGTGGTCTTCATGTTGATGGAAATATTAATGTCTTACCATTATCAAAAGGTGGCGTTTCACAAGCACCAAGTAGTGTACCAGCTACACCTTCAGTTGACATTAATCAAGTGATAGCTAGTGCTAGTCAAAGTGTTGCACAAAAAGAGCAACCAGCTATTACATCAACTACAACTGATACAAATCAAGATGTACCATTTACTGCTGTAGGACGTGTTAACTATGTTCCTGGTTATGGCATCATGCTTTGGGGTCAGCCAGGTTATAAAAATGCTTTGAATCGATATTTACCACATGGATCAAGATGGAAGATTTTCAAAAAACGTTATATAAATGGTAGTGTATATTACAATCTTGGCGGTAGCCAGTGGGTTGACGGTAAGTATATTATCATTGAATAATTCATCTAAAATAAAAAGCAGTTTTGAAGAACTGCTTTTTTTGTACAAAAAAAACATCGAATAAATTCGATGTTTAAGGCTTAGAAAAAAGATAATATTAGATATCAGAAAAGTTACATAAGTATATTTTTAAAGCGTTTTGTTAATAGCGTACCTTAAGTCTCTTTAAATCACCTTATAGGATAATAATATATCCATTTAACCTCTAATGTCAATTAAAAATCACAATTAAAATTAATGATTTAGAAATGCTTATAAAATCTAACGATAGAGATGCTTAAAACAATTAGAGAACAGAAAATAGCAAAATAAGCCAAATAATCAACGCTAAAAATCTGATTAGCCTGCCACAGACTAAGGTGTTTATTGATGGCGAATTGATTAGCCCAGTGATGTATTAATAAAGGAGTTAATATTAAAAATATGCTTGCGGCAATCGCTCCAGCTAACGAATACCGATAGACGTAAGGTTCCTTAAAAAAATGAGTCAAGATACAAAAGGCAGAGATCAATATTAGCAAAAAAGACCAAATCATAATCTTAAGTTCAACAGGATCTTGCATCAATTGAGAACTATTGATGGCATAACGATATGTACTCCACAAGTTACCACCCATTAGATGATTTAAAAAACTAAATAAATCGGATCCTTGATTAAAATAATAATTGTTTGACTGATTAGCAATTCCTTGAAACATAGTCAAAGCATCATTAGCTCCAGCAGATTGAAAATTAATGACAACTACATGTTGCAAGTAAGTTAAAAGAAAAATAATTATAGTAGCTATCATTTGAACAACTCTTAATACATAGTGAGTGCGAGGATCATCAATATCTAACATAAAATGCAAATTATCTCTAAAATGTAGATTCTCTCTAATTATACTTTCTCTAGTTTGCTTCATAATTATAATTACCTCCATATCTAGTGTAACAACTATAATGAACTATTGGACAAACAAGCAATAATGATACAGATTATGTAGACACAAATGGATATTTGTCAAGTTATAATATTACAGAAAGATTACAACTTTAATCACCAAAAAGCAGTTAATAGCTTACTACTGTAAGGTTTATATCGAAATATATTATTTAAAAAAATAAAAAAAACATTGAAATCAAATAAGTATGATATATAATATAAATATGTAGTACGTACGAATAGCGTACTTAAGAAAAATGATTTAATTCATGGAGGATTAGATATGAAGAAGGAAAAGTTAAACAAATTTTCTATTAGAAAATTATCAGTTGGTGCTGCATCTGTATTAGTTGGTGTTGCACTTGCTGGTGGTGCAACTACAGCATTTGCTGATGGTACATCCGCTAACACACAAGCAGCTGCAGTTAAGACTGAAAAGTCATCTGTTGTTGTATTTAAAACAGCTGATAACAAGCTTGTAGGTTACACTGTAGTAAAAGGCTTACCTACTGAAGCAAGTGTTAAATCAGATGTGCCTGATGGTTACAATTTGGTAACTCCAGTTAAGTATAATTCAGTAGGTACAGCTGACAAACCTGAATACGAAGTAGCTGTTGTTGAAAAGTCATTAGTTGAAAAAGTTCAAGCAGAAAGAACTAAGAGAGCTGGACTTTCATACGAAGACATTACTAAGAAATATGATGCTAAGGTAAAATTTGATGCAGCACATGAAGCAGTACAACCTGCTAAGGATGCATTGGATGCAGCTAATGATGCAATGGCAGAAAAAGATACTGCTGTTGAAGTTTCAAAAGCACAATTAGCATTATACAAGGAACTTCTTGCTAAGAACCCTAAGGCTAAAGTTGAAGGCAAGGTTGCTGCAGTACAAGCTGAATACGTAAAAGCTGTATCAGAACAACTTGCACAATCATTTGCAACTGCTAAAGCTAAGGCAGAATTTGTTGCAGCTGTAAGAAAAGAAGCTGAAGCAAAAGTTGCTTATGAAAAACTTGGTGGTCAATTAGCTGATCTTTCTGCTTACAACACTTTGGAAGTAATTGCTGGTAAGATGGACGTAGTTAAAGCACAAGCTGCTACAGCAAAGAAAGCAGTTGAAGATGCAAAAACAGCTTTATTTAAAGCTAAGCTTGAAGCAGCTGAAAAGACAGATCCTGTAGAACTTATTGTTGCTAAGTTTGCTCTTGAAGATGCTACTAGTGCATTAAACAATGCATTAGCAACTTACAACGCATATGTTGCAAGATTAAACACTTTGAAGACTTACTTTGACGAAGTACATAAGACAGCTCTTGTATCAACCAAAGCTGTAACACCTAGTGCTGCAGAAACTCCTGTAGCAGAAGCTGCAGAAGTAGCATTCTCAGGTGTTGCTAAGACATTTGTTAAAGGTCATCCAAACTACGCTGTAGCTATGATGGACGCAAATGGTGTATACACTGGCAAATTCTTAAAGCAAGGTTCTAGCTTCAAAGTATTTGGCAAGAAGACTATTAAAGGTCGTGTATGCTACAGATTAGGTACTCAATCACAATGGGTTCCTGCAGAATTCTTAGTATTTTAATGAATAAGATTAAAAAAGCAGATAAGATATCTGCTTTTTTAATCTTATTCATTTTTTTTTTTTTTTTTTAATATTTCGCTAGATAATATGCGATTTTTTGTTGTAATCGTTAACAAATGATACTATAATAACTCTAGTTAAACAAAATAAATTTTTACATATGTAAATTTATGGAGGATTATAATTATGAAAAGAGAAAGATTAGATAAGTTTTCAATCAGGAAGTTAACTGTGGGAGCAGCTTCAGTATTGATTGGTGTAGCATTTGGTGCTACGACTGTTAGTGCTGAAAAGCAACCTACACCACAAGCTCAAGCTGCAGGTCAACAAGCTGCAGAAGTTACTGGACTTAAGGACGTTAAGTTCACTTTCAAAGATGGTGCTAAGTCAGCTACTACTAGAGCAGTAACTATTTACGCTACTAAGGATGGTCACTACGGTTTTGAAAAGGACGCTACTAAGTGTACATATACTGCAGCTCAGATTGTTTCAGCTTTCTTGAATGAAGTAACTGACAATGATATTAAAGATGCCCAAGGTGTAGCCTTATCCAGAAAAGATTAACGCTGGTGAGAACACTGTTGAGGTAGCTGCTAAGCATGCTTCCAACCCAGTAGAACATAGTGATGCTGATTTGCAAAAAGAAGCAGAAAAAAAGGCTGAAGAACTTACGAACAGTCCTGCTTTTTTCAAGGCTGAGTTAAAAGATGCAGAACATGACTTGCAAGTAGCTAAAGATACAGTTGCACAAGCAGAGCAAGAAGGCAGCTTGTCACAAGAAGAAATGGCTAAACTTCAAGATGACGTTGCAAAGGCAGAAGCAAAGGTCAACGAACTTAAGAACAGTTCTGCTTTTGTTGAAGTTCAGTTAAAAGATGCAGAGCATGAATTGGAAGTAGCTAAAGATGCAGTTGCACAAGCAGAGCAAGAAGGTGGCTTGTCACAAGAAGAAATGGGCAAGCTTCAAGATGAAGTTGCAAAGGCAGAAGCAGAAGTTAACGAATTGAAAGCAAAACTTGCAAAAAAGGTAACTCCAGCACCAGAACCAGTAGTTCCAGCCCCTGAACCAAAACCAGAAGAAACAACTTACCACTTCCAATACGATGACAAGAAGGGTAACAGCATTAGACAAGATTTCGCAACAACAGATGCAGATACAGCAGAAATGCACTTCATAGCATATGCTAGCGATAATGGACTCTCCATAGATCTTGCACACTTTGCATACGATGAAGCTACACATACTTTTGTATACAAGGACTTCGAATCTGAGAAGGGTGAACCAGAAGTATTGCCAGTACCAGCAGTTGATGCACTTGCAGAAGCTAAGAAAGCAGCACATGAAGAATTCACTAAGGCTGGAATTACAGGTAAGATCTTCCACGATGCAATTGATGCAGCTAAGACCGTAGAAGGACTTCAAGCATATGTTGCAGAAACATTGAAAGCACACAAGACTGTAGAACCAGTAACTCCAACTCCAGCTCCAGTAGTTTCAGGCGAAACAGGAATTGGCTACCTCAATTTAGATATGCTTTCTGATGGCTTTACAGGTACTTTATACGTTCCTGTAGTTGGTAAGGACGTTAACTGCAAAGTAAGATTACTTGATGATGCAGGTAAGTACACTAATGACTATGTAGTTACAGATACAACTGTTAAAGCATTAGCAAGCAAAGTTGTTAATGGTGTAACCTTCTACAAGGTTGCTGAAAACAGATGGATTCCTGCTAAGTTTGCAGAAGTACTTTCTGATAAGGAAGTAGCATTTAAGGGTGTTGCTAAGACATTCGTTAAGGGTCATGCAAACTACGCTGTAGCTATGTTGGACGCAAATGGTAAATACACTGGCAAGTTCTTGAAGCAAGGTTCTAGCTTTAAGGTATTTGCTAAGAAAGTTATCAACGGTCATTTATGCTACAGATTAGGTACTCAAGCACAATGGGTTCCTGCACGTTTCTTAGTATTCTAATCTAAGTGTTTATTTTAAAAGAACAGGTATTTGTTACCTGTTCTTTTTTTGTGTGCATATTATTTGCTTTTTTTCGTGAACCATGTTAAATTTTTAGTTGGTTAAAATTTTTAAAACTTGAGAGGAGAATATTTTTGAATAAACGACAGCTCAAAACAAAACTGCCGTATAAGGAAAAGACTTATCAATGGTCTAAGGAGATTATTAGGGAGAAGTTGCACTTTGCATCTGGTTCAGAATTGCTACAGTATGTGGTTCATATGGATAATTATGCTGTTAGTGCGATGATGATGGCAATGTATGATTTTGATAAGGATCCGCTGGAAGGTAAGTATAAGGCGGTAATCTTTGATCAAAATCATGGTATTGTCTTGTCTACTAGAAATACTCGTCAGATTATTGGTGATTTTTTGAATAATGAAATATTTGAGTATCAGCTTGGTCTAGCGGTACAAAAGAAAATTGCTAGATCGATGAATTTGAATAGGTATCATGCGTTGTCATTTAATAAATTCACATTTTTTTCGTTAAAGGGTTTTACTAATGGGAAAACTAGTTGGTTGAATCTGAGTGCGTTGACTGAATTTTCGTTGCATAGACGTGATGCTCGCTTTACTTCTGTTGAGGTTAATGGTAGTCGACATATCTTTTGTTTTGATAAGGTCGTTGCTAATCTAGATAAGGTATTGTCTGAAGCAATTACACATAATTTAGTAGTTAAACGTGGCCTTTTAGCATATGAATCTAAGTTGATGGGAAGATCAGTGGTCAGCGGACGTGAGAAAAAATCGCTGTTGAATGACTCGCAATATTTTGCTTATGAAATTATGCCAAAGTGTGATGCTAATTACCTTGTTTCAATGTCTAAGGGTATTTGGCATGATATATTCTTATTATTTGGTAAACGTCTATTCAAACTTTTAGAAATTAATTGGAATTACGAAGATTATAAGGAAGCTTATAAACATAATAATCGTATTAACTATCTTCGCTAAATAAAAAGCAGTGCCTATGATGTGCACTGCTTTTGTTTAATTATGATATTCACGAATTAGTAAATGCTTGTTTGTGGCTTTTTTGATTAGATCGTTTACTCGGTCTGGAGTATGGTCAAGTTCGATGTCGATTGCTGTGCCAAAGTTGAAGTTAATTAATAATTCTACTAAATTTAGATAGGCATCCTCACTGCATAGTTCAGTTTTTCCGCCTAATTTTTGACTGCGAAAGGTCGTTAAAATTTGTAGCTGGGGAGCTTGTTGATGGATTTGCTGGCTGAGAGCTAGTAAGCGGTCAATTTCAGTGGCGTGTTCATAGTAGTCGATTCGCCATTCCATCATTTGTGATAGGTTATTACATTTTAGAGCTTGTGCGATAATTTCTTGATCAGTTTTTTCCTGATTAATGATGACTTTTCTTTTTTCTAGATTATTAAAGATGATCTCTTCGTAATTTTGCATAATGATTCCTCTTTATTTTAAGTACTAATTTGATTATAGCTAAAATTTCGGTTAATTAAAATTAGTCTTGTAGTTTTTCTCGGAGACGAAGTCGTAAGGCGGCTTTGTTTCGTTGTAATGTGCTACGTGATAAGTTGTATTGTTGGCTAATTTCAGTGATTGTTTTATTGTTGATCCAGTGTTGGCTGAAAATTAAACGTTCTGTGGGTGACATGCTTTTGATTTCATCTTGTAATAATAAAAAGTTATCATGCTGGGGTATGATAAAGCTGATTTGTGGATAATCTGCAATATTTTGCTGCTCATTGTATTTTTTGTGTTTTCTTAATTGGTCAATAATTCGCCATTTAATTTTGGTAAAGGCTATTTTATCTTTATCTTTTGCTGTTAGTTGAACTGTATCTAATGCTTCTAAACATTCTGCATATAAGATAATACCTTCATTGAGTAAATCTTCATAATTGTGATATTGACGCTGAACGCCGATAGTTTTTAAAACGCCAGCAACTAATTTTTTATTGTTCCATGCTTTGATAAAATTTTGTGACTTGATCATTTGAATGACTTCTTTCTTTTGATATGGTCACAAGCGCTTGTGTAAGAAAAGCTTAACATGGAGCATCATCTGATGACGAAACATACTAAGTTTTGACACTATAAATCTTATGATTTTCTTTAACTATTTCTTCATAGTATCACAAAAACTTTACATTTTAATGATATAATAGATATATGTTGTTGAGTAATGATTTTATGTCTGAGGAGTGATTGAATGATAAAATTATATATTTCCCCAAGTTGTACTTCATGTCGTAAAGCTAAGGCGTGGTTAACAAAACATAATCTTGCTTTTGATGAACGGAATATTTTAATACAACCACTAACCAAAAAAGAAATTTTAAATATTTTACGTTTAACGGAAGATGGTACTGAAGAAATTATCTCAACTAGATCAAAAATATTTAAAAAGTTAAATGTTAATTTAGATCAGTTGTCGATTGATCAGTTGCTTGATTTAGTTGTTAAGCATCCAAGTTTATTAAAGCAACCAATTATTATGGATAATCGGAGACTGCAGGTTGGGTATAATGTAGAAGATATCAGAAGATTTTTGCCCCGTAGTGTTCGAAAAATGGAATTAATTCGTGCTAATGCCATTATTAGTCTATGAAATTTGTAAAATACACTTAATTTTTGAGATTTAATTACTAACTTTGTTTTATAATATAAAAAGTAACTACAAAAAAGAGAGGTGAAAAATTTGAAAATTAATCGAATCAATGAAAATGTAATTCGGGTCGAAATTAGTAATGATGAAATTGCTGAGCATGGATTAAGTGTGTTGGACTTTATTAAGAGAACAGATAAAGTTCGTGATTTTTTGATGGGTATTGCTAAAGAAGTATATGGCAAAAATGATGATAATGATGAAGAAAAGCATGAGGAAGACTTAGTTAGCTTTGAAGTGATGCCTAGTTCTGCAGGATTGGCTATTAGGATTGTGCGCTCGCCTTTGAGTCGTGACATGGATGAAGATAATTCTGCAGATGACGAATCATCATTTGTAGAAGATGATGACGAAGAAGAAAGTGAAGAGGATAGTCATTCTGGTTGTTATTATCGCAAATATCATCCTGAAGAATTTGAAGATGAAAATGATGAAGACGACGAAGAAGATGATGATGATTCTACTGGAATGTTAGAGGATTTTCATCGAATTTATAGTTTTGCGGATTTTGATGATTTAGTTGCTTTTATGGATGTTGTGCATGTTGCTGATCTGGCATCATCATTGTATTTCTTTGAAGGTAAATACTATTTACAGATGGAATTTATTGATGATCTAACATTATCCGAACCTCAGCAAATCTGGGCTCTGGCTAATGAGTTTGGAACTCGTCTTGAAGCCAAGGGTTTTAGAGCTCGTCTTGTTAATGAAAAATTTGCTATGGTTAAGCATTATGGTATTTGTATTTATCGCCGAGATGCTATTAGTCAATTTAAAGAAAACTTTTTTGCTAAATAAAAAGTCTGTTGATAAATTTTTAAAACAAAATTTATTAGCAGGCTTTTTTTGCGTATATAACAAATGGAGGTTTGTTTATGTACGCTGCATTAGTCAATGAAAAATTAGTTACTGCTTATGAAGAATATAGCTTGTTGCCAAATTATCAGCAATTGAATACCAAAATTTATAGGTGTCCTCGTTGTAAAAAAAGAGTTATTTTAATTGTCTCACAAAGCAAAGCCCCATTTTTTAAACATTATAATGTCTCTCAAGGTAAAGGCGAGAAAGAAGAGCATGCACTAAGTAAGCAGATGCTATGTACCGCCTTGGTGGGTGCTGGATATCAGGCTAAAATGGAGGTTAATTTGGCATATCGTCAATTACGAGCCGATATTTTGATGCAAAATAGCATTAGTTTTGAAATTCAATGCTCACCGATTAGTGATATAGAATTCGATCATCGTCATAATTTATACGAAAAAATAGGTATTAAAGATGTTTGGGTGGTTGGACGTCGTCATTTTTTACATCAGCAATTGCGAGAATCACAGAAGAAATTTTTACGTTTTAATCAACAATGGGGTTGGTATTATTTAGAAATTAATCCCTACGAAGCGGATATATCTTTAAAGTATAATATCTTACTTAGCCCCATTTCACGTAAGCTCAAATATCAAATAAAGAAATTTGAGCTTGATGACCTTGGAATAAGGAATTTTTTTAATTTTATGCCTTATTTAAAACGATATTCTTTACCGGATGTACAGTTTCAAAGGCAATATTTACATAAAAAAATTCAACAAAAAACAGGATATGGTCTGCAAGTAGCTCAACTATTATATGAAAATAGAAAAAGCGTAGAAGATATACCAGTTGAGATCTTAACGCAATATTATTTGCCTAAGCAAAGTTGTCCATTAGTGCAATACCTACAAAAAATAGCTGAAGATACAAAAACTAAGTAATATTTTTTAAAACATGTAAACTAAGTGCTATTTTTTTATTTTGCTGCGGTTGCGGCTTTTGAAACATCTTTTTGAGACAATTAATTTCCAATTTGCCTTCAAATAAATAACCAGCTTCATCTTTAGCATAATTGTAAATAATTATAGTTGGTGTTACTTTAATATTGAATGTATTAATTAATTTTAAATCTTCATCAATAGACATATTGACATATTCAGATTGTCGCATCTCCTTGAAAGTTTTAGCTGAAATATCAAAATTATTAATTAATTGTAAGACTAGTTCTTCAGAATATTTGCATTTTTGGATATTAACCATTTCTTGCAAATTAAGCACAAATTGTTTGGCAAGCTTATTGCCTTTGAGTAATTTGATCGAATGAAAATCTTTAATGGCATTAAAAGTATCGCCTGAAAATTGATTAAAAAGGTTAAGATCATAATTTCCCTTATTATTTTTAAGGGCATCGATAATACTTGGCATACTTGCCATGGGAATGAGATGATAATTATATTTTTTGTTATATTGTTGCATAGTATGAAAAGCAATTTTTTCGCATTCGTGGCAGGTACCACCAATCGGGTTAACAAAAAAGAAGAGTTCAAACATTTTAGTTCCTCCAACATGCTAATCTTACTTTATTAAAAAAGTTGGCAAATGCAAAATTATTAAACTATTTTTTGTGTAAATATGCTCTTTTGATTTTACTTTGGTTTATTTGATCGTCGTCATAAGTTAAATTGAATTGCTCTTTTAGTTGGTCCAAAACTTTTTGGATGGTAGCAGGATCAGGATTTTCAATTTCCATTTCATAGTCAGAATAACCATCTGGATAGCAAGTTTTGTCTAAAGTTAGTTCACAATGATAAGGACCATCTAATAAAGTTCTATTAGTTTGGCTCCAAGTTTGTGGCTTTAATGTTGAGATCAATGTAGCATTATAATTTTGTTGCAAATAGTTAGCAATTTGTCCTGTAGTCATAATTTGTTGTGCTTGATTAACTAAATATTTAGCCTCAGCAAGGGTGAGGTCATCGTTGATTTCGATTACTTCTTGAAAATTATTTTGCTTTTTATGACTAGGATTAACTTTTAAAGTTTGTTCTGCGTGATCATGGTAAAGTCGGATGCGTAGACTGATAGCATCTTTTTTTAGTGTTTGTTGTTGATTATCAAAATAATAATTACTTTGCTCAAATTGGGCTTTTTTGGTAAAAGATGTAATTATTTGTTGATAAAGCTTTTGGCTCAGTAATATTTTTGATTCTATTTCAATATTTTTTGACATTATTTTATTCCTCCTGATTTAAACCTTGTACCTCTCTATGGTAGAATAATTTTGTTTGAAACGGAAAGGAAATTTTGATGCAAGATTGGGATTTGTTTTTATGGCCATATCGTGAAGCTGTTTCAGAATTAAAAATCAAGCTGCGAGCTTTGCGTGAAAGCTATTTAATTAAAGGAGAACATTCGCCGATTGAATTTGTGGTAGGTAGGGTAAAGACGGTTGATTCTATTAAGGAAAAAATGGAACGCCGAGTAATTCCTTCTGATGTAATTGAAACAGACATGCAAGATATTGCAGGCATACGGATTATGTGTCAATTTGTTGATGACATTTATCAAGTAGTAGAGCTGCTTCACAATAGACATGATATGCATGTCATTGAGGAAAGAGATTATATTCAGAATGCTAAGCCGTCAGGATATCGTTCTTATCATATGGTGATTGAGTATACTCTATTTTTACCAGATGGACCTAAGAATGTAATAGCTGAAATTCAGATTAGAACTTTAGCTATGAATTTTTGGGCGACTGTTGAACATACTTTGAACTATAAATATCAAGGTAAATATCCAGACGACGTGTCTAAACGGCTGAAGTCAGCAGCCGAGGCGGCATATCAGTTGGATGAAGAAATGTCGTCAATTAAAGATGAAGTTAGAGAAGCACAAAGAATTTTTACACAGACAAAAGGGAAAGAACAATGATGAAAGTAGCAATTGTTGGTAATGAACAAGTTAAAACGCAGGCAGTAGTTAAGAGTTTAAAGCGACTTTTATCTCAAAAACAAATAGATATAGATGTTGAAAATCCAGATGTTGTTTTGACAGTTGGTGGGGATGGTACCTTAATTTCTGCTTTCCATAAGTATGAGAATTTATTGGATCAAGTGAGATTTATTGGCATACATACAGGTCACTTAGGTTTTTATACCGATTGGCGTAATTTTGAAATTGATAAATTAGTAGAAAATTTGGCAGATAAGCAACCATCTACAGCTTCATATCCCTTACTTGAATTATTGATTACAGATAAGGATCATCATAAAGAAAAATTATTGGCAATTAATGAAGCTACGATAAAGCGATTGTCTAAGACTTTGAAAGCTGATGTTTATATTCGAGATCAATTCTTTGAAAGTTTTAAAGGTGATGGCTTATGTGTTTCTACTCCTACTGGATCGACTGCTTATAGTAAATCATTGGGTGGTGCTGTCATTCATCCTCGTTTAAAAGCTTTACAAATGACGGAGATTGCTTCAATTAATAATCGGGTATTTAGAACATTATCTTCACCGATTGTGATTTCACCTGATGAATGGATTACTATTAAACCTGAGATTAATGATGATGATCCATGCGTCATCACTGTAGATGGCAATAAGTATAATCATTCGCACATTGAAAAGATAGAATATCGTATTTCTCAGCATGTAATTCGTTTTGATAAATTTCAGCATACACATTTTTGGAATAGGGTCGAAGATGCCTTCATTGGACATGAGCATGACTAAAAATGCGGATTTTTACAAACTCGTTTATCGTGAAAAGCGGCCACAAAAAGTAGCCGATTTTTTGTTGACTAAAGGATTTTCTAAACGATCTTTAATTAATTGTCGGCATCGTGGCGGTAATGTGCTGGTTAATCATCGCAGAAGATATAATAATTATTTATTACATGATGGAGATGAAGTGATTTTTATTTTGGGAAATGAAAAACCAAATGCGACACTTAAATTCTCTAACTTACCAATTACAATTGTTCAAGAAACAGCGAATTATTTGATAGTTAATAAAGAAGCTGATTTGTTAACTATTCCTTCCAAGAATGAGGATAATGATTCAGTGGTTGGGCGTTTATTACATTATCTAAATCCAGATGCTCTGCTTAAAATTAAGCCACATATTATTACTCGCTTGGATCGAGATACTTCTGGTTTAGTTTTAGTAGGTAAAAATGCAGTTGCACATGCACGTTTTAATGTTAGTGATAAGCAACGGACAATCAAAAAATATCATGCTATTGTTCATGGCAATTTTTCGCCGAGTCAATTACAAGGAGTTATTGATGCTCCAATTGGCAAAAAAGATGATCCAGTTAAAAGGTACATCATGGAGGGCGGCAAAGATTCAGTTACTAAATATCGGGTAATTAAACAAGTTGCAGGTGCTAGTTTAGTCGAATTGCAATTATTGACGGGGAGGACACATCAAATAAGGGTTCATATGCAATATTTAGGGCATCCATTATTTGGTGATCATTTGTATGGTGTGGAGGATGATTTCCCTAGACAGGCTTTGCATTGCTTTTTATTAGCCTTTGATGATCCTTTGGAACATAAACGAATTGAAGTTCAGATTGCTGATCCAGCTGATATGTTGCAGTTGTGGCAAAAATTAAGCAAATAAAAATACTATTTCTTTAAAGTAGAAATAGTATTTTTTTATTTAAATTAAGTGGCTAAGACCAGCTAAAATAACAATAATTCCTAAAGCAATGCGGTACCAACCAAAAGATTTAAAATTGTGATTCTTAATAAATTTCAATAATAACTTGATTGATGCATAAGCAACTAAAAATGATACTAACATACCAACTAACAAAATGATTAGTTGATCACCGTGAAAGCTATGACCTTTGGCAAAGAATTTAACTAATTTTAGTAAAGATGCTCCGAACATAGTTGGAATTGCTAAGAAAAAGGAAAACTCAGTCGAAACATACCGAGATGCTCCTAACAATAAAGCACCTAAAATTGTTGCTCCAGAACGAGATGTCCCTGGAATTAGTGATAAAACTTGAAAACAACCAATTAATATAGCCATTTGATAGCTTAAACTGCCTAATTTGGTGATATTTGCTTGATTATGCTGACAGTAATTTTCTAATAAAATGAATAAAATACCATATACAATTAATGTGCTAGCAATTACTGGCCAAGTAGACATATGTGCTTCTAACCAATCATTTAGTGGTAAACCAATTACAGCCGCAGGGATGACTGCCACGACTACTTTAAACCATAGATTCCAAGTTTCTTTTCGTTTTTGTTTATTTTTATTTTTGGAAAAAGGATTTAGTTTATCAAAATAAATTAAGATAACACTTAAGATGGCTCCTAATTGAATTACCACCATAAACATATTTATAAAAGAAGAGGGTTGGTTGAGTTTTACTAAATAATCTGCCAAATAAAGGTGACCTGTAGAAGAAATAGGTAAAAATTCTGTAATTCCTTCAATTATTCCTAAAATAATAGCTTTAACAATATCGATTAACATAATATCTCCTAGTCCAAAATTATAACTCGTGTAGGTTCAGGCACATAAAAATCTTTTTGAATGGGAACTAGTGTGCCTAATTTTTGGTTACGCTTGTATAGTGTAGCATTATTTGAGTTTTGGTTGGCAACAATTAGTAAATTTTGTTGACTATTAAAATTGAAATCACGTGGAAAAGCTCCATAGACGGGAATTCGCTGGATTAAATCTAAGTGATGATTTGCTAGAATTCGATAAATCGCAATTGAATCATGTCCACGATTAGTAACATAAAGGAATTTATCATCATTACTAATTCGAATCGCCGCTGCCCCATTATGCTCGCTGTATGATTCTGGAATAGTTTTGACACTGTCAATTTCAGCAAAATTCCAATTAGTTTCATCAATTTTGATTACATTAACTTTACTTGATAATTCGCCCACTACATACATATAGTGCCCATCAACTGAAAATCGCACATGACGTGTACCAAAGCCAGCTTCCATTTGATAATTGGCTACGTGCTTTAATTGCTGACCATCAAAGGTGTAAAAGTCTAAGCGATCCAAACCTAAATCGCAAGAAACAAGATTTCCCTGAGGAGTTTGATTAAAAAAGTGAGGATGAGCAGCATCTTGCTCTTTTAATTTGCCCTGACCAGTATGTTGACAGGAGCTAATAAATTGTAGATGTCCTTGTTCGTCATATTGGAAGATAGACAAGGTACCTAGATGATAATTAGCGGTGTAGACGAGTTTTTTATTTTTGCTTAAAGCAAGATAGCACGGTGCAGCACCTGGATGATAAAATGCATCTATTTGGACATAATTTTGACCAATTAAGCGATAACTAGCAATACCAGCTTGATTATCATTTTGCGAAATAGTAAATAATAAAGATCCGTCCGTTTGAAAATAAGTTGGTCTTTGCAACTGAATAATATTTTTTAAATTAGTGATAGATGGATTAGGGTTTTGCTGATCTAAAAATGCTTCATACAAACCCTGTGAAGCATGATCGGTATAACCACCGAATAAAACTTTCATAATATGCCCCTTACTTATAAAATTATAATTTCAATTATATCACAAAAATTTTTATCTATTTTTTACGCTTTAACGTTAATAATTAACTATTTTCGCTAGTATCATGTTAAAATTTAGTGTTAAGGGGTGATATATATGAAATGGATGGCAACAATTCAAAAAATAGGTGTCGAAGCAATTTCTAACAATGAAAATATGGTTATTTTATTTAATGAAACTGCCAATGAAAAGTTGAGTAGAGTAGCTGTAATTCAAAAATTTGATAAAGAAACTCCAGTAAGTAGTTTTATTTGTAAAAAAGATGATACTGTGACGATTGATGGCGAAACATATATAGTTTTGCACGTAGGTCGCATGGTAGCTGATAATATGCACGCAATTGGTCATTGTGTATTATTTTTTGTAGATAAATTACCAGAAAAAACATTGCATAATGCAATTTATTTGCAAAAAGATGATGAAGAACCAATGCCACAATTTAAACAAGGTGATTGGATATCATATGAGCATCGTTAGGGAGTACTTATGGAGTTGAAGAATAAAAAAGATAATGCAAAAAGTATTTTTAATAGCTGGATTGTTAATAATCGATTTAGCATTTTTTTGCTGAATACCTTATTGCTTTTTTTGACTATTTTTATCTTTAATAAGATTGCTTTTTTATTGACTCCTGTGTTGACTTTTGTAAATGCTATTATGCCTGCAGTTATTTTAGCAGGAGTGCAATATTATTTGATGAATCCGATTGTTGATTGTTTGGAACAAAAATATCGTATTCCACGCATAGTGACAATTTTAGCCTTATTTATGGTTGTATTAATAATTTTAATTTTGATTGTCAATACTTTATTACCAGTTATTGAAGCTCAGACTAAATCATTAATTGATCATTGGCCTTCATATTGGGATAGCGGGCAAGAAGCTTTGCGTCATTTGTTACATGATCCACGTTTAGATGGGATTCGTAGTGATTTAAATGATGCAGTATCAAATGCCCAAAGTATTTTATTTAATACAGGAAAGGCGAGCTTTAATCTGTTTTTAGAGAATTTATTTGGAGCTGTCAATGTCATTTCAATGTTAATTGTAACTTTATTAACAGCACCATTTATTTTGTTTTTTATGTTGAAGGATGGCAAAAAAATCAATCCATATTTAACTAGTTTTATGCCACCACGCTTGCAAAATGTTTTTTCTAAGTTATTGCATGATATTAATATAGCTGTTTCATCATATGTGCGAGGGCAATTGATTGTTGCTTTTTGGGTTGGAGTAATGTTTGCTGTCGGCTATACTACAATTGGATTAAAATATGGTTTAACTTTAGCTATTTTAGCAGCATGCCTTAATTTGATTCCTTACTTTGGTACACTAATTTCATTGATTCCAGCAATCATTATTGGAATATTAGACTCTCCTGTCATGTTATTAAAAATTTTTGTAGTATTCTTTATTGAGCAATTGATCGAAGGCAGATTTATTTCTCCACTTGTAATGGGCAGTAAAATGAAAATGAACCCTGTAACCACTATTTTGCTATTGATAGGGGCTAATTCTGTAGCTGGCTTATTAGGCGTCATTTTTGCTATTCCAATTTATGCTGGAATCAAAATTATTGTTGTGCAGGTGTTTGATTATTATCGTAAAAATTCAAGCTTATATAAATAAATACATCAAATAATATCAGTGCAATGGTTAATATTAAAGAGTAAAATATAGATTGAATATAACGTGGTACTGTGTACTGCGTTTTTTAAGGGAGAAGAAAATGACAAATCATGTAGTCTTATACGAGCCGTTGATGCCGGCTAACACTGGTAATATAGCTAGAACGTGTGCTGGTACAGATACGGTTTTAGATTTAATTGAGCCGTTAGGATTTAGCTTAGATGATAAGCATATGAAACGAGCAGGTTTGGATTATTGGGATAAGGTTAAAATTAATAAACATGATAGTTTAAAAGATTTTTTAGCTACATTACAATCTAATGATGAGATGTATTTGATATCTAAATTTTCAAGTAAATCTTATACCGATGTTGAATATACAGATCCAACCAAAAATTATTATTTCGTTTTTGGTAAAGAAACTACGGGCTTACCTAAGACATTTATGCGTGAATATTATGAAAGAAATTTACGCATACCAATGTCTGATCATATTCGTGCTTTTAATTTAGCCAATTCTGTAGCTATTGTATTATTTGAAGCATTGAGACAACAAGGATTTCCTCATTTAGAAAAGTCACATCATTATCCAAAAGATAAATTGAAAGATTAGGGTATATATTATGAAATTTAAAAAGATGACACCAGTAACTACAGAGCATTTTCACTTTGATGTTAATGAAGAAGAAAAAGTAAAAAATGAAGTTAATGTTTCTTTGCGTCAGGTTTATCATCAACCTGAGGGACAAGAAGCTGATGAAGGAAAAGATGGCAAGTATTTTCAACTTGCAGTTATTTTTGATGTAGCACCTGCTCCAGGTGAGTTTAGTGTTTCAGGTTTGATTACGCAAATTGTTCAATTTGTAGACTATTTTGGTGATGGTACCGATTTGAATCCAGCTGATTACCAATTAGTAAGTCGACCTTTAGTTGAAGAAATCGAAACCTTAATTTATCAATTAACGCAAGTTATTTTTGATGAGCCACTTAATATTACTTTTAAATCTAATTTTGATCAGTTAAAACGTTAATAGGAAGGTTTTTTAATGCCTAGAAAAAATACATCTATTTCTAAAGTTAAAAAGGAGAAGCTCGAGTGGGTGATTACAGGCTTAATTTTGGCAGTACTTGTGCTTTTTTCTTGTGCTGATTTTGGTTTATTAGGTAATCAAGCCACCAATTTAGTGCGTCTTTTTTTTGGTGACGCTCATTATTTAGCTAGTGCCATCATTGGCGTTTGTGCATTGGTGATGATTATTTATAACCAACCACCGCACTTAGGTAAAAAAAGAACTTGGGGATTAATTGTTTTCACGATCGCTTTAACGGCTTGGTGTAGTTCTCTCTTATTTCAGAAATTAATGCTGCAGCATGATTATATGAGCATTTTTTTAACACGGATTGGACAAGAATTTCTACATGGTAGGGATTCCATTAGTGTTGGTGGCGGCTTAATTGGTACTTTATTTTGTCAAATCTTTAATTATCTATTTGGCAGTTATGGTAGTAAATTTATTGAAGGTCTATTAATTGTTACTGGACTGTTGATGTTTTTTGATGTTAAATTTCGAACAATTGTCAAAAAATTTCAAACCTTGTCTAAGTTCTTTATTGCAAAAAATAAAGATGCAGGTATCTTATTAAAAGATAAATATACCGATTTAATTGAAAATTATCATGACCAACATAAAGAGAAACAAGATTTTCCGAATATAGGTGATTTAGATGCTCCTAAAAATGAGCAGTTACCTGAGCAAGATCCTGTAGATGTAGTTGTCGATAAGGCAAATGATTTGAGCAATGATAATGAAATATCGGAGTTAGCTCACGATTTAGTCAAAAAAGATGATAAAAATTCGCTAGGAAGATTAGATTATGTCTATCCATCATTAGATTTGCTGGATGCAGTGCCAAATACTGATCAATCGTCAGATAGTAAATTAATCAAGCAAAATACGCTGACTTTAGAAAATACATTTAGTAGTTTTGGCGTTAGTGTCATTGTAAAAAAGGCTGTGTTAGGACCTACAGTTACTCGTTATGAAGTTCAACCAGCTGTAGGAGTTAAAGTTAGTCGGATTGTTAATTTAACTGATGATTTGGCTTTGGCTTTGGCAGCAAAAGATATTAGAATTGAAGCTCCAATTCCTGGTAAGCCTTTTATTGGTATTGAAGTGCCAAATAAAGTTGCTTCGACAGTTTCTTTTCGGGAAGTTATGCAAAAGCAAGAAAATAAAGCTAAACAGGAAGTTTTGTCAGTTCCTTTGGGCAAGAATGTTACAGGTCAGATAGTGTCTGCGGATTTGCGTAAGATGCCACATTTATTAATAGCTGGAGCTACTGGATCAGGTAAATCTGTTGCTATTAACACCATTATCACAGGGATTTTGATGAAAGCTCATCCAGATGATGTCAAATTGATTTTAATTGACCCTAAAATGGTGGAACTGTCAGTTTATGGTGGTATACCACATTTATTGATCCCAGTTGTGACTGATGCCAAATTAGCAACTAGTGCTTTACGCAAGGCAGTTAGGGAGATGGAACGTCGTTATCAATTATTTGCTGCTGGTGGAGTGCGAAATATTGGTGAATATAATGAGAAAGTAACATTAAACAATCAAAATAAAGCTAATTCAGTAATGGAATTATTGCCTTATATTGTTGTTATTGTTGATGAGTTGAGCGACCTTATGATGGTTGCTGGTCGAGAAGTAGAAGATTCTATAGTTCGTTTAGCTCAAATGGCTAGGGCAGCAGGAATACATATGATTTTGGCAACACAAAGACCGAGTGTTGATGTTATTACAGGATTAATCAAAGCTAATGTTCCTTCCCGTATTTCATTTGCAGTTTCCAGTGGGATAGATTCGCGCACTATTTTGGATCAAGTCGGTGCAGAAAAATTATTAGGGCGTGGAGATATGCTTTATTTGCCAATAGGTGCTTCAAAACCTGAACGAATTCAGGGAGCTTACATTAATGTAGATGAAGTTGAACGAGTGGTTGATTGGGTTAAAAAGCAACAAGCTACTGAATATGATCAAAAAATGATACCATCTGATAGCGAAGATGCCGAAAATGATAATTCTGAGCAAGATGATACTGATGACGAGTTTTATCAACAGGCTGTAGATCTAGTAAGGCAACAACAAACAGCTAGTGTTTCGTTATTGCAACGACGCTTTAGGATTGGATATAATCGTGCAGCTAGAATAGTAGACGCAATGGAAAAAAATGGCATAGTAGGTCCATCTACTGGTGCAAAACCCCGAGAGGTTTTATTACCACCATTAAAAGATGAGGAGTAAAGACTTGGGTAATGTAGTAATTGAGCAGAATAATAAATTTAAAACGGGATGTATTGGATGCTTTTTTAGATTGGATTTAACACCCAAAAATATTACAATTTCTACCTTGTTAGCAGAAGTACAAAGTTTATTATCTGAAAAATATAATACCATTAATCGCCAATCTAAAAGGCTATCTTCATTATATGATGCATCTTTGCAAATCTTTCCGGAGATTAATGGCAATAGCATCGTAATGAGCTATATGTTGAATTTCATTGAACCACGTGAAATTTTAGACCCTGAGTATGATTATGCTAAGATCATGGAAACATTTTTTTCTATTGTTCATCGACCTTTGATTGATGAAAAAGTAGTCAATTTGGCTAAAAGTACTTTGCATAGTAACATACGTGATTTTTTTGAGTTGCCAGAAAATCGTGCTTTGCATCAATTTATGAAATTATGGTTCAAAAATCAGCCAAATTATCAATATGTTAATGTAGTTAATCGAGATATTTTAGATCAATTGTCTTTAGAAGATATACAAGATTTTGTCAAAATTTTGTTTAAGAGTCCGCTGATGATTTATGGACAAGTTGCAGACACGAATTTATTCAATAAAATCGGACATAGCTATTTTAATATTTTTAAGTCTAAGGCTGATTTTGTTAATCCGCAGCTGGTTGTTGATCGAGATATTGATACTTTCGATGAAAGTAGTGATGCTCAGTATGAACAAGCACAAGTTTTAATGGGTTATTTTTATAATCATATTCAATCAATGCCCCGTCCATGGATTGGTCCCTTAATTATGAGTTATTATTTGGCTAATACTGAGAGTTCGATTTTATTTAAAAAAGTACGTGAGCAGTTAGGTGCTACATATGGTGTAGATGCATTTAATGATGAAAATCATTCATTACTTTTAATTAGAACGGGTGTTAACAAAAATCAGGTAAAGCAAGTTAAGGAAATCATCCAAGGATGTTTATCTGATTTAGTGTGCGGGTTAGTAGATCAAGAAGCTTTTGACCATAGTAAGCAATTGTTGATTAATAATTTTAATAGTTATGGTGATATTCAAGAAAGTATGATGATTAAAGCTGTAACTGAGAATCTGATTGGTTCTTTTTCAACTATTCCTAATATGATCAAGTTAATTAAAGATTATACAGTTAACGATCTGATAAATTTAGCTAAAACGATGCAATTGAATGGAAGTTATTGTTTGTTATGATGGAAGAAAACTTAATTAGTAAAACTTATGATAGTGGCTTTGTTGCAAATATTATTTTAAAGCCTGGTTTTGCCAGTAAGTTTATGGGAATTGTTGTTGATTTTGGTGGCAGTGATCCACAAGAAATTAGTGGTGGTGCTCACTTTTTGGAGCATAAGCTTTTTGCTAAAAAATACGGTGATATAGCGTTGAAGTTTGAACGTTTAGGAGCAGATTCTAATGCTTATACTGGTTTTAACGAAACTATGTATTATGCAGAATTTGCCAATCATTGGCCCAAAATTTTGCCACTTCTTTTTGAACTAGTAGGTGAGCCATATTTTACAGTAGATAATATTGATCAAGAAAGAAAGATTATTTGTCAAGAATTGGCTACAGCTAAAGATGATCCTGAATGGTATTTGATTAATAATCTAATGTCAAACATGTTTCCGCAAACTATGTTTACTCATGATATAGTCGGTTCTGAAGAGGATTTAGCTAAAATTGATATTTCCTTTTTAAATAAAATTTATAAAAAATATTATTGCTCAAATAATATGAGATTTATTGCTTGTGGTGATTTTTCGCCATCGCAAGTGCAAAAAATATTCACTTTAGTTAATAAAATGCAAAAAAAATATATTAATTGTGCACCGAAACCTAAAATAGCTGTGCAAACAATTGATTCAATGGCAACCGATGAACAGATTACAAATACCAAGTCAAAAAATATTCATGTAGGCGTGGCTATTAAGTTGCCTGATTTGAATAAATTTACTAGTAATGCTTTATTAGCAACAGATGTTTTAGAAATGTTAATTGATGCACATTTTAATAGTAATAATATCTGGTTGAGTAATATGCAATTACAAAATATTATTAATGATCAACCGGATGTTGATATTTATAATACTCGTGAAGGCAGCTTTGTAATTATAACGGCTATTAGTCGATATCCACAAAAATTAGTATCAGCAATCAAACATGAGTTGTTTAGAGGACATATGTCCGCAGAATTAATTGAATTAAATAAAAAGGAATTTTTAGCAAATTATTTAAGACTAACTGATGATCTTAATTCATATGCACAGCAGATGGCAGGGACACTTTTGCATGGTAGGTCACTAGCACAAATAATTGAAGAAGTTGTGCAAATGAATAATAGTGATATGGTAAGTCTTTATCAAGATATTTTAGCGAAAAGTAGTATATATAGTTGTATTATGTCAAATAGATAATAGAATGTATATTAGATAGGTAATACGGATATATTTGTAGTAAATCTTGTTTGTTTACTATACGTTTTGGTATACTTTTCAGTGAATGATAATGGAATGAGGGTTAATATGTCAGACATAGGTGATAAATTAAAAAATGCTAGAAAAGCAAATGGAATGACAATAGAAGACATTGAAAAAATTACAAAGATTCAGCGACGATATCTGTATGCTATTGAAGAAAATCAATTTGATCAGTTGCCTGGTGATTTTTATGTAAGAGCCTTTATTAAGCAATATGCTCAGGTAGTAGGTCTTAATGGCAAAGAATTGCTTGATGAGTATCATAAAGAAGTTCCTGAAGCCACTCCTGAAAAATATGTGGAAAATTCTATTGATAATAAGAGTCAAGAAGTAAGAAAAACCACTAACAATAAAAAAGGTCTTTGGAAGCAATATATTCCAATTGCGGCTGCTATAATAGCCTTTTTTGTTACTGTTTGTCTTATTTATTTAATTTATGCACATTTCATCAGTAATACTAACCAAAAATCAATAAATCAAGTAGATAATGTGACTGTTAAGTCATCAAACGAAGAATCTCAAAAAAAGAAGAAACAGCGTGTAAAACACAAGAAAAAAGCCACTTCTGATATTAAATTAGAAAAGCTTAGTGATACTCTTTATAAAGTTAAAAAAATGGGTAACAAGAGAACTTTAGTTGTTAAAACTGGTTCAACGGCTGTTTTTGCTAGAATCTTTATTGATGGTCGATCTGTATGGCACGGTGTTTTGAATGCTGATGATGCACATCAAGTTAAAATTCCACATAATGTCGGTAATGTTACTGTATTTTTTGCAAATACTAGTTCAGCTGAATTGATTATTGGTGGTAAAAAGCTTAATATTACGAATAAAACCATGCCTAATGCTGCTCGAACAATTACCTTTTTATTTGCACATAAAAATGCAGTAAAAACTAATGAAAAGAATCTTGTCAAAAATAAAGAGAATGAGACTAAACAAGCAGAACAAAATAAAACTAATAATCAAGCGGATACAAAGAATGAAAATATAAATAAGCAGGAGAACAAAAACACAACTCCTCAAAATAAACAACCTGTACAACATAGTCAACAAAATGAAACAAATAAACAAAATCAACAAAGAGATCAAGGGCAAGCTGCCGGAGGAAATAGTAGATAAAAATGAATTTACCAAATAAATTAACAACTTTACGAATTTTTATGATACCAGTTTTTATTTTGTTATTAATTTTTCAATGGCCAGCAGGATTCTTTGCATTAGGTTCAACTAAGATCTTTTGGTGTAATCTTGTAGCTGCTATAGTTTTTGCTTTAGCTTCATTTACAGATTATCTTGATGGTCATATTGCTAGAAAGCGTGGTTTGGTAACTAATTTTGGCAAATTTGCTGATCCTTTAGCAGACAAAATGTTAACCATGACTGCTTTTGTATTTTTAATAACTTTGAATAATAGTCAACATACTTATGCACCTGCGTGGGTAGTTGCCATTATCGTTTGTCGTGAATTGGCAGTGACCGGATTACGCCTACTTTTAGCTGAAAATAAAGGTCAGGTTTTAGCCGCTAAAATGCCTGGCAAAATAAAAACTACAACGCAAATGTTAGCTATTATTTTCCTTTTGTTAAGTGATATTTACTATATTGGAACTATTTTCCTATATATCTGTTTAGTCTTTACTATTTATTCAGGATATGATTATTTCAAAAATAGTTGGCATATTTTTAAAGGATCAATGTAAATTTTATATTTTTTTGCGTAATATAATTTAGAAAACAAGATTAAGCAACTAATAGTGCTTAGTCTTGCTTTTTTTAAAATAAAAAAAGTATAATTAATTTGTTAAGTTCAAGGAGGATAAAATTGGCTAAAGATGAAAAAAAAGCTGCTCTTGAATTAGCCTTGAAAAAAATTGAAAAAAATTTTGGTAAAGGTGCAGTAATGCGAATGGGTGAAAAGGTCGATACTAAAATATCAACTATTTCTACTGGTTCGATTGCTCTTGATACTGCACTGGGAGTAGGAGGCTATCCTCGAGGCAGAATTATTGAAGTTTATGGACCGGAAAGTTCCGGAAAAACTACAGTTGCTTTACATGCAGTAGCTGAAGTTCAAAAAAATGGAGGAACTGCAGCATATATTGATGCAGAAAATGCTATGGATCCTGCCTATGCAGAAGCATTAGGCGTTGATATTGATTCATTGATTTTATCACAGCCTAATACTGGTGAAGAAGGATTACAGATTGCTGATACTTTAATTTCTAGTGGAGCGATCGACATTTTGGTGGTAGATTCTGTTGCTGCATTAGTTCCACGAGCAGAAATTGAAGGTGAGATGGGCGATGCACACGTTGGATTACAAGCCCGCTTAATGAGTCAAGCCTTAAGAAAATTATCTGGCAATATTTCTAAGACTAAAACGATTGCTATTTTCATTAATCAAATACGTGAAAAAGTCGGTGTTATGTTTGGTAACCCTGAAACTACACCAGGTGGTCGTGCTCTTAAGTTTTACTCTACTATTAGGTTGGAAGTAAGAAAATCAGAACAAATTAAACAAGGTAGCGATCCTATAGGAAGTCGTGTAAAAATTAAAGTTGTCAAAAATAAGGTTGCACCTCCATTTAAGGTTGCTACAGTAGATATTATGTATGGTATTGGTATTTCTAAGAGTGGAGAGCTTTTAGATATGGCGGTTGATAAAGATATCGTCAATAAATCTGGGGCATGGTATTCTTATGGCGATGATCGTATCGGTCAAGGTCGAGAAAACGCTAAACAATATTTGGAGGAACATCCTGATATTTTCCGGGAAATAAATGATAAAGTACGACAGGCCTATGGTATTGACAATAAAGAATCTGATGAAGATTCGAGTGAAGATACCGAGCAAGAATAGTTACTATGTTTATTGACAATAATCTGCCTTACTCTTATTATTAATATGTGTGAATAATTTATATAGAAAAAGGGCGATAGTGTATGCAAAATAATTATTTGAGTTTTGTCGCTATCGTTATTTTTTCAATCCTGATTAGTGGAGTGGCAGGCTATTGTTATCGTAAGCATAAATGGGAACAGGCTGCTGAAAATGCAAAAAATGATGCTAAGCATATCATAGAAAACGCAAGATTGGACATTCAGTCAGCTAGAGAAAAACTACTAACTGAAAAACAAACATTGCAGGAAATGAAAAAGCATGTTGCAGATCTAAAAAAAGAGAAAATTCTTGAAGCACAGGAAGAAATTCATAGATATCGTGAAAAAGTTGAAAATGAACTTAACCAACGACGTAAAGAAGTTTCCAGACAAGAGAATAGATTGCTGCAACGAGAAGATGCAATTGACCGTAAAGATGGTATGCTTGATCAAAAAGATTGTCAGCTCACACAAAGGGAAAATCAAGTTAAAGAGTTACAAGCTGAACTTTCTGAAAAACACCAATTAGCTGATGCGTTGATACATCAACGTGAAGAAAAATTATATGAAGTATCTAGATTGTCAGTTGAAGATGCTAAGAAGATTATTTTGTCAGAGTTGTCGGATAAATTAGTTGCCGAGCGTGCTGCATTAGTAAAAGAGAGTAATGAGCAGGCTCAAGCAAAAGCGGAACATTACGCAACTAAGTTGATTGTAGAAGCTATTCAGAGTAGTGCAGCAGATACTGTTTCGGAAAATACTGTTTCAGTTGTTAATTTACCAAATGATGATATGAAAGGCCGCATAATTGGTCGTGAGGGTAGGAATATTCGGTCATTTGAAGCTATGACTGGTATTGATTTGATTATTGATGATACACCTGATGTTGTAGTTTTAAGTGGTTTTGATCCTATTCGCCGTGAAATTGCTAAGAGAGCCCTAGAAAATTTAATAAAAGATGGTCGTATACATCCTGCGAGAATTGAAGAAACCGTAGATCGTGCTCGTAAGGAAGTTAACGATGATATTTATGAAGCTGGTGAAGGTGCCTTAATGGAATTAGGTATTCATAAGATGCATCCTGAGTTAGTTAAAATTTTGGGTCGCCTAAAATATCGTACATCATATGGACAAAATGTGTTGTCGCATTCAATTGAAGTAGGCAAATTGACAGGTGTAATGGCATCAGAACTTGGTTTAGATGAAAAAATAGCGGTACGTGCAGGATTATTACATGATATAGGAAAATCAATCGATCATGAAATTGAGGGGTCACACGTTGAAATCGGTGTAGAACTAGCACGTAAATATCATGAATCTGAAATAGTAGTTAATGCTATTGCAGCACACCATGGTGATGTGCCAAAAATGTCATTTATTGCAGAGTTAGTCGTAGCTGCAGATACAATATCTTCAGCTAGACCAGGTGCTAGAAGTGAATCGCTAGAAAATTATATTCGCCGATTGGAGCAGTTAGAAAAAATATCTAAGGGTTATCCTGGCGTAAAACAAGCGTATGCTATTCAAGCGGGTCGTGAGATTAGAATTATGGTTGAACCAGATAAAGTTTCTGATGATCAAATTGTGTTGTTAGCACGAGATATTAAAAATCAAATTGAAAATGAAATGGAATATCCAGGTAATATTAGAGTTACTGTTATTCGTGAAAAGCGAGCTGTGGATATAGCAAGATAAAGGTGAACCAATGTTGGCTCACTTTTTTGTTACTATTGTCTTTATTTAATCCTATTTGTATAATTGATTCAGATGTTTAAGAAAGTAGCGAATTATGTTTCAAATTATTATAAAAATTTTTTCTTTGGTGATTATATCAGTTTTAATTACACCTTTTATTCGAAAGCTAGCTTTTGTATTAGGTGCGGTAGATAATCCGAATGCAAGAAGAGTTAATAAAAAACCAATGCCCACTATCGGTGGATTAGGAATTTTTGTTTCTTTTAATATAGGTGAATTTGTTTTATTGCGTAGTCAATTTCCAACGCATGAATTATTTTCAATTCTTTTAGCATCGTCAGTTATTCTTTTAACTGGATTAATTGATGATATCTTGGAATTAAAGCCGAAACAAAAAATGCTGGGAATTTTTATCGCAGCATTGATCATATACTTTTTGGCAGGAATTAGAGTTAATGAGATATCGTTGCCTTTTATGTCACCAATTAATTTAAGTTGGTGGAGTTTACCAATTACGGTATTTTGGATTTTAGCCTTGACTAATGCTGTGAATTTGATTGATGGCTTAGATGGCTTAGCTACCGGTGTATCAATGATTTCATTAAGTACAATGGGTATTGTAGGTTTCTTTTTCTTACATGGTTGGCAAAATTATGTACCTTTAATGTGTATTATGTTAGCTACATGCTTATTGGGCTTTTTACCTTATAATTTTCATCCTGCTAAAATCTTTTTAGGAGATACTGGAGCTTTATATATCGGCTTTATGATTTCTATATTGTCACTAAAAGGACTGAAAAATGTTACTTTTATTTCGCTATTAGTACCAATTATTATTTTGGGCGTCCCATTAACTGATACCATTTTTGCGATGATTAGAAGAAAATTGAATAAAAAGCCGATTACCGTTGCTGATAAACATCATTTACATCATCAATTGATGAGAATGGGGTTAAGTCACCGTCAAACAGTATTAGCTATTTATGGTATATCATTGTTATTTTCATTCATATCTCTTGTTTTTATATCATCACCGGCATGGGGTATTTGGCCACTGATGATAGGATTATTATTTGCTTTAGAACTATTTGTAGAGACTATTGGTCTACTAGGAGATAAATTTAAGCCGTTATTACATTTTATTCAAAATTATATCAATAAAATGCATCGATCAGATCCACAAGTTGGTATCTCGCATTTTTCTACTAAGAAAGATGAACATAAGAATTAATTTTTAAAAAAACGCATCTTTGATTTTTTAGATCAGGGATGCGTTTTTATTGATTATGGTAGTCAAAATCTGTTAACAAAATTTCATTATACAGGTATTGTCCGATTGAAAATGCAACATGTTTAGCCAAGATATTATTAATATCTTGCTCAAACTTATCGATGTCTGATGAATCTAATAATACAGTTAGATTAATATCTGTTGTATATTCTTGCTTAAAAATTGAAATATGATTTTGCCTTAAAAAATATAGTATCTTATCTAAATGCTTATATTGGATTGCAAAAGATACTTTCTTTTGCAAAATACATTTAATAACACCAATATTTTCAGCTGCTTGTGTTACAGAATTAGAATATGCTCTGATTAATCCTCCAGCTCCTAATTTGATACCACCAAAATATCTTGTAACAACTGCAGTTATATTGTTTAAATTCATCAATTGCAACGCCTTTAATTCAGGAATGCCTGCAGTACCAGATGGTTCGCCATTGTCACATGCTTTAACACATGTATTGTCAAAACCAATAGTGTATGCATATGTGTTGTGAGTAGCATCTTTGTAGAGATTAGTTATTTTTTTAACAAAAATTTCGGCTTCTTCTACTGTATTAGTGCGTGCCATGGAGCAAATAAAGCGGCTCTTTTTAATTACTAGTTCGTGCGTACCATTTTCCTTTATTGTTAAATATTTTTCAGGTTTTTCAGTCAAAATAGACTCCTTTCTGCGTATTAAAAGTAGAGGTGTTAATATTGTGAATAAACTTGCAGGTCGTCAATGGATCAATAATCAAGATAACGATATCATAAATTCAAAAGTAAAAAAAGTTCCAGCTATTATTGACAATATTTGCCAGCGTTGTGGGCAATCAGTAATTTATCAACTGCCAACTGGATATAAATATTGTCATAGTTGCATTGGTTTAGGTAGAGTGAGTGAAAATGATTTTTTATGTAGAATGTCTCGTGTTGGGGATGCAGTCAAAAACGATAATCATGTATTAACTTGGAAAGGTGATTTAACTGATCGACAAGCAAAGGTTTCAGCTGATTTATTGCATGCTTTGCAAAATAATCAGGATCATTTGGTGCATGCAGTTACTGGTGCAGGAAAGACTGAGATGCTTTTTAAAGCTGTAGAATATTTTTTGCAACAGGGAAAATATGTTGCACTGGCGACGCCTAGACTTGATGTCGTTAATGAATTATATCCTCGTATGTGTCGAGCATTTGCCAATACAAAAATAGGTAAATATCATGGAAAAATGGCACAAGATCCCGATAATGAACCATTTATTATTTGTACTACTCACCAACTTTTAAAATATTATCAGGCTTTTGATTTGATAATTATTGATGAAGTTGATGCTTTTCCATATGTCAATAATCCTATGTTATATTATGGTGCTAAAAATGCTATTAAGCCAACAGGGCAAACCTTTTATTTGACTGCTACACCTTCCAAAGATATGTTAACTAAAGTTAAAAATGGAGAGATGGGATATTCATTATTGCAGCAAAGATTTCATGGTGGTTTGTTAGCTGTACCTGAAGAATATTTGTTTTGGCGTAAATATATTAGTGGTGAATCTCTACATCCTTTTTTAATAAAAGTACTAAATGAAATTATTAATAGTGGTAAGCTCTTATTAGTATTTGTACCTAGAATTGCTGAATTGGGACTTTATCAGACAATCTTGCAAAAAAAATACTCGCAATTAGTGATTGCTAGCGTACATTCAAGTGACAAAAATCGACAACAAAAAGTTGAACAATTTAGAAATAGAGAAATATCTATTTTATTAACTACGACTATTTTAGAACGAGGAGTTACGTTTCCAGGAGTACAAGTTATAGTCATAGCAGCAGATGATGCTATATACACAACGGCAGGATTAGTCCAAATTGCTGGAAGGGTGGGACGTGCAGCAACTGATCAGGTTGGTCGGGTTATTTTTTGTTATCACCATTATACTAAGGCTTTAAAAGAGGCAAAGAAACAGATTGTGGAGATGAATCATGCAACTATGTCTTTTATGTAATCAACCTTTCACAGATGAGGTAGACTTAAAAACAATTTTTTTACCTGTAAGTTATGTGGCTAAAATTATTTGCGTGAACTGTTATAAAAAATTTAAAAAAATCACTCATCCAGCATGCATAAATTGTAATTCTTACAAAAACAAACTTAATCAAGAGCAATTGTGTAATGATTGCTTAGCTTGGAAAGTTAGATATAATGGTGACTTAGTTTTTAACCGCTCGATTTATCAATATAATGACGCTTTTCATGATTTAATGGTAGCTTATAAAAGATATGGACATTATGTTTTATTTAATGTTTTAGCTGAATTAATTAAAAATCAGTTGCCACTTGCGGATAGATATATCCCAATCCCTAGTTCACCAGAACATTTACAACAGCGAGGATATGATACGATTATTTCTATCTATGAACCATTATGCAATTTGAGTCCCGTTTTAATCAAAAAAGCGGGTGGTGAAGCACAGGGTGAAAAAAATAAAAATGAAAGATTAGCAACTGATAATTTATTTAGCTTAAAAGCAAATGTTAAATTATCTGGTCAGATAGTATTGCTTGATGATATATATACTACGGGAAGAACGATTTATCATGCATGGGAGATTATCAAAAAAGCCTTCCCTGATTGCAACGTAAGTAGTTTTACAATCGCTCGTTAATTATATATAAAACCGCTTCCAAATATGCTATAATTATAGTATAAAGAAAACGTCAAAGACGTCGAAGGGAGAGAATCTTTATGTTAAAATACAACGTTCGTGGTGAAAATATTGAAGTAACAGATGCTTTGAAGTCTTATGTTGAAAAGCGACTTGAAAAGTTAGAGAAATACTTTGAAATAGAATCTGACGTAATTGCACACGTTAATTTAAAGGTATATTCAGAAAAGTCTTCCAAGGTTGAAGTAACAATTCCTTTGCCATATTTAGTATTACGTGCTGAAGATACGACTGATGATATGTATAAGAGTATTGACTTTGTGTCAGAAAAGTTGGAACGTCAAATCAGAAAATACAAGACGAGAATTAATCGCAAGAGTCGTGAACGTGGAATGAGAGACTTTTTCTATGACACAGATGTTGTTTCAGGTGCTACTGAGGAAAAGGCAGTTAGCGGATTTGATATTGTGCGTAACAAGCATTTGAATTTGAAACCCATGGATGCTGAAGAAGCAATTTTGCAAATGAATATGTTAGGTCATAATTTCTTTATTTTTGAAGATGCTGATACTAATGGTACAAGTATTGTATATAGAAGAAATGACGGACGTTACGGCTTGATTGAAACTAATGAATAATCTAATTGAGGTTAGAAGTTATATATAAATCCCTTTTTAAAGTGTTTAACTTTTTAGAGGGATTTTTGCTGTTATTTATATTTTTAATTTTATAAAAATAATGTTAAAATAGGTTAGTATATTTAAAATTGTGCACAAATTTTAACGTTAAGGATCGATTTAATGACTAATATTCTTAAAAAACTTTATGATAATGACAAAAGAGATTTGAAAAAATTTGAAAAGATAGCCAATAAGGTTGAAAAATTAGCAGATCATTTTGCTAATATGACTGACGAGCAGTTACAACATATGACTGTTGAGTTCCGTGACCGTTTGGCAAAAGGTGAGTCTTTGGATGATATATTGCCCGAAGCTTTTGCTACTGCTAGAGAAGGTGCAAAACGTGTTTTAGGTTTGTATCCTTTTCATGTGCAAGTAATAGGTGGTATCTCATTACACTATGGTAACATTTCAGAAATGATGACTGGTGAAGGTAAAACTTTAACAGCTACGATGCCAGTTTATTTGAATGCATTAACAGGGCAAGGTGTTCATGTTGTTACTGTTAACGAATACCTTTCTGCTCGTGATGAAAGTGAAATGGGTCAATTGTATAAATGGTTAGGCTTAACAGTTGGATTGAACCTTAATTCGATGTCATCTGATGAAAAACGTGAAGCATACAGTTGTGACGTAACATATTCAACTAATTCGGAATTAGGCTTTGACTATTTACGTGATAACATGGTTGTTTACAAAGAACAGATGGTTCAGCGTCCTTTAAATTACGCTATCATTGATGAGGTCGATTCAATTTTAATTGATGAAGCTAGAACACCTTTAATCATTTCTGGACAAGCTGAGCAAGCTAATAACGAGTATATCCGTGCCGATCGCTTTGTTAAAACTTTAGTTGAAGACAAAAGTGATGACAATATGGACGACAATGAGGATCATGGTGATTATAAAATTGACTGGCCAACTAAAACAATTAGCTTAACTAATCAAGGTATTAGCAAAGCGTGTGAACATTTCGGCTTGAATAATTTGTATGATATTGATAATCAAGTGTTAGTGCACCATCTTGATCAAGCATTACGTGCAAATTATATTATGTTGAATAACATTGATTATGTCGTTCAAAATGGCGAAGTTTTGATTGTTGATTCCTTTACAGGTCGTGTTATGGAAGGTCGTCGTTACTCTGACGGCTTGCATCAAGCTATTGAAGCTAAAGAAGGTGTGAAGATTCAAGAAGAATCTAAAACTCAGGCAACAATCACTTATCAGAATTTCTTTAGAATGTATAAGAAATTGTCAGGTATGACAGGTACAGCCAAAACAGAAGAAGAAGAGTTTCGTGAAATATATAATATGCAAGTTATTACGATTCCAACTAATCGTCCTAAGGCACGTAAAGATTTACCCGATATTTTATACCCAACCTTGGATTCGAAATTTGAAGCTGTAGTAGAAGATATTCAAACACGTCACGCTAAAGGTCAACCTGTATTAGTGGGTACGGTAGCTATTGAAAGTTCAGAACGTTTAAGTAAGATGCTAGACCAAGCTGGAATAGCTCATGCTGTTTTGAATGCTAAGAATCACGCTAAGGAAGCAGAAATTATTATGAATGCTGGTCAGCGTGGTGCAGTTACTATTGCAACTAACATGGCAGGTCGTGGTACTGATATTAAATTAGGGCCTGGTGTTAAAGAATTAGGTGGATTAGCTGTTATCGGAACTGAACGTCACGAATCAAGACGTATTGATAATCAGTTACGTGGACGATCAGGACGTCAAGGTGATCCAGGTACAACAAGATTCTACTTGTCATTGGAAGATGATTTGATGAAACGTTTTGGCTCAGAACGTGTTAAGGCCTTTTTGGATCGCATTGCTGGTAGTGATGATGAAAAGGTAATCGAAAGTAGAATGATTACACGACAAGTGGAGTCTGCTCAAAAACGTGTTGAGGGTAATAACTATGATACTCGTAAGCAAACTTTGCAGTATGATGATGTTATGAGAACGCAACGTGAGATCATTTACGGTGAAAGAATGCAAGTTATTACTGAAGAACATTCCTTAAAAGAAGTGTTAATTCCTATGATGCAAAGAACGATTGCACATCAAATTGATTTGTACACTCAAGGATCTAAGAATCAGTGGCGAACAGATCAAATTCGTGACTTTATTGCTTCCAGTTTGGCTAGTGAAGAAGATGCAAAGAAGATCAATTTAAAGAATATAACTGTTGACGAATTAAAAGAACAATTATATGAAATGGTTGATGACAATTATGCAGAAAAAGAAAGACAACTAGTTGATCCAGAACAAATGTTGGAATTTGAAAAAGTTGTCATTTTGCGTGTTGTTGATGATCGTTGGACGGATCATATTGATGCGATGGATCAATTACGTCAATCTATCAGTTTAAGAGGATATGGTCAATTAAATCCTTTAGTTGAGTATCAAGAAGCTGGGTATCGTATGTTTGAAGAAATGATTAGTAATATCGAATATGATGCTACTAGATTATTTATGAAAGCACGTATAGTACCAAATATGAGTCGATAAAAAAGGGAGGGTTGACCTCCTTTTTTTGAAAGGAGTTTAATATGGAAATAAGTGAGATCCAAGCATTACTAGCAAATTTTGAAAAACAATTGTCACATTTTAGGAGGTCTCTTTGACTTCGATAATTTAAAAGAAAGTATCGCAATCAATGAGCAAAAAATGGCGGATGATACCTTTTGGAATGATCAGACGAATGCCCAAAAAATAATTGAAGCGACCAATTATATGCGTGAAAAAGTTGATAAATATCAAACCTTAAGTTCTGCTTTAGCTGATGCGAAGACGGCTGTTGAACTATATAATATGGAGCCGGAAAATGATATGCTAATGGAGATAACAGCAGAAGTTGAAAAATTGAAGAATGAATTTAATAACTATGAGCTGCATCTATTATTGTCGGGAAAATATGATGATCATAATGCCTTGCTAGAAATTCATTCTGGTGCTGGTGGTACAGAAGCTATGGATTGGGCTAATATGTTATTTAGGATGTATCAACGTTGGTGTGATAGTCATAATTTAACCTTTGAAGTAGATGATTTCCAGGTAGGTGACGAAGCAGGCTTAAAAAGTGTTAGTGTTAGAGTACAAGGGAATAATGCATTTGGCTTGTTAAAATCAGAAAATGGCGTGCATCGTTTGGTTAGAATCTCTCCATTTGATTCTGCTAAGAGAAGACATACGTCGTTTGCTTCAGTTGAAGTTATTCCTGAAATTGATAAGAGTATAAATATTGAAATAAATCCGGATGACTTACGAATCGATGTTTATCGATCTAGTGGTGCAGGTGGACAGCATATTAATAAAACATCTAGTGCTGTTCGAATTACGCACTTACCTACTGGTATTGTTACTTCTTCACAAGCTCAGCGTTCGCAATTCCAAAATCGTGAGACAGCAATGGATATGTTACGAGCAAAATTATTTAAACTTGAGGAAGACAAAAAGCGTAAGCAAACTGAGGCTTTAAAGGGTAATCAAAAGGAAATAAATTTTGGCTCTCAAATTAGATCATATGTATTTCATCCATATAATATGGTTAAAGACCATAGAACTGATTATGAAACTAGTGATACTATAGGAGTGATGAATGGTAATCTTGATCCATTTATTTATGCTTATTTGCAGTGGATGCTAAGTCAAGAAAATCCAGAGTAGAATTTGTGGTGATAATATGAAATTTAAATATTTTGTCATAGCAATATTAGCTTTTATAATTTTGAATTTGATATTGCTTTTAAATATAATTTATAAATTATTAACATTTCTTTTTCCAATTTTCTTTATAATCGATATACTTATTATTGTTTTTGGTGCTCTTTCGATTTATATTGCAATTCATAAGGCTAAAAAAAAGTATAGTAGTTATATCAAAAAATTTTATTATAATGATAATTGCAAGCAAGCATCAACATCTCATCGTAAAGAGGCTAGAAATGTTACTATTGATGATGTAGATAAAGAGGACTAATTTATGAGTGATATGGTTAAAATTAGTGAATTGTTGCATGATAATCCCACTTTGACAGTTAAACAGGGTGAAGATTATTTGGAACATAGGGTTGTGTCTGTATCTGATATTTCAAGACCTGGCTTGGAATTAACAGGTTATTTTGATTTCTATCCTAAAGAAAGAATTCAATTATTAGGTAAAACAGAAATTTCGTATAGTACACATTTAGATCATGATTTGAGAACCAATGTTTTTAGACGAATGGCCACTGATATTACGCCTTGTTTTGTGATTTCACGTGGATTACCTATTCCATCAGAATTGTTGGAAGCTGCAGAGCAGGCAAAAGTTCCAGTTTTAACTAGTAATATGCCTACAACTCAGTTGACTAGTGTCTTAATGCAGTACTTGGATGAACATTTAGCACCTAGAAAAAGTATACATGGTGTTTTAGTGGAAATTTATGGTATGGGTGTGTTGATTATGGGCAATTCAGGTGTAGGTAAGTCAGAAACTGCACTTGATTTAATCAAGCGAGGCCATCGTTTGATTGCTGATGATCGAGTTGATGTTTATCAAAAAGACGATAAAACGGTTGTAGGTGAGGCTCCAGCGATTTTGAAGCATTTGATGGAAATAAGAGGGATTGGTATTATTGATATCATGAGTCTCTTTGGTGCTGGAGCTGTTAAAGAAAAGTCTGAAATTCAATTAGTAATTAATTTACAAAATTGGGATCCTAAAGAAAATTATGATCGTTTGGGTATTGCAGAAAAGTATATCAACATCTTTGATGTTGCAGTTCCTCAATTAACTGTTCCAGTTAAAGTTGGACGTAATTTAGCAATTATTATTGAAGTAGCTGCCATGAACTTTAGAGCAAAAAAGATGGGATATGATGCCAGTGAAAAATTTGAAAGAAATTTGTCAGCTTTAATTGCTGATAATTCTCAGAAATAGAAAAAGGATTAAAGATGAACTTGATAATAAATCCAGTAGCTTTTAGATTAGGATCGATGTCAATTAAATGGTATGGAATATTAATGGCATCAGGAATTGTAATAGCATTATTGATGGCAATAGTTGAAGGAAAGAAGAGGCAGATAATGCCCGAAGATTTTTCCGATTTTCTATTGTGGGGAGTACCAATAGGCTTTGTAGGTGCAAGGCTCTACTATGTTATTTTTAAATGGGACTATTTTGCTCAAAATCCAGGGCAAATATTTGCTATTTGGAATGGTGGAATTGCTATTTATGGCGGGTTATTAACGGGCTTAGTTGTGTTAATTCTATTTTGTAATTCTAGATTTTTACCTCCCTTGTTGATGCTAGATATTATTATTCCAGGCGTTATGGCTGCTCAAATAATTGCTCGTTGGGGTAATTTTATTAATCAAGAAGCACATGGTGCGTGTGTTAGTTTATCCTTTTTACAAAGCTTGCATTTACCAGATTTTATAATTAAGCAAATGTATATAGCAGGTCATTATTATCAGCCAACATACTTATATGAATCGTTTTTCAATTTAATTGGACTAATTATTATTTTGGTCTTACGACATAAAAAGGGTTTGTATAAACGAGGAGAAGTATTTTTTAGTTATTTGATATGGTATTCTGTAGTTCGTTTCTTTGTGGAAGGGATGCGAACAGATAGTTTATATTTAATGAATACCATTAGAATTTCGCAATTAGTAAGTGTTATTTTGTTTATTGTAGCAATTGTGTTATTAATTTATCGTCGCAAATATAAGCATGTCAAGTGGTATTTAGATGGTAGTGGATTAAAATATCCGTATGAGCGTTAATATTATTTTGGATTAATAGATAGAAAGTTGATAGAAATGACAAAAATTAGTGTATTAGGAAATGGTTCGTGGGGCTCTGTATTGGGCTCAATGTTAGCAGATAATGGAAATGATGTTATTTTATTTGGTAATATTGCCGCAGTTAATCAAGAAATCAATGAAAAGCATACTAATGAGCATTATATGAAAAATTGGTCTTTAAATGATAGTGTTAAAGCAACGGATGATTTAGAGCTAGCTTTAAAAGATGCTGAAATTGTGTTATTTGTGTTACCAACCAAAGCAGTCAGGATAGTTGCTAAAAATGTTCGCAAAGTTTTAGATAAATTAGGCACTAAACCTTTGTTAGTTACTGCTACCAAAGGAATAGAACCAGGTAGCAAAAAATTGATTTCTGAAATTCTAACTGAAGAAATTTATCCTAATGATTTAGATAAAATTGTGGCTATCAGTGGACCTAGCCATGCCGAAAATGTTGCTCAAAAAGATTTAACAGCTATTGCTTGTGCATCAACTGATATTAAAAATGCCGAATTAGTTCAAAAATTATTTTCCAATAATTACGTCAGATTTTATACAAATCCGGATTTAATTGGTGTAGAAGTTGCAGGAGCAGTAAAAAATGTTATTGCGATTGCTGCAGGTATATTAGTTGGTAAAAAATTTGGTGATGATGCTAAAGCTGCTTTAATGACACGTGGATTAGCAGAAATTACTCGTTTAGGTGTTAAATGTTTCGGTGCCGATCGACTTACTTTTAGCGGCTTAGCTGGTATTGGTGATTTAATTGTTACTTGTACTTCTTCCAATTCAAGAAATTGGCGTTGTGGTAAGCAATTAGGTGAAGGCAAACCATTACAAGAAATTTTAGATAACATGGGACAAGTTGTTGAAGGTGCGACTACTGTAAAGGCCGTTCATGAATTATGTGAAGCTAATGATGTTGATATGCCAATTAGCGAGGCTATTTATCGTGTTCTTTATGAAAATTCAGATGTTGATCTAGAAATCAAAAAAATGATGGGACGTAGTCCAAAACCTGAAATCAGATTGTAAAATTTTAGGAGTATGAAAATTGATAAAAAAATATGATGTTATCATAATTGGAGCTGGACCTGGTGGCTTGACAGCTGCATTATATGCTTCCCGAGCTAATTTGTCAGTAGCTATAGTTGATAAAGGGTTGTATGGCGGTCAAATGAATAATACAGGTGCCATTGATAATTATCCTGGCTTTGCTGATATTACTGGGCCGCAATTAAGTGAAAAAATGTATCAAAGTGCAATGAAATTTGGTGCGGAGTATTTCTATGCTGATGTGCAACAAATAATCGTTGAGCAACAGATGAAAAAGGTTATTACAGAAAAAGATGAGTTTCATGCTCCAGCAGTTTTAATTGCTACAGGTGCTGTACATAAACATCTCAACATTCCTGGTGAAGACACATATCAAGGAAGAGGTGTGTCATATTGTGCTGTATGTGATGCTGCTTTTTTCCGAAATGAAGAAATTGCTGTTATTGGTGGCGGAGATTCTGCTATTGAAGAGGGGCTATATTTAGCTCAAACTGCTAAAAAAGTTACAATTATACATCGTCGTAATGAACTGCGTGCTCAACCAGTTCTACAAAAGATGGCATTTGCTAATGATAAGATTGATTTTATCTGGAATGCAAATACGGAAGAAATTTTGGGTGATGGTAGTAGAGTTACGGCAGTGAAGTACTATGATAAAAATGCTGAAGAACATAAGATTTTAAATGTTTCAGGCGTATTTATTTATGTTGGTGTACAAGCTAATAGTATGGCTTTTAGTAATTTAGGGATTTGTGATGAACACGGTTGGATAATTACTGATGATCATATGCAAACTAAAGTAGAAGGTATATTTGCTTTAGGTGATGTACGTCAAAAGGATTTAAGGCAAATTGCTACAGCAGTTGGTGAAGGCAGTATTGCAGGACAAGCTGCTTATCATTATTTACAAACTTTAAAAAATTAAATCGGAGGATAAACATATGGGGGCAAAGGACAGACTAGCTCAATGGTTAGGAAATGAACGCTTAAATTCAGATATGCGTTCAGAACTAATGGAATTAAAAAAAAATTCAGCTTGGGTTGAAGATGCCTTTGGTCAAGATATTAATTTTGGTACGGCAGGGATGCGTGGATTGCTAGAGCCTGGTACCAATCGCATTAACTTTTATACTGTAGGTCGTGTGACGGAAGGTTTAGCTAAACTAATAGAGGAAAATGGTTCTGCTGCTATCAAACGTGGGGTTGTGATCGCATATGATTCACGTTATTATTCACGTGAATTTGCAACACATGCTGCACAGATTTTAGGTAATCATGGTATTACAGTCTATTTATTTGACAATTTGCGTCCTACACCGGAATTGTCTTTTGCAGTACGCTATCTTAAGACTTTTGCAGGTATTAATATTACTGCATCGCATAATGCTAAACAATACAATGGTTATAAAGTTTATGGCGAAGATGGTGCACAGATGTCACCTGATAATGCAGATCGATTATTTGCTTTTGCTCAAAAAGTTACCGATATTTTTTCTGTCACTTGTGCATCTGTTAGCACATTAAGACAAAAAAACATCTTACATATGATAGGTGAAGATGTTGATCAAGCATACCTTAAAGAACTTGCAACAGTAAATCTTAATTCTCGTTTAATTAATAAAAATGCTGATAAAATCAAAATCATATATACACCTATTCATGGTGCTGGTAAAGTTTTGTACGATCGGGCATTTAGACAAGCTGGATTTAAAAATATAATCCCTGTAGTTTCGCAATCAATCATTGATCCTGAGTTCCCTACAACAATTAAGCCAAATCCTGAATTTAAGCAATGCTTTGATGAAGGTATTAAGTTAGCTAATGATCTGAAAGCAGATTTGATTATAGCTACAGATCCTGATGCTGATAGAATGGGAGCTTGTGTCCGTACTTCAGATGGAAGTTTTCAAGTCTTAACTGGTAATCAAATTGCAACTTTATTTATTAATTATTTGCTAGTTAATCTTAAAGCAGCTGGTAAATTATCATCTGATTACGAATTAATTACGTCAATTGTTTCTAGTGCCTTACCTTTTAAGATTGCTCAGGATTATGGTATTAAAACTAAGCATGTTTTAACTGGATTTAAGTTCATTGGTGAAGAAATAGATCGAATGAGTACACAGAATGACGGTCATTTTTTGATGGGATTTGAAGAAAGTTATGGTTACTTATTTAAACCCTTTACTCGTGATAAAGATGCGATGCAAGGTGCTTTGATGTTGGCTGAAGTTGCTTGTTATTATGCTTCACATAACAAAACTATTTTTGATGGATTACAGGAAATTTGGAACAAATATGGCTTTGCTTATGAAGTAACTAGTGCACTAGAAATGCCAGGTCTTGGTGGTCAAGAAAAAATGAAGTTGTTGATGGATAAATTGCGAAAAGATCCGATTAAAGAAATAATGGGACAACATGTTACAAAGACACAAGATTTCTTATTACAGACAGAGTCTATTAATGGTCAAATTAGTAAATTGGAAGGCTTTACTCAGTCTAATGTTTTGAAATATTTCTTAGAAGATAATACTTGGCTGGCCTTAAGACCATCAGGTACTGAACCCGTAGTAAAAGTTTATGTCGGAGTTAACAAGGATAATTTTTCTAATGCTAAACAGGCAGCAGAAGATTATACAGCAGCTATTGAACATATTTTATTCAAATAATAGAATATATACTTTAAAGTTGGACTTAGGTCCGACTTTTTTTACAGAGGTATTTTAATGATTCGGAAACAAAAAAATAAAAGATTTGAATTAGTATCTAAATTTCAACCAGCGGGAGATCAGAAACAAGCTATTGATCAATTATGTGATAATTTCAAAAAAGGAGTTAAGGAACAAATATTGCATGGAGCCACTGGTACTGGTAAGACTTTTACTATGGCTAATCTTATTGCTAAATTAAATAAACCAACATTAGTTATTTCACATAATAAGACTTTAGTTGGTCAATTATATGGTGAATTTAAACAATTTTTTCCTAATAATGCTGTTGAATATTTTGTTTCTTATTATGATTATTATCAACCAGAAGCGTATGTTCCCAGTTCAGATACATATATTGAAAAAGATTCCGCAATTAATGATGAAATTGATCAATTAAGGCATGCTACGACTTCTGCATTAATGCAAAGAAAAGATGTGATTGTTGTTGCTTCAGTTTCGTGTATTTTTGGGTTAGGTGATCCTAGAGAATATGCTAAAAGTGTCATTTCTTTGTCGGTAGGTGAAGAGTATGAACGAGATTTGCTATTACGAGATTTAGTGAATATTCAGTATGATCGAAATGATTTAGATTTACAACGTGGACATTTTAGAGTACATGGAGATATTGTAGAAATTTTTCCAGCTGGCAATTCAAATAAAGTGTATCGTGTTGAATACTTTGGAGATGAGATTGATCAGATCGTGGAAGCAAATTCTCTGACTGGTGAAATATTAGGAAAATGTGAGCAGATTTCTCTATTTCCAGCTACGCATTTTATGACAGATAGTGAACAAATGAAGCGAGCTATTAATGACATCAAAAAAGAATTATCATTGCAGGTTAAAGCTTTTGACGATAAAGGAAAGTTGTTAGAAGCACAAAGAATAAAGCAACGCACTAATTATGATATTGAAATGATGCAAGAAGTTGGTTATACCAATGGCATTGAAAATTATTCTCGCCATATGGATAATCGCAAAGCAGGTGAACCACCTTATACTTTATTAGATTTCTTTCCAGATGATTTTTTAATTTTAATTGATGAATCACATGCTACAATGCCTGAATTACAAGCTATGTATAATGGTGATCGTAGGCGCAAACAGACTTTAATTGATTATGGCTTTCGCTTGCCTTCCGCTTTGGATAATCGCCCATTAAAATTATTAGAGTTTGAAAAACATGTGCATCAAATTGTTTATGTTTCTGCTACTCCAGGTGATTATGAATTATCCCGTACTGATAAAGTAGTAGAACAAATCATTAGGCCAACTGGATTATTAGATCCTATAGTTGAAGTTCGACCTATTAATGGTCAAATTGATGATTTGATTGCTGAAATCAACATCCGGATCAGACGAAAAGAACGGGTTTTTGTGACTACATTGACCAAAAAAATGTCGGAAGATTTAACTGATTATTTAAAAGAATTGGGTATTAAAGTCCAATATTTGCATTCAGAAATTAAAACTTTGGAACGGATGAAAATAATTCGTGACTTACGTTTAGGCAAGTTTGATGTTTTAGTGGGCATTAATTTGTTAAGAGAAGGCATAGACGTACCGGAAGTATCATTAGTTGCGATTTTAGATGCTGATAAGGAAGGCTTTTTACGTTCTACTAGACCTCTTATTCAGATGATGGGTAGAGCTGCTCGCAATGAAAATGGTAAAGTGATTATGTATGCCGATCATATAACAGATTCGATGCAAGCTGCTATTGATGTAACAGAGCGTCGTCGTCATATTCAAATGCTCTTTAATCAGAAACACCATATTATTCCTAAAACAATTGTTAAGCCAATACGTGATATTATTTCATATACAAAGGATGTCAATCAAAAAGATAAGCATATAAATGATTTTTCTGATTTGAATTTTGATGAATTAAGTGCAAAACAAAAAGAACAAATGATTATTAATTTGACTGAACAGATGAAAATAGCTGCTCAAAAGTTGGATTTTGAGACTGCGGCAACATTAAGGGATGCGATTATTGATTTGAAAAAGTGATCGCTTTAAGAAAGAGAAGACTAGTTGATGAAAAATGATGTAATTGTTATGCATGGAGTACGTGAGCATAATTTAAAAAATATTGATCTAACTATCCCTAAAAATAAACTTGTAGTAGTTACAGGATTATCAGGTTCTGGTAAGAGTTCTCTGGCATTTGATACTCTATATACAGAAGGACGTAGACGTTATGTTGAATCTTTATCAAGTTATGCACGTCAATTTTTAGGTCAAATGGATAAAGCAGATGTTGATAGTATAGAAGGATTAACGCCTGCTATTTCGATTGATCAAAAGACTAGGTCTCATAATCCTCGTTCTACTGTAGGTACAGTTACTGAGATCAATGATTATTTGCGTTTGCTGTGGGCTCGTGTTGGTAAACCAATTTGCCCACATGATGGCACCTTGATAGAGAGTCAAAGCGTTGATCAGATTATTAAACAGATTTTAGCTTTAGCTCCGAAAACTAGGATTCAGATTTTAGCTCCAATTATTCGACAGAAAAAAGGTGAGCATAAAGAGGTTTTCAAACGGATTCAAAGATTGGGATATGTTCGCATTATAGTTGATGGTGTCTTACACGACATTAATGATGAGCTACTTTTGGATAAAAACAAACAGCATTCAATATCTGTAGTTGTGGATCGTTTAATAATTAAAGAACAAATCAAGTCTAGATTGACAGACTCTGTGGAAACCGCTCTGCGTCTTACAGATGGCTATTTGGATGTAGATATTGTAGGCGACAAGTTGATGAAGTTTTCAGAATATTATGCCTGCCCATCTTGTGGATTTACAGTTGGTGAGCTTGAACCTAGATTATTTTCATTTAATGCACCATTTGGTGCTTGCAGTGAATGTGATGGATTAGGGATGAAACTAGCTGTCGATCCAGATTTGGTAATACCTGATCCAGAAAAGTCCTTAAATCAGGGAGCAATTGTTCCTTGGTGTAATTCTAAATATTATACAGATATGTTATTACAGGTAGCGGCGACTTTTAAAATTCCTATGGATCGACCATTTAAAAAATTAACTGAGCGACAAAAAAAAATCATTTTATATGGTGATGATAAAGTAATTAAATTTCATTTGGCGGGAGATTTTGGCGTTAATGATGTTGAACAAGCCTTTGAAGGTGTATTGAATAATGTTGATAGACGTTATCATCATCCTATTTCTAAATTTATGCAGGATGTAATGTCTAAATATATGACTGAATTAAAATGTACTAAATGTCAAGGACGACGTCTGAATGAGATTGCTTTATCAGTTAAAATTAATGGCTATGATTTGGCTACAGTTTCTGATTTGGCAATTACGGATGAATTAGCTTTTTTTGAAAGTATAGCGTTATCTGAGCATGATATGATGATTGCTAAGCCGATTCTTAAAGAAGTAAAAGCTCGACTTACATTTTTAATTGATGTCGGTTTAGGATATTTAACTCTTTCTCGTTCTGCTGGCACTTTATCAGGTGGTGAATCACAGCGAATAAGATTAGCTACACAAATAGGTTCTAACTTATCTGGAGTTATGTATATATTGGATGAACCTTCAATTGGTTTACATCAACGTGATAATGCCCGTTTGATTAAGACTATGAAAAAAATGCGTGATTTAGGTAATTCTTTAATCGTGGTTGAACATGATTCTGAAACCATGCAACAAGCTGATTATTTAATTGATATTGGACCTGGTGCAGGTATATATGGTGGAAAAGTAGTTGCAGCAGGTACACCTCAAGAAGTTATGGCTAATCCTGACTCATTAACTGGTCAATATTTATCTGGCAAGAAAAAAATCGCTATACCTGATCATAGGAGAATCCTAAATCATGGTGTTATTAAATTAATTGATGTGAGTGAAAATAACTTAAAACATATTGATGTACAAATCCCTTTAGGTGGCTTAGTTTTGGTTACTGGTGTATCAGGTTCTGGTAAATCAACGCTAGTTAATTTGGTATTAAAGCGGGCTATCTTACAAAAATTAGGGTTGATGACTAAAAAACCAGGTAAGTATAAAAAAATGTTGAGTTGGGATCAAATTGAAAAAGTAATTGATGTTGATCAAAGTCCCATCGGTCGTACACCTCGTAGTAACCCAGCTACTTATACTGGTGTTTTTGATGATATTAGAGCTTTATTTGCCCAAACAAATGCAGCTAAAATGCGTGGATACACGAAAGCACGTTTTTCATTCAATATCAAAGGCGGTCGTTGTGAGGCTTGTCATGGTGACGGAATTATTAAGATAGAAATGAACTTTTTGCCTGATGTGTATGTCCCATGTGAAATTTGCCATGGAACCCGTTACAATTCTGAAACTTTGGAAGTTAAATATCATGAAAAAAATATAGCCGATGTGTTAAAGATGACCATATCTGAAGCTAATGAATTTTTTGCGAATATTCCTAAAATCCAAAGAAAGTTACAAACTATTATGGATGTAGGTTTAGGCTATATTCAATTAGGTCAACCTGCGACTACGCTTTCAGGAGGGGAAGCTCAAAGAATGAAGTTAGCTTCAGAATTACAAAAGACCTCTACTGGTAAAAATCTTTATATATTAGATGAGCCAACGACCGGATTACATGTAGATGATATTAAGCATTTAGTTCTTGTATTACAAAGATTAGTTGATGAAGGCAATAGCGTATTAATCATTGAACATAATTTAGATGTGATTAAATGTGCAGATTGGATTATTGATCTAGGACCTGAAGGCGGAGCAGCTGGTGGTGAAATTGTTGCTCAAGGAACACCTGAAGATGTTGCAAAGGTTGAAAAAAGTTATACGGGACAATATCTTAAACCAATATTGAATCAAAATTTATGATAAATGTTCTATGATATAATTTATATCATCAGGAGGAAGGAATGTTAGGGTATGAATGTGCGAAAGAAACAATTATTAATTGTTACAGGAATGAGCGGTGCAGGTAAAACTGTCACTGTTAAATCTTTAGAAGATTTGGGCTATTTCGTAGTAGATAACTTACCGCCAGAATTATTGAGTAGCTTTTGGGAGTTAATTAATTCTTCAAATGATTTTGATAAAGTAGCGATAGTAATCGACTTGCGTGTTAAGAGTTTTTACAAAGATTTAGTGGTTGAAATTAATTCGTTAGAAGATAATAGTAAAGCACATGCAACCATTCTATTTTTGGATGCATCTGATGATGTTTTAGTTTCTAGATATAAGGAAACACGTAGATTGCCACCTTTAGCTCAATCTGGTCGCTTATTAGATGGCATAAAAAAAGAACGTGAGGCTTTAGAGAGTATCAAAAATCTGTCTAATTATATTATTGATACCTCTAAATTAACAGCTAAGGACTTGAAAGAACAATTAGTCAAAAAATTTAGTGATGATCAAACACACGTTTTTTCGATTGAAGTGATGAGCTTTGGCTTTAAATATGGTATTCCCATCGATGCTGATATTGTTATTGATGTAAGATTTCTTCCTAATCCATTCTATATCCCGCAATTAAAACCTTTTACTGGTCTTGATCGGAAGGTTTTTGATTATGTAATGGAGAAAGAACAAACACAGATTTTTTATCATAAATTCTTAGATATGTTATTTACTGCTATTCCAGGATATATTGAAGAGGGAAAGGAAAAATTAACGATTGCTGTAGGCTGTACAGGTGGTCAACACCGTAGCGTTTCAATCGCTATTCAACTAGCTAAGGATTTATCCAAAAAGTATCCAGTTGATATATCACATCGTGAAATTAGTCGTTATATTAGAAAATAGTTAGGTATAAAAATGTCTTTTGGCGAAAATAAAATAGTTAAGGTTATTAAAGCTCGACGTCCTAAAATTGTTGTGATTGGTGGCGGAACGGGATTACCTGTAATTTTAAGTGCGTTAAAGCAACAAAATGCTGAAATCACAGCTATTGTTACTGTAGCAGATGATGGTGGCTCTTCTGGCGTAATTAGAGATTATATCAATGTTGTTCCACCAGGTGATATTAGAAATGTTTTAGTTGCTTTATCTGATATATCTCAGGAAGAAAAGGAAATTTTTCAATATCGTTTCAGTAGTGATGATTCTTTTTTTGCTGGTCATGCAATTGGTAATTTGATTATTGCAGCATTAAGTGAGATGCAAGGAAATATATTTGATGCAGTGCAATCACTATCTAGAATGATGCATGTTGACGGTAGAATTTTCCCTGCTTCCAACGAACCCTTAACTTTAAATGCTGAATTTATGGACGGAACGACTGAAAAGGGTGAAACTGAAATCACTTCACAGCACAAAAAGATTAAACGTGTCTGGGTTACGGGAGCTAAAAATAATGCTCGACCTGAGGCAGTTTTACCAGTGTTAGCAGCCATTATGCAAGCTGATGCGGTTGTTTTAGGGCCGGGAAGTTTGTTTACATCAATTTTGCCAAATTTGATGATTGATGATTTAGGTGAGGCTATTAGACAAACCAAGGCTGAGGTAATTTATATCTGCAACATTATGACGCAACGAGGCGAAACCGATAATATGACTTCGGCTGAGCATGTAGCTATTATTAATCGTCACTTAGGTGGTAATTATATAGATACTGCTTTAGTTAATAGTGCTGCAATTGATATGACAAAGTTCAATCCCGCAGATTATGATGAATATTTACGACCAGTTGAAAATGACTTCAAAGGCTTAAGAAAGCAGAATTGTCGAGTAATTACAGCTGATTTTATTAATCAACATAGTGGATTAGTTTTTCATGATGGTAAAAAAATTGCCACGGAAATATTAAATTTAGCCTTAGAAGCTTATGCAAGAAGAAAACAGGAGAAATGATGGGATCTTATGCTAGTGAAGTAAAGAAAGAATTAACGGGGTTGTCTGTGCATCCAGAGCATGCAAAGGCAGAATTGTCTGCTTTTTTACGAATGAATGGTGTCTTAAATTTAAATCAACATCATTTAAGTTTAAATATTGTGACTGAAAACCCTGCTATTGCTAGAAGAATTTTCTCATTAATTAAAATAGCTTATGGGATTGAACCAGCATTGATAGTTTCTAAAAAAATGAAATTGAAAAAAAATTATCAATATTTAGTAAGATTGCAAAATAATGTTAAATTTGTGCTACACGATTTAGATATTATTGATGAATCATTTGGTGTTTTAACAGGTATTCCTTCCAAAATTCAACAATCTGAACAATTAGCTATGTCATATTTGCGTGGTGCATTTTTAGCAGCTGGTAGCATTAATAATCCGGAAACAAGTCGCTATCATCTGGAAATTTATTCACTATATCAACTTCATAATGATGATTTAATGAATTTGATGAATAAATATTTTTACCTTAATGCCAAGCAAACTAAACGACGTAGTGGTTATATCGTATATTTAAAAGAAGCTGAAAAGATAGGAGATTTTTTGCATATTATAGGTGCAGTTAATGCAATGTTAGCTTTTGAAGATTTACGTATTATGCGTGATATGCGAAATTCTGTTAATCGTTTGGTTAATTGTGATACTGCTAATATGAAAAAAACGGCTTCTGCTGCAGCTAAGCAGGTTGAAGAAATTAAATTGATTGATAAGAAGATTGGCTTAGATAAACTACCAGAGAAATTGGCTATTTTAGCGAAGTTTAGATTGCAAAATCCAGAACTAACCTTAAAAGAGGTAGCAGATAAAGTGCCTGATGGTCCGATATCCAAATCAGGTATTAATCATCGATTTCAAAAAATCAAAAAAATAGCACAAAATTTAGGGGAAAAACATGAATGATGAATTTCATAACGTATTATCTGCCGACATACAACTGAATAAAGAGGACTATTTAAAATATGATTTGGAAAAAATCAACGATCGGGCATTAGCTGTTCGTGATATTTTAAAATCTGGCGGTATTTCAAAAAATAATCAGAAGATGCAACAGAATCTAATTTTAGCCTATTGTGTTCTAGCAAAATTGGGAATTACGTCGTATTCTATTAGAAAATTGTCGGCAGAAGAAATGAGCGTTTTTCAAATGGCTACTTATAAAGCTGTTACTGCTGCTAGTGCTTTAACCGGATATATTTCACTATTGCATCCGATGGTTTCCGTTAATTATGCAACTCTAGCTACCGATGCTAATTTACGACTAGGAATCGGTTGGTGGTTTTTTGATCCGATCTTAGACAATGTTGAGCGTGGGACCTTATTATTACATGAGGTTATGCATACGGTTTTAGGTCATTATGAGTTGAAAAATTTAGATATGCAACTAGTTAATACAGCTGGGGATGCAATTATTAACCAGGAAATTGAATTTGGTGATCATGAAGTTATGCACTTACCGCAAAATGAAGATAAATCTGATTTTATAGTTTTTCCTCGAACAATTATTACTCAAAAGTATCCCAAAGGTATGCCAAATAACCAATCTTTTGAAACTTATTATCATGCATTAGAAGAAGAAAGAAAAAAAACGCCAGTTCCAGATCAAAATAGTGATATTTGTAATTCTATGTCTAGTCAAGAAGAATCTGAATTTGATAAACAAAATGTTGAAAAAGCTGGCGAGATAGAAAAAGAATTAGCACGAAACGAAGCATTACATAAGGCACTTGATCAGGAAAATAAAACGGTTGGTCGTAATGGTTCTGCTTTTAATTCATTTATTTTAAAAGCTTTGCGACCAGCCAAAATTTCTTGGCAAAAATGTTTAAAGAATATTATAGCTAAACATTGCAATACTGTGATCGAAGGTAATATGGATTATTCATATCGCCGTCCATCTAGAAGAAATTTTAGTAATATTTTTATTAGACCCGGCACTATATCTTATTTACCGAAGATTTTAATTGGTTGTGATTCTTCAGGATCAATGGATGAGGTTGATTATCGTCGATTGATGTCGGAAATCAAAGAAATATGTAAGACTGTTCAACATGAAAAAATTAGTTTTGTTACTATTGATACTAAAATAACGACTAAACAAGTTGTCCACAAAGTACAAGATATAGTATTAGGAGCTGGCGGAGGTACATGTATGGAAAAATTCTATGAGTATATTCATCAGCTAAAAGCCAGTGAAAAACCAGATTTATCAATTTTATGTACAGATGGATACCTTGGTGGCGTTAAAGAATGGACATTATTGTTAAATAGTATTGACAAAAATATTATTAATATAATTTTGATTACTGATAGGCAAGGTTATGATTCATTTATCAACTTATATGGTTGTAATACGCCTGTTAAAAATACTACTATTATATCAATATATTAATCGGAGGAATATGAGATGCTTAACAAGAAATTTTATCCTTATATTGCCCAAGGTGCTAATGCTAAGCAAATGTTTAATATTATGCAAGCTTGTATTAGAGCTGGTGTACCTTTTGGTCTTGTTGGAAATCCAGGTGTAGGTAAAACTGCTACCATAGAGGCAATGGCCAAAACGTTAGGTCGTGACTTAATAAACTTGTCTTTGTCTACGATGCTACCTGAAGACATCGCAGGATTACCATTTCCTACCAAAATAAATATTGGAAGTGATAAAAATGAACAGATAGTAGATGCTGCTTGTTATGCAATGCCAGTGTGGCAGCAGAGATTATTGCATAATTCGAATGCTATTTTATTTTTAGATGAGTTTTCCACAGCTATTCCGACTACTCAACATGCTTTTTTGCAATTAGTTCAAAATAGACGACTTCCAGGATCAGATTTACCATTTTCTAAAAATGTAGCGATTATTATTGCAATGAATCCAGCAGATCAAGCAGGGGGCTCATCGTTAGATCTGCCAATTGCTAATCGTTTTGCGTGGTTTACTTTTAATCCAGATTTTAATGATTGGGCTACTGGATTTAAACAAAGATGGCAGTCTGAAGAGTTAATGTCAGTTCCAAGTTTTTGCACTGATGAAAAAATCTTAATGGCACGCAATAAAAAAATTCGTTCTACGATTATTGACTATTTAGATTCTGAAAAAGGTGCACACCAGGTAACGATTGTACCATCTGGTATGGAAAATCCCATAAGTAGTGTAGTTAGAAGAGATGATCCAGCTGAAATGGAAGTTTTTCGTTTAGCATTTCCGTCAGCACGTTCGTGGGATAATTTAGCTGAGATTATGACTTATATTGATGAAAAAGACTTTGGAACCATTCAAGTAGTGATTAATGGAACAATAGGTTCTAATCAAGGTATAGCTTTTTATAAATATTATGTTGATAATTTGAAGAGATTAAATATTGATGCAATTTTAAAGGATCCAAAAAGTGTTGATTGGAAACATATTAGTATTGATGAATCGGCTGGAATTTTTCGGGCATTGATAGAAGAGGCGGCTAATGGTAGGCTTGATCAGGTATTAGAAGTATTCATTAGCATCAAAATTGCTGGAGCTGAGAATTTATTATCTGGTAATCGTCTACAAGATATTTATAAAGCTGAATATTTGAATAAATTACCACTAGCTACTAGAAAAAAAGTCAAGCAGCGATATCTTGAATATTTTGGTGATTTTTTAACTAAAATTGCTAATAATAACTAGCGGTCACTAGCAAAATCTTCATGATTGGCGTTTCATTTAGATATGTCAGATATTTATATCGAAAAAAGCATATTTCGCATTAAACGAAATATGCTTTTTCTTTTACTTTTAATTATTTTTGTTAACTAAAATTTCGTCAATCAAGCCATAGTCTTTTGCTTCTTGAGCTGTTAAGTACTTATCACGTTCAGTATCAGCTTGAATCTTTTCAAGTGGTTGACCAGTAGTTTCGTGCAAAATACTATTGATCTTTTCACGACTCTTAAGAATTTCATTAGCGGCAATTTGAATATCGGTTTGTTGACCTTGGGCACCACCTAAAGGCTGGTGAATCAAAACAGTAGAGTTTGGCAAAGCAAAGCGTTTACCTTTTGTACCTGCTGTCAATAAAATTGAAGCCATGGATGCAGCCATACCAATAGCGATAGTTGATACATCTGATTTAATGAAATTCATTGTATCCATAATAGCTAGACCTGATGTAATTACGCCACCAGGTGAATTTATATATAATGAAATATCTTTTGTATTGTCTTGAGCGTCCAGAAATAGCAATTGGGCAATGATTGAATTAGCCATCGTGTCATTTATTTCACCACTCAACATAATAACTCTGTCTTTTAATAGTCTTGAATAAATATCGTAAGCACGTTCGCCACGTGCGGTTTGTTCAATAACTGTAGGTACGAGCATAATCTACCTCCTTTATAAAATTAGCAGTCATATATATACGCTGCTAATTAAAACACAATTATGCCTGTAGGTCAAATTTTTGTCTCTATTTTACCTTAAATTATCAGATAAAATAAGTCATACAATATTTTTTTACCTACAAACTAATAGATTAAGAGAGTTAATTAATTTTAAGATAAAAAAAGCACTAGCTTTGTCACTAATGCAATTAATATGCACTCCCCGGGAGTCGAACCCGGATTTTAAGAACCGGAATCTTAAGTGATATCCATTACACTAAGAGTGCCTCAACAAACCTATTCTAACAAACAATTTTTAAAGTATAAATAAAAAAATAAAAAATATGTAGTTTACTTGAATAAAAAAATACTAATTGGTATACTATAGGTGTCGAAAAGAGAAATGTCGGGGTATTATTGTGAATAATTGATGTTTCTCTAATATTTTTAATGTTATTGGGTCGCTAAACGTCACTGAATGGGACAAACTGTGACCCACGCAAAGGGAGCAAGCATGGACTCGGATTTAACCTTGTTACAAAGCTTAGTTCCTGATGTTTTTAAAATAATTCGACAGCGTTTTCTTGTCTTGGAACAGATATCGTTGTTAGCCCCAGTGGGACGAAGAGTTGTTGCAAAAAAATTGGGATTGAGTGAGAGAAATATTCGAACAGAAACTGATTATTTGAAACAACTACATTTAATTGAGATTAACAGTTCTGGTATGGTTCTGACAGAAAAAGGCGAGATAACTTTAAAAGAGTTGGCACCGCTGATTGATAGAATATTTAATGCTAGTAAGACTGAATTACAGCTTGCTAGCAAGCTAGGAATTGATCGTGTGATTATCGTTCCTGGCAATGCAGATTTGCAAGATCGTGTTTGGGCTTTGATGGGTGAACAACTTAGTGCAGCTTTAGACTTGCTTTTACCTTTAGGTAAGGATATTATAACAGTGTCTGGTGGTAAAACAGTTGCTAATGTTACTAAGCATCTAAGCAAGCGGTTAAGTAGATATCGTGATATTTTATTTGTACCAGGAAGGGGAGCCTTGGGCGATGATGTGGAACTACAAAGTAACACAATTGCTCAGGCTGTAGCTTCAAAAGTTGGTGGTCGATTTTCAGGTTTGTATTTACCAGAAAATCTTCCTAGTGAAGCTATCAATGCTTTGATGCAAGACCCCATGATTTCTAATACTTTCACTAGTATTTACAATAGTGATGCGGTGATTCATGGTATAGGATTAGCGGATAATATGGCACGTAAGCGTGGTTTTGATGCGTTTACCCGTTCCAAATTAATGGATAAAGGTGCCGTGGCCGAATGTTTCGGGTATTTCTTCGACCATAATGGTCATTTAGTTGATCGTGTGCCGCGAGTTGGTTTTCAACTTGAAGTTTTAGATAAAATACCCCATGTTTTTGCTTTAGCAGCTGGTGAATTGAAAGCTCCGGCAATTATTGCATACATGCATCATGCTCCCAAACAAACGTGGTTAATAACCGATGAGGGAGCCTCAAATAAGGTTTTAAGGGAGAATTGAGTTCTCGTTTAAAATAAATTGTTACTACATAGTTTCCTAAGGAGGAATAACCAATTATGACAGTTAAAATTGGTATTAACGGTTTCGGCCGTATTGGTCGTTTAGCATTTCGTCGTATTATGGAATTAGGCGAAAAGTCAAAGGATATTGAAGTTGTTGCAATCAATGACTTAACTACTCCAGCACTTTTAGCTCACTTACTTAAGTATGACTCAACTCATGGTACTTTTAACCACGAAGTTTCAGCAACTGAAGACAGCATTGTTGTTGATGGTAAGAAATACCGTGTTTATGCAGAACCACAAGCACAAAACATTCCATGGGTTAAAAACGATGGTGTTGACTTTGTTCTTGAATGTACTGGTTTCTACACAAGCAAGGCTAAATCAGAAGCTCACCTTAAGGCTGGTGCAAAGAGAGTTTTAATTTCTGCACCTGCAGGTAGCGATCTTAAGACTGTTGTTTACGGTGTAAACGAAGGTACTTTAACTGCTGATGACAAGATTGTTTCAGCAGGTTCATGTACTACTAACTCATTAGCACCAATGGTTAATGCTTTGAACAAAGAATTCGGCATTGAAGTTGGTACTATGACTACTATCCACGCATTTACTTCAACTCAAATGATCTTAGACGGACCAGTTCGTGGCGGTAACTTCCGTGCTGCACGTACTGCTTCTGCTAACATCATTCCACATTCAACAGGTGCTGCAAAGGCTATTGGTCTTGTAATTCCTGACTTGAACGGTAAGTTGAATGGTCATGCACAACGTGTACCAGTTGTAGATGGTTCCGTAACTGAATTAGTTTCAATCTTGAGCAAAGAAGTTACTGCAGATGAAATTAACGAAGCTATGAAGAAATATGAAACTCCTTCATTTGCTTACAACGATGACGAAATCGTTTCAAGCGATGTTTTAGGTATGACTGCTGGTTCAATTTTTGACCCAACTCAAACTATGGTAACCACTGCAGGTGACAAGCAATTAGTTAAGACTGTTGCTTGGTACGACAATGAATACAGTTTCACTTGCCAAATGGTTCGTACTTTGTTGAAATTTGCTACTCTTTAATCAATAGTTAATACTGATTTTTGTAGTGAAGAAGGCGGAGGGAGATTCTCCTTCCGCCTTTTTTCAGGGAAGTAAGTATCTTACTTTGTTATGGAGGTTTAATATTAAATGGCTAAATTAATTGTTTCAGATCTTAAAGATCTTGAAGGTAAAAAAGTTTTAGTTCGTGTTGACTTCAACGTACCAATTAAAAATGGTGTTATTAGCGATGATAATCGTATTGTTGCTGCATTACCAACTATCAAGTACATTATCGAACACGGTGGAAAAGCTATCTTATTAAGTCACTTGGGTCGTGTAAAGAGTGATGCTGATAAAAAAGAATTAACTTTAAAACCTGTTGCAGAGCGTTTGAGTGAATTATTAGAAAAGCCTGTAACTTTTGTACCTGAAAATGAAGGTAAAGAAGTTGAAGATGCTGTAGCAGCTATGAAGAATGGCGAAGTTATAGTTCTTGAAAACACAAGATTCCAAGATATTGATAATGATTTTGGTAAACGTGAATCTAAAAATGATCCAACTCTTGGTGAGTACTGGGCAAGCTTAGGTGATGTTTATGTTAATGATGCATTTGGTACAGCACATAGAAGCCATGCATCTAATACTGGTATTGCTACTGCAATGAAAGCTGCAGGAAAATTAGCAGCAGCTGGTTACTTGATGGAAAAAGAAATTAAATTCTTAGGTAACGCAGTTTCTAACCCTGTACATCCATTTGTAACTATCTTAGGTGGTGCAAAAGTTTCTGATAAGATTGGTGTTATTACTAACTTAATTCCTAAGTCTGATCACATCTTAATTGGTGGTGGTATGGCTTACACCTTCTTAGCAGCACAAGGACACAAGATTGGTAAATCATTGTTTGAAGAAGATAAAGTTGAATTAGCAAAAGAACTTTTGGCTAAAGCAGGTGACAAGATTGTATTGCCTGTAGACCATGTTGCTGCAACTGAATTTTCAAATGATGCAACTCATGAAGTTGTTGATATTGATATTCCTGATAATGAAATGGGTCTTGATATCGGTCCTAAGACTGTTGAAAAATTCAAAGAAATCTTAAAAGATGCTAAGACTGTAGTTTGGAACGGACCTATGGGCTGTTTTGAAATGCCAAACTACGCAGAAGGTACTTTAGAAGTTGGTCGTGCTTTAGCAAACTTAACTGACGCTATTACTATTATCGGTGGTGGTGACTCTACTGCTGCTGCTAAGCAATTAGGCATTGCACCTAAGATTACCCACATTTCTACTGGTGGTGGTGCATCACTTAATTACTTAGAAGGTAAAGAATTACCTGGTATTGCATGTATTTCAGATAAGTAAGAAAGGATCTAATTTTTATGCGTACACCAATTATTGCGGGTAACTGGAAATTACATATGAATCCAGAACAAACAACTGAATTTGTTAATGCTGTAAAGAATCATTTACCTGAATCATCAAAAGTAGAAGCAGTTATTGCAGCACCAGCCTTGGATGTTGATGCTTTAAGAAAAGCAGCTGCAGGTAGCAATTTACATACTAGTGCAGAAAATTGTTACTTTGAAGCAGAAGGTGCTTTTACTGGTGAGAATTCTCCATTAGTATTAAAGGAAATGGGTATCAATTATTGTATTATTGGTCACTCTGAAAGAAGAGGCTATTTCCACGAAACTGATGAAGATATCAATAAAAAAGCTAAGGCTTTATTAGAGCACGGTGTTACACCAATTATTTGTTGTGGTGAATCATTAGAGACTCGTGAAGCTAACAAGCAAGAAGAATGGGTTGTTTCCCAAATTAAAGCTGCCTTGGAAGGTTTAACTGCTGAACAAGTAAGTTCATTAGTTATTGCATATGAGCCTATTTGGGCAATTGGTACTGGTAAGACAGCTTCATCCGATCAAGCAGAAGAAATGTGTAAGACAATTCGCGAAACTGTTAAAGATTTGTATGATGAAGCAACTAGTGACAACATCCGTATTCAATATGGTGGATCTGTAAAGCCTGCTAATGTTAAAGAATTAATGGCTAAACCTAATATTGATGGTGGTTTAGTAGGTGGTGCCTCATTAGATCCTGAATCATTTTTAGCTTTGGTAAATTACCAAGATTAATTTAAAGATAACAATTTATTTTAAAAACATATATATAAAGGAGAAATTCCATGTCTGTAATTACTGATATTCACGCACGCGAAGTTTTAGATTCCCGTGGTAACCCAACTATTGAAGCTGAAGTTTATACTGAAGTCGGTGGCTTCGGTCGTGCAATTGTTCCATCAGGTGCATCAACTGGTGAACATGAGGCTGTTGAATTACGTGATGGTGATAAATCACGTTTTAATGGTACTGGTGTTTTAACTGCTGTTGAAAATGTAAATGGTGAAATTGCAAAGGCAATTATTGGCTTAGATGTAACTGATCAACGTTTAATTGATCAAACTATGATTGATTTAGATGGTACTCCTAACAAAGGACGCTTAGGTGCTAATGCAATCTTGGCCGTATCATTAGCAAGTGCACGTGCTGCAGCTGATGAATTAGGCTTGCCATTATATGAATACTTAGGTGGTCCTAATGCACATGTTTTACCAACACCAATGATGAATGTTATTAATGGTGGTAAGCATGCTGATAATAATGTTGATATTCAAGAATTTATGATTATGCCAGTTGGTGCAAAATCATTGCATGAAGCTGTACGTATGGGTGCAGAAACTTTCCATACTTTGAAGAAAATCTTAAAAGAGCGTGGTGAGTTTACAGGTGTTGGTGATGAAGGTGGTTTTGCACCAAACCTTAAGAATAATGAGGAACCATTTGAAATTTTAGTTGAAGCTATTCAACGTGCAGGCTATAAGCCAGGCGAAGATATTGCTATCGCATTTGATGCAGCAGCTTCTGAATTTTATAATAAAGAAACTAAGAAATATGTTACTGTAGCAGATGGTCGTGAATACACAGCTGAAGAATGGACTTCATTAATTGAAGATTTAGTTGACAAATATCCTGTTATTTCCCTTGAAGACCCACTAGATGAAAATGATTGGGAAGGTTGGAAGACATTTACTGATCGTTTGAGTGGTAAAGTGCAAATCGTTGGTGATGATTTATTCGTAACTAATACTAACTATTTGAAGAAGGGTATTCAAAAGGGAGTAGCTAATTCCATTTTAATTAAAGTTAACCAAATTGGTACTTTAACTGAAACTTTTGAAGCTATCGAAATGGCTAAAGAAGCTGGATATACTGCTATCGTTTCCCACCGTTCAGGTGAAACTGAAGATACTACAATTGCAGACTTGGTTGTAGCAACTAATGCAGGTCAAATTAAGACAGGTTCTATGTCTAGAACTGACCGTATTGCTAAGTACAACCAATTAATGAGAATTGAAGAAGCTTTAGGTTCTACAGCTGAATATAAAGGTATCCACAGTTTTTACAACTTACATAAACAATTCTAATTGATGTTAATTGTTATTAAAAAGACTTCTAATTGAAGTCTTTTTCTTTAGCATTTGTTTATTTTTTATGGTAAAATTAGTTTAGTGATTAATTTTTTTAGGCAATGGAGGCAACGCTTTGTATAACTTAGTCATGACGTTAATCATCATCGTTAGTTTTTTAATTATTATAGCAACGTTGATGCAGCCACAAAAGCAACAAGATGCCTTAAATGCACTATCTGGTGGTGCCGTATTTAGTGGACAAACTAAGAAACGTGGCTTTGAGGCATTAATGGAAAAGATAACAGGCGTATTGCTTGTGATATTCTTTGTTTTAGCCATAATTTTGGTTAAATTATCTTCAAAGTAATTTAAGGCTTCCGATTAATCGGAGCTTTTTTATTTATCCCATAATATAGAAAAAATGAGGTGTATTAATAGTGCCACAAGATGAACGTGTATTAGCAAGTATTTATGAAGTATTTAGACACAATTCACAAAAATCTTATACGATAGATAAATTGGATCGAGAATTGCATAATAAATTACATTATAAATTTACAGAATTGGTTAGAGGAGTAACCTTCTTAGAACATGAAAAGAAAATTATTACTGATGGTTTAGGAAAATATCAACTTAATCGATTAGATACCATTGTTGAAGGAACATTTAGAGCTAATGATAAGGGCTTTGGATTCATTAGATACGATGAAGTGGCTGATGATATCTTTGTAGATAAAACTAATACTTCATTTGCAATTGATGGTGATACTGTTAAAGCTAAAATTATTGCAGATGCTAACCCATGGAATGGTAAAGGACCTGAAGGACAAGTTGTTGAAATTATTGAGCGTGGTTTTGAAAATTTAGTTGGTGAATTTATTCCTTTTTCTGATCAACAGGTAGCGACAACGAATTATCTGGGATATGTAATAAGTGAAAATAAAAAACTAAAAAAATATAAAATATATATTTTGAAGGATGGGTTAACGCCCCAATTAGGTGATATTGTCCAAGTATCATTAAAAACTTATCCATCTGAAGAGTCTCCAGAGGATATGACAGCTGTAGTAATTAAGGTTATTGGAAATAAAAATGATCCAGGCGTTGATATAATGGCTATTGTTGCAGATCATGATGTTAAAACGGAATGGTCTGATGAAGCCTTAGAACAAGCCAACCAGATACCTGATCATGTAACAGCTGCAGATAAGGCAGGAAGAGAGGATATTACTCAACAAGCTGCAGTAACTATTGATGGCGATGATTCAAAAGACTTTGATGATGCAGTAGTTTTATGGAAGCTTGACAATGGTAATTATCATTTAGGTGTCCACATTGCTGATGTGGCACATTATGTTACTGAAGGTTCACCATTAGATATTGAGGCATTTACTAGAGGAAATAGTACATATTTAGTTGATCGTGTCATTCCTATGTTACCTTTTAGATTATCTAATGGTATATGTTCGTTAAATGAAGGTGTTGAACGTTTAGTTTTATCATGTGATATGGAAATTACTCCTACTGGTGAACGAATAAATTATAGTATTCATCCATCAGTGATGAAATCACATGGGAGATTAACATATAGTAAAGTAAATCGTGCTTTAGCTGGTGATCATTTAGATGAACTTGAAGAAAAATATCGTACTTTGCGTCCAATGCTTGTCGAAATGGCTAAGTTGCATGATATTTTATATCAAAAGAGACACAAACGTGGAGCTATTGACTTTGAAGAACCTGAAGCAAAAATTATTGTTGATAAAATGGGCAAGCCGATTGATATCGTTTTACACGAACGAGGCACTGCTGAAAAGATGGTAGAGTCCTTTATGTTATTGGCGAATGAAACTGTTGCAGAGGAATATTTTAGACGTCATGTTCCATTTTTATATCGAGTTCATGAAACACCAGACGAAGAAAAAATGAAAACATTTTTTGAGTTTGTGAGTGCATTTGGCTTAAATGTAAAAGCTGATCCGCATGACGTCAAACCTAGCGATTTGCAACAGATTGTAACCAAAACTGCAGGTACTACCGAAGAAGCGGTTGTTCAAATGATGATGTTACGTAGTTTAAGACAAGCTCATTATTCTGCAGAGCCTTTAGGTCACTTTGGCTTAGCTGCACAATATTATACTCATTTTACTTCACCAATTAGACGTTATTCAGATTTGATAGTGCATCGGATGATTCATGAATATGGAGTTGGCAAACCTGCTACAGAATTACAAAAGCATTTTCAAGGTAAGTTAGATGAAATTGCAGAGCAAACATCAGTGCAAGAACGTCGCTCCATAGATACGGAACGTAGTGTCAATGATTTGAAGATGACAGAATATATGGCTAACCAAGTAGGCGAACATTTTGATGCTATCATTTCTTCTGTAACTAGTTTTGGTATGTTTATTCAATTACCTAATACAGTGGAAGGCTTGATTCATATTTCTAATTTAACGGATGATTTCTATCGCTTTGATGAAAAATCGCTAACTTTAACTGGTCGTGGTAAGCATCATCAATTTAAAGTGGGGATGCCAATTAAAGTAAAATTGATTAATGCAGATGTTGCCCAGCATCAGATTGATTTTGAAATTTATGATCCTAATACACCTAAAATTAAAAATAACGACCATAATCAAACCAAAACACCTTATCGCCAGCGTACATCGCAAAATAATCGACCATATCGTAAACGTAATAGGCAGAGATAACTATGAAGAAAAAGGAAAATGATGCATTAGCTACTAATAAAAAAGCTAGTTATGATTATTTTATTAAGGAAACTTTTGAAGCAGGAATTGCTTTGACAGGAACAGAAATCAAATCGGTTCGTGCCAGAAGGATTAATCTTAAAGATGGATATGTTCAGACTTATCGTGGTTCTGCTTTTTTAGAAAATGTGCATATTAGTGAATATAAACAAGGGAATATTTATAATCATGATCCCTTAAGAAGTAGAAGATTGTTGTTACACAAAAAAGAGATAAATCATTTGCAAATTATTCAAGCACAACAAGGTATGACTATTATTCCTTTAAAAGTTTATCTGAAACATGGTTATGCTAAGGTCTTAATAGGTGTTGGTCAGGGTAAAAAGCAATATGATAAAAGAGAGACAATTAAACGTCGTGATCAAGATCGTGAGTTAAAAAGCAAATATAAGATTAGATAAAAGATTAGTACACACTAATCTTTTTTTGTGAGCAAATTGTTTAACAAACATATAGGGGTACTGTAGAATAAAAAATGTTGTTATTAACAATTAGATGGGGGACTTTTAATTGAATAAGAAAAATTTGAAGATTCAAAAAATGGTTGTATTAGCCATGTTAATTGCGTTATATATTATCTTTAGTAGATTGTTATCACTTAATATTGGTGGTAGTCATAAAATATCATTTACATTTATATGTATTGCCCTTATGGGATGCTTATATTCACCTTATGTTACTGCTATCAGTTGTGCTGGAGCTGATTTTATTGGATGTATGTTATTTCCTAAGTTAACTTATTTCCCGGGTTTTACTTTAACGGCATTTTTAGTTGGATTAGTATTCGGAATAGTATTTTCAAATAAAGTTAACTTCGTGCGGATATTAATAGCTACAGGTTTAACGTGTTTGATTCAATTTTTTGTTAATAGTTTTTGGTTAAAAATTATTTGTCATGTACCTTATTCAGTTATGCTGATTAGTCGAATTCCGCAAGAGTGTATTATGGCAGTAGTTATGGTTATTTTGTTATCTGCTCTATTTAAGTTGGATATTATCCAAAGAAAGATTAAAATGTGGCACGAACAGTAGATCAATAAGTTATCGATTATCAAGATTAGTTTAACAAACAATCTTGATAATTTTTTTGCAAAAAATATTGACTAACAAAAAGTAAGTTGCTACTATATTTTTAGTTACAAAAAGTTATTACGAATAGTAATTACTAAAAACAAGTTATTACAGGAGAGTTATATGAAAAAACATTTATTCTTATTTTTTACTTTTTTAGCAATCTTTTGTGGATGTTTGACAGGTTGTAGTAAGCAACAAAGTTCTAACAATAAAAAAGTTATTTATACTACTTTCTTTCCAGTTACAGATTTAACTAAGCGAATTGTTGGTAACAAAATGGAAGTTAAGACAATTATCAAAGGTAATGAAGAACCACATTCTTTTGAATTAAAAACTAACGATATGAAAGATATTGCTAAGGCAGATTTAATCATTTATAACGGTGCAGGTATGGAAAACTTTATTCCAGCATTAAAGGATACAGTCAAAAAGAAAAATAAATTTTTGGATTTGTCACAAGGATTAAAATTACTAGAAGCTGGTAAGGGGATAGTAAAAGCTCATGATCGAGTTAATCCGCATACTTGGCTCAGTGTTAAAAATGCTTACGAACAATTAGATACAATTTATCGTAAAGTTGCTTCGATGGATCCAAATAATGAAGCATATTACAAGAAAAATTTGAAAAAAGCACAGTCTGAATTTAAATCTTTGGATAATCAATTTGAAAAAACTGTGGCCAAATTTAAAGGAAAAGATAAATATTTTGTTACATCACATGCTGCTTTTAATTATTTAGCACGTGATTATGGCTTTAAACAAGTTGCTGTTACAGGTATTTCACCTGATGAAGAGCCATCTGCTAAACAATTGAAAAAAATTGCAGATTTCGTTAAAAAACATCATATCAAAACCATCTTTTTTGAAGGTAAAGCTACACCTAAAGTCGCTAAAACCTTAGCTAAAAACACTCATACTAAGACGGACACGATATATACTATGGAAAATCTTACAGATGATGAAGCTGCAATGGGATATTTGAAATTGATGGAATTAAACATGAAAGCGTTGATGAGATCATTTAATGAATAAAGTACTTGATATCGAAAATTTAACTTTCGCTTATGAAGAAAAAAAGATATTAGAAAATTTTTCATGTAGTATTGAACAGGGAAATTTTGTTGCAATTGTTGGTGAAAATGGTGCTGGCAAAAGTACACTTTTAAATTTGATTTTACATAATTTAAAGCCTCTTTCAGGAAAAATCAAAATTTTTGGTGATGATATTGATCAGAAAAATCACTATCAGGATATAGCTTATGTATCGCAAAGTTCAGTTCAAAATTATCGTAATTTTCCAACTACGGTCATAGAAGTGATCTATAATCATCTAAAATTCTTAAAAGTAAAAGAGCCACCTGAAAAATATTTGGACTTAGTTGGCTTAACAGAGCATCAAAACAAGGTATTGTCAGAATTATCAGGGGGACAATTACAAAGAGTTGCATTAGCTGCAGCTATGATAAAAAATGCTTCGCTGATTTTATTGGATGAACCTACTACAGGTATTGACAAGAAATTTTCTAGAGAGTTTTTTGGCTTTTTACAAGAAATTGCTTCTAGCGGTAAGACTATCGTGATAGTAACTCATGCATTAGATGATGCAATTGATTTTATTGATTATGCAATTGAAATTAGAAACGCTAGTGGGCATATTTTGTCACGTAGTGATTTGCAACAATTAGTGGTGAAATGATGTTAGAAATATTTGATTATGAATTTATGCGTCGTGCTTTTATTGTAGGAATGTTTTTGGCGATTATTTTGCCAACAATGGGGTTACCAATTCTATTAAAACGGCTTTCGATGATTGGTGATACATTGGCACATTCATCCTTAGCTGGTGTAGCTATTGGCTTATGTTTTGGATTTGATCCATTACTGGCTTCGATTGCAGCTTGTATTGTTGCTGGATTAGGTATTGAACTGATTCGTAATAAGTTGAAGGCATATCAAGAGATTTCAACAGTTATTATTTTGGCTGCCTCAATTGGATTAGCTGGTGTTTTTATGAGTTTTATTAATAATGCTAATTCAATTAGTGCCTATTTGTTTGGATCAATTGTAACAATCAGTGATTCTGAATTTTATTTAGTCATTGCAGTATCACTTTTTGTAATAGTATGTTCATATCTTTTATACAATACTTTATATTTGTGTGTATTTGATCCTAAAGCTGCCCCTATTTTAGGTATTAATGTTAAATTTATTAATTTTATGGTGACATTTTTAAGTGCAGTAGCAATATCAATTTCTGCTAAAACAATTGGATCATTAATTGTTTCGTCACTGCTTGTTATTCCAGTAGTCAGTGCTATGCAAATTGCTAGAACCTATAAAAAAACATTGCTTTTATCCATTTTATTGTCGGTGGCTTTCGTTTATACAGGATTATTTATATCGTATTTCTTTAATTTAAAGCCCGGTTCAGTAATTGTTTTGATATCGGTTATCTGGTTGATTTTAACAATGATAATAAAGAAAAATTAGGAGTTTGTAATGAATAAAAAAAATAAAAAAAGTCTTGCCAAATTAGGTGTAATTTTAATTTCAGCAACAATATTATCAGCTTGTGGTAATAATCAGGGTGCTAACAAGGCTACGAAAAATATTAATCATTCGTTTGTAACTAAAAAGACTACATATCAAAAAGATAAGACTACTAAAGTTTTAGTAGATTCAGACTCATTTAAAAAGAGTGATATTGTCAAAATTATTAAACATGGTGATCACTGGCATGTTTTCACAGCTGATGGTAAGGAACATATCACATATACAGATCCAAATAAGATGAGTGACTCGACAAGTTTGGAATTGGTTAATGTTGTTACTTTGGCACAACTTAAGAATAAAAAAGTTGTCGCTATTAAGATTCATGGTAATCACTGGCATGTCTTCACAGCTGATGGCAATGAGTACTTAACTTACCAAAATCCAAGCTCGATGTTCCCTCATATTAGAGTTACTAAATATACAGGGCATCATGGATCACGTGGTACAGCGTCAATCACTAAGGCCTTAGCTAAAGATCGTGTTGTTAAAATTTTGCAACACGGTGATCATTTCCATATTTATACTGCAAGTGGTAAGGAATTTATCAGTTATTCAGATCCACGTGGTATGTATCCACATGCAGTCTTTGGTCAATATGTTGGTACACATGGTCAGCATGCAACTCAAAAAGTCACATCTAAAAAGCAATTACATCTAGTATCAGTTTTAGGTAAAAAAGTAGCAGATAAGAATCGTATAGTTAAGATTTTACAACACGGTGATCATTATCATATTTATGATGCAGAAGGTAATGAGTCAATTACATATTCAGATCCACGTGCTTTATATCCAAACGCAGTTTTTGGTCAATATGTTGGAACACATGCTGATCATCAACAAGCACAAAATATTGAACAATTACAATTTGTAAATGTTTTAGGGCAAAAAACAGTAGATAAGAATCGCATAGTTAAGATTTTACAACATGGTGATCATTATCATGTTTATGATGCAGAAGGTAATGAGTCAATCACATATTCAGACCCACGTGCTTTATATCCAGATGCAGTTTTTGGTCAATATGTTGGAACACATGCTGATCATCATTTTGAAAATAATGAACATTCAACACACATTGAAAATAATGAACCTTCAACGCACATTGAAGATAAGCATGATGATAATAAAGATGCCATTGCTAATTTAAAAATCGTTCCTGTTTTAGGTCAAAAAGGGAAGATTGATAGATATGATATTATTAAAATTTTACAACATGAAGATCATTATCATATCTACGATTCGCAGGGTAATGAAGGAATTACTTATACCAATCCACGTGCTTTATATCCAAATGCTAAATTTGGTCAATACGTCGGCACTCACAGTCAGCATAATACTAATGTGGAAATTGATTGGCCAGAAGGTATTGATAAGATAGTTGATCATGGTGATCATTGGCATTTGTATAAAAATGGTCAAGAAATTACTGTAGTGCATGAAAATCCAAAATCGCACTATCCAAATGCTGAATATATTGATGAACGTCCTAAAGATTATTCAAATATTACTGTTGAAAATAATGAGATTTTTACATATGATGAGGTAAAACCTGAAGTTAAAGATGGGTTGCGTGAATTTTTAAAGAAAAAAGATATGCGTGGTATCGTGGATATGGAAGGATTTGGTGATTTAACCAATGAAACACGACCAGTTTATGGCTCTGAAACAGATGAAAATGGCCAACCGATTAAAAAAGACATTTTCTACTTCTGCCATAATGGTGATCATTATCATGCTTTGACCATCAAACAAATTATACAGGCTGCTAAAGCTGGTGAATATGGATCATTTACTGCTCGAGATATTGTAGCTGCAATGAAATGGTCTATTGAAAATAAAGAGAAATTAGTTACCTTTACTGTAAGTAAAAATATTGATGCAGTTAAAAATTATTTGAAACAATATTATCACATTGATGATGAAAACGATATTTCAAGTTTTGGTAATCAGATTGGTATATATGGTATTAAGGCTGACGGTAATCCTGTTTACTTTAATGTAGATGATGATTTTACAGTTGAAAATGGTCAAATAAAATCAATTAAACCTTTACCAGCTAGAGAAGAAAAGACTGATCAAAAATCAGAAGCTGATCCTCAAAAAGAACTTTCAGTTGAAAATGTTAATCCAACTGCTTTAACGAAAGTAACTTTAGATTCTGTCAAAGCATTTTTAATTGAGAAGTATCCAAACAGTGAGGTTTCAGCTATATCTGGTGTATTGTATGTATCAAAAGGTGAAGATGAGGCTCCAATTAAGTTCAAATTGACTGATTTTGCAATCAAAGATAATAAAATTGTCGAGAAAAAATAAAATACTTTCAAAAAAGGTTGACCCAAATTTATTTTATGAGTATAATCAATATCAACTTATTAGTTTTATGAAACATACCGAAAAGCAGAGTAAGTTAGTGGATAATTTTAGAGAGCTTCCGTTGTGGTGAAAGGAAGTATTTGAAGCTGACCGAATATGGGCTTGGAATGGTGATAGCGATAGTTAGCTGTCAACGGGTTTGCACACGTTATTAGTGCAAGGTATTTCCGAAAATAATATTTTTGGAGAAACTTGTAGAGATCAAATCTGTGAAGATTTGATGAACCAAAAGGTGGTATCGCGATAAGTCGTCCTTTATCTTTCGATAAAGGACGACTTTTTTGTTTATAAAAATAATTAAGTTGAAAAAATTAGAAGAGGAAGGTAATCCTTATGAAAAACCAAAGAAATATAATTGTAACTGTTGTAGCTGTATTGTTGATAATTGTGGGGTTCTTTACACTAAATCGTAAAGGAAACTCAAGTGAAAAGAATGTCACAATCGGTGTAGTAAGTCAATCCAAACAAGATGAAGCCATTTGGAAAATTATTAGAAAAGATATTAAAGATAAGTATGGTATTAATGTTAAAATCAAAAACTTTACTGACTATACTCAACCAAATAAAGCTCTACAAAATGGAGATATTGATTTAAATGCCTTCCAACACCAGGCATTCCTTGATGCTTGGAATAAGGCAAATAAGGGAACAATTGTTTCTATAGGTAAAACTTTTATAGCTCCAATTAGATTATATTCAAATAAATATAAGAGTATAAAGAAGTTACCTAAGGGTGCAACAATTTCTTTACCTAATGATGCTACTAATGAATCACGTGCATTATTTGTATTGAAAAATGCTGGTTTGATCACTTTTAAAAAGAATTGTTCAAAATTAGCAACTATCAAAGATATTGCAACTAATAAAAAGCAATTTAAGTTAAAAGAAATAGGTGCAGAGCAAACTGCTAGAACATTAAGTGATGTGGATGCAGCTTTTGTTAATAATAATTATGCAATTGCTTCAGGTTTAAAGACAAATTCAGCAATATATACAGAACCTGTTAATAAAGATTCTAAACAATGGATAAATATTATTTGCTCAACTAGAAAGAACAAGAATAATCCATTATTTAAGAAAATTATTAAAGTTTACCAAACTAATAAAGTTAAGCAGCTTTACAAAAAATATTATGGTAATACACAAATTCCTGCATGGGATATTAAGTTATAATTGTTATTAGCTAGAAAACTGTTAAATCATAATCAGCTAATCTAATGTTAAAAGCACAAGATAACGGATTACGTGAAAGTATTCCGTTTTTTATTGGAGGAGTGACAGTTATGGATGAAAAAGGCAAATTACAAGTTTTATGTGATTTAATTAAGATTAACTCTGCTAATGGCAATGAAATTGAGGTGGCAGAATATTTATCAAAATTGTTATCACAACATGGGTTAACAGCCAAAATCGATGCTTTTGGTAATAAACGTGCCAATTTACTATTAGAAGTAGGACAAGGTGAAAAAATTTTAGGATTAACAGGTCATATGGATACAGTGTCATTGGGTGATCTTACTAAATGGAATACTAACCCGCTAGAGCCTACTATTATTGGTAATAAATTATATGGTCGTGGTGCTAGTGATATGAAAAGTGGGTTAGCTGCACAAGCGATTGCATTAATTGAATTATATAATTCAGGGGAATTGCCACAAGGTCGTATTCGCTGGATTGTTACTGCTGGTGAAGAAAATGGAACTCCTGGTGCTAATAGATTTGAAGAACAAGGGATAGCTGATGATTTAGCTGCGTTAATTGTGGGTGAATCTACAGATGGAGATATTATTTTTGCACATTCTGGTAGTTTAAGTTATCGTATCAGCAGTGTTGGATTGTCTGTACATTCGTCAATGCCCGAAAAAGGTAAGAATGCGTTTGATGCTTTAGTAGAATTTTATCGCAGAGAAAAGAATTTATTCGATGATGCACCTTTTGATGAATATTTAGGTTCAGTTAAACATAGTATTACTGTGATGCATGGGGGAGATCAGGTTAATACAATTCCAGATCATGCTGAATTATTAGGTAATGTTAGACCAACTACTGCATTTGGTAATGATAATGTTATTAAAAAACTAAAACAATTAGTGGACCAAGTTAATATCGATTTGGATGCTAAATTACAATTTGAATTAATTTATTCATATTTGCCAATAGAAACTGATCCTCAAAGTAATTTTATTAAGGATGCAATTGAAATATCACAACAATCTTACCAGCAATTTTATCCACAACATCGAAAGGTTAATAAAGATGTTTTTAATGGAGCAACTGATGCTAGTGTTTTCATCAAAAAACATCACAAATTACCAGTATTTATTTATGGACCAGATACATGGCAAGTAGCTCATAAAATTAACGAATATACAACGATACCAAGTTTTTATGCAACAATAGATGCATATAAAAAAATTATTAAACATTTTTTTGCATAAATTGATAAAAAATATATAAAAAGTGCTTGACAAATAATTAGGCTGAAATTAGAATTAAAATCATAAATTAATAAATCAAATGCAATGATAAAGAAGAGTAGATTATATTTGTGCTTAAGCGAGTCTCGATTTGGTGTGAGGAGATAGTGCAAATATTGTTGAAAATCACTTTTGAGCACATGTTGACTGAAGACATGCTGGGTACACCCATTATAGTGGAAGCGTATCGCAATATTATTTGCTGTACGTGATAAAAGGTTTTACATAGATGTGTGTAGACAAATCTAGGGTGGTACCGTGCTTTAATTTGCGCCCCTTAATCGATATTGATTGATCGATTGAGGGGCGTTTTTTCATTGGTTTGATATTTTTATTTTTTGGAGGAATAATATGAAACCTTATAATTCTAGAAAGTTATCATTAAAGGAATATCTGGTTGTTAGTTCGCTACTATTTGGATTATTTTTTGGAGCTGGCAACTTAATTTTCCCATTACATTTGGGTCAATTAGCTGGTGGAAAATGGATTGTGGCTACGATTGGTTTTTTGATTACTGGTGTTTTATTGCCTTTATTATCAGTTTTGGCTATTGCAGTGACAAAATCTGAAGGTGTTTTTGATGTAGGTAAGCCTTTAGGAGTAGGTTTTGCCTTGGTATTTATGGTTTTGATTCATGCTACGATCGGTCCATTGTTTGGTACTCCGCGTACAGCTACTGTATCTTTTACAGTAGGTGTAGAACCTTTTGTAGGCTCAAATAATCATACATTAGCATTATTTATCTTTTCAGCCGTCTTCTTTTTATTGGCTTTTGGTTTCTCATATCATGAAAACCATATCTTAGATAATGTAGGTAAAGTTTTAAATCCCTTATTTTTGTCATTACTATTTATTATGTTTTTAGTTGCCTTTTTACGTCCTTTAGGCAATCCAATGACAGCAGCTGCAACTAAAGATTATGTTAACGCATCATTGATCAATGGTTTTTTGCAAGGCTATAACACTATGGATGCATTAGCTGGTTTAGCTTTTGGTGTTACTGTAGTGACAGCTGTTCGTCAAATGGGTCAAAGAAAAGAAAGTGATGTTTCCAAAGTCGTTGCTAAATCAGGTTTTGTAGGTATGGCTGCTGTTGCATTTATTTACTTACTATTGATTGTAGCTGGTGCCATGTCATTAGGTCATTTTAAACTATCAGGTGATGGTGGTGTAGCTTTTACACAAATTGTTAATTACTATGGTGGTGCTTTTGGACAAGCAGTTTTAGCAGTATTAATTACTGTAACATGTTTAACAACAGCAGTTGGGTTAGTAGCTGCTTTTGCTCAAGATTTTCACAAACATTTTCCAGCCGTTAGTTATCATACTTGGTTAGCATTAACTACTTTTGCCTCTTTTGTGGTTGCTAATTTTGGATTAGAGCAAATTATAGCATGGTCAACACCAATGTTGATGTTCTTATACCCATTATCGATGGTTTTGATTTTATTATCAGTTTGTTCACCTTTATTTAAACGTAATAGTTATGTATATTTCTTTGTAGTTTTATTTACTGTTGTTCCTGCTTTAGGTGATATGGTGGTAGCCTTTCCAGCAGTAGTTAGCCATAGTGCATTTGGTCTTGCTGTAGCTAAATATCGAGAAATGTTGCCATTAGCAGAATTTGGATTATCATGGGTAGTTCCAGCATTAGTTGGACTAGTGATAGGTCTTGCAATGTATGTATATAAAGACAAGAAGATGTCTACGCAAACTGTAGAATAAAGATTGAAAATGCTTTCAAAAAAAGTGTTGACAATGTTAGTTGAAAACGTTATCATATGTTATGAAAGTTAAATTTCATAGCATTGAAACGATAGATATTGCAAAAAATCCGTTGAGCTTAGTTGCTTGACGGATTTTTTGTTTTAAATAATAAATAAAATATTCAAACTCATCTTTTTAAAAAAAACATTAATATTATATAATATAATTGTGATAGCATAGCTTATATTATTACTATCGGTTAGAATTTGATAATTATTTATAAAATAGAGGTATTAAAATGAATGGAAATGGTATTGTAATCATTTTATTATGTTTAGCAGCAATCATTGTACTATTAACAGAAATACTGAATATTTTGATTAAGCAATTTCCAGATAATTCAGTATGTAAGAAAATATGGTGTACTCGTTCTTATGGTGAAATTTTATTTGCCATTATTGCGATGATTTATTTTTTTGTAGCTTATGATACTAATATAAAATTTTCGATAATATTTTTTGTATTATCACTGTTACTTTTGAAAGGATTACATGGACTTAAACAATACTACAGTAAAAAGTAAAATTTAATAATTAAGCCAAAAAAATAACACTTCCTAACTAGAATTAGGAGGTGTTTTTTATCGTATATTTTTTTAATACCAGCCATGGCTAATCCAAAATTGTTTGGCGTTAACCCATGAACCATATCTACCATAAACATAATTATTAGCTACAAGTTCTTGATTTCTTGGAGAAAAGTCGCCATGAAGATAAGCTGCTAAAAGCTGATATTTACCAATACATTGACCATTTCTGGCAGTATAGCTACCACGTGATTCTCGCCATGCGATCCAATTTTTTGCTTCAGTTTCAGCATCATTAGCTGCTTGAGATACACTGCTTTCATCAACTGTATATTTAGCCATAATCCATTGGTTATTACCTAAGTCATACCAAGTATTACCTTCAGCATCTTTAACAGTTTTAATAACAACCCATCTTGAATTGTTTGCTAAGTACTGACCAGTAACATGTCCATTATCATAATTATCCCAAACAGCAATGCCATAATTAGGAACGTAGTTGATTCTAATTATTTGTTTTGTTGCTGCTTGAGCTGAATTGTCTTTATTGAATGAATTAAAAGTAAAGATTGATATTAAAATCAAGCATGAAATCATAAATGTTTTTAAAAAATGTTTTTTACTTAACATGAAACCATCCTTTTTAATAAACTTATTGTTACTGTATATGTTACCCTACGTATGTTTCAATAAAGTTACAAATATAAGTCGATATTGTTATATTTGGATAATCTTTACTAAAAATTAAAAAAATTGCTAAAAGCTATATTGATGCTATTTAACAACTGATTATTAAGAATTAGTAAATACAAATCTTGATATACATGTTTATAATTACTTACAGATAAATACGAAGAGGTAATGTGAATGAAAGAAATCTATATTATAGATGCTAAAAGGACACCTTTTGGTAAATTTCGTGGATTTTTTAGTGATCAAAATCCAATTGATATGGCAAGTCAATTGTTATCAAAAATGCTGAGTAAAAATAAACTGCCTAAAAAACAAATTGAGGCCGTTTATATTGGCAATGTATGTTCTACTGGATTAGGACAGAATCCTGCTAGACAGGTTGCACTACATTGTGGTCTCAGTCAAGAAACAATTTCTACTACAATCAATGATGTTTGTGGTTCTAGTCTTAAGGCAATGCGATTAGCTCAGGCTCAAATGCAAATAGGTGATTTTGATATGGTAGCTGTTGGTGGTGTTGAAAATATGACGCAAGCACCTTTTTTTGTAGAATCGCAATTCAAGGATCATTCGCAAGATCATTTGCAATGGACCTTGATGCATGATTGTTTAAAGGACGCATTTTCGCATCAAGCAATGGGCATAACTGCTGAAATGGTAGCTCAAGCTCATAAGATTAGTCGGGATGCAATGGATCAATATGCTTATGAGTCACACCAAAAAGCGATCAAAGCAATTAAAAATGATTGGTTCGCTCAAGAAATTATTCCTTTTAAAAAAGAAAATGAGACTTTAGTTAATGATGAAAACGTCCGTTTTGATACATCATTAGAAAAATTAGCTAAATTGCGGCCAGTTTTTATGGAAAATGGTACGGTTACTGCTGGAAATTCCTCTCCTTTGAGTGACGGAGCTAGCTTTTTGATTTTAGCTACTGGTGACAAGGTTAAAGAATTAAAATTAAAGCCTATCGCTAAATTAGGTCAGTTTATTGAAATTGGTTGTGATCCTAACTATATGGGATATGGACCATATTATGCTATTAGAAAATTGCTAAACAACACTAATACTACTATAGATGATTATGATGTTATTGAAATAAATGAAGCTTTCGCTGCTCAAATTGTGGCAGTAGCTAGAGATTTAAAAATACCTAATAACAAATTAAATATTGCAGGTGGGGCCATTAGTTTAGGGCATCCATTAGGAGCAACAGGTACGCGATTAGTTGCTACAGCAATTAACAATTTACATCAAGTGTCGGGGCATAATGCTTTAGTTTCATTATGTATTGGTGGCGGTCAAGCGATCGCATGTAATATTGAATGTGTGACAAAATGAAATTTTATGAATTAAGTGCGATGCAACGTCGTCAATATTATCTTAATAAGGGAATAAATTTTGTGGATATAGATGCTACTGAATTAGATAGATTAGATCAATTAAGTGAAAATGTGGTTTCTAAAATTACCTTACCATTAGGACTTGTTCAAGAATTGATAGTTAATGAGCAAACCTATTGTGTTCCCATGTGTACCGAAGAACCATCAGTGGTTGCTGCTGCTAATCATGGTGCCAAATTTTTCAATTTGGCTGGTGGAACTAAGTGCATATGTCAACGTCAGGGAATTTATGGACAGATTATTTGCGAAATTAATTCTCAATTTAATTTAGTGATGTTGCAAAATAAATTGCCAAATATAATTGAAGCGGTTAATCAAAAGTTTGATAGCTTAATTAAACATGGTGGAGGCTTACGCAAGATAGAGACTTTTGTTAAAGAAGATATGCTCTATTTACGCACTTTGGTTGATCCAGCAGATGCTATGGGAGCTAATAAAACTAACCTTATTTTGGAAGATATCAGTCAAAGATTGCAGAAAATGACTGGTATATCTGAATTGCTTTGTGCTATTTTATCTAATTATCCTAGTCAATTTGTTCAAGCAAAAGTAGAAATTCCCCTCCAATTAGTAGGTACGCACTTAGCAACTAAAATAGCTAAGCTGAGCCGAATTGGTCAAGTTGATCCTTATCGGGCAGTAACCAACAATAAGGGAATTATGAATGGTGTGGATGCTGTTTTATTAGCTAGTGGTAATGATTATCGAGCTGTAGAAGCAGCATGTGGTGTGCAAGCTAGCATCGATGGACATTATACAAGTTTAAGCAAATGGCAAATAGAAGGAAATAAGTTGATTGGTTGTTTGATGCTGCCACTAGCTATTGGTGTTGTTGGTGGTTCAATATCTGCTAGAAAAGATGTCCAACAATCATTTTCTTTATTAGGTAAAGTTAACGCACAACAATTAGCAAATATAATTGCCAGCATCGGATTAGCAAATAATTTTGCAGCACTATATGCAATTACTAGTCGAGGAATTAATGCTGGACATATGAAATTGCAGGCTAGAAATATAGTTGCTCAATTAGAAGCAGACCATAATCAAAAAAAGCAGGTTTTAAATCACATGATTGCTAATCAAAAGTTTACATTAACAGATGCCAAACAAATTTTGGAGTTAATTAGAAAGCAGGATAATTGATGAAAATTGGTATAGATAAGATCGGATTTTATACGCCTAATAAATATGTAGATATGGTAGATTTAGCTATGGCTCGTAATGTTGATCCTAATAAATATTTGAAAGGTATTGGTCAAGAAAAGATGTCTGTAGCAGATATTAGTCAAGATGCTGTATCTATGGCTATAAACGCAACTAAGCAATATTTGCCTAAAATTGATATTGATAAGGTAGGGTTACTAATCGTAGGTACAGAAAGTAGTGTTGATGAATCTAAATCGGCATCTTTATTTGTTAAATCGGCTTTAAAATTAAAGGCATCGGTGAGAACTTTTGAAATTAAAGAGGCATGTTTTGGCTTAACTGCAGCTATTTTCACCGCTTATGATTATATTAGTACCCATTCTGATAAAACAGCTATAGTAATAGGTAGTGATATTGCAAGATATGGCTTAAATACAGCTGGTGAAGTGACACAAGGTGCAGGTAGTATCAGTTTGTTAATCAAAAAAGATCCAGCTATGTTATCTATTAATCCGCAAACGAGTGCATATAGTAAAGATATCAATGATTTTTGGCGACCAACAGGAAGTGCAACGGCTTTAGTTGATGGTAAATATTCAACTCAAGTTTATTTGGATTTTTTTGAATATACCTTAAAAAATTATCAAAAACAAAATCATGTCGATATTAGCAATTTTAAGGCATTATTATACCATCTACCTTTTACTAAAATGGGTTTAAAAGCCAATAATTTAGCTATTGCTAATCTTGCTGAGAGGGATGCAAAGAAGTTAACCAATGAATTTAAAAATAGTATCGAATTAAGTAAGCAAGTCGGTAATATTTATACAGGTTCACTATATCTCGGGTTATTAAGTTTATTAGTACATGCTGAATTGAAATTGAATGACTTGATTGGTTTATTTTCCTACGGCTCGGGTGCTATGGCAGAATTTTTCACTTTCAATATTGAAGCTGGCTATCGTAATGAAATAATAGATCCTTACTTGATACTTAATAGAAGGAAAAGGTTGACAGTAGCTGAATATGAAAAAATTTTTACTGAATCCCTTCAAGCACCAATAGATGGTCAATCATTAGTGAGTGATGAGCAAGCAGGGATGTGGTATTTTGCTGGTACTAAAAATCATATTAGGCAATATTGTGAGAAAAATCGTTGACATTTTTTGAAAGTTATATATAATAGTCTATGTCAGTTGTAATTGACGTAGATTATTGGGTTATAGCCAAGTGGTAAGGCAACGGTTTTTGGTGCCGTCATGCGCTGGTTCGAATCCAGCTAACCCAACCTGTTAAAGAGTAGGTATTAATCCTACTCTTTTTTGTTTTTCTTATATATATCTGCTGCACTGATTTGTTATAATTATTTTTATATTTATATTTTAGTAAGAAGGTTTGTTTATGAGAAAAGTAGGAATTATCGGGTTAGGTCACGTAGGTGCTACAGTAGCTTATACTTTATTTACGCATGGTGTCGTAGATACAATGGTTTTGATTGATGCAAATGAAGGAAAAGCAGTTGCAGAATATAATGATTTAAGAGATACATTAGCTCGTAATGATTATCATGTTAATGTCTATATGCAAGATTGGAGTCAATTAGCTGATGCTGATATAATCATCACATCATTTGGGAAAATTTCTGCAGTTATCGAAAATGGTGACCGTTTTGGCGAGTTTGGAATAAATAGCAAGAATGCCAAAGAAATAGGTGAAAAAATTAAAGCGACAGGTTTTAAGGGAATCATTATTAATATTTCTAATCCGTGTGATGCTATTACTACTTTATTACAAGAAACAATAGGATTACCCCACAACAAAATATTTGGAACTGGTACTTTTTTAGATACAGCTAGAATGCAACGAATTGTTGCTGAGGAATTAGGACAAGATCCGAGAAATGTACAAGGCTTTGTTTTAGGGGAACATGGCTCATCACAATTTTCTGCTTGGTCAACTGTTAGTGTTAATGGCAAATCTGTATTAGAGATATTCGATGATCAAAAATTAGCTCAAATGAGTGCTCAATCAAATAAAAATTCATTTATTGTTGCTCGTGGTAAAGGATATACTAGCTATGCAATTGCTACTTGTGCTGTAAAATTAGTTTTAGCAATCTTTAGTGATGCACATCTTTTTGCACCTGTATCTGTTTATTTAGAAGAGTTTGGAACATATATTGGATATCCAGCAATAGTTGGCAAAAATGGAATTGAGCGTGTTATTAAATTGGAATTACCAGACAAAGAATATGCTCAGTTGGCAAAATCTGCAGATATTATTAAGGAACACATAGATCAAATCAAATAATTTTTAAGACGATAGATATTTCTATCGTTTTTTATATAAAAAATTAGCTAAAATATCCAAAAATGCTTGCAATTTAGTATATTTTTGATTATCATAATTAAGTAACGTTTTGGAGGAGTAGCGAAGTGGCTAAACGCGCCGGTCTGTAAAACCGTTCTCTCTGAGTTCAGTGGTTCGAATCCACTCTCCTCCATTGTTATTGGGTTATAGCCAAGTGGTAAGGCAACGGTTTTTGGTGCCGTCATGCGCTGGTTCGAATCCAGCTAACCCAATTGTTCGTTAGAACACCCAACCCTTAATGGAGAGAGGTCATCCTTGGATGACCTCTCTTTATTCTATATAATCAATAATATGGTGTTACTATGGGCTTTAGGTTAAAATTACATTTAAGAGGTACTATATAATGCAAGAACCTGTTTATATTAAAATACATAATCAACTAAAGAAAGACATCGAAAATAAAAAATATGCAGTTGGTGCAAGGATTCCAGCTGAGCGAAAATTAGCTTTAGAATTTAATGTTTCACGTATGACTTTGAGACAGGCTATTAAAACATTAGAAGATGAGGGCATTTTAGAGCGTCGTTTAGGCAGTGGGACATATGTTGCTAGTCAAAAGGTAAAAGAAAAGATGATGGGCATAATGTCATTCACAGATATTACCAAATTGAATCATCAGACGGCTTCTACTCGGTTGATTTCCTATCGTGTCACTCAACCATCATTGACTGAAAGAGAAAAGTTAAATTTAAATTCTATGGATGAAGTTTTACGAATGGAACGTGTAAGATCTGCTGATAATATTCCAATTTGCTATGAAGTAGCGACAATTCCATATACTTTAGTCAAAAATTTTTCTAAAGCAGAGTTATCTGCCGGATTGTATCAGACTTTAATTGAAAAAGGTGGCTATCAAATAGGTAAGGTAGTAGAAAATATTGGTGCTACTATTGCTACTGAGATGGATGCTCGACTTTTATCAGTCAATAAGGGTGAGGCATTGGTTACTCGGCGTCAAGTTACTTTTTTACAAAATAAAATGCCTTTTGAATACGTTCGAGCTTTCTATGTGGCAGATAGATTTGAATTTACTTTTGAAAAATGATATGAACAGAAAATTTAGAATATATGATTAATTTCATAATTATTTTGACCATAATAAAAGCCTCAAAATTTTGGGGCTTTTATCTTATAGTTGAATAGCTTAGCTAATTTCTACATTATTCATTTTATCTTTTGCATTTAGTTTGATTGATACAATGAAACTAATACATTCAATTACTAAAAGTACAAATAGTGAATATTTAACGTTAGTTAAACCAGAAATAGTTGTCAAGAACATAGTCATTGCTGGGGCAGTAGCCATGATGATTGTATTGAGTAAGCCCATACTTGAAGCTAAGATTGTTTGGTCGATAGTAGTGATTAACCATTGTTGCATTTTAAGTGAAGCAGTACTTGCGATTGCAGCTAATAATAAGTAAAATGGCAAGATTGCATAAATATTAGTTAAAAATGCTGCAATAGTAGTAGCGATGCTTAAAACAATAGCGATAATAACCATAATAAAAACTGATTGCTTTTTGAATAATTGTGGTCCAAAAGCACTTCCCAAGATCGATCCCACACTTATTACTACTCCGATTACCGCAAGAGTAAAACTATAATTAGAGATTAACATAGTGGAACGATGTCCAGCCATAATTATTGGTAATAGTGACCCCATTGCAGATAATGCACCATTAAGTAGTGCAATGACTAAAACGGTAGATAATAAACCAGACGCCTTTTTTATTTGTATATATGAAGATTTCATTGTTGCAAAAAAATTCTGATCATTTACTTCGGTTGATGCAAGCGGTGTATTTTCCTTGGTATGACGAAGTCCAACACTCAAATATAAAAGTCCAGCAGCTAAAAATGTAAATGCATTAATAAAAGCTAAATTTGAATAAGATAAGAAGAGCAGTAATCCTGATCCTACAAATTGGGCAGTAGTACTAAAAACCTCATCCAGACCATTGGTAAATCCTTCAGCTTCGGCAAATTTTTCTTTATCAACTAGTTCTACAATTATTGGAGCACACAATCCTGCTGAATAAGTACCAACTATATCAGAAATAAAGTTAATAACGATTATAATCAGTACTAGATTCCATTGTGAAATATGAGTAATAAATAAAAATCCTACTAAGCCGTAAAGGAAAAATCTAATGATAGCCATCCAAAAAATATTTTTTAATTTATTGCGTGTTTTATCAGCAAAATATCCACCAAATATATCTAATAATCTTGGTATTGATTCTGAGATGGCAATTAACGATAAAGCTAAAGAATAGTTTTTCAATTTACTTGCATAGGTCAAAAATGCTAAATAAAAAAGAATATCACCAGCAGTAGATAAAAAACTAGCAATAGAAAATCTTCTATAATATTTATTTTTTTAAAACACGTCCATAATTTTTAAACCTCTTTTTATAAATTTAATGTTGACTTTATTTTAGCAAAAAATTAAAATGAGTTTTAAAAATAGTCGTATTTGAATTTTAGCAGAGGCTATATTTATGACAATTGGTGAATTATTAAAAAAATATCGTGTTAGTCAAGGAAAAAAACAGGCCGAATTTACGAAGCGTGGTTTAATTGTTAGTCAATCTTACTATTCAAAGGTCGAAAAAAATATTAATCGAATTACAGCAGATAGTTTAATTGAATTGCTTAATTATAATAATATTCCATTATGGAAATTTTTTAGTCAACTAAATTCGACTGATGAGCTTAAATATCAGCAGATAAAGGATTTTAATAATACGATGGTTGAAGCTTATTATGAAAATAATATTGAGGAAGTTAAGCATTTAAAACCTTTATTAGAAGCTAGTAATTTGTCAATAAAAGATAAAGAAGAAGAGCAGCTTATTATAGATGCATGGATAGAAGCTATGAAACCTTCTAGTGAAGCTCCAAACTTAAAATTAAGAAACAAGATCAAAGAAAAAATATTTAATATATACGATTTCAATGATACAAATGTGGCATTATTTTGTGATTTTATGCAATTTTATGAACTTGATAGCAATATACTAATTTCCAAGAAAATTATAGAGAGGTATATTAATACAAAAAATACTAAAATGCAAGTAGTTTTGCTGGCTATAATAACAAATATATTAAATTTTGCACTTAATGACAATAAATACCAAAGTATAGATTATTTCATGGAAAATGGAGAAAAAATAAAAAATAAACCAGAATTATTATTTTATAAGTCAGCATTCTGTTTTTTTGAAAATATAATTTTTTATCGTCGTACAAATGATATTAAGTATTACGAAAAATGTATAAAAATTAAAGATTTTTTAGTGGGTGTTGGTATAACAGAATATGGTAAATTGCTTGTTAAATATAAATAGTTAGATTGTATAAAAAATATTTTCTTTGAATTATCTTAATAATTTTAGCGAATATATTTAATTGATTCTATTAGCATTATAAACAAGTATGATAATTTGTATTTTTTAAATATTAGAATTGTTAAGCTGAAGTTAAATAGTCGTATTTGAACATTAAAATCAAATACGACTATTTTTATTTTTAATAATATTAATGTCATATTATTAAACTGTTAAGATGTTAAACACAGAGGCTTTAGGATTGAAAATGGATGACGATAGTGGAATTAAGGTACCAGTTTAGATAAATTATAAGTTTAATATTTATTTTTGCCCATAATAAAAGCCCCAAAATTTTGGGGCTTATATCTTATAGTTTATTTTTTAATTATGTAGGTCATGTTTAATTTTAGTTGTAGAAATCCCTGGTGTGCGAGGTAAATAAACTACATTACAATATTCCTTGAGAAAATCGAATTTACCTTTCCAATCATCACCCATTACAAAGGTATCAATGTTATATTTTTGAACATCAGTAATCTTTTGGTTCCAGTCATTTTCTGGGATTACTTCATCAACATATTTGATAGCTTCAAGAATATATTTTCTTTCATTATAGCTGTTATATGCTTCTTTGTGTTTTTTAAATTCATTAAATTCATCTGTAGATAAGGCGACGATTAAATAATCGCCCAATTCTTTCGCTCTTTTTAGTAAGCGAACATGACCATAATGTAAGAGGTCAAATGTACCATATGTGATTACTTTTTTCATAAAATATCTCCTTATATGTTATATTTTAGCAAAAAAAGCAGGTTATACATTAAATTTTTGCTTTTTTTAACAACTTAATATAGTTAGTTTTGTTAAAATAGATAGCAGTTAATAAGTATAACTGGCTGGAGGTATTCATGAAAGCATATTTATTTAGAATATATTTTAAATTGATGATGTTCTTATTGAAATTTGTTGGCACTGATAATAATTTATATGTTATTTTGAATGAAGCAGGTCGTTCTGGCTCCAATGGATTTATATTTTATAGATATTTAAAGAAATATCATCCAGAAGTAGATGTTGTTTTAGTAGAACCTTGGCCTTCAGCTCATCTTACTTTCAAAACATGGTTAAAAATTGGTCGAGCTAAGCATATTTTTACAACACATCAACCATTTAAAATTAAATCTAAGCAAGTTCTATCTTGTTTTTGGCATGGTATACCTTTGAAAAAGATGGCTTTGATGTCTAATAATACATCATATAAAAGTGATTGTCGGAACATTAAAAGTTGGCAAAAGGCTGATTATATTAGTTCAAGTTCTTCTTTATATGAAACCTTGATGACTTCTTGTATATCAGTTAAAGCTTCGAAATATGTTAGAACTGGCTTTCCTAGAATTGATGCTTTATATAATCCTGAGGTTACAAAAGCTGACGTATTAAAGCAATATTTTAATGTGACGGATGTTACTGCCAAGATTGGTGTTTATATGCCTACTTTTCGATATGAATTGGAAGATGATTCAATTATGGATAAAATTAGTCGAGGTAATTTTTTTGCCTTTGATTATTTTGACTTGTCTAAATTAGAACAGGTATTGCAAAAGAAAAATAAGTACTTAATTGTAAAATTGCATCCATATGAGATGAAAAAAATAGATGAAAAATGTAAGAAGTATGATCATATTTATTTTTTGAAAGATATCGATTTATTTAAATTCAATTATGATATGTATGATTTACTAGGAAATACTGATTTTTTGATTACCGATTTCTCTTCAGTTTATTTTGACTATTTGCATTTGGATAAGCCAATCTATTTTGTAACTAATTTTTTGAAAGAGTATGAGAAAACTAGGGGGTTGTTGATGGGACCTTATGCCGATATTGTTCCTGGTGCCAAAATTAATACTTTTGTAGAATTGTTAGATATTTTAGAAAATGATACTGATACTTTTGCTCATGCAAGACACCAATGGTTAAATATGACTTATGAGATAGACTTTCAACAAAATTGTAAGAGATGCTTTGATGCATTGAAGTAAAAAGGTGGATATTTGTGAAAAAAACTTTACTTAATATTTTATATAATGCAATTTATCAAATATTTTTAGTGTTAATCCCTTTAATTACAGTACCTTATCTTTCTAGAACTCTTGGCCCAGGTAGCTATGGAATTTATAGTAATGTTAATAATGTTATCCAATTTCTGATGGTCTTTTGTTCATTATCAATTTCATACATTGGAATGCGTACGATTTCAAAAATTAGAGCTCATAGTAATAAAGAAGAACTGACTGAGGCTTTTTGGGGCTTATGGTATTTTCAGGCTTTGGCCAGTTCAGTGATGATAATACTATTTATTATTTTCTTGCTTTTTATTCATATCAAATATTGGAATTATTTCTTTATTATGTTGCCTTTCTTAATTTCCGCTCAATTGGATATATCCTGGTTTTTTCAAGGATTAGCAGAATTTGGTAAAGTTGTTTTAAGAAATACGTGTGTTAAGCTATTATCAATTGCTTTGATATTGTTATTAGTTAAAAATCCTCAAGATTTAGATAAATATATGCTGATTATGTCAGTTTCTACTTTGTTGGGATCGTGTGTCTTTTGGCTTAATATTAAGCAATATGTTGCTAAGCCAGTTAAGCATTTTTATAAATTTCAGCAGACTATTAAAGCAATTATCATTTTACTGATTCCGCAGATAGCCACTCAAATTTATACAGCATTGGATAAACCTTTATTAGGGATGTTTCAAAGTTCAACACAAGTTTCTTTCTACGATAATTCTCAAAAAATTTCTAAGATTATTTTAGGTATTATTACCAGTATTACTATTGTCATGATGCCGAAAATGGCAGCTGAAATAAAAGAAAAGCAAAGAGTGATGTTAAGAAAATCATTGGAGGCTACTGTTATGTTAGGACTTATTTTTGCAGTAGTAGTGATGATTAACACCAAAGAATTTGTTCCTTTCTTTTTCGGCGATAAATATTTGGCAATGACCGATTTAATGTTTTGGTTTACATTGACTGTAGTGATTATTCCTTTAGGTGGTGTTTTTGCCAATCAATTTGCTTTAGCTAATGGCAAAGACAAAGAGTATGCAATTCCAGTAATTATTGGAGCTGTTATTGAGTGTATTGCGGCCTCAATTTTAGACATGGCATATGGAGCTTGTGGAGCACTGATTGCGATTTTATTTACCGAAACTATTGTGTGTGTTTTACGTATTTGGATTGTTAGAAAGGATTATGAATTTAAATATGTCTTTCAAGATATTCCTAAATACTTTTTGGCAGCAATAATTACTTTTGCTTGTGGCATGTTAATGCCCAGTTTGACTCACTCCGCATTTATTAATATGGCATATAAATCTATTCTAGTAATGCTGATATATGGGGTGATTTTGGCGTTGTTACATTTAGAATTGAATCAAGATATTGTCACTGTTATCAAAAAAATAATTAAGAGGTAAAAAATGAAAAAAGTTAATGTCTTAGGCGTTGAATTTGATAATTTAACTTTGCTAGAATTCAAAAAAGTTTTTTTGCAACGTATTAAGGATCAAAAGTCTACTTTAATTGTGACTGCTAATCCTGAGATTGTGATGCAGGCAAATAATGATGCGGCTTTTATGAATTTAATCAAAAATGATGCTGATTTTGTTACTGCAGATGGTATAGGTATTGTTTTAGCAGGAAAAATTCAACATACACCAGTAAAAGAACGAGTGACGGGCTATGATATGTTTGTTTGGTTTTTGAAGATTGCTAATGAGCAGAAAAAAAGGGTGTATTTAATTGGTGCCAAAGCGGAAGTTGCTAGCTTAGTTGATGCAAAATTAAGAAAAGAATATCCTGATTTGCAAATAGCTAAAGTTGAAGATGGCTATTTTAAAGAAGATTTAGAAACAGTTGCTAAGCGAATTAAGGCAGCAAAACCTGATATGGTTTTTGCTGCTTTAGGTTGTCCGCGTCAAGAACAGTTATTAGCGATTTTGAAAAAACAAGGTGTTCCTGCTATTATGATGGGAGTTGGCGGTAGCTTTGATGTATTTAGTGGTAAGGTTCGCCGTGCTCCTAAATTTTTCCAAAAAATACATCTGGAATGGTTTTATAGGCTGGCAACTAATCCAGCGAGGATTGGTAGAATGCAGGCTTTGCCAAAGTTTATTGTAAATGTATATCGACATCGAAAAAATTAAAAGATTAGATGAGATACAAAGAAAGCTGATATTTAATGAAAGTTTTACATATTAATGCTGGTCTAGAAAATGGCGGTGGATTATACCATATTATCAATTTGTTATCTGCTGCTCAAATGAGGAATAAAGATTATGAACTATTAACTCTAGCAGAAGGCCCAGTTAAAGCAGCAGCCGAAGAAGCAAAAATTAAAGTGACGAGTCTAGAGTCTAATAGTCGTTATGATATTAAAGTATTTCGCCGTTTAATCGATTATATTAATCAGAATAATTTTGATATTGTTCATACGCATGGCCCCAGAGCTAATTTGTTTTTATATTTAATCCATAAAAAAATTAAAGCCAAATGGGTAGTTACTGTTCATTCCGATCCTTTACTTGATTTTGCTAACAATGGTTTAATTGGAAAAATTTTTACTAAATTGAATATTTTGGCCTTGCGTCATGCTGACCGCATCTTTGCTATTACGCAAAGATTTGCTGATTTATTAACTGATCAAGTGAAAATCGATCCTAAAAAAATAATAGTTATTTACAATGGCATTTTCTTTAAAAATCAGATTCCAGTTAAGTTAACGCATGATAAATTTAATATTATTAATGTTGCTCGCTGCGAAAAAATTAAGGGACAAGATTTATTATTAAAGGCTTTGCATGCTGCTGATGATCAGCGATTAATGTTGCATATTGCCGGTGATGGCAGTCAATTGCCACATTTAAAGGAATTAGCTAAAGAATTAAAGTTAGAAGATCAAGTTATTTTTCATGGCTTTTTAAGTCATACTGAACTAACAAAACTTTATCAAAAAATGGATTTAGCTGTTTTAAGTTCATATTCTGAAAGTTTTCCATTGGTATTATTAGAAGCTGGGGATAATGAATTACCACTTTTAAGTACAACGGTTGGTGATATCAAAAAATTGATTCCTGATGATGAATATGGTTTCATTGTCAATATAGGAGATGAAGTAGCTTTGTCTGATCAATTAGTCAATATTTCTAAATTATCTAAGAAACAATTGCAAATGATTGCTAAAAAGGAAAAGAAATATTTAGCAAATACTTTTTCAATCTATAATCAGCTAGCTGAGATTGACCAGGGATATCAATTGTTAATGAAATAAATTAGTAATTGTTTTATTATAAATTAGGCAATTAAAGATTACGCTAAAGTTGAGGTAAAATAATGATTCCAAAAATAATTCATTATGTATGGGTCGGAGGAAATCCAAAACCCAAAAATATTCAAAAATGTATGAAAACTTGGTCAAAACATTTAAAAGATTATCAAATTATTGAATGGAACGAATCTAATTTTGATATTCATGAAAATAAATATGTTGAGCAAGCATATAAGGCAAAAAAATGGGCCTTTGTGTCTGACTATATTAGGGCCAAAGCAATTTATGAAATGGGTGGCATTTATTTAGACACTGATGTCTTAGTATTAGATGATTTACATGAATTATTAGATAATCGTGCCTTTGTTGGATTTGAAAATATAGATAATCCATTTACAGCTGTTTTTGGTGCAGAACCTAAACATCCTTTAATTAAAGATATGCTTGATTATTATGATGATCGTAATTTCGAATTTGATGCTAGTGATCAATTAAAGGGCGTAAATACAGTATCTGTTTCTGATATTTTGAAAAAAGTATATGGTGCTAAGCCTAATAATCTTGAACAAACTATCAAAGATGGTGTTCATGTTTATCCAGATGGAATTTTATGTAATCCTTCCGGTCAATCAAAAACAATCCATGTATTTACTGGTACATGGATGGAGGGGAAAAAATCACTTAAGCGAAAAATTATTACAATGTTAAAAGTTAATATCAAAACTAAGTTTCAAGCTAAAGTTTATGCTAAGTTGTTTCGTTAATTTGAATATAATTGTTAAATATTGCACTACTAGTGTATGGGGGAAAGTAAATGTTTAATCCAGAATTAGATCGAGATGATTCACTAATATTACATACAGATTTATATGAAATTAATATGATGTATACATATTTTAAAAAGGGTATTAGTGAACGCAAAGCCGTTTTTGAAGTATATTTTAGAAAAGAGCCTTTTGGTAATGGTTATGCTTTATTTGCTGGATTAAGTCATATGATTGATTATATTAAAAAAATATATTTTGCCGAGAGTGATTTGCAATATTTGAAAGAAAATGAAAATTATGATGACGATTTTATTTCATATTTGCGTAATTTGAAAATTAATTTAACAGTTAGGTCTGCCCAAGAGGGTGAATTAGTTTTTGCTAATGAGCCGATTGTACAAGTAGAAGGTCCTTTAGCTCAATGTCAATTAGTGGAAACTGCAATTTTGAATATTATTAACTTTCAAACTTTGATTGCTACGAAGGCAGCTAGAGTAAAGATTGCAGTTGGCGATCAAGCTATAATGGAATTTGGCTCTAGGCGTGCTCAAGAAACAGATGCTGCAATTTGGGGAACACGAGCTGCATATATTGGTGGTTTTGATGCAACGAGTAATGTTAGAGCGGGAAAATTATTTGGTATTCCTATTTCTGGCACACATGCTCATTCATTAGTTCAAGCATTTGGTAATGAATATGACGCCTTTATGGCATATGCTCAAACGCATAAAGATTGCGTCTTTTTGGTCGATACTTATGATACATTGCGTAGTGGCGTGCCAACTGCTATTAAAGTAGCAGATGAAATGGGTGATAAGATTAATTTCTTAGGTGTGCGGATTGATTCTGGTGATATGGCCTATATTTCTAAAAAGATCCGTAAACAACTTGATGATGCTGGATATCCTAACGCTAAAATTTTTGCTTCTAATGATTTGGATGAAAAGACCATTTTGAACTTAAAAATGCAAGGTGCAAAAATAGATGTTTGGGGTGTGGGTACAAAATTAATTACAGCTTATGATCAGCCTGCTTTAGGTGGTGTATATAAGTTAGTTTCGATTGAACATAGTGATGGCAAAATGTATGATACATTGAAGATATCTTCTAATGCAGAAAAAGTTTCAACTCCAGGTAAGAAACAGGTCTGGCGTATATCAGCTAATTCTGAAAAGAAAAATGAAGGTGATTGGATTTCATGTTGGAATGAGGATCCTCGTAAGTTAGACGCCCTTTATATGTTTCATCCACAATATACTTATATTAATAAGGTAGTGACAAATTATACTGCCTATCCAATTTTGAAAGATATTTTTGTTGATGGTAAACAAGTTTATGTAGAGCCTTCATTGCAGGAAATTAAAAAGTTTGCAATGACTAATTTGGATGGATTATGGGACGAATACAAACGTAGCTTGAATCCACAAGAGTATCCAGTTGATTTATCGCAAGCTTTATATGATCATAAGATGCATTTGATTAGCAAAATTAGAACTCAGATAATAAAAAGGGAATGTGAAGACTAATAATGAGAGATTTACAAAAAAAGATTATTGCGTATGAACAAGTTGCTCCAAAAATCGATGCTAAAAAAGAAATTAGACGTTCAATTAATTTCTTAAAAGAATATTTACTCAAAAATACAGGATTGAAAACTTATGTTTTAGGTATATCAGGCGGTCAAGATTCAACTTTAACAGGTAAGTTAGCTCAAATGGCTATCAGTGAATTAAGAGCAGAAACTGGTGATAATGAGTATCAATTTATTGCTGTAAGATTACCTTATGGTGTCCAAAAAGATGCAAGTGATGCTGCTGATGCCGTTGCATTTCAACATGCTGATCAGGATTTGATAGTTAATATTAAATCTGCAGTAGATGCAACAGTGAAAAGCCTAGAAGAATCTGGCATTGAAATTAGCGATTTTAATAAAGGAAATATCAAAGCTCGTCAAAGAATGATTGTACAATATGCTATTGCTGGTGCTAATAAAGGTGCAGTTATCGGAACAGATCATGCTGCTGAGAATATTTCTGGATTTTTTACTAAATATGGTGACGGAGCGTCTGATATTTTACCTATTTTTAGATTAAATAAACGTCAAGGAAAAGCTCTGTTACAAGAATTGAATTGCCCAAAGCATTTATATCAAAAAGCACCTACTGCCGACTTAGAAGAGAAACGACCAGCTTTGCCTGATGAGCAGGCATTAGGAGTCAGCTATGATAAGATAGATGATTATCTTGAAGGTAAAGAGTTAGCTAAAGTAGATGCTGAGCGGATTGAATATTTGTGGACAAGAAGCGAACATAAGCGACATTTGCCGATTACGATTTTTGATGATTTTTATAAAAAAAATAATTAAAATGAGCCGTCTTACTTGCCAACATTAAGATTTATTTAATATAATATAATCTAGTAAGGGAGTAACGGCAAGCAATTGCGGTAAGTTCAACACCCGAGAATGATAATTCTCTGGACTTATCTTAATAAGTGAGACTTATGTTTTATTTGACATAAGTCTTTTTTTTATCAATTGGAGGAAAAATTGTGCAACAAGAAATTTATCAACAAAAATCTGAAGATGTCATTAAACAACTTAAAACATCTATAAATACGGGACTAAGTTTACAACAGGTATCAGATAGACTTAAGACGGATGGCTTGAATGAGCTTGTGGGTAAGCAAAAACGTGGATTATTCTTGCGATTTATTGACCAATTTAAAGATTTTATGATTATAGTCCTGATTGTAGCTGCCATTTTATCAGGAGTAGTTGCAAATGAATGGACAGATGCGGCTATTATTATGTTTGTCGTTTTACTTAATGCGGTTTTGGGAATTATTCAAGAAGCTAGAAGTGAGGCAGCTATAGAAGCATTGAAGCAAATGTCGACGCCAAATGCTCATGTTCGTCGTGATGGTCAAGTTGTTGAGATTCCTAGTACACAACTTGTTAAGGGTGATATCGTATTACTTGAAGCAGGTGATGTTGTGCCAGCAGATTTGCGGTTAGTTTTAGCTAAAAATCTTAAGATTGAAGAAGCTGCTCTAACTGGTGAATCTGTTCCAGTAGAAAAGAAGAGTAAAGTGATTGAAGCTGATGATGTTGCTTTAGGAGATCGAATCAATATGGCATACTCTAACACCAATGTGACTTATGGCCGCGGTGAAGGGGTAGTTGTTGCTACAGCGATGGATACTGAAGTAGGTAAGATTGCAACAATGTTAAATAATGCTGATGAAACTGATACTCCATTAAAAGCTAACTTGAATCAATTAGGTAAAACTTTAACTTTAATGATTTTAGGAATATGTGCATTTGTATGTGTTGTTGGTATTTTTACTAAACAAGGAACAATGCCTTTTGACAAGCTAGCTATAGAAATGTTTTTAGTAGCTGTTTCTTTAGCAGTAGCTGCTATTCCAGAAGGGTTGCCAGCAATTGTTACTATCATTTTAGCTTTAGGTACTCAAAATATGGCTAAACATAAGGCGATTGTGCGAAAATTACCTGCTGTCGAAACTTTAGGAGCAACGGATATTATTGCTTCTGATAAAACAGGTACTTTGACTCAGAATAAAATGACTGTTGAAAAAGTGTTTTATAATGATACATATTATTGTGACAAATTAGAAGATAAAGATAATCTTGCCATTAAAATAATGACCCTAGCTAATGATACTAAAATAACTGATAATAATTCATTGCTAGGTGATCCTACTGAAACAGCTCTTATTCAATATGCTTTAGATTCTAAATGGAATGTTGTTGACTATTTAGCAAATAATAAGCGTGTTCAAGAAGTACCATTTGATTCGGATAGAAAATTGATGTCAACTGTTCATCAACAAGCAGATGGTAAATATTTTGTAGCAGTGAAGGGTGCTCCAGATGAGTTATTAAAGCGAGCAGTTTCACTATGGCATGATGATAAAATAGTTGATTTTGATGCATCAGCAAAAGCTAAAATTTTAGCTGCTAATAATGAAATGGCCAAAAATGCGTTGCGTGTTTTAGGTTTAGCTTACAAAGTTGTTGATGATAAGTTCACTGAAGTTAATTCAACGGTGGTTGAACAGAACTTAATTTTTGTTGGTTTAGTCGGTATGATTGATCCAGAACGACCAGAAGCTAAAGCTGCAGTTGCTAAAGCAAAATCTGCTGGCATTAGGACTATAATGATTACTGGGGATCATCAAGTAACTGCTGCTGCAATTGCTAAACGTTTGGGAATTATTGGCGAAGATGATACTAATTGTGTCATTACTGGTGCAGAACTAGACAAGATATCAGATACAGATTTTGTTAAATGTGTAGCTAATTACAAAGTTTATGCACGTGTATCACCTGAACATAAAGTAAGAATTGTAAAAGCTTGGCAGAAAAATGGTAAAATTGTTGCCATGACAGGTGATGGAGTAAATGATGCACCGAGTTTGAAACAAGCTGATATTGGTATTGGCATGGGTATTACTGGTACAGAAGTATCTAAGGGAGCTAGCGATATGGTGCTGGCTGATGATAATTTTGCTACCATTGTTGAAGCAGTGCGACAAGGGCGGAAAATTTTTTCTAATATCCAAAAAGCAATTTTATATCTGATGAGTTGTAATGTTGGTGAAGTTTTAACTGTCTTTATGATGACGATGTTAGGTTGGGAAATTTTAGCTCCCGTTCAATTATTGTGGATTAATTTAGTCACAGATACATTGCCAGCGGTAGCTTTAGGTGTAGATCCAGTTGAAAGAGACATTATGAAACATAAACCACGTGGTAAAAAATCTAACTTTTTATCGGCAGTGGGAATATCAATTGTTTATCAAGGTATTTTAGAAGGAATATTGGTTTTAGGTGTTTATCAAATTGGCTTACATATTGGACCACATATTGATAACTATAAGTTGTTACATGGTGATGCTCTAACTATGGCATTTTTAACTTTGGGATTAATTCAGTTATTCCATGCTTTTAATTCTAAATTTATTACAAAGTCGATTTTCTGCAAAGATACTTTAAAGAATAAATGGTTTAATTTGGCGATTATAGTTTCCGCAATTATTATGTCTGCAGTGGAAATTCCAGGTTTAACATCTTTATTTAAGGTTACAGAATTGGATATAGCACAATGGCTCGTTGTGTTAACTGCAGGTATTTTAATGATTGCGATTGTAGAAATTGTTAAATTATTTCAACGGAATGCTGAAAAATAAATATTGATTATAAAAACATATTTCATAACAAAGTTATTGAAGTATGTTTTTTTGTTATAATTTTTTGAATTGTAGATCGCTTGTTTTTTTTATGAAAAACGTGTAATCTATGAACAAATAATATTTTGAAAAGGAGAAATTAAAGGATGTCAAGCTGGGAAACTAAATTTGCAAAAAAAGGATTAACTTTTGATGATGTATTATTAATACCTGCTGAAAGTCATGTTTTGCCAAACGAAGTGGATTTAAGTGTTAAGTTGGCTGATAATATTAAGTTGAATTTACCATTTATTTCTGCTGGTATGGATACAGTGACTGAAAGCTCAATGGCAATTGCTATGGCCCTTCAAGGTGGTATGGGTGTTATTCATAAAAATATGTCTATTGTAGCACAAGCAGGTGAAGTAGCAACTGTAAAAGGTGTTATGCTTTCAGGTAATTTTACTAGAGCAGCAGTTGATGAGGAAAATAAATTACTAGTTGCAGCAGCAGTAGGAGTGACGTCCGATACTTTTCAAAGAGCACAGGCATTGCTGGAAGCAGGAGCTAATGCTATTGTTATTGATACTGCTCATGGTCATTCAGCTGGTGTTTTACGCAAAATAAAGGAAATACGTGAGCATTTTCCTAAGGCAACATTAATTGCTGGTAATGTTGCTACAGCAGAAGGCACCAAGGCTTTATTTGATAGTGGCGTTGATATTGTTAAAGTGGGTATTGGACCTGGTTCAATTTGTACTACTAGAATTATTGCCGGGGTTGGTGTACCACAAATTACTGCTATCTATGATGCAGCTAGTGTAGCACGTGAATATGGTAAGACGATAATTGCCGATGGTGGTATCAAATATTCAGGTGATATTGTTAAAGCAATTGCAGCTGGCGGTAATGCAGTTATGTTAGGTAGTATGTTTGCTGGAACTACTGAAACACCTGGTCAAATTATTACAGATGGTGATAAAAAATACAAAGTATATCGTGGCATGGGATCGATTGGAGCAATGGCTCAATCACATGGTTCATCAGATCGTTATTTCCAAGGCGGTGTGAATGAAGCTAACAAATTAGTTCCTGAAGGAATTGAAGCACGTGTTGAGTACAAAGGTGATGTTAGTGATACCATTTTCCAGTTAATCGGTGGCTTAAGATCAGGTATGGGTTATGTAGGAGCACGTAATATTGACGAATTAATTAATAAGGCACAGTTTGTGCAAATGACTAATTCTGGGTTAAGAGAATCACATCCACATGATGTGCAAATAACTAAGGCTGCTCCTAATTATAAATAATTCGATATTTTTAAATACTTAAATAATATACCTTGTAAAAATGAATAAAATTAGGTATACTATTTAGGTACGCGGGCGTGGCGGAATGGCAGACGCGCAAGACTAAGGATCTTGTGATCGCTTTTAGATCGTGGAAGTTCGAGTCTTCTCGCCCGCATATGATTAAGAAAGCAATTCATGACTTTCTTTTTTTTTTACTCGGAGATAGATGTATAATGGCTAACAAAAAAATAAATACAATAGCTATATTTAGTGTATTTGTAGCTATTGTAATGTTACAAACTTTTATTCCATGTTTAGGATATATTAGATTTTTCCCTGCTTTGCCAGCAATTACGACATTACCTTTAACAGTAACTGTTTTTGGAATATTAATGGGACCAAAAATGGGTGGCTTTTTGGGGTTCTTTTGGGGAACCTTGAGTTTGTTTAGAGCTTATACGCAGCCTGCAGATTTAGTTTCAATTATGTTATTTCAAAATGCAGTGATTGCCATTATCCCCAGATTTTTAGCAGGTGTGGTTCCTGGACTTGTCGGAAAATTGTGGCAACAACGGCATTCGACTAGAAATTATTTGATTAGTGTTGCTGCTGGAGTGGCGTCCACTTTAACAAATACTTTAATGGTTATTTTATTTACGAGTATTTTTTATAATCATTCTTCTAAGTTAATGTCATGCTTAGGTTATACAGATACATCAAAATCTTTGATTATCGTTTTATTGATTGCTTTGAGCTTTAATAGTGCATGTGAGGCAATTTTTACTGGTATTTTGACACCTCTAATTGTAGTTCCTTTAAGAAAAGTATTATCTAAGAGGCTATAATTATGAAAAAGAAATACTGCAAAAATCAATTGGATTTTATGTTGATAAAAGTTTTGCTTATATTATTGACATTTATTTTGTGTTTACTAATTTCTAGACATATACATCATCAGGTGCGACCACCAATTAATAATGATATTGATTTGATTCAAAAAAAAGCTTTTATTAAAAAAATGGTTCCCCTTGCTCAGGCAGAGTATCAAAAATATCCTATTTTTCCTAGTGTTACCATCGCTCAAGCTTGCTTAGAGAGTGATTATGGGCGTAGCAGTTTATCTAAGAAGTACAATAATTTATTTGGAATGAAGGGTACAGATCCTAATAGGACAAAGTTGATGGAAACAAAGGAGTTTGTAAATAACAAGTGGATTGTTATCAAAGCTCGCTTTTGTGTTTTCAATTCAATGGAAGAATGTGTAAAAAAGCATACACTTTTGTTAGTTAATGGAACGACATGGAATCCTAGACAATATCAGCATGTGTTAAATAGCACGACTTATATACAACAAGCTGAGTCATTACAAAAAGATGGCTATGCGACAGATCCTTCGTATAGTAAATCGCTATTAAAAATTATTGACGAATTTAAATTGTATCAATATGATTATCGATAAATTAGAACCCGCTTTTAGATACTTGTAATTAATCTTGAAGCGAGTTTTTTGTTATAATAAATAAAGCTTATTATTAATATTATTTAGTTTGGAGTATGTTCATGAACGAAGAATCTATGTTAGCTGGGCTAAATCCTGAGCAACAACAAGCAGTAAAATGCACTCAAGGACCACTCTTAGTAGTGGCAGGTGCTGGCAGTGGCAAAACCTCTGTTTTAACCAGAAGAATCGCTTACCTGATTAGAGAAAAAGGTGTTGCTCCATGGAATATTTTGGCTATTACCTTTACCAATAAAGCTGCTAGCGAGATGAGAGAAAGAGTAAAACAATTACTAGATAGTGATGCAGATAGTATCTGGATGTCGACTTTCCATGCATTATGTGTCCGCATTTTGCGTAGATATGCCGAAAAAATCGGTTATGCTAATAATTTTTCTATTGCCGATACGGCAGAACAACTAACTTTAATTAAGCGAATTTTGAAGGAACTTAATATTGACAGTAAGAAATTTGATCCTAAGAGTCTTGTAAATGCAATTTCTAATGCCAAAAATGATTTGCTAGATCCTGAGGAATATGCCAAACAGGTTTCAAATGAATATGAAAAGAAAATTGCAATAGTTTATCGAGAGTATCAAAAGAATTTACAACATGATTGCATCATGGATTTTGATGATTTGATTATGCAAACATTGGTGTTATTTAAATCAGAGCCAGAAGTTTTACATTATTATCAAAATAAATTTTGGTATATTTTAGTTGATGAATATCAAGATACAAATCAAGCTCAATATGAATTATGTCATTTGTTAGCACAGCAACATAAAAATATTTGTGTAGTAGGGGATGCAGATCAGTCCATTTATGGCTGGCGTGGAGCTAATATGCAAAATATTTTGAATTTTGAACAAGATTACCGCAATGATAATTGTAATACTATTAAGTTAGAGCAAAATTATCGTTCTACTGGACATATTTTAAATGCTGCGAATGCTGTTATCAAAAATAATAAAAATCGTAAACCTAAAAAATTATGGACCAATAGTGGTGAAGGTTCCAAGGTAAATTATTATCGGGCAAGTACAGGTAATGATGAAGCAATTTTTATTATTGGAAAGATTAATAAAGAGATTAAAGAAAATGGCTATAAATATAGTGATTTTGCAATTTTATATAGAACTAATGCACAATCTCGTAATATAGAAGAAGCTTTTGTTAAATCGAATATTCCTTATAAAATTGTAGGTGGACATAAGTTCTATGATCGTAAAGAAATCAAGGATATTATGGCTTATTTGCGATTGGTTGCTAATCCAGCAGACTACATGAGTTTACATAGAATCATTAATGCACCTAGACGTGGCATAGGTCCGACAACAATTAGTAAGTTTGAAGAATTTATGTTTAGTAATAACTATACTGCCTTAGAAGCTTTACAGAGCTTAGAGTTAGCCCCGATTAGTGGTAAATTATTCAATATTATGAAAGATTTTGGCAGAAAATTAGAAGAAATGATTATTTTTGCTAAAAATAATACTGTTACAGAATTGACTAATAAAATTTTGAATGATTTTTGTTATATTGATGCGTTAAAAGCAGAACACACTATTGAAGCTGATACCAGGTTAGAAAACTTAGATGAATTTTTAACTGTAACTAAGCAATTTGATGATAATTATGAGGCAAACGAAGACGGTGCTAAAGCAGTTGATGACTTTTTAGCTGAAGTTTCGCTTTTAAGTGATCAAGATGATTTACAAGAAAATATCGATCAAGTAGCTTTAATGACTTTGCATGCGGCTAAAGGACTAGAATTTCCTGTTGTTTTTTTGGTAGGAATGGAAGAAGGAATTTTTCCACTTGCACGTGCTCAATCTGATAATAGTGAATTGGAAGAAGAAAGAAGACTAGCATATGTAGGCATTACACGTGCTAAAAAGCAATTGTATTTGACAAATGCTATTCATAGAATGTTATATGGTCATTATCAAAATAATAATGCGTCACGTTTTATTTCTGAAATAAATGATATCGATTTAGCGGATATTAGTCCTATTGCAGATAATAGTTTTAGTTCTTTTGCTAATAAAAATACTAACTTACATAGTGTTCAACATGAGAAACCAGTAATAGCCAAAAAGGCAGCTGGAGCTATTGGTGCAGATAAAAAGACTTGGTCAGTGGGAGATCAAGTGGAACATAAGGCGTGGGGCATAGGTGTTGTCACTAAAGTTAATGGTAGCGGTGAAGATATGGAGTTGGATATAGCCTTTGCTAACTTAGGTGTTAAGCGTCTTTTGGCAGCTTTTGCACCTATTAAGAAGGTATGATTAAAGGAGCAAAATGAGTGAATTATCGTTAGCACAAGCTAAATTAGAAGTACTTAAATTACGCAAACAATTAGATAGTTGGGCATATGCATATTATGTCCAAGATGCACCAGTAGTAGAAGATAATATTTATGATCAGGTTTATCAACAGTTATTAGAGTTGGAACAAAAGTATCCTGTTTTGATAGATCCTGATTCTATTACACAGCGAGTTGGTGGAAATACTAAATCAGATTTAGCTAAAGTCGTTCATGAGCAACCAATGCTTTCTATGGGGGATGTTTTTTCTAAAGATGAGTTACTCGAATTCGATCAAAGAATCCAAAAAATGGTTGGTCATGTAGTTGACTATAATGTAGAATTGAAAATTGATGGACTATCTTTAAGTTTAGAATATAAAGCAGGCAAGCTTGTGCGGGCTTCTACTCGAGGAAATGGGCATATCGGTGAGGATGTTACTGCTAATGCTATGCATATTGAAGATATTCCTAAGTTTTTGCCACAAAAAATAGATATTGAGGTTCGTGGTGAATGCTATATGGATAAAGCTACTTTTGCCAAATTAAATTTTGAGCGAGATGATCAAGGTTTAGCTATTTTTGCTAATCCACGTAATGCTGCTGCTGGATCGTTGCGCCAATTGGATGCTAATGTAACTAAGAAGCGACAACTAAGTACTTTTATATATACATGGGTTAATCCACCAGAGACGATTACTAGTCAGCACCAAGCAATTTTGACCATGGCTGAATTGGGTTTTCATACTAATACCACTGGATGTAAGCTATCTTCAATTAATGAGGTTTTTGATTTTATCGATAAATATACTAATCAGCGAAGTGAATTGACTTATGGTATTGATGGTATCGTTTTAAAGGTAGATGATTTAGCATTACAAGCCAAATTAGGAAATACAGTAAAAATACCAAGATGGGAGATTGCCTATAAATTTCCACCAGAAGAGCAAGAAACTGTTGTACAAAATATTGTATGGACAGTAGGTCGTACAGGAGTAGTAACGCCCACCGCTGTGATGGATCCAGTTAATTTAGCTGGTACGGTCGTAAGTCGAGCTGTATTACATAATCCTGATTTACTAAGGCAAAAGGATATCCGATTAGGTGATACTGTTTTATTACATAAAGCTGGCGATATTATTCCTGAGATTTCACAAGTTGTTTTAAATAAAAGACCGCAAGCTAGTCTACCATATGAGATACCGAAAATATGTCCGTCTTGCAACCAGAATTTAGTTCATTTAAAAGATGAAGTTGCTTTACGTTGTATCAATCCTATGTGTCCTGCTCAAGTTGAAGAAGGGATTACACATTTTGCATCAAGACAGGCAATGAATATTGTGGGTTTAGGTCCTAAAATTGTACGTCAATTAATAGCATTGCATTTAGTTAATGATATTGCAGATTTATATTTTCTTTCTGCCGCTCAATTGGCTAAGTTAGATCATTTTAAAGATAAATCTATTCAAAATTTATTAAATGCGATTGAAAATAGTAAACAAAATTCGGTAGAATTATTACTTTTTGGCTTAGGTATCGATCATGTTGGAGCTAAAGCTGCACGATTAATAGCTCAAAAATTTCATGATTTGAATACAATCAGAGAGTGTTCTATTGCAGACTTGATGCAAATTGATACTATTGGGCAGACTATTGCTGAATCGATGGTTAAATACTTTGAACAGCAATCGGTTAAGGCACTGATGGATCAACTGCAAATTGCTGGAGTTAATTTTAAATATTTAGGAGCAAGTGACACCCAATCGATTGAAGATAACTTCTTCAAGGAAAAAAATGTGGTATTAACTGGTAAACTAGCTCATTATTCAAGAGCTGATTTAACGAAAAAACTAACAATGTTAGGTGCTAAAGTTATGAGTTCAGTTTCTAAGAATACTGATTATTTAATATATGGGGATGCTGCAGGTTCTAAGAAAACTAGGGCACAGCAGTTAGAGATTCCAATGTTAACAGAAGATGAAGTTATAGCTAAATTAAATAGTCAAAAGGAGTAGTCAAATTGAAGAAACTTTTAATGGGGTTATTAATCTTTGCTTTTGCTATAAACTTAACAGCTTGTGGCAATTTGAAAAATTCTAACCTGACAAATAATCCTGCTAATACCAATGGTAAGCAGAAGACTTATCAAACTACTGTCACCGATAAAAATGGTTACAATGTTTTGTTAAAAGATGGGCAATACTTGATTAGTCCAACCAATGGTATTACTGCAAGTAATAATGATAATAATGTTGATAATCGTAGTTTGGAAGTAGGCTTGTTAAATATTTCTCATGATTTATTTTCAACTGATAAATATGTCTTTCAAGAAGGACAAGTTTTAACACCAAGGCAAGTTAATATTTGGTTGTCTAGATATAGCAAGCACAATAAGCAAGGGCTTAATTATAAGAAAAGTAAGAAATACAGTCCGATTATTTTAAATCAAATTTTTGAGCAAGATTTTTTGGTTAAGTCTGGTTCATCGTATAAGTTAGGTGGGATCAGCTTAGGATTAGCTTTAAATTCAGTGGATTATTATACTAAAGTTAAAGATGGTCCTGAATATCATGTTAATATTAAGAAAAATCAACAACTAGCTTATGGTAAAAAAGTAGCATATACGTTAATAAAACGTTTGCGTAAAATATCTGCTCTTAAACATATTCCAATTTTGATTGGACTTTTTCAAAAAACTGGACGTGATTCTTTAATCGGTGGAAATTATTTGGCATATAGCATTGTTGATACAAATAGTAGTAAAATAAATGAATGGAAGTCAGTTGATTATAGTAGCCAAGTGTTGCCGACTATTGGTGATACCAAACCAATTAATTCAACTGATGCTGCTTCATTTAGTGATTTTAAAGCTGCTATTCAGGGATATTTTCCTAATATTAGTGGTGTAATTGCCAAGGTTCATTACCAAAATAAGCACTTAAAACAGATGAATATTTCTATTACGACACAATTTTATGGTTATGCTCAAATTGAAAGTTTTTCAAGATTAACTTTATCTGTTGCTAAGAAATATTTACCTAATAATGTGCCAATTGAGATACGTATTGAATCCGTTAATAATTTACAGGCGACTATCACTAAAAATGATGCTGATGATAGTTATTATGTTCATGTTTTTAGTGGTGAATAGGAGGTAAAAGGTGAAGATTACAAAAGATGAAATAATTCATGTTGCTAAATTGTCTAGATTAGAATTTAATGCTAAAGAAATTGATAAATTCACAGAGCAAATGGGTGAAATAATCAATATGGCTAACCAGTTAGGCGAAGTAAATACTGATGGTGTAGAAGAAACAGTTCAGGTTGTTGACCGTGATACTGTATTTAGAGCAGATGAGCCTGAACATTGGCAAAGCAAAGCTGAATTGATGAAGAATGTGCCTGATAAAGTTGATGGCTTTATTAAAGTACCGGTTATTATTGATAAGGATGATAATGCCTAATGAATTATTTAAATGAAACAATCGAATCATTAAACAAAAAGTTAAAGAATAAAGAAATAACTGCTGAGCAGTTAACACAAGATACTCTAGCAAAGATTAAAGAGCTTGAACCTAAACTTAATGCTATGATTACTGTGATCGATGATGCTAAACCTGCTGAAAATTTAGATTTTAGTAATGAATTAGCTGGGATTCCAATTGCAGTGAAAGATAATATTATCACTAATAATGTCAAAACCACTGCTGCTAGTCATATTTTGTATAATTATATGCCAGTTTATGATGCTACTGTAGTATCTAAATTAAAAGCAGCTAAAATGACAATTATAGGAAAAACTAATATGGATGAATTTGCTATGGGATCATCTAGTGAAAATTCATATTTTGGAGCACCAAAGAATCCATGGGATTTGACTAAAGTTACAGGTGGATCATCAGGTGGTTCAGCTGCAGCTGTAGCTGGTGGTGAAGTAATTGCTGCTTTAGGTACTGATACAGGTGGATCTATTAGACAACCAGCCGCATTTAATGGCATATTTGGTATCAAACCTACCTATGGACGTGTATCTCGCTGGGGATTAATTGCTTTTGGTTCATCTTTAGATCAAATTGGTGTTATGACGAAGCGAGTACAAGATTCTGCTAAGATTTTGAATGTATTATCTGGTGCAGATGATCATGATGCAACTGTTTCTGAACGTGAAGTACCCGATTTTACTAAGGCATTAAATCAAGATGTTAAAGGATTAAGAGTTGCTGTACCTGAAGAATATTTTGGTGAAGGAATTAGCGAAAAAGTTAAAGCATTAATTAAAGAACAAATTAAAGTTCTGGAAGATCATGGTGCTATTATTAACAAAGTTAGCTTGCCACATACTAAATATGTAATTCCAGATTATTATATTATTGCATCTAGTGAAGCTTCATCGAACTTACAACGATTTGATGGTATTAGATATGGTTATCGTTCTAAAGATGCTAAGAACTTATTAGACGTATATGTTAAATCTCGAAGTGAAGGATTTGGTGATGAAGTAAAACGCCGTATTATGTTAGGATCATTTGCTTTATCAGCTGGTTCATATGACCGTTTCTTTAGACAAGCTGCTAAAGTTAGAACATTAATTTGTCGTGACTTCGAAAAAATATTTGAAGAAAATGATGTTATTGTAGGTCCTACAACACCAACGCCAGCATTTGGACTTAATAGTAAAACTAAGGATCCATTAGAAATGTATGCTAATGATATTTTGACTATTGCAGCTAATTTAGCTGGTGTACCTGCAGCTAGTGTACCTGCCGGTTTAGTTGATGGGATGCCAGTAGGATTGCAGATTATGGCTAAGCGTTTTGATGAGGAAAGTATTTTCAGAGTAGCTGATTTTATTGAGCGTAGTAATAAGTTTTATGAAAAGAAACCGACGGGATTGGAGGACTAATTAATGAATTTTAAATCGACTATCGGATTGGAAGTCCACTTCGAATTAAAGACTAAAAGTAAAATCTTTTCTCCATCACCGGTTACTTATGGTGCAGAAGTTAATACTGCTACTAATGTAATTGATTGGGGAATGCCTGGTGTTTTGCCAATGGTTAACAAGGAAGTATATCGCTTAGGATTGATGGTTGCATTGGCAACAAATTCACAAATTTCACCAGTTACCCATTTTGATCGTAAAAACTATTATTATCCTGATAATCCTAAGGCTTACCAAATTACTCAATTTTTCCAACCTTTAGCTCGCAATGGTTATATTGAGGTTGAAGTTAATGGAAAAAAGAAGCGAATTGGTATTCATGAAATGCATATCGAAGAAGATGCAGGTAAAAACACACACGGAACCAATGGTTATTCATATGTTGATTTGAACCGTCAGGGTGTTGCTTTGCTTGAAGTTGTGTCTGAACCTGATATGGAAACACCAGAAGAAGCTTATGCTTATCTTGAAAAATTACGTCAAATTGTTCAGTTTACTGGTGCATCTGATGTTAAGATGGAAGAAGGCTCCATGCGTGTTGATACCAATATTTCTATTCGACCTGCTGGTCAAAAGGAATTAGGTACGAAAGTGGAAATGAAAAATTTGAATTCTTTCCAGCATGTTCGTCAGTCTTTAGCTTATGAAGAAAAACGCCAAGCTGCTGTATTACTTTCTGGCGGTCAAGTTCAACTTTCAACGCGTCGTTTTGATGAATCTACAGGTAAGACCGTATTAGAGCGTGTTAAGGAAGGGGATGCAGATTATCGCTACTTCCCAGAACCTGATATTGCACCATATCATATTAAACAAAGCTGGATTGATGAAATTAAGGCCTCATTGCCTGAGTCACCATTTGATCGTCGTAAACGTTATGTTAATGAATATGGCATTAAAGAATATGATGCAGATGTTATTTTACAGACTAAAGAGTCTAGTGATTTTTATGATGCAACTGTTAAAGCTGGTGCCGATGCAACATTGGCAGCTAATTGGCTAAATACACAAGTTAATGGATATCTGAATGAAAAGCAAGTTGATCTTGATGAAGTTAAATTAACGCCAGAGCATTTAGCTCAAATCATTAAGATGATTCAAGATGGTACTATTTCATCTAAGATTGCTAAGAAGGTATTTCAAGAAAGTATTGAACATGGTACTGAACCAAAGAAATATGTTGCTGACAAAGGAATGATTCAATTATCAGATTTATCTGTTTTAGCTCCATTAGTTGCTAAAATTGTAGATAATAATCCTCAATCAGTAGAAGATTTTAAAAATGGTAAAGATCGTGCAATTGGTTTCTTAGTTGGTCAAATTATGAAAGAAACTCATGGTAAGGCTAACCCTAAAGTTGTTAATGAATTAATTAATAAAGAATTACAAAGTCGCTAATTGAGAAAGGACAAGGAAAATGACAAAGAGAGCACGTTTGATTTACAATCCTGTATCTGGTCATGAACAAAATATTAGAAATGTTGCTAGTATTTTAGATATTTTAGAACAAGCTGGATATGAAGCTAGTGCTTTTAGAACCACAGCTGAACCTTTTTCTGCTCAAAAAGAAGCTAATCGAGTTGGTAAAGATGGTTTTGAGTTGATTGTTGGTGCTGGTGGTGATGGTACTATTAATGAAATTGTAAATGGGATTGCTCCTTTAGATCATCGACCTCAGATGGCTGTTATTCCGTCAGGTACTACGAATGACTTTGCCCGTGCATTAAAAATACCACGTGATGATTTAGTAGCTGCTGCTAAGTTAGTTTTGCAAGGAAAGACCAGAAAAATGGATATTGGCAAAGCTGGCGATAAATATTTTATGAATATAGCTGCCAGTGGATCGTTAACTGAATTGACGTATGGTGTTCCTTCTGAATGGAAATCTATTCTAGGTTATACTGCATATTTATTAAAGGGAGCAGAGATGTTTCCAAAAATCAGTAATAATAAGATGAGATTAACTTATGATAAGGGAGTATACGAAGGCGATTTGTCCATGTTCTTTTTAGGGATGACTAATTCGATTGGTGGCTGGGAACAAGTAATGCCTGATGCTCAATTATCGGATGGGTTGTTTCAATTAATTGTTGTGAAAACATCTAACCCGATTGATATTCTACGATTAATGGCGATGGCAATTAATGGTAACCATGTAAAGGATCCTAACATTATTTATACGAAGACTAGATCTTTGAAAGTAGAGTTATTAGATACTTCGCACTCCAAGAAAAAGATAGCTGTTAATTTAGATGGTGATATTGGTGGATATTTACCGATGAGTTTTACCAATTTACAGCAACATATTGAGTTTTTTGTTGGTTAATATTAATACAAAAGAAAAATAGATAGTTTAATCTATCTATTTTTTATATATAATAATAGTATGGTATATCAAAAAAGTAGGGGGTGTTGATAATATTCAAAAAAAATAATTTAAACATAAAAATTAAGCACTTTAGATTGGTTTATATTGCAGTTAGCATTGTAGTTGTCTTTGCAATGACAATGGCTAGTTGTGTCTTTGCTAGGAAAAAGAGCAAGCATAGTTCTACATTACGTACATCTAAAATATCCTTGCAAAAGAAAATATTTAGACCCTATCCAGATCCGACTGATTTAGTTAAGGAAGGAGAATGGCAAAAATCTAGTGAGAAAAAAGCATATCCTAACCTAAAAAAAGTTAAGAAATTAGTTATACGTGTTTCCGTTAAGGGGAATAGAGTTTATTTACTTGATAATAATAAAGTTATCTATACTATGTTAGCTAGTTGTGGTAAGTATAAAAATGGCAAATCATTAACACCTCTTGGCAAATATCAGATTATTGGTGGTAGGGGAGATAAATTTTTTAATTCTAAGCTTAATGAAGGTGCTCTAAATTGGGTTAGTTGGACGGAAAATTGTGTATATTTATTTCATTCTGTTCCAATATGTAAGAATCAGAAAATAAATAAATCTGAAGCTGCAAAATTAGGCAAGCAGCCAGCTTCTAATGGTTGTATACGTCTTAGTTTGCCAGATTCTAAATGGCTTATGGATAATGTACCTACGGGTACACCTGTTGTTATTAAAACGCATTAAAAAAGAACTACATGTCGTGAACATGTAGTTTTTTTTTTCGCTATTAACGGCGATTGTCGCTAAAACCAAAAATCTGTAAAAATTGGATAAATAAATTAATAAAATCTAGATACAAAGTCAATGCACCGATTATAGCTAAGCTTGTAGTAGCAATTTCGTCATGATTTTGAATGAAGATATTCTTCATTTTTTGAGCATCCCATGCAGTCAAAATTGTAAAGATAACAACTGCAATATAAGAAAAGATGTAGGTTACCATAGGATTACGCAAAAACATATTGATAATAGTAGCTACGATTAAACCGATTAAGGCAGCTGATGCGTAAGATCCTAAATTACTTAAATCTTTCTTTGTTGTCGTGCCGATGAAAGCCATCGTGATAAATACAGCACTACTTGATAAAAAAGCGGCAGTTATGCTTGTTTGAGTGAATGCTAAACAGATAATAGAGAAAGTTAATCCATAAACCATCGCTGTAAGCATTAATAACACAAATGATAAAATAGGATTTTTACTAAAACTAGTTCCAATGATCAAGGCAAATGGCAATATCAATAGTACAAAAGATAGTGCATGATTTTGGCTTAAAGCGTTGAAAAATTGGTTAGCGAAAAAGTGTAAAACTGTATATGCAGTCGCAGCTGAAACTAAAATTGCTAGGGCTACGATACTATACATTTTAGTTAGAAAACGATTCAAAGCAACATTATCAACAATGCTACGACGTGTTTGAAAAATATTTTCAAAATTATTCATTATTTCCTCCCATATAATAATTAAATACTATAGATTTAACTAATATTATAACTTATTTTTATCCCAAACCAAAATTATTGCATTATACCATGTATTCTTTTTAATCCAATACCACTAATTCCAGACATGATGGAAAAAATAGGTGAAAATAGACTGAAAAATGTAAATGGTAAAAAGGTTAAAACTGGTACGCCTAAGGTTGAAGCTGCAAAAGCACCAGCTACTCCCCAAGGAATTAAATAGTTGATAACACTCCCGCCGTCTTCTAGAACACGACTGAGTGCTAATGATGATAAGCATAATTTAGTGTATGCGGACTTATATGCCCTTCCTGGTAAAATAACAGACAAATATTGTTCGCCAACTAATAAATTAATGCCAATGCCTGATAAGATTGTAGCAATGATTAAGCTACCAGGCGTTTTTAATTTAGCAACTAGAGGACTCATTGCACTTTGTACAATGTTAAATTTCATTAATAATCCACCTAGTGATAAGGTTGAAATAATTAAAGCGACTGTTTCCATCATGCTAGCAATTCCTCCACGACTTAAAAGGGCATTGAATGCTGCATCGTTGGTTTTAGCCACATAACCATTAACAATAATTTTATTCAGTGAAGCTATTGATTGGTGTGGATTTTGGATAAAAATTATAATAATAGAGATGGTAATATTTAAAAATAAAGTTGGAATAGCTGGTATTTTTTTCCATGCACAAAGTACCATAAAAATAATTGGAATGATGGTCCACCATGAAATCATAAAATGACTTTTTAAAATATGTGATAAAGTTTCAATTCTAGCTGCATTCATTGCACCACCATGACCTAAAATGGTAAATAATAATAATGAGCAGAAGAAAGCTGGTAAGGTAGACCATAACATATTTTTAATATGTGCAAATAACTCACTTTCTGCGACAGCCGATGCTAAATTAGTCGAATCAGATAGTGGCGACATTTTATCGCCAAAAACCGCTCCCGAAATGATAGCTCCAGCTACTAATCCAGGATTAGCTTTCATCGAAATGCCGATACCAAATAAGGCAATACCTATAGTTGAAATGGTTGTAAAACCCGATCCGATAGCTACACCGATAATTGTACAGACTAGAAAGACGGATGGTATAAAATAGTTACCATTTAGTAAGTGAAAACCTAAATACATAATGGATGGAATAATGCCACTTTTAATCCATAGGCTGATTAGGGCTCCAATTAGGATAAAAATAAAGATAGGGATAATTGCGACACCAATACCTTCTTTGATACCATCTTGGATTGATTGCCAACTGTAACCATGAAAAAATTTGATCCAAAAAATAAATAGGCAAATAGTAAACAATACGGGAACTTCTGGTGCTATTCCTAATTTGATTACTGAAATTCCTAGAATTAATAATAAAGCCAGTAAAATACAGATTGCTTCATTGAATGTAACTTTGTGTTTCATAAAATGCTCCAAATAAAAAAACCGTTGATATATAAATCAACGGGACGATATGATAACCGTGGTACCACCCATATTAATGCTACGCAATACTCATATCAGGTGATAACGGCACTGAATATGGCCGAATAAATCATGTTTTACATGTCCGCTGTAATTCGAAAATTTTGCCTGACCGATTTGCACCTACCATCGGCTCTCTTGCTCTTAACAAAATTTCTACTAAAACGAATTTTCTGAAAACATGATAGCAATATTAAAATGCAATGTCAATAAAAATTGAATAAGTTTCAAATATACACAAATTGCGGCTTTTTTTGTATCATATAGTAATGAATAACTGGTGTGAGGTTTAAAAATGGAAAAGAATCAAATTGTTGAATTAGAAATAACAGACTTATCTTATGAAGCAATGGGCGTAGCTCACTATGAAGGATTAACAATTTTTGTGAATAATGCTTTACCTGGTGAAATTGTGCAGGCAAAAATATTGAAAATTAAGAAAAATTTTGCTTTTGCCAAAGTGGAAAAGTTCTTACAAAAAAGTTCCGATCGGATGGACGTGCCTCTGCGTCAATGGGTGCAAACTGGCTTAGCTGCTTTAGCTCATATGAAATATGAAAGACAATTAGAATTTAAAAAAAAGCAGGTAGTGAATTTGTTAGAAAAAGTCCATCTTAATAAAAAAGTTAATGACTGTTTAGCTAGCCCAGAATCAACAGCATACCGAAATAAGGCCCAAGTTCCCGTTAGAATGGTTAATGGTCAATTAGAAGTAGGTTTCTTTAGAAAACATTCGCATGACTTAGTACCAATGACTGATTTTTTAACAACTGACAAAAAAATAGATGCAGCCGTGGTAGCTGTTAGAGATATTTTACGAAAATTTAATGTTCCCGCATACGATGAAATTAAACACAATGGTGAGGTTAGGTATTTAGAAATCAGAAGAAGCAAAGCTAATGGGCAATTAATGATTGTTTTAGTTTGCTTGCACAAATCTTTTAACAATCTTGATGCCGTAGTCCAAGCTATCAAATCATTAGACAATGTTGCCTGTGTTATTTTAAATCATAATCCACATAAGACGAATGTGATTTTAGGTGAAAAAGAATATATTTTAGCAGGTAATGGAGAAATAGTTGATAAAATTGGTGATTTATCATTTAAGATTTCATCACAAAGTTTTTTCCAAATAAATTCGTTGCAGACACCACGTTTGTATAATTTAGCTATTCAAAAAGCCCAACTGACAGCTGATGATGTAGTAATCGATGCTTATTCTGGTATTGGTACAATTGGTTTATCAGTTGCTAAGCATGTAAAAAAAGTGTTAGGTGTTGAAATTGTAAGGGATGCAGTGAAAGATGCCAAAAAAAATGCCATTTTAAATGGCATCAATAATGCAGAATATTTTGAGGGAAAAGCAGAAGAATTAATGTCACAGTGGGCTAATGAAGGCTTAAAAACTGATGTAATTTTTGTTGATCCACCACGCAAGGGACTTACAGATACTTTTATTAAGGCAGCAGTAGCAACTAGTCCTAAAAAAATTGTTTATATTTCGTGTAATCCAGCTACTATGATTAGAGATTTGCAGATTTTTCAAGCAGCAGGTTATGATTTTGATTGCATTGATCCAGTGGATATGTTTCCGCAAACGCCACATGTTGAGAGTGTCGTATTGATGTCAAGGGCTGATTAGGTGGGTGCATTTTTGCCCTTGTGTAGCTGGGCTTAGCGAGGTCTATCGTTAAAAGGTTTAATGCGAAGCGGCTTTAAGCTGGGTTCTCGCGATTTTTGAGCACAGTTTGGCTGTGTGTGGGAAGATATCAACGCTCTAGGGTCGAGTGCACAGGATGTTAACGTTAAAAGGTGCACCCACTTTGCACCCAGCTGGTGAAGTTGGAAAATATAGTTTAGGCTAATTATCATGGAGAAGAAATCTAGGTTTCGTTAGTCTAATAATAAGGAGAGATGGCTATGGATAAGATAGATGAGCTAAATAAAGATGTGATAGTCATCCATCCTCAGCGTGTAATTAAGGATTATGCGGTTGGGGTTTATGCTCGTGTGAGCACAAATCGTAAAGAACAGTTGGATAGTCTTGCTGTTCAGGTGTCTGGTCTTACTCGTCTTGCTGCTTCTCACATGAGTTGGTTTGTTGCTGATATTTTTCTTGATGTTGCTTCAGCTAAGGTTGGATCTTCAAGGAACGAGTTTAATCGAATGATTGAAGAGTGTGAGAAAGGTAATCTTGATATTATTCTTACTAAAAGTGTGAGCCGTTTTGGTCGTGATACGAAAGAAGGCTTAGAGGCTATTAGAAAGATTCGATCATGTGGCACGAGAATTATTTTTGAGACAGATAAGATTGATACGGAAACTGTCGATGATGAACTTTTAATCAGTGTGGTTCAAGCGTGTAGTCAAGCAGAGAATGATTGGCGTAGTGAGAATATTGTTTGGGGATTAAGACGTAGAGCAGAAGATGGCACATCAGGTCTTTATAGCAGAGTTTGTTATGGTTATAAGAAAGATAAGCATGGAATGCTTATTATTGATGAAGACCAAGCGAAGGTAGTGAGAGCTATCTTTGATTGGTATCTGGAAGGTTTAAGCGTTGGTGGAATTATTGAAAGATTAAAAAGTAAAGGTGTTAAGTCTCCCAAGGGGAAAGACATTTGGAGTAAACGGGCTGTTGAGAGCACTTTGACTAGGCGCAAATATACAGGCGATGTGGCGATTGCTGTTCCGGGAAATGCGGATTGTCAGTATTTGAATACAGATCATCATGCAGGCATTATTTCTAAAGAGAAGTTTGAAGCGGTTGAGCTTGAGATGGCGGCTCGGAGTAATGTAGAGGTTTTAGAAGACGGAACGGTCAAACGCAAGTCGAAGAAATATAGCTCGAAGAAACGGTAATAACGGAGGTGAAATATGTCAAAGTATGCTTATCGAGACCAAAACAGAAAAGTAATAGTATCTGCTGATCAAGCCATGGGAGAAGACCGAAATAATGTGTTCTATTGCCCTAATCCCTTATGTGATGCAAAACTATATATTTGTTCGATTGATGGTAGTAAAGAAGCTTATTTCAGAGCAACAAAATCTGAATATAGACACGTTGAAAATTGTCCATTTAATAATAGCAGTATAGATTTTGATAAGAATAGATATGACGAATCACAATTCGTTTATGATGAAGCAATAAATAATCTATTACAACCGACTAAGAAAGCTAGAACAAAGAATAAAGGTGGTAAGGATAAAAAGGGCAAATCAGTTGCTCATCCACTTAGAACGCTGGGACAAATATATTCTATGTGCAAAAGTTTATCAGTAAAATCCACATATAGTAATAAACAAATTTCAGAGATGATACTGGATGATAGAAGTGAGTATAGATATCCCAAAGGTTGCTTTGGAAATAGAATAATAGAGGCTTGTATAGAGGGTAAAATTTACGATTCACAAAAGAAAGAGATATATTTAGTATCTCCTATAGCTAGCCATAAATATACCTTCATTTTGTCTTTTGATGATGAAGAGATGTATAAAACAATTCGAAATGAAGTGTACACTAATAAAAATAAAATTGTAGTAGTCGCGGGTAAATGGGAATCATCAGGTACTTTTAACATTTTCAAAACCAATGTTTGTAGCAAAAAGCAAGTGTTAATCGTAAAATAGTGAACGATTAAAAATAGCCTAATTAAAGATAGAAAGAGCTAAATGAAACAGTCCCCTAATAATCGCAGTAATACAGGGAAAACAAGAATTTCGACCAATTTCCAAAATTAGCCTAACAATCTCACGTCGAGAGTGTTGTATTGATGTCACGGGCTTAATAGGTGGGTGCATTTTTGCCCTTGTGTAGCAAGGCTTAGCGAGGGCTATCGTTAAAAGGTTTAATGCGAAGTGGCTTTAAGCTGGTTCCTTGCGATTTTTGAGTGCGATTTTGCTGTTTGAGGGAACATGTCTACGCTCTAGGGTCGAGTGCACAGGATGTTAACGTTAAAAAGTGCACCCACTTTGCACCCAGCTGGTGAAGTGGTAAATGTTAATTAAGCACGATTCATGCACAGTATGATGAAATAATAGTTGAATCGTATGTGTCAACAAGGCGTGCAACTTTAGAACAATTTTGATTTGCTTCGGAAAAGAAACGAGTTCATCTGCGTTTATATTTATACACACTTTTGAGGAGGTCATAGTATGTGGTTCAAGATAAATAAATTCTATGCATTTCGAGAGCTAACTTTACATATGAATCAATCTTGTGCAACATGCATGTATGAGTTCAATATCGTGAGTTACTACAACAATTGTTGTATTCATCGACTTAAGTTTTGATAGTAGCTGTGCCAGTTCTTGCATATGCACATAGTCTAATCCGCTCGTAACGCTAGAATTTCTCTACCTGTTGCCAGCGTGCATGCAATTGCTAATCGCTGTTTTTGCCTACCCGATAGACTCTGCGGATGACGGTGTGCCAAAAAATCCAAATCAAATTGTCGTAATATATTCATCGCAACATCGTTCTTATTTTTGCTGTGCTTAGGCAAACTAATGAAAACTTCATCTAAAACGCTTTCTGTAAACAGCTGGTTGCCTGTATTTTGCATCACCATAAAACATAATTTTTTACTTTCTCGATTACTTACAATTCTATCCTCGTATTTAAAAATACCTTTGCAACTTTTTTCTAAATCTCAAAACCAATTGAGAAAACTGGTTTTGCCAGCACCATTTTTTCCTACAATTGCTGTAATTTGATTACGCACAATAGCAAGCGATTTAATATTGACTATTTTCTTCTTTACGCCATGATACGCAAAGTTGAAATCCTTTAATGCGATTATCTGATCGTCTTGTGTGACAGATGGTATTTTAATTTGCATGGGTGATTCCATAAGTCGTGTTCTCAGTCCCATTTTTTGCAAATCTAGGTCATTGAGCGTATTTTTTTGTTCGGATTTAATATCTTTAACGATCTCACCTTGTTTCATAACCACTAGGCGATCCATAATATCCCAAAGATAAGCTATTCGATGCACAGCTACAACAATTGTTTTCCCTTGTTTTTTCCAATGCAAAAACAACTTTTTAAGCATCAACGCTGAGTCATAATCTAAATTTGCTGAAGGTTCATCTAACAAAATTATGTTTAATCCTACTACTTCAATTGACGCACAAGCTATTTTTTACTTTTCGCCGTCAGATAGATGAAAAATATTGCGATCCATCAAATTTTCTATGTGTAAATCAGCAACTGTTGTATCAATATGCTGATAAATATCAGATTTTGGTAGTCCTTGATTTTCACACGCAAACGCTAATTCACTCGTTGTATCAACATTATAAAATTGTGACTTAGGATTTTGAAAAACCGTGCCTACAACATGTGCTAAATCATATAATTCATTATTTTTAAAAGATCGACCGTTTAATAGTATATCGCCTTTTATATTTCCTTGATAGAAGCGTGGAATTAAACCATTTATAAGACGTAACAGCGTCGTTTTGCCACAACCCAAAGGTCCAGTTATCAAAATTAATTCGCCATCTTCTATGTGCAAGTTAATATCATTTAATTCACTTGTATGCTGGTCATCTTCAGTTCCATAATGGAAATAAACATGCCTAAATTCGATCATGCCAGAGCTCCTAAACTCGTTAGCAGCCAAAAGCATATAACCGCCAAAGAAACCAGCAACAAAAGCCAGTCTTGTGCACGAAAACCAATTTGGCAAATATTAGTTTGCTTGATAGGGGAGCCTAATCCTCGAATTAACGCTGCTGCCGATAGTTCTTCGCCAATACGTACACTCGAACTAATCATAGGAATTAATTGGTACTCTAATATTTTCCCAATCCCCACTGCTCCTATATGAATTTCACGCATATTCATAGTGCGACAAATTGATTTCCATTCTGTTGCAATCGTTGAAAACATTCTAAACATAACTGACATTGGCACAATAATGGCTTGTGGCATATATATTTTTTCCATTGCTGCAATAAATTCACTCACCGAAGTTGTAGCTATAACATAATTGCCCATTGCAACTGTTGCTACAAAGTGCGTAAGAATATATCCACACATCAAAGGAATAAATCTAAGCATATAAGGCAAATATGGCATCACCAAAAGACAGCCATAACCTATTATGAGCATGATACTTGCATGCCAAATTTTTTTCCATTGTTGTTCTATCAAAAGCAGCACAAAAGGAATGATAGATAATACAAAACTTATACCTTTCATGCGTGTGCCACCCACACCGCCCATTACGAATATTGCTAATAGCAAAACAAGGACTATTTTTACGCGTGGATCTAGAAAACTGCGTTTGTTCTTTTGCACTGCTTGCGATGAATATGCCATTAAACAAGACCAGCTTTTTCAAAATGTTTTTTCAAAATTTTTTGAAAAAGCAAACCGCCTAAAATACCGCAGATAAAGCATACAATTAGCAGAACGAACGCCATCCAATTTGGCATGAGTTGACTAACGGCATCAGCATATGCTTGCCCAAAACTTGCACGCTGCACAAAATATTGCTCGCGATCAAGAAATAGTGACATAAAGTGTCTGGTTAGTCCCACAAAAAAGTGGGAAACTAGCTTGGTCCGATGAAATTAGTGGGACAAGGATTTTTAATAGTTATGAGGGAGCTAAGCAAATCGTTGAAAATCATTTCCTAGAAAATTTTGGCTTTATTGGTTCATACAAAATTATAGAGTTCACTTATCAAGAATTGTTAGATTTTGAAATATTAACTGATGACTAAATAGTCCAAAATATCTTCATAGCTTACGTCGGGATTAATGTATTTCTTAGAACTATGCTTAATAAACTTTCCAAAGTAAAATAGTTTAAGAGGTTGTTTATCTTTTGCTGCTTTTTCCAACTTTTCCTTGACTCCGTGATGGCTAGCAGCATTTTTGTTAATTAAGATAGATGGATAATTAGAGACGTCACCAATTGTGCATTTACTGTGGAATCTAACTAAAAAATAACTTTTTTCAGGGTTCTTTTTATTGTCAATAGACTTTACTGTTGCAGTATCATAATAGATATGAACATCTTCCAGGTTTATCCCTCTTTGGTTTGCTTCTTTTAGATTGACAAAGTATCTTTCGAGTTGGATTTCTCTTTTATATTTATCATAGAATGTATACTTCTCTCCAGACTGGTATTTTAAAAAATAATTGATTAAGTCTCTGAGTTGTTTCACATGGCTACGGAAAGTCCTCTTGTCCTCATCAGTACAAGAGGAATGAGAGCTCTGACGATGCATTTCATCTTTATTTGACTCAGAAGAAAAATTGGATTCGTCTTTCTGTCTAGGATTAGTTACAGTAGCCAATATCCCTTTAACAAGGTCTAAGTCAACAATCAGTTTATTTTTCTCACGGTAAAAAGAGATATGATTTTCAGACGTTACTTCTTGTTCCCTTTGTTGATAATGTTCAATCATACGTTGACAATTATTAGGGTCATGTTTTTGATTTCTTGCTCCAGGAGTAAAATATGGAGTTTTATTAAATCCCAGCTTGTTGAAGTTTGCTAAGGTTAATTTGAATGAACATTTTTCTCCACATTGAAACATTTTTGCATCGGTTAGATGATTAGGAGTTCCAATTGGGGAGCAAGAAAAATCAAAGGCTTTTTTTGGAGTTACATATTGTTTTAATTCTAAACTATAAGCAGATTGAAAAGACATAAATCATTACCTCGCTATTAATTTTTATTTTATTTTAACATTATTTCACATTGAATAGAAAGGATATATCTATTATGATAGATACGATCAAACGTTGGATTGAAAAGATAAAATCCAACCCAATTTTGAAACCGTTCATTAAGACTAAAGCTTGGTTTCAAGAGAATATAATTAAGAGAAAACTGGTCATTTTCTCAATGTTATTTCTGACTTGGTTAAGACTTTTGATGGGAGTGATTTTCTCACCACAAAGACAAACATATACCTCAGAACAACTCAAAACAAAGCAGTTTTTTGCGAATGGCAGTGGTGAGATGAAACTGGTCAGTCAGGAATATTCACCAGATACTGGAATTATTGTTTTACAATTTGAGACGAAAGATGCTACGACTTCGATAGATCGATCGGGGCATCGATGCCCAACGATTGAAATGGAAACTCTATGCACAGCATAAAGACTCAAAAATAGAGATGGATGTTGTGCCAATCATTAATAATAAAGTATCAGTTATTATTAAAGGAGTTCCGAAAAAATTTGGTGCATTTGCGATCGATGTGACGAATCAGACAGTCTCTTCTAGCTCAATTGATGTGAATATTTCATCGCCATCCAGTGATTCTAAAAAGGTTTCTCAGAAGAAATCTGGAGAATCTACTGAAACAATATCATGATTTTCAAAAGGAACGAGACGAGGAAAAAGTTTATACTGAAGAAATTGAGAAATCCTATGAGGACTTTATGGCTAATCGTAATGTTGTCCATGAATTTGAAGTTGAGCTTGCGGACTATCGAATTGAGAAGTTGGTTGATGAGGGAATTTATATCAAGATGTCGTTCGGTATTAAGCAGAGCGGTCTCATTTTCATTCCCAACTACCAACTGGATATTATTGAAGAAGAGAATCAGAAAAAATATAAAGTCTACATCCGTGAGACAACCTCATACTTTGTCTATAACAAAGAACATTCGGATAAGAATCAGTATATCAAAGGACAAACTTTGATTAGGTAGCTGACCCATAATAGTCGTATGATACCATATAGACGACCAACTGTTGGAAGACTTCAAGAAAAGATTTCTGAGATTAACCTCTTGATTGAGTTAACTTAGACAGATGAGAAGTATCAGGATATAAAAGACGAATTGGTCGCGGAAATAGCAGAGCTAGACATAGTATTAAATCAAACCAATGAAAAAATCGCCACCTTAAACAAGATGGCGGAAGTGCTTATCAATTTGAAGAGTGATGATCCGAGCAGTCGAAAACTAGCAAAGTATGACTTTGTAAAACTTAACATGACGGAATCAATTTCTTTAGATCAAATTAATGAAGAATTTTTGAGATTACAGCAGGAACTTGGTAATAATCTTGATGAATATGAGGAACTAGCAAGAAGGTTGGAGACATTTGTGAAAGTGCTAAATACGAGTAAAGGTGTTAATCAAAAATCAGATAGGGGTATCTTATTATTTTTCTAGCCATATAGCTCCATGGGAATGAAAATGTTTTGTAGACAGTATCATTTAAAACTTTAATTTTCCTTAACATATTTTTTGTAGTGTTCGAGATATTGAGATTTTATTTGATGTTCTCCTAAAATATCAAATACTTGGATAGCTTGTTTCATTTTTTCAACACTATTGGTTGAATTCATCTTAAATTCAAAATATCCTGTTGCATATAGAAAAACAGTTTGTTCATAATAATTTAGTTCACTATCTAGCAATCTCTCTATCTCACTAATTAGATGAGTACAATTAGAAAATTCTTTCTTATCTACACTTAAAATCAAGCAATTTATTGCTAGCTGAGCAACTAATCTTTTATTAGTTTTGCTGAGCGATGAGTAGATATAATTGTTCAACATTTCCTTTGTTAATAGGTAGTAGGAATTGTAGTTAATAGTTCTTGCACAATTACCTAATAGAATGATTTCGTAGTAACCCCATTTTTCAACCTTGAAGAGATAATCTGTTAGTTTAACTAATTCTTCTTCTGATGGAATAATCTTATTGTCTAGTGTATGCAGAATTGATTTTATCATTGTTTTTTCAAAAGGATTTAAATTATAATTTGAAGAATTTGAAAGCAATAATGCTATGTTATCAATATTTTGTGATAAATATTGTTTACGAATATATTGCATTAAGGTGGCAATGATTCAGTTTTAGTGAAGTTATTATTATGGATAATGAGAAATTCCTCTAATGAGATATGTAATTTATCTAAAATATTGATAAGTCGAATACAAGATATCTCTGACTCACCTCGCTCAAAACGAGAGATCTGTGATTTAGAGAGATGATCATCAGCTAAAGAATATAAACTAATCTGTTTACTTTTATGGACTTTTCAAGTGTTATACCAAATTTTGATTTCATTTTTCCCGCTTTACCAACAAAATTTTGTATTGCTTTTATTTATTACACAATAATTAAAAACAAAAAGGAGGTAAGAAATGAAGAAAATTTTAAAACTTGTGCCAATTTTGTTGTTGGTAATGGATATCATTATTATTGTCGGTGGATAAAATATTTAGGTGTACATTTGTTAAAGAATATTATAATTAATAGAATTTTAACTAGTTAATTTTTTTAGAATTATATAACTACTATATTTGAAATGTTGGATAAATTTACTTATCTTTTTCTAACATTATATACTATAAACAAAATGTAGTTTAATTTTTGTAAAAAATTCAAATTATTGAGAAGGAATGATTTATGCGAGCAAGTATGTTTGTTATTGATAAAACTGGAGATTATGTTGTTATAATTAAAAGATATAAAGACGGAAGAGAATATTATGTTGTTCCTGGCGGGAAGGTAGTAGTTGGAGAGAGTGTTCAACATGCTGCAATTAGAGAAATTTCTGAGGAATTAGATTTAAATATTAATGAATCAGAAATAATTGGGTCACTAAATGGTGATGATAATGTATTTTTCTTTGCAAAAACTGGTTATAAGCAAGGTGGGCTTAGTATTCATGGTGAAGAGAAGTCAAGAAGTAATCTAGATAATGTATATCAACCTATATGGATTAGAATTAGTGAAATTTCTAGATTGGAAATTTTTCCAAAGTTTGATAAGAATAGATTCTCAAAGATAGTTGGAGATAAGTGTAATGAATAGTGTGATCTTTTGCTTTGAAGGTGCTAACGATGCCGGGAAGAGTACACTATTAAAGAAATTATCAACTAATTCTTTGTGCCAAAATTTTGAATTAGGTACGACAGAAAAACTACAGGATTATGAGTGGTGGTTTCACAATAGTAGTCCATATGAGCTTATTGATGAAGTAATAGGATTAGTAACTAATAGAGAAAGAAATTTGCAGTTTTTGTGAGAGTAAGGTTTGTTTGGTAGATAAAGGCTATATGACATTGTTTTCTAGATTAAAAGCGACCTTTCTTTTGAGAGGCATGTCCCGAACGAATTATCAAAATATATGGTTATGAAACTAAAAACTTTAATAGACAGGTAAAAAACAATATTGAAAAGTTTGAAGGCGAAGATTTTATGTTTCAACTGATCGAGAATGAGTTTTAAAACTTGAGGTGCAAAAATTTCACTTCAAGTTGGGGTGGCTCAAGGTACCTACCAAATGCCTTTACAGAACAAGGTATTTACATGATTATGACGGTATTAAGAGGTGAACTTACGATTAGGCAAAGCAGAGCCTTAATTAGAACATTTAAGCAGATGAAAGACTTTATTATTGAGAATCAATATTTTATCGGCTCAAAAGAATTAGTGCAAATTGCTATTCAAACCAACAAAAACACAACTGATATAGCAAAAATAAATGATAAAATCAGCACATTAGCAACAAAAGAAGATTTGAAAAAGGCAATTTGATTCATATCTTTGGCTATTTTAAGAAGCGTGACAAAGAGGGAAATACTTACAAAAGATAAAAAATAAAGGAGTAAACTATGGAACATAATTGCGGATTTATTAACGATAAAAAAGCATTTAGATATAGAGCAGCAGCCATCATAGTCGAAGAAGGTTGTGTGCTATTTGCAGGAAATGATGAGGACGACTATTACTACTCAGTTGGCGGAGCGGTTCACATGGGTGAGACATCAGAAGAAGCCGTTAAGAGAGAAGTATTTGAAGAGACGGGTCTTAATTACGAGGTCGATCACCTTGCTGTCATACACGAGCACTTCTTCATCGGCAGCTCTGGCTTAAAAGGAATAGACTTCCATGAGCTTACATTCTACTACATGATGAAGCCTATGGGCAAAAGAGATTTTACGAGCCAAAGCACTACAGAGTCAGGTGCTAAAGAGACAATGCATTGGTTACCTATAGATGAGCTTGATAAGTGCAAGGCTTATCCGACATTTATGAAAGAATATATTAAGTCGGAGCATAGAGGTGTAGAGCATATAGTTACAGATGAAAGAGATTAAGTAAGCCTACCATTATGGCAAGGGATCGTTACATAAACATATTTCATTAAAATTGACAAATAACCACCAATAGTATACTATAGCAACTAACAGTACCCGACACGCCTCTTAACAATGCGGACCAAGTCGGGTCTTTTGTTTATAAGAATCTTAATAACTATACGATAAATTCAGGTATTTTAGGAGAAAAGGAATATATGGATATTTGGGATACAATGTATGAAAAGGCGAAGCCGCAATTTCATCCGGAGGAAGTTTCTCCATTCGTTTACGCACATCATGTTGTATGTGCAATAGAAGCTGAAAACGGAGAAATTTTCACGGGTTTCTGCATTGAGAGCTGCAGTGGGGTTCTTAATTTGTGTGCAGAACGCGTGGCCGCTCTTAATATGTATGTGAATAGCGGACAGACGAAGGTGAAGCACTTTATCGCATTCCGCGACAAGGCACCTTATGGTGCGGGAAGCGGTATGCCTTGTGGAGCGTGTAGAGAGTTCTTTTATCAATTGAATGAAGAAAATGAAAAAATGGAGATTATGGAGGACTTTGAACAGCGGAAGACTGTCACGTTGAAGGAGCTCATGCCAAATTGGTGGGGCAAAGATAGATATGCTGAAGCGAAAGCAAAATGACCGTCCTGCTTGTATAGACAGATCAAGTCTCCCACACTGCCATACTGGTTTCATATTTAGTCCCTATGGGTTTCCGATGATAGGAGCGACTGTGATAGCATTTATTGAATTAATAAATTATAAGATTAAGGCAGTGTAGGTAAATTTAAATTTCTGGAGGAGAAAATGGTGGATGAATTAAGAAAAGAAATTGCAATTCAGCAGAAAAAAGGGTTACCATTTATCATGGCATCGGTGATTATATGGCTTCTGATAGTACTTGTGTCAATTTTAGATATCAATATTAATATGAAAAATTTATTGGTATTTTGCTGTTCATGCCCATTATTACCGCTGGCTTGGCTCATTGGTAAACTTATAAAGGTGGATATCTTTTCAAAACAAAATCCACTTGGACAATTAGGCTTCATTTTCACCTTAAATCAAATGATTTATTTTAGGATGTGCATTAAACGGCACAACGGTTGCTGTTGCGGCATGTATTATCGAGATAGTATTTGCTTGTGTATTACATATGGAATTAAAGAAAATGGGAGATAACTACAACAAATCCCAGTTTGTAGAGCTTAGCAAGGATCAAGTTTCTATGAAATAGAAATCTAAATCTAAATACGTTATGTGTAAATAATTAAGGCGGTAGTAATACCGTCTTTTTGATGCCTAAAAAGGTTTCAGAATTCAAAGCTAAAGTTTCATTGTATCCAACACGTAATGAAACTAGATAAGAAAACTGCCAACGAGATTGATGAGCTTAAAGGTAAGAAACAGCAGCTTCTTATAGAAAAAGCAGGTCAAGAAGATGATAAAATACGAATCAGATAAATGGAAGATTTTCTTGAAAAGTGAGCGTCACGATATTAGTGAATATTACGAGAAGCTGGTAAGAAAGTACATCAAGAAAATAAAAGTTTACGAGGACAGATTCAGCATAACTTTTAAAGCAGAGATTAGTGTGAATATTGAAAGGGCATCGTAAAAGCCAAAAGAATGTGAGCATTTGAAATGTTACAAAATACAGCCTAGGGGGGAATACTCTCTAGGCTGTTTTTATGCTCAAAAATTAAGCTATCATGCCAATCTTAAACCTTTTAACGATAGCTTTTTCTTCGTTAAAAAGTGCACCCACTATCCATTCTGTACACTCAAAATTTAGACAGACTTCCCAATAGATTACTTATCAGTAAATTCAAATAAATCTTCCACTTTTACTTTGAAAATTTTTGCGATATCCATGACCAGTTTCAAAGACGGGTTATATCTACCATTTTCTAGATGAACAATAGTTTCTCTTCTGACATTAACCATTTCAGCCAGCTCTAACGTTGGTATAAATTCATTTTGTAAATCCAACTTCAAAATATGTCCGTTATGGAAATAATTCTAAATAGGGAGAGACGTAAGTTTATGGAAATAAAGCGTGATTACTATCTAGACAAATTAATAAAAAAATAGTATATTTATTAAAATTATTACAGTAATCAGAGCGAATGGGAGATCTTGTTTACTTAATAATTTGTTTTATGATCATTTGATGTAGAGTCGTGTTAACGAAAAGGAGGTTAGTAGTGTTATGAGGAATAAAACTATTTTTTGTAAAACCATTTTTCAAAGTTGTCTTGTTATGCTTCTGCTGTTAGGTTCTCTCTTTTCTCTTGCTGGGTGCACTGACGATGAGGAAAAAGCAAAGCTTGCGTCGTATCATTGGGAAACGGTAGCAGTGTCTCGTGAAGAGTTTCGTATACCAGAAAACTATATGAATAAGGATGAATTGTATCTCTTCGTTTCACGAGATATTCTTGATTCTCATCAAGATTTGTCTAAAGTCACTCTTGGAGATAAGCATATCAAATTAGTTAACTCATCGTTCAATTTACCTGGTCCAGGGCTTAAAGCTTTATTTTTAGTTGGAAAATTTGATTTAAAAGACAAGCCAGGCTCTGCTGTTCTAAAAGTACCAGGGTTTAAGAAAAAAGGTAATGTTGCTATAGGATATAAGAAATAGCAATATTTTGCACTTGATGTTAGTGCAAAAGTTGAAAGTGTATATATCAGTCGAAAAATCCCATTTGTGCAATTGTGTTACAATATGCGACACAATAATTTATTATATGGGTATTGAGGTTGATTGATATGGCAGTTACTAAAAATGCGAATGCGGATGTGAATGTGAGAATACAATAAAATATTAAGCAGCAGGCGGAGCAGATTCTGGAAACTATTGGAATTCCTAGGGCTACTGCTATTGACATGTTTTATCGTCAAATCATTCTTAATAAGGGTATTCCGTTTTAGCTTACTATTCCGAAGTAGCTTCCAGTGCAAGATGATATGGATGAGAAAAAGTTTAATGCGTTGATGGTTAAAGGTTATGATCAGGCGGCTCAAAGTGATGTTTATCCGATAGATGATGTTTTTAAAGAGCTTGACCGCTGATGAGCAGTCGTGGTGGTGAGCTTGTTTTAGAAGAATACGCGTAAAAAATTATTACATTTACTTTTGTGTTGATGAGAATAAAAGAGAAGTTCAAATACTTGCGGTTATTTACGCGATAAGAGATCAGGCTATGCAACTGGAACAATTGTAATGTAACGCACTGTCAAGCGAGTCCTACACCTTTTAACGATAGCCCCTCCTATCGTTAAAAGTTTTTTCGTTATCCATAGTGTGCACTCGAAAAAGGACTGACGTATTAGGAGTTCTCTCAATCCATTTAGAATCAATTTGTTTGTTGTCAAGAAAATAAAATAATAGACTATAAGACTTTTGAAAACAATGGCTTTATTTATATGAATAATGTTTGGTCTATCTAATTTTATATATTTTCAATCTTCACAGTTTGCGTGGATATCTATCAGCATATTTGACAAAATCATATAATTTAAGTAAATTTCACAAGTAATATTTCAAGGAAAGGTGGGAAAATTGTGAAGTTATTTCTTAAAATGTCTCCATTGGCAACTGCCGAGGCACAATGTGTGTGCAGTCAATTTTGATTGGCTATAAACATTAAACATTTTGAAAGGAGAAATAATGGAAACAATAGTATCCGCTTTATTAGTTTTTGTTTCTACATCCATTGACTACTTAGTTGTCTTGACTATTTTATTCGCTAGTCAAGGAAAGAAAGGTTTGAAATCAATTTATGTAGGGCAGTATTTAGGTACAGGACTGCTTGTACTGGCTAGTCTTATTGCCGCTTACTTTTTAAATTTTATTCCACAAGATTGGATTATCGGACTCCTTGGTCTAATTCCGCTAGGTCTTGGTATAAGAGCAATTTTTGTGGATGAAGATATTGATGAAGAAGATATCGAGGAGAAAATTACCGGAGATGGATCAAAAATCTTAGCATTTACAAGTTTAACAGTAGCAATGGGTGGAGATAATTTAGGAATTTATATCCCCTATTTTACAGGAAAGAGTTTGATTGAGATTAGTATAAGTTTAGTAATATTTGCCTTAGGGATTTTGATTCTATGCAAATTATCTCAAAATCTCTCCTCAATTTCTGCTATCGGAGAGACTGTGGAAAAGTACGAAAAAGTAATTGTACCTGTCGTGTTTATTGGACTCGGTCTCTATATATTGATTGAAAATGGAACTATTAATTATTTCATAGGTCAAGTCCTAAAAGTGGTGTAAATTCATTTCCTTCCCTTTATCCGATATTTTTACGTTCAGGCTCAAACGAGAAAATAAGCGGGGCTTCCCACCATCACGGCACTTGATCGTACTATCTGATGCAGTAATGCGAACATAAAAATCGTGTATGACAGTCAAAAAATCCCATTCGTGCAAATGTGTTGCAATATGCGATACAGTATTTTGTGATGTGTGCATGGAGATTTATTGATATGGCAGTTACTAAAACAGCGAATGTGAATGTGAGAATACAATAAAATATTAAGCAGCAAGCGGAGCAGATTCTGGAAACTATTGGAATTCCTAGGGCTACTGCTATTGACATGTTTTATCGTCAAATCATTCTTAATAAGGGTATTCCGTTTTCGCTTACTATTCCAAAGTCGCTTTCAGCACAAGATGATATGGATGAGAAAACGTTTAACGCGTTGATGGCTAAAGGTTATGATCAGGCGGCTCAAAGTGATGTTTATCCGATAGATGATGTTTTTAAAGAGCTTGACCGCTGATGGGCAGCCATGGGGTGAGCTTGGTTTTAGAAGAATACGCGTAAAAAATTATTACGTTTACTTTTGTGTTGATGAGAATAAAAGAGAAGTCCAAATACTTGCGGTTATTTACGCGATAAGAGATCAGGCTACGCAACTGGATAACGATAGCCCCTCCTATCGTTAAAAGGTTTTTCGTTATCCATAGTGTGCACTTGAAAAAGGACTGACGTACTAGGAGTTCTATCAATCCACGTTGAGACGATAGTATTGATGTCAAAAGTGGATTAGCAGCTTTTGTTGCACGCTTGTATTTTGTACGCTCTCTGTTAGTTTTGTATACATTTCTTTTGAAACAGCTATTTTCACGTAATTATGTACACATGTGCGAAGAAAATGCCATGTTACGATTCGTAACGCTTGTATTCTCGTTCGTTTCTTTTCTATTCATATGTTGTTCGTTAGCATGTAATTATGCAGTGCAATTATTAATTGCATTACGAGCAAAAAAATAATCGTTAAGAACGAAAACTCATAGACAATGAAGGGAGTTATACGATGTTGTTAGGAGAGAAAATCAGAAATGCACGCGTGGAGGCGAGTTTAACTCAGGAAGAACTTGCTGAAATGATTATGGTTTCGCGTGCTGCGGTAGCGAAGTGGGAAGGTGGTCGCGGTCTGCCGGATGTTGCAAATTTGAAGGTGATTGCGGATGCACTAGGTGTTACTGTCGACTATTTGTTGGATAAAGACAATGCTATTGATTTGTCAATCATTAAGAAGCCTATTGATGTAGCGAAGTATGGTCTTAATGCAAAATTGGGTGTTCGTAAGAAAATCAAGATAAAGGAACAAATTATTCGCGATGAATATGCAGACGCTGAAATTATTATGCTCACAGTGACGAAGTTTATTCCAAATTCGTCTGAAAAGTTTATGGATAATTTTATCGGGTGGATTACTACTTTGTTCAGTGATATTCCTTTGTTTGATACCTTTGCATTCGGTAAAGCTGTAGAGAGTATTGGCAGTGCACAGTATTACTTGGTGAATAAAAAAGAAAAGCAATTTTTTGTGTTGATAACGGATGAGTATATTATTAGCAGAATGATGCGAGTAAAGTTCACTGATAAGAAGATGTGTGTTGGGGATAAGGAATTTACTCAAGTTGGTAAGTTGCGTGATAAGTAAGAACCAGTAGTTGGTTCGGAATTGGTCAGAAGAATGTGTTTTTCAGTTTTGATTTTCGCATTCTCCTGATTTTTATTTTCCGCGTTTTGTACATGCTTTTAGTGTTTTGGCATGACAGTTGATCATAAGAAATGAAATTTGATTTTTGCACACATATAAAATGCATATTCTTTGCATCTAGCTAGTTTACTGAAATTATTTGACCTATGCGTCAAAAAAGTTCATTGGCACCAAGTCATGATTTTGACCATATTGTCGAATTTTCATTATTTGTTGTTGATAATATTTTCGATGTTTCTGCCTGCATAAAAGATACGAACAACCGTCACGCTACATTTATCTTCATCTACGAGGTAAAAAGCTGTGTAGTTATCTATGGGAACCCTGCGTATTCCCATAGAATGCCACGGCTCCCACTCTACAAGCGGATGGCGCATAGGCATAGTGTTAAGAGAGCGGATAGTTTTTCTAATGCGACTCACCTGTTTTTCGGCTGTTTTAGGAACTTGCAAAGTAAAACGGATATACTCGTATAATTCGCTGAGATCAAGGAACGCTTGCGGAGAATAGATGATGTTATAAGTTGTACTCATGCACCATATTCCTTTGCAAAGAACAGATCTACTTCATCTGCACTATAAGATTTGCCAGATCTTAGAGAGTCTAAGCCTTTCTGCAATTCCTTATCCAACTCATCACGAGTGATACTGCCTAAAGCAATAGGTTTATTTACTGGCAGGCGAAGTTCAAAGGGCATGCCTTTTTGTAAAACGATTTGACTATAAAGCATTTGAATTGCAGAAGACGGTGTTATGCCAAGCTGGTTCAAAATGCTTTCAGCATTTTCTTTAAGTGTGGTGTCGATTCGTGCATATACAACATTGGTATTTGCCATGATATTCACACTCCTTTCTGTCTGTATTTTACAAATTATAGCAAGCAATTGCAAGCTAGCGAAAGCAATATATTCATTTCAGTGAGATAATCCACGTCGATACTGTAGTATTGATGTCAAGGGCTGATTAGCCGGGTGCAAATGTGTCCTTGTGCAGCAGGGATAGGGCTATTATAAAAGTGTTGATAGCGATGAGTGAGCTTTTACTTATAACTCTCTTTTTTGAAACAATCAATTTTACAGCATAATACTAAATCAATCGGCAAGAGAGTCTAATTTATTCAATCATATGAATTAAAGATTATTAAATGGCTTTAGTTGACCAAAATTGTATGTATTGTAATGACAACGTGTTGAATATAAACTAATATTTGAGTATGATAAAATAAAAGGGAGGTACCGTATATGGCTACTACGAATTTAAATATCAGAACAGATAAGTAAATTAAAGAACAAGCTGATAAGATTTTTTCAGAACTAGGGCTTAATATGACGACAGCAATTAACATTTTTTTGCGAACAACTATTCGTGAGAACGGGATTCCTTTTTCTCTTAAATTAGAGGCTCCGAATGATACAACGATTGCTGCTATTGAGGAAGGAAGACGGATTGCGTCTGATCCTAGTGTAAAGGGTTATCGAAATATGGAAGATCTTAAGGCGGCTCTTGATTTAGGAAATTAAGAATGAAGTTCTTGTTTTGATGTTATATAGGCTGGGTTCTCGCGGTTTTTGAGCGTGTTTTGGCTGTTTGAGGGAACATGTCAACGCTCTAGGGTCGAGTTCACAGGATGTTAACGTTAAAAAGTGTACCCACTTTGCACCCAGGGTGGTAAATGATAATTTAGGGAGGCGTTTTATGTCAGCAATTAAAATTCAAAACCTCACTTTCTCATATTATGGATATGTAAAACCGATATTTGAAAATGTATCGTTTTCCTTTGATACAAACTGGAAAACGGGATTGATAGGAAGAAATGGAATTGGTAAATCAACTCTATTTAAGTTACTGTTAAATCAAGAGACTTATCAAGGTAAAATAAGCAAGGATGTTGAATTTATTAAATTTCCACCAAATATAAGCGATACTTCAAAATTAGGGATTGATTTATATAAAGAACTAATATCAGATGATGAAGAATGGAAGTTATTTAGAGAACTTAATTTGCTAAATGTAGATGAGAACCTTGTTTATAGGGAATTTAAAACTCTTTCTAAAGGGGAACAAACAAAAATCCTTTTAGCTATTTTGTTTACAAAAGAAGATGGTTTTTTACTTATTGATGAACCAACAAACCATTTAGATATGAACGGAAGAAAAATTTTAAGTGAATATCTGAAAAGTAAAAAAGGTTTTTTGCTCATTTCTCATGATAGAAATTTTTTAGATGGATGTATCAATCATGTTATTTCTATTAACAGGAATTCTATTGATGTCCAATCGGAAAATTTTACATCATGGTATGAAAATAAATTGATGAAAGACAAATTTGAAATCAGTAAAAATGAGAAATTAAGAAAAGATATTAAACGCTTAAAAGAAGCTGCAAGACAAAGTAAAATTTGGTCTGATAAGATTGAGAATACTAAAAATGGTGTAAAAGTATCAGGGATAAAACCAGACAAAGGGCGTATAGGTCATCAGTCAGCCAAGATGATGAAGAAGTCCAAGAATTTAGAACATAGACAAAATAAGGCAATAGAAGAAAAGCAGAGTTTACTAAAAGATATCGAAATAAAGGAAAGTCTATTACTGCATCCGCTACATCATCACAAAAATCCCCTAATATCGGTTAGCGAGTTATCAGCACACTATGGAGAAAGACAGATCCTAAGTAATTTGAGCTTTGAGATAGAGCAAGGCGATATAGTGGCTATTAGTGGAAGAAATGGTAGTGGAAAATCAACCTTGATTAAAATTCTATTAGGTATAAATCACGAGTATACAGGTGAGATAAAATTAGCAAGTAATTTAAAAATATCGTATATTCCTCAGGATACATCTAATTTATCAGGTAGCCTAAATGAATATATTCACAGTCAAGATGTTGATGAAACATTATGTAAAACAATTCTAAGAAAATTAGATTTTGCAAGAGAATTATTTGAAATGGATATGATAGATTATAGTGATGGACAAAAAAAGAAAGTTTTAATTGCCCTAAGTTTGTCGAAACCAGCCCATTTATTTATTTGGGATGAGCCGTTGAATTATATAGATGTAATATCAAGAATACAGATTGAGGAAATTATAAAAGAAGCAAAGCCTACACTCATATTTGTGGAACACGATAAGCGATTTGTAGAAGATATCGCTAATAAAATAATACAATTTTAAGTAAAATACAAAAAAGCGTATATGACAGTCGAGGAATCTTATTCATGTAAATTGTGTTGCAATATGTGATACAGTATTTTGTGATGTGTGCATGGAGATTTATTGATATGGCAGTTACTAAAAATGCGAATGTGAATGTGAGAATACAAGAAAATATTAAGCAGCAGGCGGAGCAGATTCTGGAAACTATTGGAATTACTAGGGCTACTGCTATTGACATGTTTTATCGTCAAATCATTCTTAATAAGGGTATTCCGTTTTCGCTTACTATTCCAAAGTCGCTTCCAGCACAAGATGATATGGATGAGAAAACGTTTAACGCGTTGATGGCTAAAGGTTATGATCAGGCGGCTCAAAGTGATAGTTATCCGATAGATGATGTTTTTGAAGAGCTTGACCGCTGATGGGCAGCCATGGGGTGAGCTTGGTTTTAGAAGAATACGCGTAAAAAAATTATTACGTTTACTTTTGTGTTGATGAGAATAAAAGAGAAGTCCAAATACTTGCGGTTATTTACGCGATAAGAGATCAGGCTACGCAACTGGATCCTAAACCTTTTAACGATAGCTTTTCCTATCGTTAAAAAGTGTAGATATACTACCCGTTCACTCAATCCACGTCGAGACTGTAGTGTTGGTACAAAAGATATAAATTTAGAAATCCTGCATTTTAAGTAGTTTTATAAATATTGTGTCTTTGAAAAAGATGAAGAAGGATACACCAAAAAGATTCCAAAAAAATACATGGATGTAAGAGTAGTTCTGCAACTGGTATGAGGAACTACAAAATTGGTATAACTAATACTCTAAAGATTATATAATAACGACAAACAGATTTTTTATATACTATTCGACTCTGCATACTATTTTAAAGGAAATGAAGAAAATGAATAAAATCAAGAAAATTTTTTTTAGCATCTTTTCAATTGTTATTATTTTAGTAATTTTAGTTTTTAGTCTTAGGATATATAATGACTATAAGTATAAAGATATCAATGTTTTAAATTTTCCTAAATATTATAAGGATGTTACTAATATAAGTCTATATCCTACAGATATTGATGGAGTTGATGTAACTTATGTAGATGAGGGTAGAATGCAAGGCTTTAGATTTGTACCCAAGAAAAAATCACATAAGGGACTTGTTATTTGTTATGGAGGTTCTGAAGGAAGTCCAAATTTTGAAAGTGCTAAAAGATTAGCTGAATAAGGCTATGAAACCTTTGCTCTATTTATGTTTGGTATGAAAAATCAAGAACCGACTTTGACAAAAATTCCCTTAGAACAATTTGAAGACGTTATCAATTATATAAATAAAAATATAAAAGACAATAAACCGATAAGTGTTTTGGGAGCGTCAAAAGGGGCAGAATATGCACTTAATTTGGCTTGCAAATATCCTGAAATAGATAATCTGATTTTAATATCGCCTTCGTCTTATAATTTTGCTGGTCTAGATTTTAAAGATTATGGTTCATCATGGACATATAAAGGAAAGCAACTTCCATATATAGATACAAAAAAATCATCATTTAGCTCATTTCTAAAAAATATTATTGTTCCAACTATAATTAAAAGTCCTATTAGTTATAAAGAAACTTATAAAAGGCAATAGAACAAGATCCTTCAAGCCAAGAAAAACTAATACCGGTCAAAAATGTTAAGGCAAATATATTAATGATAGTGGGCGAAGATGATTTGATGTGGGATAGCTTTGCCATGGCACAAAAAATAAAAGAGAAAAACCCTAATGCAAAGATTTATTCTTATAAAGGAGCAGGGCATATATTTGCAGGCAATGGTGTTTTAAATCTAGGAAGAATTAGAATTGCAACAGGTGGAACAATTGAAGGCAATGAAAAAGCAAGAAGTGAATCAAGAAAAACTATTGCTACTTTCTTAAAAGAAAATCATAAATAGATAATTACTTGTGTGTTCAAAAATGATAAAAATATAGTATTAAAGAAGTGGAATTAATCTACTTCTTTTTTATTTAAAAATATGCTGTACAATATCATTTTTCGTCTTTTCATAAATTGAATACGGACAGTAGATGGATGACATTTGAATGAAGATACCAAAATCTTTCATAAATTCTTTTTTACTTAGTTATAATCCATTGCCAAATTTAGAGTCTATATTGAAATTTAGAGTCTATATTGTAGGATGTATTTTTATAATTACTATATTAATCACCAGAACTTTCTTTTTTTGATAAAGATTTTAGAGAATTGAGATATTATAAAAGCGTTTAACAGGCCAGCATTTGCAATTATTGCTGATAATGTAGTGGTTGCTAGAATTGATAAGGATAGATCAGCCCATCTATATAACTTAACAATCTATGTCAGAACAGGAATTAAAGATAGTCAAGATTCTAAAAACTATTCTATACAAAGCTTAAAATGCCCCCAGCTAATCAGCCCTTGAATCATCTCACGTGCTACGAAGCATCATCAGAAAATGATTGGACGAACGAGTAGGTATGGAAGAAAGGCAACCAAGTTTGGCTTTGTCTCGTCGTTGCCATCATTGCGTTGAACCGCACCATCAGATGCGGCAACTAACCAACCTAGCAAAGCGTCTGGAGCATCAGTGGTCTACTTATACTGTGACATTTTGACATTCAAAGAAGTTTGTGTATAATATATACTGTATTATTGTAATCAATTCGAGGTAGTAATATCATGAAACACAAATCTACAGTAAAACGAAATGGCGGAGGTAGGATTCAAATGGCAGAGGAACACACTATCGTGTCCGCCGCTAAAGGGAATAGGCTACAGCTAATACCCCTAATAGCTGTGCTAGCAGGCCTAGGAATACTAGTTTATCGCTTCTGGTTGAACACCTCTGCTCTATATGCTCCATTCTACGCTCTCATGGCGTGCGGGGTTGTTGGTGCGTTGATTCAGTTATTGGTTGCAATAACAACTACTTGTTTGCACCGCAGAAAAGTTATAGCTATCGTGGATGCGACAGTGATTATAATTACATTGTTGACTATTCTCTTTGGCGAGTATATAGCATGCAATGTGCTGAAATTGTCTGTTATTAGCTATGCTTGGAGCCCTGGAACACAGATTAACACCGTCGCTACAATCTTGTCCGGTGCTGTGGTGACACTCCTAGTATTCTGTGAACAACGCAAAATAAAGTGACAGTAAAATCCTATGAAAAATGCACACAATTTGCCCCCGCTTTTTATGTGGAAAGAAAGAGAGTTTATTATGGTTAACAATAATTTAAAAGAAAAAATAAAAAATGCTAGAAAGAGTGGAGGAAAAGGTAAATTCAAAAATTTATATTGGTGGGTAATAGATCTAGAAAATGAAGTGGATATTTACAAGACTAAATATAACAAAATTTTTTTAATGCCATATACTTTTGGACTTACAGAAGATGATTTAAATCCAAATACAAGTACGGATATAATAGGTTTGAAAAATTATGAAGAAAATGATGAAGAAGGTAATAATTTATTTAATCGCATAAGTAAACAAAAAAATTATAAAAAAGCTAAAATACATTCTAACAATTATAACGTAGATATAACTACAGGTAATTTTCACCCACATGATGCTTTGAAGGGAGTAATAAAAGGGGAAAAAATTAAACAAATCATGCTAGTAAGAAATACCTTAAGTAAAAATCAATCTCACTACGGAGTTTTATACCCCAAGAATTGCCCTAAAGGCGAAGAAAAAAATTTCATAATTTTAAGAGATGAAGCCAATAAATTACGCTACATTCCTAAAAAATGCATAAAACTAGTAAAAGAAAACGAAGAACTTGAAAAAACACTTAATGATTTTTTAAATTCCATAAGAGTTGAATAAATAATATTACTTAGAACTAAGAAATAGTTATCAGATGTAAATGTGATGTGCCCCCCAAAAAAAGTTAGACTTTTGTCTTTAAAAAATAAGGGGGTTATTTTTCATATTCGTGTATAACACGTTTTATAAGAGCGTCTTTACCTGGTCCTGGTTCAATCATTGATAAGAAATGACGGGATGAAATTGTGGTCAGCAGATCAATTAGATATCGCACGCTTTCATCAGGCCCAAGAATAGTATCTTCTTTGTTAATATGTTTAAGGATGTAATGCTTGTAGTATTTAGCCACACGATCAGGTTTCCAACCATTTTCTTTTAGTTCGTTGTATAATTTGTCAAGATCTAAAGTAATAGTGACCTTCGTAGGTAAATTAATATTTTCATTTTTATCCATAAGTTTGTACCTCCTATTGCTGATAATATACTTCAATGTTGAAACAAAGGCAACAAAATTAAAAAAAGGTAAGTCAAAATCTCTAAAGATTTATTATCCGCCACGCAAAAAGACTGATATAATACCTGGCAGATGGACAGACAGCGTAGTTCTGTCTATTTTTACGTAGAATTTTTTGATTGGCAGAAATAAATACCTGATGGATTGCTTTTCTGGTAAGCGACAAAAAAGACAATGGATCTATTGATCTTTCTAAGATTGTTATTTACAATTATTATCTATTATCGTTAAGGAGGTTTGTTTCTATGTTTTTTACTACAAAAACGTTTCATTCACAAAAAAAGGGGTGCCACGCAATGCATCATGGGGTTAGTGAAAATAATATGCACACATTACCTACCTCATTACAGAGAAACATATTTGTATATTACTCCGTTGCAGCAATTTACATGCTTTCAATTTCTCTCCCTCATGCGATTCTTACACCGTTACTCATTCAAAAAGGATTATCCTTCGCTGACATTGCTACCATACAAATTGCATTCAGTATTGCTGTAGCGTTGTGCGAGATTCCTAGTGGCATTCTATCTGATGCATTTTCGAGAAGAACTGTCTATTTATGGTCAAAGTTTCTAATCATTGCTTTTTTCTTAATTATTTACTTCGCACATGGTCTTCAAGCTATGACCATTGCATGGTTCATTTATGGAATATCCGCAGCTTTGGATTCTGGAACTATTGGCAATGAAATTATTTTACGTGTACGAGATCACTGTGATCATTCAGGTGAATCTTCTGCAAAAATGGTTGACACCTTAGTAAGACTAGATACAAGGATCGCTACGATATGCATGATTATTTCTGGCTTTCTCGGATCTTTCATATATCAGCAAATAGGTTTTTCTTTATACTGGTGTTCACTTTTAGGGGCAACAATTTGCATAGTTATCATTTTTATATGTTTCCCAGCTAAAAACATCGGCACAATACCACAAGGCAACAGTGCATCTATTACTAAAATCAAACACGTTTTTACGGAAGGTGTTCGTGAACTTATTGACAACAAAAATGTGCGTATTTATTTTTGTGCACTTGCCACAACACAAATATTTTTCCAATCACACTTTCAATTTTGGCAATCATTCTTTTTGGAAATTGGCATGCAACAACACTATTTAGGTCTTCTATACGTACTATTTCAGTCAGTGTCATTTGTCGTTTCATTCGTTTCCATGCGTGGAATATTGGCTCGTTACAAATTGGCATCAATATTGCCTTACGTATTATGTGCAACATTATTTTGTATCATATTGTTACTAACATCAGTAAATATATACATAAAAATATTTGCATATAGTATATTTGTTGCTATATTTTGGATTATTTCTAATGATATCAATGCACAACTACGCCAAAATCTTACGGAAAAAGCCCTCAGTACCTTAACGTCACTTGCATCTATGATGACGAGAATCGCGTCAATCATAGTTCTGACTATCCTATCTGTCTTGTTACATTTGTTGCCAGTGCATGTGGTAATACCTCTGATGTTCGCTATAGCAATGATTACTACGCTTGCATCATATTTGTATGCCAGTCATAAAAATGCTAATTGTTAAACTCGGCATATCCTCAACTCTTCAACGAATAAACGTAAAAGTCAAAAGAGCATGAGCATTTGAAATGTTGAAAATCCAGCCTAGGGATAATACTTTCTAGGCTATTTTTATGCAAAAAATAAGGCTATTAAGCCAATTTTAACAGATTAAAAAGTAGAGGTGTTAAGTCTCACAAAGAGAAAGATATTTGTAGTAAACGAGCTTTTGGATCTGAATTGACAATTGCCAAAATGCAATATATAATTGCAAATATAAAAGGAGGAATTAGTATGAGCTGGCAGGAAAAGGTAAAAAACTTAATGAACGATAGAGGTATTAATCAAAAACAGTTATCGCAATTAAGCGGTATTACAGAAAGTTCGGTTTCTAGGTATCTTCGAAGTGATCGTAGACCACGACTAGATGTTGTAGTTAATTTTGCTAAAGCGTTTGGCGTTGCAACTGACTATCTACTTGATGATGGGGAAGAGAGTGAAGCAAGTGCATATAAAACAATTTCCACGGCTATTGCCAGGAAAGGTGGGGAGCTAACACCTGAAGAAAAAAATGAGCTAATTGCACTACTTCTCGGGAGTAAAGCGGATGTATAGAAGCGGAATTGAGTATGACAAATTGGATAAGTTGATTTATTCAATATATGTTGATTACAATATCAAAGCATTTCCCATTGATGAAAAAGATCTTTGCCGGAAGATGAAAATAGCTCTTGTTCCTTATTCTGCTTTTTCCGATGAAGCTAAAAAGCTGTTGCAAAAGAAATCAAATCACGCATTCTTTGTTAAAGAGTCCAAAGAAAATCCACCAACAATTTATTACAACGATACGTTTGAATCAGAAGGTTCAATTCGTCTTTCTGTTTTTCATGAAATTGGGCATTATATTTGCGAAGATGAAGATGATTCGAAAGATGATTTAGCTGATTATTTTGCAAGGCATTCCAAAACCAGAAGATAGCATTGCTAATATTGGCGATCTTCCTTCAGGGACAACCTTTAAGTGGAAGAAGGATCATAAGCCAAATACAGAAAATCCAGCTGAGAAGGTACCAGGTGTCGTTGAAGTGACAATTCCAGGAATTGATCATCCAATTGAAGTACCCGTTAATGTTGTTGTAACAGACAAACCATTTATCAATGATGGGGCTGCTACCAATGATTCAGGTGATAAAAATAAGACAGAAATTACAGGAAAATCGCTTCCAGGAACCAAGATTGAAGTTCAAGATGAAACTGGAAAGAAGATTGGTGAAGGTGTCACTGATCAGGAAGGTAAGTTCAAGATTGCTGTTACACCAAAACAAGCTGCAGGCAAGCAATTAAAACTTATTCCTACAAACAATAATCAAACAGGCGATGCAACTACAGTTACGGTTACTGAAAAGCCAGCTAAGCCAACAATTGATACGCCTGAGAACGGCAGTGTAACCATTAAACCAGCAGATAATGCTAATAATGTTTCTATTGATGTAGATATGGTACCTAACACGGTTAATGAGGTCATCGATGAAAATGAACCGCAGCCAAAACAAACTATTGCTGCTCATAAAGACAAAGATGGTAAATGGAAATTAGATGGAGATGTACCAACTGGCGTAACCATTGATCCAGAAACGGGTGCTATTACTATTCCTGCTGAAGCAGTTAAGGATGGAAGTCCAATTTCCGCAATAGCAAAGAATAAGGACGGGCAATCTTCTGATCCTGCTAAGGGAACAGTCGGATTTATCAAACCACAAATCATTAACCAATCGGCTAACAATGATGATACTAAGAATAAGACAATCGTAACTGGTAAAACATTACCTGGTGCTGTTGTTAAAATTGTAGGTCCTAATGGTCATGAATTTACTGATTCCAAGACTCCTGTCAAAGCGGATAAAGATGGTAACTTTACTGTTGAAATTCCAAAACAGGAGCAAGGTACATTGTTGACAATTACGCCAATTAATGGACCTAAGGCAGGGACACCAGTAAATGTAGCAGTAGGTATCTCTATTACTGATCAAAAGGCTAAGAATACTAGCGATAAGCCAGATAAGACAGTAGTAAGTGGGGAGACCGCACCAAATGCTAAGGTTACAATTACAGATACTGATGGTAATCCAATTAAAGATAAATCTGGACAACCAGTTTCTGTTACTGCGGATGATAAGGGACACTTTACAGTGGATATTCCAAAACAAGCTGATGGAACTGATATAGTGTTAACCCCAAGTCTGAAAAACGGAGATAAACCTAATTTAGTAGGTGAACCAGTTAATGCTACAGTGAAAGATACTCCAGTAGTTAAAGATGGCAATGCTATCAATGATCCAAAGACACCAGCCAAGACAGTAGTAAGTGGCAAGACGACGCCAAAGGCACAAGTTGAAGTCAAGGATAAAGATGGCAAGACCATTGGCACAGGTACAGCGGATGAAAACGGTCAAGACTACGCCAAAGGCAAAGGTTGAAGTCAAGGATAAAGATGGCAATACCATTGGCACAGGTACAGCAGATGAAAACGGTCATTTCACAATCCAAGTACCAAAACAAGATCCAGATACTAAGTTGACACTAGTGCCAACAGCTAATGGAGTTACAGGTGCACCAACTGAAGTTACAGTGAAAGATGTGCCAGTAGTAAATGATGGTACAGCCAACAATGATCCAAAGACGCCAGATAAGACAGTAGTAAGTGGAAAGACTACGCCAAAGGCACAAGTTGAAGTCAAGGATAAAGAAGGCAAAACCATCGGCACAGGTACAGCAGATGAAAACGGTCATTTCACAATCCAAGTACCAAAACAAGACCCAGATACTAAGTTGACATTAGTGCCAACAGCTAATGGAGTTACAGGCGAACCAGCTGAAGTTACAGTGAAAGATGTGCCAGTAGTGAGTGAAGGTACAGCTAACAATGATCCAAAGACGCCAGATAAGACAGTAGTAAGTGGAAAGACTACGCCAAAGGCACAAGTTGAAGTCAAGGATAAAGATGGCAAGACCATCGGCACAGGTACAGCAGATGACCAAGGAAACTTTACAGTTGCAGTACCAAAACAAGATCCAGATACTAAGTTGACAGACCAAGGAAACTTTACAGTTGCAGTACCAAAACAAGATCCAGATACTAAGTTGACACTTATCCCAACAGCTAATGGAGTTACAGGAGAATCGTCTGAAGTCACAGTAAAAGATGATATTGTTAATAACGTTAAAATAAAATCATCTAAATCTGTAGATAACACTAAGGCAAGTGATACTCATATCAGAAGTGATAAAGCTACTGCTCATGAATTACCACAAACAGGTAATAATAGTTTTGCTTTGACAGGATTATTATTAGCAGGAATTGCGGCAATGCTAGGAATTTCTGGGTATCGTAGAAAAAATAAAGATTAATTTCAAAATTTATCGCTAATTAATCTATTTTGATTAAATGAGTGAAAAGACTTCGAGATTATATAATCTCGGGGTCTTTTTTTACACAAAAAATTAGATTGGACAGTTAACAAATAATATTTTTTTAATCGTCAAAGAAGAACGTTCATCAAATGAAAACGCATTCAAGTTTTATATTTAACAAAGCCCTTTTACTATATTTTTTAGCTATAATTTAAAAGAAAATTAAAAAAGCCTGCATTTCATTCAATTAAAAACTATATCTATATTGATATAGCATATCATCAGTTAGGTATATTGAATTCTTCATATTTATCTTAAAAATAATAAAAAGCTTGAAAGTCGGGGGGGGGGTGTACTAGAATTTAAATGTATTGACGTCAAAATACGTATTTTTATTTTTTATTATTAATATGGGTTGGACAATGTTTAGGAGAAATTAACATGGGTATTTCTAAGAATAATTTACAAAATAAATTACAACAAGAAGCACGGCAAGTGCCACATTTTGGTATCCGAAAATTGGCTATTGGAACCGCTTCGGTTTTACTATCTACTTCATTGTACTTTGGTGCTATGGGAAGATTGGTGCAAGCTAATGCAAATGTTGCTACTGGAAATAATGTAGAAAATGAAAAGATTAATTCTGGTAAAAAAGATACGGATCGTGCAACAAATGATCACGTCGAACAGCCTAAGAAGAATATCGATGGTGGTCAGTGTTTGTTAGTTAAAGATGGCAAATATGATCAACAACAATGGCAAAATCAATATAATGAAGAAGCCAGAAATCGTATAGAATCTAAGCAAGCGGTTTATGATTTAGAGGATGAATTGTCACAAGTTTCAGAAGCTAAACGTGCTGAATTAATTAAAGAGTTGCAGCAACCGCTTTCTACTGAGCAGAGAAAACAAAAAGTTCAAGAAATCAAAAAAACTATTAATAAGATCGTTCAGGATACATTGCCTAGTGCCAAAAAAGAGGCACATGATAAAGTTCAAAAGATGGAAAATCTAATTGATCCTGATAAAACGCCATATTATAACAAAATTAAACAAGCTAAAAATAAAAAAGAGCTTCGAGAGATTGAACAACAAGCTGAATTAGAAGCCTTAAAAAAGGAAACAAGCGATTATATTACCTTACAATATAATAATTATCATAGTAATGCTGAATTAGATGATAGGCAAAATCAAGAATATAAAAACTGGGCAAACAAAAGGTTGGATCTTTATGCAAAGATTGCATTACACCCAGAAACAGAACTTTCAAGCGAAGCTGATAAGCATGATTTCAATAAATTAAAAGCAGTTTTAGCCTATGCGAGACGTGCAGCAGATTCCGTTATTACAGGATGGGATACTGATCAGGATCTTGATCATAACCAAACGATTGATTATTACTCTCATATTTTTGCAGATGGTCATATGACTGACCGTAAGCAGTATATTGCAAATGATTGGAGTAAAGGAAAGCCGTATAGTGGTCAATTAATTGATCCAAGCAATATTTCTGAACAGATTACTAGACAAGCTGATGGTACTTATGAGTGGCAGGTTTCCTTTAATAATAATAATTTAAAAACCGGTAAAGCTCGATTTTATTTCACAGTGCCGAGAGATCAGGAAATTATTGAGGATCAAAACCATGCTATGGAGGTTTATCGTGATGGTGATAAGAACCACATGTCTATCACTGCAGCTAATATGCAAGGCTTATCCAGAATAGATGATAAAGCCCAGCAATTAACTAACATGGTGAATCAGATAGCAGCTCAGCCTGATTGGGGTTCATTGAAACAAAAATTTGCAATGCGTCATGGTGATACAACTGGAGCTGTGGATCCTGATTGGGATGTGTCTGCTTATAGTGGCGGTAACAGGGTTCCAGATAGAAGAGGTTTTTGGATTAATTCCTTCATTGATGGCTACACTTATAATCCCGGATGGCCGAGATCTGGCCAATGTAAAACATTACAAGGTATTATTTTCGGTTTAAATGATGGTGGGCGTGATCCTAATAAACCTGTTACTCGTCTGATGTTAAATGAAGGCTATGATGTTTCTAAACAACCTGAATTTAATGCTAAGGCCCCTAGACAAGTTGGTAAATCGGTTCGTTTGGTAGGAGATGCTTCTGACCGATTATTAGAGCGGATTAATACCATTCAAAAGCGTCGTGATCTTGTGTTCATGCAAACTATGATAGACAGTGATGCGATGAGCTTTAGATTCTATACTAGAAATGTAGATCCAGCTAAGCGAGGTCGTGAACATAAAATTGAATCGGTTATGGGCACACGTTCTTTTGAAAGTAATACTAACCATTCTTTAGTAAAATTAGTTGATACTTATGTAAGTGCACAACGACCAGAACCCGTATTAACTCAGCCAATTACTGTTCCACTAGGGGTAGAACCTGATGTTAAAGATGGTATTGAAAATCTTCCTGAACAGCAAAAATCTAATCGTTTTTCATGGTTAAGCAATAATAAACCTGTTGTTTATGAACTTACTCAAAGTGGAAAACCTGTATTGGGTGAGGCTATTAGTCAAGATGCACATCGTTCTATTGCTAATATTGATTTGCAAATTCCTGTAAATGTTGTAGGAGTTTTCAAAGAAGGTCAAGATTTCAACACTGTAAAGCAAGGTGTAACACCTGGTCATATGATTAGGGTATCCAAGGCGGGAGTGACTGGTGATTTTAAGGCACAAACATTAAATTATGGCTTGTCTATTGATAAAGATGGTAATTTAACAGGTAAGCCTAAGATAACAGATTGGAAACCTGGTGAATGTCAACGTAAGGTTGTATTAGACCTGACTTTTAATGGTAAAGCAACTCAAGTTCCTATTACTATAGTTCGTAGCGAACAGGCACCAGCCGTTACTATTTACGAAGGAAATAAGACTGATTTTGCACAAAATCCAGATGGTAACCGTGTAACGAATACTTATAATAACAGGATTTCTCTTGTGTTTTATAAGGGAGAAAATAAAACATATACAGTAGCTGCAACCGATGATCAGACCATTAAGCAAGCTACATATCAATTAAGTAATAATCAACCACTTAGCAAAGATATCAAAGGATTAAAGATTAGTGATCAAGATCAAGTTATTAAGGCTCAAAGCAATAAAAAAGGGGCTAAAACAGATCCTTATCGCTTTACTATTAGTGGACCTGTAAGTACGGGTAAACATGGAGCAAGTGATTATGTAACACCTGGTCATTATACGCGTCAAATTGTTGCAGTAGATAATGAAGGTCTCAAGACTACTTACACTTTTGATATTGAAGTGCGTGAAAAAGCTCAAGATGCTCGCTTAGCTGGTAATGAACTTCATCGCACCGTTGGAGATACTTTCTCTGAGGTTTATCAAAATAAAGCAGATGCCAACCAATTAACAACAGGTACTAAGCCTGCTGGAATAACATGGGGATTTGAAGGAAAAACGCCATTAGACATTGTTACAAAAGAGGGTAATCAATACAAACATAGTCGTGCTGGTTATTTCGAATATGTAGCAACAGCCACTTTTAGCGATAACTCAGTAGTAAAAACAACTGGTGAGAAAGATCATGAGCACGTTCGTATTACTGTAAAACCACAAACGCCATCCTTTACTGCTTCGGAATTAAATGAAGCTGGTAATGTGAAGAACAAGCAATTGACGATTAATGTCAAAAAAGGTTTACCTAAAGGAGCTGTAGTTACAGTTTACTCAGATCAAGCTGGACAACATGCTATTGGTCATGCCACTGTAGGTAAGGATGATCAGACAAGTGTTCAAGTGACAGTTTCTAAAGTGCCTGTTGGAAAACTCTATGTACAAACGGCAGTTACTGGACCAGATCAATGTTATTTAACTAAACAGCCAGTCACTGTAAAGTCTGATATGGGAGAAGGCACAGCAACTAAACTTGCTGCACAAGCAACGTTGACTCTCACGAATAATGGAAATGAAACTATTAAGCCATACACTACTGTAGATAATAAGACTAAGACCATTACGATTATAGCTGGTAAGCAATTTGATATTAATGGTGACGTAACAGATAGAATAGATGTTATCAAAGATACTGTGGTTCAACCTTCTCATGAAAATGAAGGTAAGAGTGCTGAAAGTTGGATGAATCCTGTTGAAAAAGGATCTGATGGAACCCAAGCTAAGCGTGACCGCAATTACCAAAAACAATATTCTCAACGTGATAGTAAGCGTGAATCATTAGGTAGTAAAGCAAATCCATATAAAGTTTCTTTAAGTGGAACAGCACCAGAAAAGATTGGCAAATATTATATTAAATTCCAAACATGGAATGGTGATGATAGAGCTGAAACTACTGAATGGAAAGTTAAAGTTGTTACTCCTGCTCCTAAATTAGAGGGTGGCTTATTTGGTGGTCGAGAAGAAAGTGCTAAGCATCCATGGTATAATCCAAACGGATATTCCATTAATACTATGGTAAGTAAAGGTATTGATCGTTTAACTTACACTGTTACAGATAAAAATGGAAAAATAATTGAGCGTAGTGACAAATTAGATGATAATTTTGTCATACACGAAGACTTATACAAAAATGCTGACGGTAGTTATCGTGAAAATGAAGATTTTACCTTAACTATTGCGGCTAACAAATATGATAATGGTGATGAAGCAGAATGCTGCCTACCGACTGTTAAGACTGTTAAGTTTCAGTGGAAAGATTTCGATATACCAACTTTTACACGTGATGAAAAGCGTAAAGGAACTATTATCTATATCAATGGTAAAGAAAAAGGCTTTATTCCTGATGGAAAACAGGGTGAACAAGGTAAACAGGGTCAAGCAGGAAAAAATGGAACCTCAGTTACTATTAAGAGCATAACTTCAGATAAGTCCGGAAATCATGTAATTACTTTCTCTGATGGCAAGAGTGTAACGGTAGAAAATGGTAAGAACGGTATTAATGGTAAAAATGGTGAATCATTTATAGATCCACATGTCGATAAAAACGGTGATTTGTATGTCACAGTAGTAGATGCCAATGGTAATAAATCGCAAAAGAAGATTGGCCACGTTAAAGGTGACAAGGGTGATCCAGGAAAAGACGGGATCACGTACGCCCCAGTAGTCGAGAAAGGCAAAGATGGCGTAACGACGATTAAATTCTATCCAGTAGATCCAAAGACAGGCGAACCA
>QWCJ01000042.1_pt1 | contig 178657 bp, 160 predicted proteins | sample 1972501 | NCBI WGS metagenome assembly QWCJ01 (sample SAMN09866711, study PRJNA288562) | Human vaginal metagenome isolate term2_vaginal, whole genome shotgun... | isolation source: vagina | host: Homo sapiens | place: USA: California
TTCTAACCCTAAAACCCCCTCGTCATACTACATCTTCATTATACAAAAATAGTGCAAGATAGAAATAATTTTCTTTCTTACACTATTTATGGTACTAAATTCCTCCTGATTAGTTTTTTCTTTACCCTAATCAGGAGGTTCTATACACAAAATTTTACACATTCTCGGGCCTACTCCTTTCTATTTATATTTTAATTGATTACATGCCAAAGTTTACATTACTAATTAATTTTGCTATTGACCACTATAATCAATTATAAAAGCTTTTCTAGATATTAGCATATTTTTATATTTGAGATATTTTAAAGTATCGTTGTAAAACTCTAATTTCTCGTTATAATCATTTTCGTTATCAAAATCTTCTTTTTTCGGCTCGGTTGGATAAGAGTCTACAAAATCTTCATCTACATCGTAGTAATTACGATATCCTTCTGTGAACGCCAGTGCTTCAGCTAATAACTTATAATTTATTTTAATCTTAAATTTATCCTCTAATATATATTCAAATATTAATCTGGCATTAAAGTCCAAGTCTGAATAGTATTTTTTGACCCCAAATTTTTCATTATATGCTAATGGCTTATACGACTCTTCTTTTGCCGTTTGTATATAATCATATACTATATCATTATTGTTTTTGAAATGTTTTTTGCTAGGTGGGGTGTCGTATGGTAAGAAATAATTAAACACTTCGACAAACTCATCATAATATTTGTCAACTTGTCTTTGACTAGCCTTACTTATCAGATCCGCATAGCTCTTAAATTTTAAATCTTCCATCTGGTTAGGTTTATCTAAATCTTCTAACTGATAGAATTTATCTTCAATTTTAGGCTTGATTCTGTTTTTTATATCTTTTTTTTCGCTTTCAGTAAAGTAATCGCAATCTGAGTCCAAGTACTTATCAGCTAAATCTACATAAATAAATTTATCTTTCTTATGTTGATGTAGCGTATCCCATTCATCTGGCCCTATATTATAAACTCTCTTTAACATGTCTTTTGTATTCTTTACTATATTATTATGTTCCTTACCATATTTACTATAATGGTTGAATACTTTATCAATATCTTTATTAAATTGATTATTAGGTGTATGTCTTGTCATATTATTATCTCCTTTTAATTAAAAGTTTTTATATATTTATTTACAATTTACCTCATTTGTCGAAAAAATCAATAATATGTCGATAATAAATGGCTAATTTGCAAGATTTTAAATAAAATTCTGTACTTTTTATGTCGATAATATCATGGTATTATATTGGTGAGTACAAGATAGCTATCAATAAGTATTCGAATAGCCAAGATTAAAGGGCTACAAAATTAAGACGAATGTTTCAAATTAATTAATAGTCTTAGGCTATTAATTGTGATGAAAGGATGATAAGATGAAAAATCTTAGTAAATTATTGCTCTTCGATAGCAAAACTTTTTTTGATAGGAAAGAGATAAGAGTTGTTGGTGATGAACCTTGGTATAAATATAGTGCTGATAGTAGTACCAAAACAGTAAAAGGTACTAAATATAAGTGCATAATAGTTCAAGACAAAACGAAATACTCTGATGATACTGTAGGTGGCAACGATGGGGAAGCTTTAGTAATTAAAGTAGAAGATAGTGTGAAACCATATAAAAAGTTTGCAGTTATTAATGCAATTGAACCAGAATGTAAAATATATGGCGAATATAGGAATCAACTATCAGTAGTTGCTAAAGACGTTGAGTTTGAGGTCAGAAATGAAAACAAAAAGATATAAAAGGGGTGCTTACGCACTCTTTTTATTCATCATTAACATCATACTCATGATATTTTTCTCAGTAGTATATCCAAAGCTAAGATTAGAATTTGTTAGATTTGGATTAAAGCTTCCATATATAAATTATCATATCTTTTCGTTAGTGATTGTATTAATTGTTGGTGCACTGTTTGTGTCCTGGTCAATTCGAAATTATTTGAGTAAGGGTTATGAATATGCATTTAATCATTACAGGTTAGATAAGAATGTAAGAAAGCAATTAATTGATAGTGGTTATTATATTGAAAATAAAAGTTTCAACTACTTAGCTATTCCCAATGTAGTAATAGAATTAGATGATGATATGATAAAAGGACAAATAAAGATTGAAAACTCAATTAAATTTGATAAAAAGTTAGAAGATTTAAGGCTTAATGCTTCAATACCTAACTATATTGTGACACAACAATTTCTTGATAAGAATGGTAAATATTATATTTACTCAATTGTATCAAATGAAATTTTCAATCAAAGACTATTTGATGAGGAGTATAAATATGTTGCATGGGCTAACAGTATAAATGATGATTATTCATTAAAACTAACTGATTATGAGACAATACCGATTCATCATATGGGTATAGCAGCACAGACAGGTGGGGGAAAGAGTTTTTTGCTCCAAACCTTAATTATACAAATAGTAAATAAGACAGTGAAACATGAGCTTTATATTATAGACCCTAAGCGATCTGACTTATATAATTTCTCAATACGTGGTTTAAATATAGAAAATGTGGCAGATAAAGAAACTTCTATTGAGTTATTAGAAAAGTTCTATAATAAAATGAAAATAAGGCAAGATGAAATGCAACAAAGTTTTAAACTTCACAGGAATATAGATTATACAGATTTAAATTTGCCAGCTCATATATTGATAATTGATGAATTTGCTGCATTGAAAGCATCATGGAACACTCTAGATAAAAAATCAAGAGACCATATAAATGATATGCTCGAAAACATAGTGTTTATGGGCAGACAATTAGGGTTCTTTATGTTTGTGGTAATGCAAAGATTTTCAGCTGATAGCTTGCCCAAAAGTATAACTGAACAATTAGTAGTAAGAATAGTGTTAGGCGATTCAGATGATCTTACTTATCGAACATTGTTTAGCCAGTCGGTGAATATAGGAAAAATAAATTTAAAACCAGGTATGGGCTACTTATCTTGTCCAGGTGTGGCTAGTATTGATAACCCTGCTTTAATGGTGCTACCGTTTTGTGGGTTTTTAAAGACAGGGCCCCCTCAGGGCGAAGCCACTGAGGGGGCATGATATGGGGTTAGGTAATAACCCCATATCCACCCGTTGGATAACAATCTACAAATGTGTATTTAGTCAAGAAAGGAGCATAAATTATGCTGATAGTAGATGTAGATCAATTTACAATGGTTATAAAACCATCTTACCCATTTGAATATGATGATTGGAGATATGGCGTGGCCATTGATTTGATAGATGAATTTATAGATAAGTCAAAAATATGCTATGTACTAGGGAATATAGTTGAGGCTGATAAGAACTTACCATCTGGTTATACTGAAGGCTATACGATTGAAAATTCATTATATTACTTCTCAATAGCCTTTAACGAAGCTATGCCTAATATGGGTGTAATAGTAAAGTTTAGCGGTCATGCTTGGTCAGTATATATGGAAAACTACGAAAAAATATATGGTGAGAGAATGAACTTGTGGAGATTTTTCTCATTAATTAATTCAGACCTATACGAGTATAGGTTAAGCAGAATAGATCCGTTTGTGGATTTCATTAATGAAGGCATTAATGTGGCTAAGATAAAGAAGTCAATTGAGGCTGGGAGGAGTGAAATAAGGTATGGGAAATCAAGACAAAAGTTTATACGAGAAGATAGTTAAAGATAACTGGCACAAGTCTTATAGGAAGAACACATCTGCAATAAGAGATGTATCAAAAAACTTTAACTGTGAAACACTGTACGTAGGTTCAAAAAAGAAAAATGCTAATGCATTACTACGAATATATGACAAGAAAAAAGAGCAGCTATCATGAAGTATTTAAGACATATAGCTGAGAAAGTAGATGATTGGGTTAGACTGGAAGCTCAGTATTCAAATAAGTATGCCCATCAATTAACGGAAATGCTCAAAGTATGTGAGTCAGATCAAGAGTTTAAAGAAATTATATTGTGTTCAATATTAGACAGATATATGTTTTTCTATACAAAGAGCAATAAACCTACTGAGATGACAAAACTCATGCTAGACGAGTTAGATGAATTAAACTTTACAATGAACTTACCTTCACCTAGAGATAACGAACTTGACAGGTCTATTAATTATTTAACAACTAATAGTGGGCTATTCTCGGTTTTTTATAAAATTAAATTTATATATGGTGAGGAAGGTCTAGAGGATTTTATTATGTATTTGTACGAAGAATTTAAACATAACTATATACCAAATGATGATGTAACAAACTGGCTTATTAAACACAAATCAAATTATATAAATCAAAGTAAGCCATGGATAAGAAAGGACAAAACAGATGACAGTGATGGTTGATAAAGATAAATTAATGGACTTAGGGTTCAAAGAAAACCAAGCAAGAACTATTATAAGATGTGCAAAATTTAATCTTGTAACACAAGGATATCAGCTATATAATAATAAAAGACTGGGGTGCGTCCCTAGCTATGCCGTTGAAGAAATAATAGGTGTTCCTATAAGCGAAGATATTAAAGGAGCACAAAATGAGTAAAAGTAAATATCCATGTGTATATAAAGACAAAAAAGGCAATATATACTATCAAGTAGAACTAGGTGTTAATAAAAATACTGGTAAGAGAATTCAGAAAATGGGTCGAAAAGATGATCAGGGCAAACCTTTCAAAACTTTTAAACAATGTCATGATTATGTAATATCACTTAAAAATAAGTATGCAGAATCTAAGGGAATATTTGCCAATGGAATTGAACTAAATTATTTTATAAATAAGTACTATGTGCCTCACTATAAATCGAAAGTTCAGGAATCGACTTATAAAACTCGAATTCACCAAATAAAGATAATAAAAGAGTACTTTATAGGTACAAAAATTGAAGATATATCGGTTAGAGTTTGTGAAATATTCAAGACAAAATTACTAAATAACCCTAAATACTCACAATCATACTCAGCAATGATTTATGGAACATTTAGGCAGATTTTGGATTATGCGGTCACACTAGATTTTGTATACGAGAATATAAGCAAGAAAACGAAGCCTATACCTAAAGGAAAAGTAAATGTACCTTATTGGACTTTGGAAGAGTTTGAGAAAGTTATATCTACTTTTTGCATAGATGTTTTTTACGAGCATATGTGTTTTGTAATGCTTTGGTTATACTTTAATACAGGTATAAGAGTTGGAGAAGGTCAGGCTTTAACATGGGATAAAATTAACTTTAAAGACCAGAACCTAACTATTAACTCGACAATAGACTTAAAAAGTCCAAGTCAATATAAAATAAAGAATAAAACCAAGACTGAATCTGGCAATAGAATTATATCATTAGATGATACAACAATCAATATTTTGAAAGAATGGCACGAAACACAAAAAGCTCATGGCGTAGATAACTTTGTGATAAGTTATTGTGGGAAGCCATTAGGCAGAAATACAATAGCACGAATAATTGATCGTCATTCAAAACTAGCTGAAGTTAAAAAAATACAGGCTAAAGGATTACGACATTCGCATGTAAGCTATTTAATCAATCATTTTAATGCAGATATTTTAACAGTAAGTAATAGGTTGGGTCACTCAAGTCCAGAAATAACATTAAAACATTATAGCCATCTGTGGCCTAATAGAGACCGAATATTGGCTAATAAAATGACTAATGTAATAAAATTTAAAACATCTGAAAAGTCACTTTATGAATTTAATGGAAACCAAGCAATAAAAAATAATTAGTATAATCCCTATCAAAACCCTATCAAAACAATAAAAAGGGTTTTGAGATAGGCAAATTTCAATAATAGAAGTTGATTGGAACAATTGAATGGGAGTAAAATAGCTTGAAAAGCTATTTTATGTCAGGACCCCATTGTTGAAACTTTAGTTTCAAGAATGGAAGGTCTGCCCTTCTTAGGCGAGAAATCGCTGATGTGACGAATAGGATCATCATCGATTTCGAGTCGAGAATGGGATTGAAAATCACAGAGGGATTTTCAACTAATCTAAATTCCAACTAAAACTAAGCATATCCGAGCATGTTTATTGGTACAATAACCTAAGGATCCATGGATCCTTAGGTTATTCGTCAACAATTAAATATAGACATTTAAGATTAACTAGTAATTGTTAGTTGATCTTAAGTTAGTACGTTCGATTTTAGATTGTACAAATAGGTATTTACAGCCCCAAATTTTTATCAAACTCTTTAATTAAATAATTTTTTATTTTACCTTTTTTTGATATACCAAGATAATTTAGCAATAATTCAAAATTATTTTCGTCTAAATAATACATGACCTCATAGTCTGCTCCATCAAAAAATTCTACATCATTATCCTCGTACCCAATCTCGGCTGTTTCATCAGAATTGAGTGTAAATAATAATCCACTAGTTTTTAACATAATTACCACTATTTTAAAAATCTATATTTCTAAGAAAGGATAACTTCAATCATCGAATTCTTATTGCTTATATCCTTATTATAATGTTTTCCATTATGAAAAGTATTTTTATGAAAGCAAAAGATTTACAAGAAATTCTTGACGTAATTAGAATATGTGTCTTCATAGGCGCAATAAATGAAATTTTATGTTTTATCTGATATAATAATCTGTAATAAGTTGAAATTGCTGTTTAATAAAAATGAGGAATAACAATGAAAGTAAAAAAAATTTATTCAGAACAACCAGAAGTTGAAATTTGGGAGCGTTTATTAAAATATACATATCCAGAAAATATAAATAAATATTTTAGGAAGAATCATAATAGCCAACCATCAGATGAATTAATAAATATAATATCTGGATCTTTATCACAAGCTTATGAATATTTTAGCCTTTCGAATCATTCTAGTTTACAAGTATCTCCTTTATTAATATATTATGGCTCTACTAATCTGATTCTTGGAAGCCTTTGTCTAGTATATGGTAAATTATTAAAAATCAAAAATCATGGCATGAAGTTAGGAAAACTTTCAGGAGTAGATAAAATTGGAGACGTAACTTTAAATATCATTGATAATAAAACTGGAGGATTATCAATTTTTATAAACGAGTATAATCTGTATAAACAAGAATTCTCATCTAAGATCGCATGGTCTTTTGAAGAACTTGCTGGTTCACTTGTTGAGTTATCAAATGACTTTTTAGAGCTATATGGACATGATAATATTCATACGATACCAATAAGGGAAATTATATTAGATCATGAAGTTCAGTATAGAGTTAATCTAGATATTTTTAATGAGAAACAGGTATCAACTTTATTAACGTCAATTCCAGACTTTAGCAAAAGTTATTTTCCTTTCGAAAAAAATAGAAATAATGAATTAATTATTAGAAAGAAAATTCATGGTAAGAAGCTACATGAAGTAACAACCATGGGTGAAAATTTTTTTCTAGCTGGTTATATGAAAGATGGTAAACAAATTTCTTTTCCATATTTTTCATTATTCTTAATGCTGTTATTCATGTTGGGAATGTTATGCAGATACAACCCAGAATTTTGGAACCCGTTTGTAGAAAGAGATATTAGCGGAGAAAGAAATTTTGTAGAGAAACTTATTAGAGTATCTAGAAGACAGCTTCCAAATTTAATGCTAGATTTATTAACAGGTGAAAAGAACATCTATAACATGCATTTTGACTTAAATGAGGACAAACGCAAATATCTAAGTGAAGAAGATATAAAAGAACTAATTGAAGAGGAACTGAATTTAAGGAGGATACTTTAATGAAGACTTATCTAGAAGATATGTTTAAACTATGTCAAGAGATAATAAGTCTAGATCTCTCTAAGAATCTTCAAGAACAAATTTCAAAAATGGAAGATTCAGGGGAATATTTTTCTAATCAATCTTTGCTTCTCCAAGGAATACGAAATGAATCTGATTTTTATAGTGTATTAATAATGAATGAAATAAGTAAGCAAACTAACTCGAAAGATAATTTTCTGAGGGCTGTTACTCCGTTAAATCAAAAAGAGATTGAAATATTTAAACAGTTACATAACGTAATTAAATACTTTTATGAGCGAAGTTTAAAAGCAATAGGAAATCTACCTGAAAACTTAAAATTAGCATTAAGTCCAACACCTAAATACAATTTTAAACTTCCGTACTCGACTGATTTAGATATTGCTACCATCATGGACACCAAAATATTTGATGATGTATTTAATTATTGGAAGAGAAGCAATCTTAGACGAATTTATGAGAAAGAAATAATTAAATATGAATATCTATTAAATGAGATAGGGGTTGAGCAAATAATCCAATTATTATATGCAGTAGGTAACGATATTGATAAATCTGGATATAAAAATGTCCCTAACAGTTTAAAAGATTTACGAGGTTATAATGAACCACATTCTCAGCGAGATAACAGAGGGGTGTTAAGATTTTTCTATCTTTTATACTCTATTAAAACTATAATGGATATAAGCTCTAATTTCTTAGCTATGGCATTTAAAGGGATAGAGATGGGAGTAATAGGAGAAGAAAACACTATATCTGTTAAAAATAATTTTTCTAATATGCTTAGAGAAGGAAGGGAATTTATTATTTACCCAGGTTTGAAGAAAGATCCCGCTGTGAGTAATTTAGTTGTAATTGAGGAAAATTTATATAATAAAAAAGAATTCGGTTATTGTACAGCGGTTCGACATAGTTATATTAATGAAAATGGATCAACTTTAGAGTGTAAAATTAGTGTGATTGATGAAGAAATGAATCCCTATAATTATATAGAATCATTGTATGATAGACAAATATGGTAGATAAGAAAGAATTTATACTATGACATTTGATTGAAGAAAATCTTGGAAGCTACTTGAGAAAAAGAGTATGAAAAGAAGATGTAGGATTATCGTAGGAATTACCTTATTAATTTGCAAAGCTATGTAGGATTAAAGTTGTAAGTACGGATGTTATGTAAGAATTTTTGAAAATCTTAATTGTTATATTAGGGATTTGGTTAGTTTTTAAATATAAGGATTTTAAGATTTCTACTAAAGAAACAAATTTTAAATACTGGAGGAAATTTATGATTATAGCTATTGGAGGAGGGGAAGTATCCCAAAATCAAACCTACGATATAGATAAATTTATTTTCGAGTCATCAAAAAAAGAAAATCCAAATTTTCTATTCATTCCTACAGCAAGTAAAGATGCTGAGGCTTATATAGAGGCCATCAATAATTTATACGAAAGATTAGGATGCAAAACTGACACCTTGTATTTATCTAATGTAAAAGTAAACAAGGAAGAGGTTGATCAAAAGATAGAAAAAGCGGACATCATCTATGTTGGTGGCGGTAATACTGCTTATATGATGGAAGTTTGGGAAGAATACGGTGTAGATAAGGCATTAATTAGAGCCTATAAAAGTGGAAAGGTACTCTCTGGCTTAAGTGCAGGATCTATATGTTGGTTTATTGCAGGTCATAGTGATAGTGAGTTTATAGAAGGAGTTGAAAATCCTAAACCTATATGGGTTAAAGGTATAGGTATTATTCCTTATTTACACTGTCCTCATTATGACGAACCTGATAGAGTAGGATTTGATGAGTTTTATATTGGACAGCTAGCAGATGCGATTGCAATAGAAAATCAAGTGGCAGTTGTTTGGGATAATTATAAGATGTACGTTATTAAATCGAACCCTAATAAAAACGCATATAAAATTTCTTGGAGTGATACAGGTTTGAATAAAGAAGTATTATTTTAGGTTTTTTCTCCGGTACTGTGACTGGGACGGGATTAAAAATCTGAAAACGTCCTATAATTAGGTGGATTTATTAGTATTAGAAAAAATAGAATGCAGGATTTTGAATGATTTGGGATGTATCGTACATTTGGAAAAGAAGAATGGGAGTAAAACTCCCCGGTGGGGAGTTTTACCCGAAAATAGGACGAAGCTTTAAGTGAATCCAGAGAACTGAGCGAGAAAATCCTAAAGGGATTTTCGTGGGGACTAATATATATTCAGTCTCTATTATTTTAATATTAACACTAAATTTTTTATATAAATAAAACTTATAGCAGGAGATATAATTGGGATCAGAATACGTTGGCGTAAAATATTACAGTGACAATGATTTAAGTTTGGGTTGGAATTTAGAAAAATCTGAAGAAATTATACAGTCAATAGATTTTTACAAAACAGATAATAATATAAACTATATACTTGAGCTATACAATGTTCATTTATTGATTAAATCAGATGCTAGATTAACTAGTTGGTCTGACGAGTATTATAATAATATAAAGATAAAAACAAATGGAATAATGCGTGTAGTAGCGAAGTATTTTAATAATATTGAATTAGATGATATATCAAATTTTTATGATGACATTAGTTATTTATATTTAGATAATTTATGGGAACTAATATCCAAGTTCAAAATTTATGAAAAATTTAATAGTTATAGTTTTGCAGAATTTTTGAGAAATAAGCGCGTTAACTTAGAGTATATATTAAGACACAAAAATATTGTTGAAAAATTTGATGATAAAATAAAAGATTATATTTTAAGTTATGAGGGAAGCGCTGAATTATTAATATCCTATCATTTAAAGTCAAAACCTTCTAGCTATATAAAAATATATCTGCCTGTCTCGTTATCAATAAGTGAAGAAAGGAATATCATAAGAGATTATGTTAATTCAAGAGAAGCCAATCCTAATTACTTGGATTTAATATATCGTGCTAGATCTGGAGATAATTCAATAGTAACGGACAAAATTAGGTTAGAAGCAAAAAATAAGTATGAGGAACTAGTTTCGATACATATTAGTAATAAATCTGGAATTAAAATTGGAGCTACAGTTGGATTTGCAGATATAGATGATTATATGTTAATTGATACCAGTAATACTTTTGAGCCTAAATTAATCTATGATCGAAAATTGATAACAGAAAATTTAGACTATCCTACAATATTAAATAATTTTATTTTTCTATTTGAATTTACAGATTCTTGTTTTATATCTAGTTTTCCTTCGAAAGATTATGAAATAAGTCCTCTTGAAAACCTTTTAATTATTAAAGGTGAGCGATATTATAAAAAAGGTTTATATTTTGAGTTTAAAGAAAGTAAATCTGATTTAGAGATTATGGCATATTACAATGAATTAAAAAATCTAAATGTTTCATTGGAGGATGTATTTAAATGGTTCTTCGAAAACTACTTAAATGAAGAATTTAATGCTACTGGATTTAAGCTAAATATCCCAACTGAAAAATCAAGTTATATTGAGAAAGTAAAAACAATTTGCGAGCAACTCGATTCTATTTTGAAACAATTCACTATTTTTGTAAATGAAGGAGAACTAAATCCTGATTTAGTAAGAATAACAAGAAATACACCTCTATTTGAGAATATTCCTAGTTTTAATAATAAAAAGTATGCATATATCAAGGATAGTGAATTAAAATTTATTATACATTTGCTATTTTCTAATCAATCTCCACTTGCTTATAGTAGAAATATAAAATTAAATTATGATAATTTTGCAGATTTATTAAAATTAGGAAGCCTTACTATTGATGATTTTGATGACTATCAAAAAGATTATATAAAATTAATAATCGAAGAAGAAATAATAATCGAAGAAAATAAAATATTAAAATTTGATAATGATGCATTTAATTTATTAGATTATTATTACCATAACCATGTGATTTGTTTAACGTATAATGAAGATAATAAATATTTGAAAAAAATTATAGAAGAAGAAAAAATAAAATTTGACGGCTCACTTTTTTCGAAGGATGAGGTCGATTATCTTAATTATATATTAAATGATAGATCATTTGATAATGGATTATCTTTACGAAATAAATATTTGCATGGTAGTTATTACTCTGAAAATAAAAAAGAAAATGAAATTGATTATTTTAAACTTTTAAAAATTTATGCACTTATAATAATTAAAATAAATGAAGAGTTTTGTAGAAATAATGATACTTGGAACAAATCTGAAGAATAAAAGAATACTTAGTCTTCATATATAATATTATTTCAATAGAATAGCAGGGATAGATTTCAATTATGTATATTAAAAAAAATTTAGAAATAGATGATGATCTAAAAAGAAATGAAGAATTATATAATATTTTTGATGAATAAAAAAGGCTACAAAGTAAAGCGGGTCAGGTTGAGAAGATTACTAGCTTACGTGAAATCTCAAAATTAATAAATAAGGAATCAAAAATATTAGATATTGGTGCTGGAACAGGTGTTTATAGCGTGCCATTGGCATATGAAGTTGATGAAGTAGTTGCTTTTGAGCCTGCAAGCAATAATTACAAGCAGATTGCTGCAAAAGTTAAAGATAAGAATTTAAAAAATATTATTGTTGAGAATAAAAGCTCTCTTGAGATGAATGATTTAAATTATAAATATTTTGATGTAGTATTGCTTTTTGGACCTATGTATCATTTATCAAATGAAAAATATAGAATAGAAACTTTAAGGCAAGCAAAGCGAGTGTTAAAAGATGATGGTTATATTTTGGTTTCATATATTAACCACGACATGGTCCCTATGACAGAAACTAAGTTTGATAGCAACTTTTTTGAAAATCCTCTTTATGTGAGTGATAAGCAAAGACTGATTGATAAACCGTTTATTTTCTTTACTTTATATGAATGTATAAGAATGCTTGGAAAAGAAAATTTAAGTATTCTTAGAAAGATAGGGACCAGGGGATTTTCTGAAATTTTAATTGAAAAGATTGGTGAAATGAGTGATGTATCTTATCAAAGGTACCTAGATTGGCACCTAAACCATTGTGATAAGGAAGAATTACTAGGAGCTAGCAATCATTATTTATTTGTATGTAAGAAATAAATATCTTATAAATTAATTTATTGTAATAAGGGGGTATAAAATTGTTAAAAATAATTGTCTCTTTAATGCTTATAACCCCAACAACATATAATTACGTAATTCATAAGGATAATATAATAAACAAAAAAAGAAACCGATATTTGGATTTATATTAGCTATATTTGCTTTACTTGTAGTGGTTTGTGCTATAGGCTTGATAATACAGTCTTAGGATATGCCATTGCTATCTCAGCAGTATTATTGATATATAACGTAATGTTCTTTCCGGGAATCAGAAAAGATGGCTTCAATATTTTTTTAGGATCAAGTCCCATTTTAAAATTTGTTAGTTTTGATAAGGCAAAGGGTGTTGGTATTAAGTCAAGTAAAAATAATGACTTAGAATTGACAATGAGGGCGCATGGCAACACTTATAGTCAAATATGTGACTTACAAGATAAAGACTTTATTATAAAAAATATTGAAAGAAAAACTAATCTAAAAACAAATATTTGACCAATAAAATAATACCAGTATATTATCATCAACAAATACATACGGAGGTAAATTTATAGTGATTTTATAAGCAATATGGAAATTTTGATACTACTTTTAGCCTATTTAGGCTAGTTTTAGTATGCCATATTGTGGATAAGATTGCTTTGTTTACACGAGGAGAAGGTCTGTTCACTTATTTGTGGATAGGCCTTTTTTATATTTTATTTATGATCTGGCATGCTTCTTCTAAGGAGGATTTATGTTAGAGATAAGAGATTTAACTATAAGATTAATAGAAGATGATAGGATAATTCTAAAGGATTTTGATTTTACCTTAAATGATGGTGATAAGGTAGGTCTTATAGGTGAAGAAGGTAATGGGAAGTCTATACTCTTAAAATCAATTGTTAATATAGATGATGTAAAAAATTACTGTGATGTTAGTGGAAAAATATATCTGGGAAATGCAATAGTGGGGTATTTACCGCAAAGTTTGGAAGAAGAATATTTTGATTTGACAGCTAATGAATATCTCTTTAGCAAAGTAAATATGGAGCTTATAGACTATAATGAACTTTATAAATACCTAGCAGACTTTAACTTATCAGCTGATATTTTATCGAATGATATAAGAATGAGAGAGCTTTCTGGTGGTGAGAAAATAAAGTTTATTTTAGTAGTTGAACTATTAAAAAGTCCAACTATTTTCCTATTTGATGAGCCTAGCAATGACCTTGATTATGGATCCTTATCTTGGCTAGAAAGTTTTATGAAAGATTTAGAAATCCCCTATATCTTTGTATCACATGATACAAATTTACTTTCAAATATAGCTAGTAGGATAATACACCTAGAACAAGTTAGAAGAAGGAGTGAGGCCAAACATACAGTATCTAATAATACTTATGATGAATATATAAGAAAAAGACAAAACTTTATAGATTCGGAAACAAATAGGGCTTATAAAGAAAGAGAAGAATTTGATAAAAAAATATTCAGGTATAAGAGAGTCCACGATGCAGTCCAGCATGACATTAGAGCTACAAAAAATGATGTGGAAGGTAGGTTGCTAAAGGAGAAAATGCACACTGTAAAATCTATTGGAAGAAGACTAGAAAAGGAAGAAGCAAATCTTACAAAAAAACCTGATTATGAAGCTCCTATAGATATTTTCTTTGATAATAGTATAAAAATAGCTAATAGCAAGCAAATCCTAGACTACAAATTAGATAGTCTAAAGGCAGGGCATAAGGTCTTAGCTAAGGATGTAAACTTAAAAATAATAGGTCCTGAAAAGATATGTATCATTGGCAAAAATGGAGCTGGCAAGACTACACTTTTGAAAAAATTAAAAGATCAGTGCCAAAGTTTAAATCTTAAAGTAGGATATATGCCGCAGTCTTACTTTGAATATGAGAAAAAAGATATAAATGCTATAGAATATATATCTGATTCATTTATAAAAGATAATCATACCAAAGCCTCAAATCTTCTAGCTAGCCTAAACTTTAAAAGAGAAGAAATGTATAGAAATATATCAGACCTATCTGGAGGGCAAAAAGCAAAACTATTTTTCTCTAAAATGAATTTAGATAAGGCAGAAGTTCTAATCCTAGACGAACCAACCAGAAACCTATCACCCCTATCTAAACCTGAGATAAACAAAGCTCTGAGAGATTATAAGGGAGTAATAATTGCCGTTTCTCATGATAGGGATTTTATAGATGAAGTTTTTGATAAGGTCTATGAACTAGGTCCTTATGGGCTAAAAAGAGTCAATTAATCATTTTGATTATTTGCATTTAGCAACAATAGGATTAAGCAAATCTACCTCTAACAAGTACAGCAAGTAGAATAATATTAGAAAAATAGAGAATCGTCAAGCAAACTGTGTTTCTTGATACCTAAATATATAGATGAAGGCGGACGGTGATCGGATTCTCGAAATCCTTAGAATCCACTACAGGTATTCTATGAGAAATAAAATCAAAGACCAAGTGTCCTGAAAATATCTTTAATGTGATTGATATGAGTATTTCTACTAACTATTATATATCCTGGTTTAAGTGAATGTGGGCAAATAACTTATAAAAGTTTATAGAATTAGGCTTAGCATAAAAGATCTTAATTTAACAAATATTTACTTAAGCCCTATATATCGAGCACGAAGTGAGAAGATAGATGGAAGGTCTGCCCTTCTTAGACGAGGAATCGCTGATGTGACGAATAGGAGCATCAACGATTTCGAGTCGAGAATGGGATTAAAAACACAAGACTCCAGCAAAACTAGAGTATTATTTTTTTAGACAAGTTTAAAAATTTGACAATGCTGTTATTTATTTATATAATCGAAAAAATTACTTATAGTTTTCAAGTTTTATATTAGAGGAGAATATATGTTAACGACCCATAGAAATGACTTTCACAATAAAAATATTTATATTGATTTTGAAAATGAAGACATAAGCCCGATGCTATCTTTTCGTGCAATTGCTGATAAATTCGATGCACCTCTTCAGATTATGCTGGAGGACAAGGATGATTTAAAGAGGAATTTTATTTTACAAAATGATTTTAAGCTTGTGCGTACTTGTTATTCATGTGAATTTTCTTCTTCAGATTTGAAAATTGCACCAAGTGATACGAAAATTATGACGACAGTTAAAAATCGTGAGTTTTCTTGGAATTATTATAATCATTACAAAAAAATGCATCAGGCGATTAATCCATTGACAGCGAGCTTTGAAGAATTTGTAGAAATTTTACCAAATGAAGTTTATTTTGATGACGAGAAAAATTTTGCCTTTATAGAGGATAATGAAATAGCTTATGTGCTTTGTGAAGAGACTAGTGCAGGAGACGATTTTTTGCTTGCCCTTTGTCATGCTCTCTTCTGTAAATATGAGACGATTGTATTTGAGGCTGATGATGTAGATCCCATTGCAATGAGGCTCAAGAATAAATTTGTGAATGGATTTGTAGAAAAGACAGAAACTTGGATTTATAAATAAATTACGGGAAAAATAAATATTTAAACTAGAGGATAGGCGATTTGCTTATCCTTTTTTGTTGAGCTTAAGGCTCTAAATTTTATTTAGAATAGAATTTTTAATGTTTAAATTTTGAATCTTTCATTTATTTTATAGATAGGTTATAAAATTAAATGCGACAATTAATTGTCGATTTGAGTGTCGGTTTGAATAAGATTTATCAAAAAGAAAATAAGCACTTCGCAAAATCTTGAGGCAATGTTTTGGTTTATAAAAAATTGGGAATTTTATATAGTGTATGGGTCTTGACCTGTCCGTTGGGGACCATGTTATCCTTTAATCAAAGGAGGTAGATAACTATGTTAAGAAGTGAAATTCAAAAAGAAACGGGTCTAACTAGGAAGGCAATAGAGTATTATGAGGATAAAGGATTTATCCATCCTCAGAAATATGAGAATGGTTATAGAGACTATAGTATAAAGGATTTAGAAATTATAAAAAAGGTATCTATATTTAGAAAATTGGGAATGAGTGTCTCAGAAATTGGTAAGTGTATATCTTCAGGTGTTGATGCTCTATCTTCTGTTTTAAGGGAAAAACAACATCAATTGGACCTCGATGAAAAAAGGAAGGAAATACTAGAAATGATTGTTAAAGGTGAAAGCAATGAAATAATCAAGGAGAAAGTTTCACTACTTGAGATGGAAGAAACTACCTATGAAAAACTAGAAATTGCTTTTCCAGGATATTTTGGACAAATGTTATTTGCAGCTTATCAACCATTTTTGAATGAACCATTAGAAAATGATGGTAAGGATTCCTTTTACAAATATATAGCTTATCTTGATAGGCTTCCTGCCTTTGAATTAACTGAAGAAGAGAAAAAATATATTGAGAGGATTAGCTCACCCTTTGATATGGAAACCTTAAAGGATATAAATCAGGCTAAACTCGATGCTATTGAGAATCCAGAAAAGTGGATGAAAGATAATGAGGATGTAATTTCTCATTATGAAAGCTATAAAAATAGTGAAGAGTATCAAAATAGCATGATGAAACAGATCCAGGATAAGCTTAAAAACTTTATGAATGAAAATCAATATTATGAAATAGCAATTCCACTTATTAGAAAATTTAGCAAGAGCTATGATAATTACTATAAGAAGTTGCTAAAGGCAAATGAGCAGTATCTAAATAATAAATATCAATGATTATATTTAAGCACTTACTTACATTAGATACTAAGTAGGTGCTTTTTCTATGCCAAAATATAAAGAGTATCAGGGGAAAGAGAAATAGTTTAATTGTATCAAAGACGGTTGGAAACTAGATATAAATTTAAGCTTTGAGGCTAGGTCAGGAAGCATACGGTGCCCTGGCCATTTTTTATGTTATAATACAATTAATAAAGATTAAGCCAGAATAAGGAGGGGGTATATTGTCAAAAATTAAAAAAGAAAAAATTTCTACTAAAGGTTTTGATATTGAGGTTTACACAGAAGATTTTAAAATGACTATATAAGTCTTACTGATATAGCACAATATAAAAACACAGATGATCCAAGATTTGTTATACAAAACTGGATGAGGAATAGGAACACGCTTGAATTTATAGGCTTGTGGGAAGCACTCAATAATCTAAATTTTAACCGTGTGCAATTCGACACGTTTAGAAATGAAGCTGGTTTGAATAGATTTACGATGACACCGAGTAAATGGATAGAATCTACCGGAGCTATTAGAATCTTCACAGAGAAATATCAAAAATAATTCAATTGATTACCTAAAATAAGTATTAATGAAAAATTTAGCTAGTAAACAATCTCAATTCCAGAATATTAATATCTTAAAAGGGTGATTTTAATATTATATTAACGGATGAAATTATATAGATAATTGCGATAACAAATAGAAATAATGGTAATGGGTTTAAATCATATACTAGAAATAAGATAGTTATCAAAATTTAGTTAATAATTTAACTGACATTTTTATAAAAAATTTTTCAATAGGGGGCATAATGACAATACATGCTTTAATCGTAGGCGTTAGTAATTATGATTTAATTGGAGAAAAAAATTTAGGATTTTGTAAAAATGATATAAAATATTTTTCTGATGCTCTTGTTAAAGGTTTATCAGTAAAAAAAGAACAAATAGTAAAATTAGGAGAAAATGATGTTGTAAAAATACAAAGTTTTATAAATGTCTTAAGAAAATTTGATTTTGAAGATGAGAATGAAGATACTTTTATTTTTTATTTTTCGGGACACGGTGGAATTAATTGCAATAAGCATATTTTAGCGTTTAGTGATGGATATTTAGAAACAGAAGATTTAATAGAACACATTAATAAAATAAATGCAAAGAATAAGTTGTTGATTTTTGATACTTGTCGTTCAGGACATTTTAAAATAAATAGTTTACCAGAAGTTGATTATGAATCAAGTTTGAAAGAATTTATCGGTACAGGTTATGCTGTTTTAGCATCTTCTTCAGCTAACCAGTTTTCGTATAATTATCCAGATTCTAAAAAACAGTTAAGTCTTTTCACTAGTTTTTTAAACGATGCATTAACAGCTAGAGTTTTATTAAAAGAAGGAAAGAAATCATTAGATGATATAATTAATTTGTTATTTCAATATATGAAAATTTGGAATTTGAAATACCCTAAAGATGTTCAAACACCAATTTTCAGATCTAAATTAGGTGGAACAATATTTTTTTCAGTTGAAAAATATATACCCTACGTATCAAACAATTATTTTTTAGAAAAAGAAAAATATAGAATATATAAAGTGGAGCCTATTCATACTGCTAGAGCTAAAAGATATGTAGTTAAAGTAATCTTAAAAGATTTATTAACATTAGAAGAAATTTCAAAAGTTCATAAAGAAATAGTAAGTATTATAAAAAATATTGAAATATATGATAGTGAGAATTTTGAAAAGCGTTGGAAAGATAAGTTAGCAAATATTATTTTTTGTCACTATGGAAAATGTGAAGATGATATTTTAAACTCTAATTTTTTGTGTAAAACTATTTGGGTAGATGATAATCAAGATAAAGATTGGTGGTATAACTTATCAAATAAATCAAAGTTTGTTAATGATGTGTATTTCGATATAAATTCAAATTACGAAGCATTAAATAAATTTTATGCAGACCATACTGCTGACGATACATATTTAATACAACAAACTAGAGATATAATTATTAATATGATTAATCTAGCAGAAAAACTAATTAAATCATTTGATGAATTATTAAATAAAGAAGCTACTGAAGAAGAATTTATAGAAGAATTTAAAAAAATAAGTCCTAAAATAACGGATTATTACTTTAAAGAATCCAATTTGGACTTACCAACTAAAAAATTAAAAGATTGGAGTTCTGCTTGTACAGCGTTATCGGCTACCATTTATGATTTTACCTTGTTTTATGGAGAACATGCTCTAGAAAATCGTACAGATGATAATAGAATAGCCTGCATGAAAATGACAAAAACTAAATACTACAGTGATATAGAAAGATTAAAAGAGGAAGAAGAGAAGATTAAAGATTTAATCAATGACGCTTTGTCATAGATTTAGAAAATAGATAGCATCATTAATGAGGATTTACTATGAAGATAATTTGAAGTTAGAAGATATAAGTCTTATATTATTATATTTTTTGCACTTATTTATTGGGGAATAATCCGTCATCAACAATCTGAGTTATGGGTTTAGTGTCATGATAGTGTTAGAAACAAATAGTAACGATGTTTACTGGTATTAAGGGCCTCTACAAAAAAATAAGGATTGAATGATTTTTGCAGTAAATTTGTAAAATAATTTACAAAGAAGAAAATCCTGACCTAAAAGGAAATATGAGAGACTATGCAAGTCTTAATGAACTATTGGTGCTTGCAAATATGGAATCCTACAATGCAATTTTAATTGAAAAGGGATTAGCGCAAAAAGAAAGAATGATTGAACTTAGAAATCTTGCAAAGGCCCAACTCGTATCTTTAGAAAAATTAAACCAATCAGATATAAAAAAAATACACAAGTAAAATTATTATAGAGTATTTGTTCCGGCACTGGGATAGAGAAGGGACTAAAATCTGAATATTTCCTATAATTAGGTGGGTTTGATATATTTTTAAAATAGAATCTTGTATTTTGATTGGATCGGAATATTTCTTATGCTTGGAAAAGAATAATGAGAGTAAAAATATCTATAAAGATTAGGATTTGGTTTATTATTTTTTATTAGTTATAATTTAAAGCTTTCTACTTACTGGTCTTATATATTTTCAATAAAAAACTGGCCCTAGTAGTTAGTTTTATTGCTAACTTTTGGAGTCAGTTTCTAAAAGATTTATTTTATAAGATACCTAGTACTTTTTGTAGTATTAGGGTTATTGAGGTTATTGCTATGAAACACACGCCACCTAGGGCAAGGGGTCTTGCTTCTGATTTTAATAGTTTTACTATATCACTATTAAAACCAATAGCTGACATTGCCATTACAATAAAGAATTTGGATAAGTCCTTAAAGGGCTTGAAAAATTCAATATTCACTCCTTTGGCTAGGGCTATGGTTGTAATCAAACTTGCAAGGATGAAGTAGATTATAAAGAATGGGAAGATTTGTATTATGGATATTTTTTTATTATCTTCTTGATCAGCGTTTCTCATCCTAATGAAGGCTAGTCCTAAGCATATTGGAATTATTGCTAGGGTTCTTGTCAATTTTACTGTTACAGCCTTGTCAAGCGTCTGACTACCTAGATTATACATTGTATCCCATGTTGATGCACATGCTGTAACTGATGATGTATCATTAACAGCAGATCCTGCAAATATACCAAAGGCATGACCATCGGTAGTAGAAAATCCAATCATACGACCTAGGCTTGGAAATAAAATAGCAGCTAAGATATTAAAAAAGAATACAACAGATATGGCTTGGGCTATTTCATCTTCATCTGCATCTATAACTGGAGCGGCAGCTGCAATTGCAGAGCCTCCACAAATTGATGATCCAACACCAACAAGAGTTGCGATATGTCCTTTTATAAGTCCAGACTTGTAGGCTAGGTATGCGATTATAAGTGATGTTGATATGGTAGATAGAATGATTGGAAGTGATTGTTTACCAGTTTTTAAAACAATTCCAAGATCAAGGCCAAACCCAAGGAGGATTACAGCATATTGAAGGATTTTCTTTGATGTAAATCTCACACCACCAATATAAGGTTTTTTGTCTTTTATAATTTGACCTAGGGCCATTCCAATTAGAATACCAAAGACTGCTGGGCCTACTAGTGGGATTCTTTTGCCGATTATTTGCGATATTATTGCAATTATAAGGCAAAGAATAATCCCTTTTATATTTTTTTCTATAGATTTTATCATATATTCTCCTTTCACGTTTTTTATTATATAATAAATAGATATAATGTAAAATTATAATTATTTACTATATGATAAAAATTTGTTATGATAGATGTGGAGGATACTATGTTAGATTTTAGGATAGAAAGTTTTTTGGAAGTATGTAAATATATGAATTTTACAAGGGCTGCTGAAAGTCTTAATATAACACAGCCAGCCATATCTACTCATATTAAATATTTAGAAACCTATTACAATTGTAAACTTTTTTATAGAAATAAGAGGAATTTGTGTCTAACATATGAGGGCAAAATTCTAAAATCTGCTTTACTTTCTATGTCAAATGATCAAGATAAGTTGAAGACGATATTATCTGAGAAAAAAACTAAGAGTGAAAAAATTTCCTTGGGTTTTACTAGGTCGGTAGGAGAATATATAATATTGGATAAGCTTATAGCCTTGATTAAAGAAAAAACTTCTTGTGATTTCCATATTTATTATGAAAATACGGACGAGATTTTAAGTGATATTGATAGTGGAAGGATAGACTTTGCTATTATAGAAGGATTTATAAAATCTAGTGATTATTTTATCAAAAAATACAAAAGCGATAGGATTGTTTGCATCAGCCACAAGGACCACAAGTTTAAAAAACAAGTAAAAAAGTTAACAGACTTATTAGATGAAAGAATTATTATTAGAGAAGACGGATCTGGTACCTTAGCTATATTAAAAAATTTTCTAAGCATGGACAATATTGATACGAAAGATTTTGCAAATATCATAGAAATAAATAATATGCGTTCCATAGTAGAAATGCTCAGATCGGATTGTGGCATAAGTTTTATTTTTGAATCTTGCGTAAAAAAAGAACTAGAAGAAGGTATTCTCATGGTTATAGACCTAGAAGATTTCAATCTAGTTCATGATTTATCCCTTGTTGCCAGTAAAAATTCAATATTTACTGATTTGTATTTGCAAATAGCTGAAGCATTTTATTAGAAAAAATTTCATAGTATCAGGTTAAGCTAAGATGGGTAAAGAAAAATATCGTTTTATAAAAGCAAAAAATGGATAATACCAAGTTTTAAGGTGTTTTATATTAGGTGATATCTTTTGGCAATATAATGAACTTAGATATAAGAACAAAGTATGACACTTTGATTATAATGATCAGGCTTGATTTCTCGATGAATAACAATAGAAAAAAGACAAGTATAAAATGCTTGCATTATTAGAGAAACTTAAAAAAGATTATATGAAATAAATGATGGGTCTTTTGAAATTGATGATAAATATTTAGATACAATAGATGTAGTCAAGACTCCTTTAAAAAAACTAGAACTGATAGAATCATTCTAATTGAATTTAAAATTTTTTAAATAGTGCATGTAAAAAATGAATCATACAAGCTCTATTCTCATTTTTATTTGAATAAATTAACTTTGTTAAACACAATGTCTTCTATCGTTAAGCTACAAAGGATAGGGTAAATTCATCAAGAGGACTATTTGAATCTAGTTTTTCAATAAATTATTTACATTATGATTCTGCTCAAGATTTACATTTCTGAAATTACATTTAATTCCGATACTTGAACTTTGACGGGACTAAAATTTGAAAACGTCATATAATTAGATGAATTTGGTGGTATTAGAAAAAATAGAATCTAACATTTTGAATGATTTGGGATATATCGTACATCTGGAAAAGAAGAATGGGAGTAAATCGACCGTTGATTTCGGTCGATTTATCCGAAAATCAGCTGCGGTAGCAGCTAAAGAGTTTGCACAGCAAACGGGATTTTCGTTAGTCCCACAACCTATAGGTGACCTATGCTTTGCATCGGTCATTTTCTAGACGAAATGAAGCTGAGTCTGAAAAACTAAGCGAGAAAACTCGAAAATAGTTTCTGAGAGGATATTAAAGTCAAGCACTTCTATAAAAGTACGACGTCAAAATTCAATAGTTATAGAAGATGAAAAACTGTAACTGGGATTAAAATGGGAAAATTTATAAAAAATAATTAAATAATTCTTCCGAATACTTTACATGAAGACAAGGTCAGACCGTAGTTTCAAGCTTCGGCCTTTATTTTTATCTTCTATGAATACTTTTTACAGAAATTTTCAAACTATATGAGTTAAAATTATTATCATCTAAACAATACATGATACCCCAGTTAGCTATATCAAAGAATTATTATATCTTTAATAGGATTTAATGATACAATATAAAGAGATTCAGAATTATTTTGCGATAGAATTTATTAAAAAATAGAGTTTCAGGAGCTTATATGTCAACAACAATAGAAATAAATAAGAAAAGTGTAAAAGAATTTTTAGATGCTGGTAAAAAACAAAAATTTGTAATTCCTGAATATCAGAGACCTTATGCATGGAGAGAAGAAGAGGTTCAAACTTTATTTGATGATTTAGTTGAATATACTCAAGAACGAATTGATTCTCCGTATTTTCTTGGGACAATTGTATCTTATACCAATGGTGACAAAGAACAAGAAATAATTGACGGTCAACAAAGAATTACAACTTTATGCTTATTATTAAGAGCTTTATATACAAAAATTGAAAAAATGGAGCATACCAAAGAGAGAAGTAATTTCATTAGCCAGATTGAACCGGCTTTATGGGAAACTGATGAATTAAGTGGTGAAGCAGATAAATGTAAGACTTTATTAGAGTCTAGAGTCTTTGAATCAGAGTATAACAATATATTAAACCACATACTAAGTACTGGTATTGCAGATGAAGGTGCTAAGGATAATTACACTAGGAATTATTTATTATTACAAAATCTCATAGATGATTATGCCAAAGATGAGCCTTTAACTTTCTATCACATGATAAATAATATTTTAAATAAAGCAATTGTTCTTCCTATCAAGGCCGATAGTCAGGATACTGCACTTACGATTTTTTCAACACTAAATGATAGAGGATTGCCTTTATCTGATGCAGATATTTTTAAGGCAAAAATCTATAACAACATTAAAAATACTAAAGCTAGAAATACTTTTATACAAAAGTGGCAAGAAGTTAGTGCAGGTGCAGAATATGCTGAAGAAAGTATTCAAAGATTATTTTATTATTACATGTTTTATCTTCGCGCAAAAGCTAACGATAGAAAGACAACAACCCCAGGTTTAAGAAAATATTATTCAGGTAATAATTTTATTAGGCTATATGATCCAGATTTAATGGATGATTTGAGCGCAATATTAAACTTTTGGTCAGTAGTTAATAATAAAGAAGAAATAGATAGCGAGACTTGGTCAAGCAACTTTGAAATTTTAAAAGTATTAGATATTCTGACTTCTTATCCAAATGAATTTTGGAAATATCCTGTAATTACTTATTACTTATGCTATAAAGATTCGGATAACTTTGAGGATAAATTTCTTTTCTTTTTAAGAAAATTATTTGTTAACCTATGTAGTAGATATATTGTGACTCCAACAATTAACGCAGTTAAGCAGAATATTCTAAACTTAAATTCGGAGATTATTAATAGCGACGAACCTAAATTTGAATTTAAGGCTGTCGATCCAAATATTATAAAAGCTGAATTAAAAAATCCTCATAGAAACGTGATTAGGATGTTACTAAAATTACTAGCTTATGACGAAGTTTTACAAGATGAACTATTACCGGAAAAATGGGAAATCGAACACATTCTGCCTAGAAAATGGCAGGACTCTTATTTCCCAAATTCATCAGAAGAAGAGGTAAATGAGATTATTGAACATCTTGGAAATAAAATACCTTTTGAAAAAAGGCTAAATATAGTAGCTAGTAATGGATATTTTGAAAAGAAAAAAGCTCTGTATAAACAATCAAAAATAGCTATGGTTCAAGAATTTTCACAATTTCATACAAAAGACTGGAAATTAGAACAAATAAGGGAAAGAGATATCAGGGTTTCTGATAAAATTTTAGAAATATTTGATTTGTGGACTGCTGACATAGAAAATGCGAATAAAACAAAACTTACAGAAGAGGATAGAGAGGCGATTGAACTAATAAAGTCAAGAGGTTTGGAAGGATATATAAAGTAATTTGTAGAACTGGTACTGAGATAGAAGAAAATTTGAAAATATTCTAAACTAAGAAAAATGCTATAAGGTAAAGATAATTTATTCAACTTTATGCTATTTTCAAAAGCAATAAGAAGAAGCTTGTATACCAATAATATATGTGAAAATTTTAATAAAGATATAAAAAATAAAACAGAAAGTTCAATTCCCAAATGAAGAAAGCCTTGATAAAGTAATCTATATACTAGTATCAAAATATAATAATAAATTCTCAAATAGGACCCATCTTGGATTTGGTCTGGTAAGATATGAACTAAAAATTATGATATAGGAATTAAGATAACGAAATCTATAAATTGGAATTTACACAAAGAATTTGACATTACCCAGAATTAGCTAATAAATTAAGAGTTGAAATCGAACCATCTGTATAAAAATTATGTATTAATATTGTTATTTTTAAATTTCTTCAAGATAAATATAAATGTGATAAGTAAGGGGAGTTTTTGTTAAAAAATGTATATTTTTGTTATAATAGTAACCAAGAATACATCTATAGTATAAAGATTTAATATGTAAAGATATAAAGGAGTAGTGCATGGCAGAAAATATAAGTGGGGCCAATCTTGGCTTTGAAAAGGAAATATTTGCAGCAGCTGACAAGCTACGTGGCAATATAGATGCGGCTGAGTACAAAAATGTTGTACTAGGGCTTATCTTTTTAAAATATATATCAGATTCTTTTGAGCAAAAATACAAAACTTTGATAGAAGAAGGAGACGGCTTTGAGGAAGACCGTGATGAGTATATGGCAGAAAATATATTCTTCGTACCCAAAGAAGCCCGCTGGGACTATGTGGCAAGCCAGGCTATGACCCCAGAAATTGGCCAAGTCATAGACAAGGCCATGGTAGCCATAGAAGAAGAAAATGATAGGCTAAAAGGTATCCTACCAAAAAACTATGCCAGACCAGAACTCGACAAAAGACGTTTGGGAGAAGTAGTAGACTTATTTAATAACCTAAATCTAAAAGAGCATGGAGGCGCAAAAGACATCCTAGGCCGTACTTATGAATACGCCATAGCCCAATTTGCTTCTTTAGAGGGCAAAAATGCTGGGGAATTCTATACTCCATCATCTATAGTAAGGACCCTAGTAGAAATCTTAGAACCCTACCAAGGCAGGGTCTATGACCCATGCTGTGGAGCTGGAGGTATGTTTGTCCAATCAGCAGGCTTTGTCAAACGCCATCAAGGTAGGGTCAACCAGCTTTCTATCTATGGCCAAGAATCCAACGCCAATACTTGGAAGCTTGCTCAAATGAACCTTGCTATCCACGGCCTAGAGGGAGATCTGGGGCCTGGACCAGCGGATACATTTTTTAATGATCTTCACCCATCCATGAGGGCCGACTATATCCTAGCCAACCCTCCCTTTAATGTCAAAGAGTGGGGATCTGATAAGCTTATAGAAGATGTTAGATGGAAATATGGTCTCCCAGAAGGCACAGCAAACTTTGCTTGGATGCAACATATGATCTACCACCTTGCTCCAAAAGGAAAAATGGGACTAGTCCTTGCTAATGGTGCCCTATCAGTAGCTGGTAAGGATGGACAAATTAGAGAAGAAATAGTAAAAGATGACTTAGTAGAAGCCATAATAGCTATGCCAGATAAGCTATTCTATTCTACAGGTATATCAGTAAGCTTATGGATTATCAACAAGGATAAAAAACAAAAAGACAAGACACTATTTTTAGATTGCAGAAATATAGGCCATATGGTAGATAGGGCCCACAGAGATTTGTCAATAGAAGATATAGCAAAGATATCTAAAACTTATAAGGACTTTGTAGAAGGTAAAGATATAGAAGAGGCTGGCTTTGCCCATGCAGCTGATATAAGTGAAATAGAAGACAATAGATTTGTCCTTACCCCTGGTCGCTATGTAGGTCTAGAAGAGGTAGAGGATGACGGGGAGCCCTTTGAGGAAAAAATGGAAAGATTAACAAACGAATTAGGCTTGCTTTTTGCTGAATCAAACAAGTTGGAAGAAAAGATAAAAGAACAGCTTGGGGAGCTTGGTTATGGAGTTTAATTTAAAAACTTATAAACTTCTAGATATTTATGACTCTAAATCGGGATTATCAAAGAATAGTAAAGAGTTCGGTTTCGGATATGATTTTTTAACATTTAAAGATATATTTTATAATTGGTTTATACCTGAAAATCTTACGGAAAAAGTAAATTCATCTGAAAAAGATAGACAAAAAGCTTCGATTAAGCGAGGGGATGTATTTTTAACGAGGACAAGTGAAACTTTAGATGAATTAGGTATGAGCTCTGTCGCTTTAAGAGATTATCCTAATGCTACATTTAATGGATTTGCTAAAAGATTGCGCCCCAAAAAACATGTTAAAATTTTACCAGAATACGCAGGTTATTTTTTTAGATCTAATCTATTTAGAAATCAAATTAATCAGTATTCATCAATGACTACTAGAGCGAGTTTAAATAATAGTATACTTTCAGAACTGACTATTCAGATGCCAGATATTATGTGGCAAAAAAGAATAGCAGACATTCTATACTCAGTTGATAAAAAAATTGAAATAAATAAAAAGATAATAGAAAACCTAGAGGCTCAAGCTCAGGCTATTTTCAAATCATGGTTTGTAGATTTTGAACCATTTCAAGATGGGAATTTTGTAGAAAGTGAACTAGGATTAATTCCTGAAGGATGGGAAGTTAAAAAGCTCGGTGATGAAACAAATTTGTTCACTGGTTATCCTTTTAAAAGTAAATCATATGTAAATGATGGAAAATACAAAATATTAACTATAAAGAATATTGATGATGGGCTTTTAAATTTAAACACTATTAATAAACTTAATAAGATTCCAGAAAAATTACCAACAGATGCCTTTCTAAAAATTGGAGATGTGGTATTTACTATGACAGGAAATGTGGGAAGAACATCTTTAGTACATGAGGAGAATATTTTATTGAATCAACGAGTGGGGAAAATAGTTTTAAATAATATAGAACATATAGGATATTATTATTTCATGTTAAGGAATAATTTATATAAAATAATATAATAAATTTATCTCATGGTACTGCTCAAGCGAATTTAGGTAAAAAAGATTTTCTAAATATACTCATACCTTACAATAATAATATTATTAATGATTTTAGTGAGAAAAGTAATAATATGATAGTTGAGATTATAAATTTAAAGCAGCAAAATTCTCTACTTTCACAAACCCGCGACACCCTCCTCCCAAAACTAATGAGCGGAGAGATTGATGTTTCTAATATAAAGATTGATGATGAGGATACAGATTATGAGTGAGATATACCTAGAAGATGGATTTGAAAAATTATTTATAGAATATATCGTAGACTTAGGCTATACATATATACCCCACCAAGAGCTTGTAAGGGATAGTATGAAGGCAGTTATAGCTAGCGAAATCCTAGCAGATTCCCTAGCTACTATCAATCCAGGCATAGATATGGAGATTATAGACCAGGCCATCCATCAGATAAAAAATATAGATGCAGGACTTTTAGTCAACCGTAACGAGGTATTTTTTGACTACCTTCAAAATGGTATAGAGATATCCCACTATGAAGATGGAGAACAAAAGACTACTAGGATATACTTAGTAGACTATAAAAATATAGATAATAACTCCTTTGTAGTTACTAACCAACTCACTATAATAGGTAAGGATACTAAAAGACCAGATATTATCCTTTTTATCAATGGCTTGCCTTTAGTGGTCATAGAGCTAAAGTCTATGACTTCGATATCTTCAGATATAGATAGTGCCTATAGGCAAATTAAAAACTACCAGTATGACATAGAAAACCTATTTGTCTACAATGCCTTTAATATCATATCTGACTTTACTACTACCAAGCTTGGGACTATCACTGCTGGCATGGCCTGGTATAAGGAGTGGAAGTCTATAGATGGGTCCTATGAATCGACCCAATATGCTGATTATAAAACTCTCCTTTTTGGTGTGCTTAGCAAGGATAGATTTTTGGATATTATAAAAAACTTCATATTTTTTGAACATAAGGATGATGGGACCAACAAAATCCTAGCCCAATACCACCAATACTTTGCAGTCCACAAAGCAGTGGCCTCTACAAAAGATGCCATAAGCTTAGGCCATGGTAGGGCTGGGGTCTTTTGGCATACCCAGGGTTCTGGTAAGTCCTTGTCCATGGTTTTTTATACAGCTTATATGATTCGTATCTTAAAGAAGGCAAGCTTTGTTGTCTTAACAGATAGAAATGACTTAGATGACCAGCTTTATGGTCAGTTTGCAAGGGCTAGCCAATTTTTAAGACAGAATCCTATCCAAGCAAAGTCCCGTAACCACCTCCATGACTTGCTAGATAATAGGAAGAGCAATGGCATATTTTTCTCAACTATGCAAAAGTTTGCGGAATCTGAGGAGCCATTGACAGACCGCAATGATGTAATAGTCATAGCAGATGAGGCCCACAGGTCTCAGTATGGTCTACGAGAAAAGATGACCAAGGATGGAAAGATAGTTTCAGGCATGGCTAGGTTAGTTAGAAAGTCCTTGCCAAAAGCTGCCTATATTGGATTTACAGGGACACCTCTTAGCCAAAGTGACAAGGATACCCAAGAAATATTTGGCCAATATATAGATGTCTACGATATGGCTCAAGCTGTTGAGGATGGAGCTACCAAACCGGTTTACTATGAAAATAGGGTTATAAATCTAGGATTAAATGAAGATGTCTTAAAACAGATTGATAGTAAGTACGAAGAGCTTAGTGCCCATGCCAATGAGATGGATATAGAGGCTAGCAAAAAAGACCTATCCCGCCTTGAACAAATAATAGGATCTGATGAGGCTATAGATACATTGGTAAATGATGTTATTAGCCATTATGAAGAAGGTAGAGAAAATTTATTGACCGGCAAGGCTATGCTGGTTGCCTATAATAGGGAGATTGCAATAAAAATCTATAAGAAAATCTTAGCAAAAAGACGTAGCTGGGATAAGAAAGTAAATGTTGTTGTAACAGCTAGCAACAATGACCCTATAGAGTGGAAAGAAATTATAGGCTACAAATCAGATAAGGAGGAACTTGCCAAAAGATTTAAGGATGACAATGATCCTTTCAAAATAGCAATAGTTGTAGATATGTGGCTAACAGGTTTTGATGTGCCTTCCTTATCTACCCTCTATATATATAAGCCTATGAAAGGTCACAATCTTATGCAGGCCATTGCAAGGGTCAACAGGGTCTTTAAGGACAAGGAAGGTGGCCTAGTTGTAGACTATATTGGTATAGCATCTGCCTTAAAAGAAGCTATGAGCAACTATACCCAAAATGATAAGAAGCAATTAGAAAATGCTGATATTAGAGACTCAGCCTATCCTATGTTTAAAGAGAAGCTTGAAGTTTGTAGAGATGTATTTTTCTATAACTTTAACTATGCCATGATATTTTCTGAAAAAATCAAGCCTAGTCAATTAGCAAATCTGATAACAGAGGGGCTAAATCATGTGCTGACTTTTTCTGAAGAAAAACAAAACTCATATAAAAGAGAAGCCTACGCATTAAAACAGGCTCACACCTTATGTTCATCTATAACAAATGAAAAAGAACAGAGAGAAGCAGCATATTTTGAAGCTATACGTACCAGCCTAAATAGGATAACAGGCCAAGGCAAATTAAATAAAAATGAAATAAACGAACAAATAAGCAAACTTTTAGAACAATCCATCCACAGCGAGGGTGTTATAAATCTTTTCCAAGATTTTGACAAAGGTTTTAGCCTATTTGATCCATTGTTTTTAGAAAAAGTAACAAATATGGAGCAAAAAAATCTAAGTATAGAGCTTTTAAGTAAGCTTATAAGAGATGAGATAAGGCTGATATCTAGGTCTGATATAGTAAAGGGAGATGAGTTTTCCCAAAGGCTAATACGCATTATGAAAAACTATAGGGAAAGTTTGCTTGATAACGCAGAAAGCCTAGATAAATTTGTAGGCTTAGTAAAAGAAGACAAAAACGATTACAATTTAGGCATGGTTAGAGAGGCCTTAATCGACCTAGCTAAAGAGATTGTAAGACTAGAAGAAGAAAATCAATCTCTAGGTTTAAGCAAAGAAGAGCTTGCATTCTACCATGCCATATCAAAACCAGAAAATATCAATAATTTTTACTCTGACCAAGAGCTTATATCATTTACCCAAGAACTGACAGAAGCTATAGCAAAAGAAATGACACCAGACTGGATGATGAGAAAATCCGGTAGAGCCAGCATGAGAAGGGCAGTAAAAAGACTATTAGCTAGATATGAATATCCAAAAGATAGTAGAAATAAGATAATAGATCTAATAGTAGAACAGGCAGAGTACTTTGATGGTTTTGTGGTGTGAATATAGCTAATATTAACTAAATGAGGGACTATCATGTATAAAGATACACATATAGAGCACATTATTGAAGCATCTAGAAATAATAGATTAATACTTTTTGTTGGTGCAGGAATATCAAAAGATTCGGGATATCCTCTTTGGGGAGAAGTTATAGAAAGCTTTGGGGATGAATTATATGGAAAAAATAAAGGTTATAACTTTGATTACTTAAAAATTCCTCAATATTATTATAATACTTTTGGAAAAATCAAGTATGAGGAAAAAATTTTAGAATCTTTTAATGAGATTAATGCAAGACCGAACCAAATTCACAAACAAATAGATAGAATAGCTCCTAAACATATCATAACAACTAATTATGATACCTTAATAGAAGATCAATTAAATTCAAGTATTTTAAAATATGAAGTTATAAAAAAGGATACAGATGTTCCAAATTCAAAATTAGGTAATTATATAATCAAAATGCATGGTGATATCAATGAGAGAAATTTCGTTTTAAAGGAAGATGATTACTATGATTATAATATTAATTTTCCTGTTATATCTCAGCTAATACAATCACTTATAGTAAATAATACATTGCTTTTTATAGGATATTCTCTTTCTGATACAACTTTTAATTCAATATATAGATTGATTTCAAATCAGCTAGGAAATAATGTCAATAATGCTTATCTATATACTACTGATAATCTAAATGAATTCGAGGTTAGGTATTATGACAATTTAAATATAAAAGTAATTGGAGGCGAATCTACCAAAATAAAATTAAAACATGGATTAAGTGAAAAAGGTTTAAGAACTTACGAGTTTTTAAAATGTATATCAAATGGAATTAAAAGTTACTATGATATTTATAAAGAGATCGAACCATTTAATACTTTAAAATTTATTGAATATAATGATCTTATAAAATATGGAGTTGATAATTTTGGATATAAACGTCTATTGAAGTTACCCTATTATGTTTTTGAATATAATGATGAAACCCCTCCAGAAATTGACAAAAATACAAAGTTGAAGCTTAAAGATTTTTTAATTTCAAAAACAGATAGCTTATTTTTATTTAATGAAGAGTTAGATTCTAATAGAAAATATGAAAAGAACAGTGATTTTGATACTGCTTATGATTACTATGATAAAGGGGACTACAAATCTGCTGAAGAAGAGTTAGAGATACTAGCGAATGTTTTTTTAAAAAGAAAAGATTATATAAATTATCTTATAGCTTTATTTAATATTGATAATATTAATAATAATCGAAAAAAATTCAATTATTTAGTGGAAGAACAGGAAGATGACAAAAGTAATGATAAAGATAAATCAAATTCTTCAAAGAATAAAGATTTAGATTACTATTTGGGAGATGATTTTAGCCAAGTATTGGATAATATACTTAGATTATCTACGAATAAAGATAAAAAAGTAATCTTATTCTTGAGAGATGAAGTTTTTAATTTCAGGTATTTATATAGGAAACAAAGAAGGATATACGACTTATATCAAAATATGAAATTAGATTGGTTTAAGTCTCATGATAAATTAGGGATTTACTTAAATTACGATTCAAATATAGTAATAATAAAAAATGAATTTATTAGCTTAAATCAATTTATAGATAGTAATGGAATATTTATAAGGCATTACAATGAGTTTCGTAGTATAGTTAATATTTATTTTGAAGCTTTAATTTATTCACACACATTAGCAAACTTAGACAATGATAAAATGCATTTTTCATCTGTGTACGATAATTTTAAAAAAGAAGATGTTATTTATGTATTTAGGTATGTTGATAGAAAATATTTTAGAGAATTTTTTAAAGAAAATAAAATTAATAAACTAAAAATTACAGATGACGCTTATGATTATCTTATTAACGAAATATTAGATTTGATAAATCTATTTAACGAAAATAGCATTAATATGAGACAGCTCTATTACTTAAATAATTTTATTTTTTCTCTATCTTATATTGATTTAAACAATCCTAATAGGTTAATTGAGATTTTACAGAGTATGAAAGTATTTAATACGTACACTTTGGAAATAAATAAAATCCTATTAAAATTAATATATATAAATTTAGAGAATATATCATTTGCAGAATATACGAAGATAGTAGATACTTTAAGTAATAATTTAAATCTTATATATATTAATGATAAGACAAACTTTAAAATTGGATATGCTAAATATGGATTTTATATAAATGGAGCTACTTCAATATTAAATCATTTAAACAAATTTAAAACTCTTGAATTAATAGTTAATATGAGAGAATTAAATAAAGATATATATTTAATTAAATCTGGTAAGAAAGATATAAGAAAACTAGAACAGATTGATCTTATTTTTGAAGGATTAATTAATTATTTTAATCAAGATATTCTTTCGGTAATAGAAGAATTGTTATTAGAATATTCCCAATCACATGTGGATGATTGTGATATATTATTTATATCGTTACTTATTTTAAATGATTATAATTTTTTCAATAAATATAAGGATGATGTTTACAACCAACTAATAACCTATTCAAATTTTACAACTCCAGAAGGAGTTTTAATAGAAAATTTTAATAAAAATCTTTCTATTAACAGATTGTACAGACATTTCGTTCATGATGATTTTGATAAGGAGGATATAAGAAATGATATAAATTTTAAAAGTGTAGAGGGAGTAGATTTTCAATTTGATTGGTTTATACTAGAGAATTATAGTATTAAATCCATAGACAATATACTGCATCGTGTTGATTTAGAATATTTTAAAAATAACTACATTAAAGATAGAGATCAAATTAACGCTTATGAAGAATATAAGGAATACTTGATAAAACTAAAACAAAAGAGGTGAGAAGTTATTCTCACCTCTTATATTTTTATTACACCCCCATTGACACCACAAAATCCACCAGTAAAATAACATATAGAGATATTTCTATATGAGGTGGATTATGAGTGTTGATTATGAAAATATATCTAAAAAGCTAAGGGTGATTTCTGATCCTAAGAGGCTTAAGATTATTGATATGTTATCTTGTGATGAGCTTTGTGCTTGTGAGATACTTGAAAAATTTGATATTACTCAGCCTACCTTATCTTATGACATGAGGAAACTCGAAGAAGTTGGTCTTGTGACTAGCAGGAGAGAGGGGAAGAATACTTTCTACTCTTTAGATAAGGACAGTTTGGATGAGATTGAGGATAGCTTAAAGCTTATATTTCATATTCAAGATGATTGTATTTGCAAGGAGTAAATCTCAAGCAAATATTTTTTTCTCAAACATATAGAAGTATTTAAATATGTCTATATGAATTTGTTACATATAGGTTGAGCTTAAATTAAGGAGGATTTTATGAAGAAGATGTATATATATGAAGGCCCTATGTGTTGTTCAACAGGTGTATGTGGCCCAAGTCCAGATGAGGAACTTATGAGAGTGTCTACTCTAGTTGATAAGCTTATAAAGAGTGGAGCTAGCATTGAAAGATATAACCTAACTAACAATACTAATGAGTTTGTGGAAAACAAAACTATTAATAGTCTCTTAGAAGAAAAGGGTGAAGATGTCCTACCAGTTATAATAGTGGATGATGAAGTCCTTATGACAGGCAAGTATCCTAGCAACGAAGAGTTCTATGAAATGTTATTTTTATCTGATGAAGCCAAGGAAGATGCAAATAGTGATGATGGATCTTGCTGTTCTGGCGGAGGATGCTGCTGCTAATAATAAGAAAAAGAAAGTGAGTCTAAATGAAACAATTTGATATCAAGGAAATTGACTTAACTAAATACTTATTTTTCACAGGAAAGGGAGGAGTCGGTAAGACTTCTACTGCCTGTGCAAGTGCAATAAGTCTTGCTGATGAGGGTAATGAAGTCCTATTAATTAGTACTGACCCTGCTTCAAACCTTCAGGATGTTTTTGAAACTGAGCTTGATAATAAGGGTGTTAGGATAGAAGCTGTGGATGGACTTACTGTAGCCAACCTTGATCCTATAGAAGCTGCCAATGAGTATAAGGAAAGTGTAGTTGGTCCCTACAGGGGAAAGTTACCTAAAAGTGTAATAGAAAATATGGAAGAGCAATTATCTGGATCATGTACCGTTGAGATAGCTGCCTTTAATGAATTTTCTAAGTTTATAACTGATGATGATCTAAAGGATAAATATGATTATATAATATTTGACACGGCTCCAACAGGACATACTCTAAGGATGCTCCAACTTCCTTCTGCTTGGACGAGCTTTATTAGCGAATCCACCCACGGAGCTTCATGCTTAGGTCAATTATCAGGTCTAGAAGAAGAGAAGGAAACATATAAGTATGCTGTAGATACCCTAGCTGATGGGAAACTTACAAGCCTAGTATTAGTTGCAAGAGCTGAGGAGACTCCTCTTCTTGAAGCAAATAGGGCATCTCATGAGCTCGCAGAATTGGGTATTAACAATCAAATCCTTATCATAAATGGACTATTAAGTGGCCATGATGATGAAGTGTCAGAAGCTTTTTATAGAAAGCAAAAAGAATCTTTAGATAAGATGCCTGAAGACATTAAGGATCTTAAAACTTTCTTTATCCCACTTAGGGGATACAACTTAAATAGTATCGAAAATTTGAGATCCCTCCTGATTGAGGATAAGGAAAATACTAGTGATGTAGATCTTAATATAGGAGAAATTCCAAGGCTAAAAGATATCATAGATGACTTATATAAGAATAAGAAAAAAGTTATCTTTACCATGGGAAAGGGCGGTGTAGGAAAGACTACGATGGCATCTGCTATAGCCAAGGGACTTACAGCTAAGGGAGAGAAGGTCCACCTAACTACAACTGACCCAGCCAACCATTTGACTGGTATGATTAGTGAAGACGACTTATTAACTATAAGCCATATAGATGAAGAAGAAGAGCTTAAAAAATACCAAGAAGAAGTTCTAGAAAATGCTATAAAAACCATGTCTGATGAAGACTTGGAGTATATAAAAGAAGACCTAAGATCACCATGTACTCAAGAGATTGCTGTATTTAGAGCCTTTGCGGATGTGGTTGATAGGGCAGATGATGAGATTGTTGTAATCGATACAGCCCCAACAGGACATACACTCTTGCTTCTAGATTCTACAGAATCCTATAACACAGAGATAGAAAAAAACCAAGGCAATGTCCCAGAGTCAGCTAAGAAACTTCTCCCTAGACTAAAAAATAGCGATGAAACAGAAGTCCTAATTGTAACCCTTGCTGAGCCTACTCCTTTCTATGAGTCTCAAAGACTTGAAGAAGACCTAAAAAGAGCGGGAATTTATAGCAAGTGGTGGATTATAAATTCATCTATAGCTAAGACCGGCTCTACCAACAAGACCCTACAAGCTAAGGCTAATAGTGAGCTAGAATGGATAAATAAGGTTGATAAGCGTACAGGTGGAAACTTCACAATAATCCCATGGTCAAGTGATGAGATTAAGGGATCTAACCTAGATAAATTAATTAAGTAGGTAGATATGACAGAAAAAACAAAAGTTGCCTTTATATGCGTTCACAATTCCTGCAGGTCTCAGATAGCTGAGGCCCTTGGCAAGAAATTTGCAGGAGATAAAATAGATTTTTACTCTGCAGGAACTGAGCTAGTCCCTCAGATAAACCAAGATGCAGTAAGACTTATGAAAGAAATACACGGGATTGATATGGAAGAAAGCCAGTATTCCAAACTTATAGATGACCTACCTGAAGTAGACTATGTTATCTCTATGGGTTGCAATGTGGTATGTCCATTCCTTCCTTTCAAGCACAAAAAGTATGACTGGGGGATAGAAGACCCTACTGGAAAGTCTGACGAAGAGTTTGTCAAGGTAATAGACGAAATCGAAGGAAAATTAAAGGACTTAATCAGTGAAATAGATGAGGAGTTAGCTAAATGAAAAAACAAGAAGATATAAGCTTTTTTGAGAGAAATCTTACATTTTGGGTCTTGATATGCATGGTTATAGGTGTCTTAATTGGACGCTTTATACCTGCTATTCCAGAGACTCTAGGAGAGTTTGAGTTTTACAATGTATCTATTCCAACAACCATACTTTTATGGATCATGATATATCCTATGATGCTAAAGATTGATTTTAATAGTATAAAAAATATCAAAAATAATCCTAAGGGACTCTTTATAACATGGATTGCCAACTGGATTATTAAACCCTTTACTATGTATCTAATAGCTAGATTATTTTTCTTTGGTATTTACAAAAATATCATTAGAGGAGATCTAGCATCAGAGTACCTAGCAGGAGCAGTTTTGTTAGGGGCAGCTCCATGTACAGCTATGGTTTTTGTTTGGAGTAAGTTAACAAGAGGTAATAGTGCCTATACCCTAGTCCAAGTGGCGAGCAATGACCTTATTATATTAATTGCCTATATACCAATAGTAAGCTTTTTACTAAAGAGGGGCAATATCAATATACCTTGGGGGACCCTACTTTTATCAATCGTACTATTTATAGTAGTTCCTCTTATATTTAGTATCCTAACAAGAAGGCGTGTGATAAAAATTAAGGGTGAAGATTACTTAAATAATGAATTTATTCCATCATTTGATAAGTATACTATGGCTGGATTATTACTAACCTTAATAATCATATTCTCATTCCAAGGGATGAAAATTATCGATCAACCTCTAAATATAGCTCTTATAGCAGTGCCACTTATACTTCAAACATTTTTAATATTTGCTATAAGCTTTGGCATGGCATACCTTGCTAAGCTACCTTATTCTATAGCTGCTCCATGTGGAATGATAGGAGCATCTAACTTCTTCGAACTATCTGTAGCGGTAGCTATCTCACTATTTGGCCTATCATCTGGTGCAACCCTTGCAACAGTAGTAGGAGTTTTGGTAGAGGTACCAGTAATGCTGCTCTTAGTAAGAATCGCAAACTCGATGGAACATAAGTTTAATAGATAAGTTAATAAATGTTTTTTAAGTTTTTTATAAGAATCAGTCTTAGTTATACTAGGGCTGATTTTTATAATTGACTATTATTATTTACGTAGATAAGTTGAACTTTTATATACACATGTCATCACATACTGTAGATCTCTCGTCGCTTCGCTCTGTCGAGATGGCGGCAATTGTGTGAATTGATATAATTCAAAGTATATATTTTAATATGATTTTGTAGCAATTCTAGAGGCTTCTCCACTTCGGTCGAAGAAAGGGAGAGGGAGAGAAAACTATGTTTTCTTTCAATTTCTAGTGTCAATCGTGAGTCGACATATCCCCTTTTACTTACCTTCCCCTTATGTCGAGCGTAGTCGAGACATCTCTTCTCATATACTTTATTTTTATTAAAATTACTCATTCCTCCAGCTCGAAAAAAGCCCGTCCGGCTCTGAGAGGACTACGTGAGAGGTATACAGAACTTTGGGACGTGTATGATTTGAGATTCCGTTATTTAGTTATTTACGTAGATAACTTGGACTTTTATATACACATGTCATCACATACTGTAGATCTCTCGTCGCTTCGCTCTGTCGACGGTAGTTTGCGGGCTCAGATTTACTTCGCCACGCAAAGCCTCGATTAAGGAATTTCATTAGTTCGCTATGCTCACTATGACAATTCCATTAGAGATGGCGGTAATTGTGTGAATTGCTATAATTCAAAGTTTTTAATTTCTTATACTTTTACTATAAGGCGTAAGGCTTCTCCAGTCCTCTATTAGCCGGACGGGCTTGTTTCGAAGCAAGGTAGCCCTCCTGTTGGGCCACTATTTATCTGAAAGACAAATAGTGTAGTGACTTTTGTTTCTTAGGAACAAAAGTCAAAAGAACGGCGAATGGCGTTCTAATAATTCTTGAGAAAACATTGTTTTCTTACCCCTTATGTCGAGCGTAGTCGAGACATCTCTTATAACATACTATGTTTTTATTAAAAATTCCTCATTCCGCCAGCTCGAAAAAAGCCCGTCCGGCTTTGAGAGGACTAAGTGAGAGGTCTACAGTGTAAAAAGCCTTTTTTAATTTGTGATTTGTTTTTATCCTCCAAGAAATTTTGGCAAATCTTTTATTCTTCTTTGTTTTGATTTTGACTAAGAAGAAATAAGGATATTTTCTAAATTATTCTAGAATAATCCAAATTTTTCCCATCTCCTCTTATATTTCTCTTAATTTTATGTTAAAATATATATAAGTGTAAACGTTAACTTATGGGTTTACTATAAACGTGATATGTTACATGTTATAACTTTAGGAGTTAGGATGAGTATTTTACTAAAAAATGCAAAGATTATAGAAGAAGGAGAGTACATCCTTCGTGATATTTATATAGATGATGAGAAGATAAGTGAGATCAGTGACGAGATTGATCGAAGTGCCGATAGGGTGATTGATTGTAAGAATCTCCTTACCTTGCCTGGTGGGGTGGATGTCCATACGCATTTGTCTCTGGATTTGGGCAAATTTATTTCGATTGATGATTTCTATACAGGAACTAGGGCTGCAAGCTACGGCGGGACTACTTCTATTGTAGATCATATAGCCTTTGGTCCGAGAGATTCTCTTGTGGGGGAGATGATCGACAAGTATCACAAGATGGCAGAAGGAGCTGCTGTGATTGATTATTCCTTCCATGGAGCTATACAAAAGGCAAGTGATGCCATTCTTGATGAGATGGAAGAGCTTTTTGATCAAGGGATTGTTTCTACTAAGATCTATACGACTTATGGAGGCAAGCTCGATGATGATAAGATGCTTAAGGTTCTTAGAAAAGCCAAGGAGACTGGAACGGTAGTTTGTATTCATTGTGAAAACGATGGCATGATAGCGGAGCTTAGGAAAGAGGCGGAAGAGGCTAAGAATTTAGATCCGATTTTTCACGCCAAGACTAGACCTGCCGAAGCAGAAGCAGAAGCTATTAACAGGCTTATATATTTGAGCGAGCTTGCAGGTTTTCCTAAGCTTTATATAGTCCACACTTCTTCAAAGCTAGGTCTTGAAGAGATCAGGAATGCGAGAAAACGTGGAGTGGAGAACCTCTACTGCGAGACTTGTACCCAGTATTTGACCTATACGGACAAGAAGTATGAGGAAGGCGGCCCAAGCGAAGGAGTCAAATACATTTGTGCTCCCCCTCTTAGAAAAGATGAGGATGTAGAGTCCTTGTGGGAGGGAGTAGCTGATGGGACTGTTGATGTTATAGCAACCGATCACTGTCCTTTCTATTACGAAAGCGAGAAGCTTCCTTACAAGGATGATTTCCTAAATGCTCCAGGAGGGATTCCAGGAATCGAGGAGAGGATGGAAGTTGTTCTTACAGAGGGAATCCGCAGGGGAATCAAGCCAGGAAGGCTAGTAGATTTACTTTGTACAAATCCTAGTGAGATTTTTGGTCTTTCTTATAAGAAAGGAAGTATCGAAGTAGGTAAAGATGCGGACCTTGTTGTATTTGATGAGAAGACTTACACGATTAGCCAGGAAAATAGGCACTCTGCTTGCGATTATACGACCTATGAGGGCTTTGAGTCTGACTTTAAGGTAAAGCTTGTTATAGCAAGGGGTCAAGTGATTTTGGAAGATGATAAGAACTACGGCGAGAAGGGCCGAGGGAAATTTATAGATAGAAAGTTTATTTAGGTGAATTATGACAAATATATTGATAGGGGATAAGATTAAGGATACAGATCCGATTATTGTGAAGGTAAATGGCAAAAGATACGAGACCTATGAGGATAAGACTCTTCTTAGGTTCTTGCGTGATGACTTACATATTACTTCAGTAAAGGACGGTTGTTCCCAAGGTGCTTGCGGGACTTGTACTGTCCTTGTTGGAGATAGCAAGAAGCTTTCTTGTACCAAGAAGCTTTCTAAGCTTAAGGATGAGGAAATCCTTACCATAGAGGGACTTACAGAACTTGAGAAGAAGGCCTTTGTCCATGCCTTCTCTAAGGCAGGAGCGGTCCAATGCGGTTTTTGTACACCAGGCATGGTAATGAGCGGGGCTGCTATTATTAGAAAGAATTCAAATCCTAGCAAGGATGAGATAAAGGCAGGCATCAAGCAAAATATATGTAGATGTACAGGCTATGTAAAAATCATCGAGGGTATCAAGCTTGCTTCTGAAATCATAAATGGCAATATCGAAATTACTACAGATGAAAAGGACAGGGTCAAGGTTGGAGATGAATTTATAAGAATCGATGCCCACGATAAGGTCCTAGGCATAGGCGAATATGTCGATGATATGATCTTTGATGATATGAAGGTAGGATCTGCTATAAGGAGCAAGTTCCCAAGAGCCAAGGTCCTTAAGATAGATACGACTAAGGCGGAGGCCCTTCCTGGAGTAATAGGAGTCCTAACTGCTGAAGATGTGCCAAACAACAAGGTAGGCCATATCTTCCAAGATTGGGATGTCTTTATTGAAGAGGGGGATATCACAAGATATGAAGGAGATGCACTTTGTCTTGTGGTTGCGGAAAATGATAAGGTCCTTGCTGAGGCTAAAAAATTAGTTGAAGTAGAATACGAAGAGCTAGAGCCAATTTCTTCTATCGAAGAAGCAGAAAATCCAGAAGCTCCTTTCATCCATCCTACAGGTAATATCTGCCAAGAAAGACACGTCAGCCGTGGTAATGCGGAAGAAGCCTTCAAGAAGTGTAAGTATATAGTAGAAGAGACCTACACGACTCCTTTTACCGAGCATGCCTTCCTCGAGCCAGAATGTGCAATTGCTGAGCCAATGGGAGATGGGGTAAAGATCTATACCACAGACCAATCGGTTTATGATACTAGAAAAGAGACTCTTATAATGTTTGGCTGGGAAGATCAGCCAGAAAGAGTTGTGGTAGAAAATAAGCTAATTGGCGGAGCCTTTGGGGGTAAGGAAGATGTATCTTGCCAGCACCTTGCGGCTCTTGCAGCTTACAAATTTAAGGAAAGGGTCAAGATTAAGTTTAGCCGTGACGAATCCTTGAAATTCCATCCGAAAAGACACCCAATGGTTGGGACTTTCAAGCTAGGCTGTGACGAAGAGGGAAACTTCCTTGCTATGAAGGCTACGATTAAGATGGACACAGGAGCCTACGCATCCCTTTGTGGACCAGTTCTTGAGCGTGCTTGTACCCACTCTGTAGGGCCTTACCATTACGAGAATACCGAAATCGACGGCTATGGATATTATACGAACAACCCTCCATCAGGAGCCTTCAGAGGCTTTGGAGTTTGCCAATCGAACTTTGCCTTCGAGAGCAATATCAATCTCTTGGCAGAAAAGGTAGGCATTTCTCCTTGGGAAATAAGATACAAAAATGCCATTAGACCTGGCGAGGTCCTTCCTAATGGACAGATTGCAGACTCTTCTACAGCCCTTGTCGAAACTCTAGAGGCAGCTAAGAAAATCTTTGAAGAAAACGAAGACAGGGCTGGTATTGCTTGCGCTATGAAAAACGCTGGAGTTGGTGTAGGCCTTCCTGATAAGGGTAGGGCCAAGATTGTCGTAGAAGATGGAGTGGTGAGAGTCTATTGTGCGGCAAGTGATTTGGGCCAAGGAGCACAAACTGTCTTTAAGCAAATGGTCCTAGACATATTAGGTCTACGTCCAGATCAAGTTGAGATCATCCATCCAAACTCAGCCAACTCACCAGATTCCGGTACATCATCAGGATCTCGTCAGACCTTGATCTCTGGTGAAGCCATAAAGAAAGTTTCTGAAAAGCTAAAGAAGGACTTAGATGAGGCCTCTGATATAAATGACCTTAATGGCAGGGAATATTTCCACGAATATTTCGATCCTACCGATCCACTGGGATCTGAAAAGGAAAATCCAGTAAGCCACATCGCTTACGGTTTTTCTACAAATGTGGTAATATTAAATGATGACGGGACTATTAGAAAAGTCTTTGCCGCAACCGATGCCGGCAAAGTCATAAATCCTAAGGCAATCGAAGGCCAGCTTGAGGGAGGAATAGTAATGGGTCTAGGCTACGCCCTTACAGAAAACTTCAAGCTAGACAAGTCCAAGGTCAAGGCCAAATATGGAACACTTGGCCTTTGGAGAGCGCCAATGATTCCAGAAATCGAAACAGTCTTTGTAAGTAAGCCAGACGATGAATTACTAGATAGGGCCTTTGGTGCCAAGGGAGTAGGAGAGATTGCGACAATTCCAATTGCTCCAGCAGTCCAAGGAGCCTACTACAAGCTTGACGGAGTCCTAAGACGTGATTTCCCAATGGTAGATACTGCTTATAGCAAGCCAAGGAAGAAATTCGATGCTTAAAATAGAAGAAATATTTGATATTCAAAGAAATGATATAATTTCAATAACAGGATCTGGGGGCAAGACGAGTCTTATGACTTATCTTGCCCTTAGCTTGTCCAAAAAGGGCAGGGTCCTTATGACGACTTCTACCAAAATCGCCCTTCCTAAAGATCCAACCTATTCGACCTATACTTCCTTTGGTTCTTATGTAAATGATAGGTCAGAGAGGATAGTATGTTTGGGAGAGGAAGTTTCAGGCAAGGGGAAGCTAAAAAGCCTAGGCTATGATAATCTTAAAGAAGTTCTTGATGATTTTGATTATGTCTTGATAGAAGCAGACGGTTGTAGGAATCTTCCTCTTAAGTTTTGGTATGATTACGAGCCTGTAATCTATGACTTTACGACAAAAGTTATAGGGGTCTTGCCTATTAAAATCATTGGATGTGAGCTTAAGGAAGATTTTACTTATAATTATAAGGGCTTTTCAAAAAATATAGGGACTGGTATCATAGATTCTAAGATGATAAGAAGACTAATCGCTTATGATAAGGGCTTCTACAAGGGATTTGATGGAGGGAAATATCTTTTCCTAAACCAGGTAGAAAGCGAGAAGGACTTTTCAAATGCCCGAAATATCAGGGAGAATTTTGATTTTCCTGATATTAAATTATCCTATGGATCGATCAAGGAGGGAAATTTTTATGAAAATTAATGCTATACTAATGGCCTCAGGCCTATCCCAAAGGATGGGAGAGAACAAACTGATGCTAGAATTTAAGGGAAAGAAAATCTACGAACATAGTCTAGATCTCTTGGAGGAAGTAGGATTTGATGAGGTTATAGTTGCCACTTCCTACGAAGAAATCCTAGAAGATGCAAGGTCTAGGGGATTTGTGGCTATTTTTAATACTGATAATGAGATTGGGAAATCTTCATCAATAAAGCTCGGTATAAGGGAGACAGATGAAGACGCCAACATGATGTTTTTTGTAGCAGACCAGCCCCTTCTTAGCAAAGAAACTTGCGAGAAACTAATAGAATCCTTTAAGGACACTAAGCTTATGACCTATCCTGTCGTAGGGATGAGAAGGGGAGCGCCAGTAATCTTTCCTGCTAGCTATAGAGAAAAGCTTTTAAGTCTTGAAGATGACCAAGGTGGGATGATTTTCGCAAAAGACGGTAAGACTAACAAGGTTCCAATAGAAAACGAAGACGAACTATTAGATATAGACACCCTAGAAGCCTACGAGAAATTAAGGCGTGACCATGAATAAGAATCTCGTAATAGTAAGGGGCGGAGGAGATGTCGCAACAGGGACTATCCAGAAGCTTAAAAGAGTTGGCTTTGACGTATTGGTCCTAGAAATCGAAAGACCAACCTGTATCAGAAGAAATGTCGCAGTAGCTCAGGCAATCTTTGAGGGAGAAATCCAAATCGAAGATATAGAAGCCATTTACTGCAAAGATAGGTCTCAAATAGAAAAAGCCTTTGCAGAAGATAAGATTGCTGTAACAATTGATCCTAAGGGAAAATTCATAGAAGAGATGGAGCCTATCTGTGTGATAGATGGGATTCTCGCCAAGAAAAACCTCGGCACCAAGAAGGACATGGCTCCTATAACCATAGGTCTTGGACCTGGTTTTTCTGCAGGTGAAGACGTGGACTTGGTCATAGAAACCAACAGGGGCCACGATTTGGGTAGACTAATATTTGAAGGACCTGCCGCCCTAAATACCGGTAATCCTGGTAATATCAACGGCTTTACTACAGAAAGAATCCTAAGATCTACAGGAGACGGTAGGCTTCATATCCTAAAAGATTTAGGCTCAGTTGTAAAGAAGGGAGAAGCGGTTGCGACAGTCTCCGGTAAGGAAATCTACGCGGGCCTTGACGGAATGGTTCGTGGTATGATCAATGAAGGAAGCCAAGTGACTAAGGGGATGAAAGTCGGAGATGTCGACCCAAGAGTGATTCCTCGTAATGTGGGGACGATTTCTGATAAGGCTAGGCTAATCGGTGGAGGGAGTCTTGAGGGACTTCTCATAATGAAAAGAAGGAAGGGTCTATGAAGGCAGATATTTTAGAGAAAATTTATGAAGAAAACAAAAAGGGAAGGGATGCAGCCCTGGTATTTTTGATAGAAAACAAGGGCTCTACTCCTGGAGAAGATAACTCCCTAATGGCTGTTACATCAGATGGAAAGTCCTTTGGTACAGTTGGCGGAGGCAAAATTGAGGCTGATATCATAAGAAGATGTATGGAAGGATTTCCTAAGGGAGAATCCTTCGAGTTTGACTACAATCTATCCCAAAACGGAGAGCTTAAGATGAGCTGCGGGGGAAATTCGAGAGGATTTGTAAAATACTTCAAGGCAGCTAATCGCCTTATAATCTTTGGCGCAGGCCACATTTCCCAGAAGCTAGCAAGGATTGCTACAAAGACCAACTTTGAAGTTACAGTAATAGACGATAGAAGTGAATTTAGGCAAAATCCTGACTTTAGTGAAATCAAAGACTATATCGATGATCCAATAGAAGATGCAGTAGAAAAAATCGACTTTGATAAGGATAAGACCTATATAGTCCTATGTAACAGAGGTCACGCCTACGATTCTAAGACCCTTAGGAAAATAATAGATAAAGACTTCCACTACCTAGGTATGATTGCCTCAAAGGCCAAGGTCATAAGAGTCTTTAAGGAACTTGAAGAAGAAGGCTACAAGAGAGAAGATTTAGAGAAAATCTACACTCCTATAGGTCTTGATGTGGGCAATGGCTCCGTAGAAGAGATTGCAATTTCAATCATGGCAGAGATTCTAATGATTAAAAATAAAAAGACTGGTGAAATCCAGAAACTCCACTAAAATGCTAAAGATAATAATGCTAATAGCCTTCCTTACGGCAAGCATTTATAATTTTAGATTGGGCTATTCGAATGAAATTAGAATTAAGATCAAGGCGACTTTTCTAATTATTACAGGAGCCTATTCTATTTTGATCCTTATAATGGCTGGGAAAAAGGATGGAAGTTTATTTGGATTAATCCTAGCCCTATCGACAATCATACTTCTCGTAAGTATCATCCTAAGTCGAGGAGTAAGAAAAGATGGCTTTGTCGTAATGAATGGAGCCAGTCCCCTTTTGCTTCTTATAAAGATAAGTGATGTCAAGGATAAAAGCTTAGAGGACAATAAGGCAGGAAATAAGCTTACTATCAAGGCAAGGGGAAATTATTATGTCGAATCTTTTAAGAAGAAAGACATGAAAAAACTAGAAGAATTTATTGCGGACTTACAGAAAAAGTAAGTCTAAAAAGCTAAGCGAATAATAATCTCGCTTTTGGTTATAAATAGACTAGGAGGATATATGAAATTTTTACACACGATGATTAGAGTTAAGGACCTTGATAAGTCCTATAAGTTTTATACAGAAGAGTTGGGTTTTGCTGAAAGTAGGAGAAAGGAATTTCCAGACAAGAAATTTGACCTTGTCTACCTAAAACTTCCTGCTTCACCTGATTATGAATTGGAACTAACTTACAATTACGACCAAGAAGAAGCTTACGATTTAGGAAATGGCTACGGCCATATAGCAATCTCACACCCAGATATCAAGTCTTTTAGAAAAGAGTTAAGCGATAAGGGCTATGAGGTTACAGAACTTAGAGGCCTAAGCGATAATTCAGATAAGTACTTTTTCGTAACAGATCCAGATGGATACAAGATTGAAATTATACAGAAAAAATAATAAAAAAATTAAAAGGGCTGGCGGATTAAATCTGCTGGCCCTATTTGTATATTTGGGATATCTCTCTTAGGGCTAGGATTGCCCTATCGACTTCCTCACTCGTGTTGAAGTAAGAAAAGGAAAATCTCACTATGCCCTGTCTTTCTGTCCCAAAATGCCTATGGATTAGGGGAGCACAATGGGAACCGGGTCTTGTTTGGATATTGTAGTCTTCATCGAGGATGAGGGATATTTCATCTGAGGGAATATTTCCAATATTAAAGGAGACTAGGCCCGTTTTAAGACAGGCTGGGTCCTTGGAGTAGAATTTAAGTCCAGGGATTTCTTCAATCCCTAGGTAAAATCTTTTCGCAAGGTCTCTTACTTTTTTATTTATCTTATCAATGCCCTCGTCTAGGATGAAGTCGACTCCTGACTTTAGAGCGATTTGACCTAGGAAGTTGGCCGTTCCTGCTTCAAATATTTGGGGAAAGGAAGGGGGCATGGTTTCCCTGAAAGAATCTATCCCGCTACCTCCGGCAAATACTTGATCGAAGGGAAAGTTTCCGTTTTTAATTAGTCCGCCCGTCCCGCTTGGCCCGTAAAGGGATTTGTGTCCTGTAAAGGCAAAGAGTGAGTTTTCGTATTTTCCCATATCGATATCGATAAGGCCCAGGCTTTGGGAAGAGTCTACTAACATTATTAGATCATTTTCTCTGGCAAAGTCATAGACCCTATCCAGGTCCTTTACATCTCCTAAAAGATTTGATGCGGAATTTATGACGAGAAATTTCGTGTTTTTTCTTAAAAGCTTGGGAAGGCTCTGGTATTTAAGCTCGTAATTCTCATCAAAGTCTACAAAGGAAATATCAGCTCCCGTTTGATAGAGGGGGCGGAGGATAGAGTTATGTTCTGTAGTCGAGGTGATGATGTGGTCATCCTTGTTTACCAAAGACTTGATGGCAAAGTTTAGGGCGAAGGTGGCGTTTGCTGTAAGGAGGATATCTGAGGGATTTTCTATATGGCAAAGCCTAGCCAGGGACTTTTTCGTATCAAAGATTGCCATCATGGAGTTTTGAGAAAGCATGTGGCCTGACCTTGATGGATTGCCGTAATTTCCAGAAGAAATTACTTCAACTAGCTTATCTGTCATAGCCTTGGGCTTGTGGATAGTCGTAGCAGCGTTATCAAAATACATATGAAGAAATTACCCTCCTCCCATTTTTATCTCGCTCCATGAGGAAAATCCCATCATAATCACTTTCCTCTAGGATGGCTAGGGCCTTAGTTAAATCTTTTTCTCTTATTCTTAAAGCATAGCCACAGCCAGCATCGATTTCTGGAGGCAAGGGGATTAGTCTTGCCTTATCGAAATTCTTTAGCTTATCGAGGGCGGCTGCCGGGTCTTCGAACTTCTCGAAGGAGAAAAGGACGAAATTTTCTCCTAGCATGGACTAACTGTGTGGTAGCTTCTTAGGATTTCGACAATTTTATACATATTTGTAATCTCTCCTATAGCAAGCTTTTCCTTAAGCTTGTAATTTCCGAGACAAAGGCCACAAGATAAGATCTCTACGCCTTTTTCTTCAAGGACCTTGAGGTCTTCTATGGTCTTTTCATTTGCCGCTGTAAGGAAGACTCCTCTGTTGTAGAAGATCACCTTTTCTGGAAGCTTATCTTGTTCTGTAAGAGCATAGATGAAACCTTCGAGTAGGCTTTTTGAGAAGTCCTCATCGCCCTTACCCATCCTATCATCAGAGATTGCTACAACATAGGAAGAGCTATCGATTTTATTTCCTTCTTCTGAGACTTCGTTTTTGCTTTGGGAGTTTTTCTTAAGACTTACCCTGTAGATTCCGTCTTCGATTTTCTCAGAAGATGATTCTATTTTAAGTTCCTTGGCCATCTTGGCGAGATTTTGAGTTGCTACTTCGTTATCTACTAGGATTTCGAAGTCTACTTCTTTTGGATTTTCCTTGATTAACTTCTTTGTTTCAATTACTGGTATTGGGCAAACTTTGCCTAAACAATCAATTTTTTTCATAATAGCTCCTTTATTTTACGATTATCTTGTAAGATCTTTTCCTTTTAACTTGACCTATTTGATAGATTTCCAAATTATTTTCCCTAAAGTCTGTGATTATCTTATCTGCTTCTTCTGGACTTACCGAAATGCACAAACCGCCTGATGTCTGCGGATCAAAGAGGACTTCCTCCATGGCAAAATCATCTATCATAAACTCTACATCGCCTTCGAGGTAGTTTCTGTTATTTTGCCCACCAGAAGTATAGAGAAACTCAGCGGCAAGCTTTTTAGCAGGAGATAGGACTGGGACCTTGGCGCTTTCAAGGATTATAGTAAAGTCATTCCCTGCCATTTCTGAAAGATGGCCCAAAAGGCCAAAGCCTGTAATATCAGTCGCTGCGTGGATTTGATATTTGACGAAGATATCCCTGGCGTATTTATTGAGAGTCGCCATCTGCCTTGTGCAAGCTTCAAAGTCCTCATCACTTACGAGCCCCTGGGCAAAGTTTGCAGTAACTAGCCCTGTGCCGATTTTTTTCGTAAGAAGGATTACGTCCCCATCTTTTGGCGTATTATTTTCCCGAATTTCCTTCTTTTTGACCTTACCTGTGACAGAAAGGCCATACTTGATGGTCTTATCATGGATTGAATGGCCACCGGTTAGGCTTGCCTTGGCCTCACTGACCTTATCATTACCTCCACGGAGGATTTCTTTGAGGATAGCGAAGTCCTCTTCTAGGGGAAATGTCACGATATTAAGGGCAGATATGACCTCTCCTCCCATAGCGTAGACATCGCTTAGGGCGTTGGCAGCAGCGATTTGACCAAATAGATAGGGATCTTCGACCATAGTAGGGAAAAAATCCAGGGTCTGGATCACGCAAGTTTCGCCATCGATGTCGATAATTGCAGCATCGTCATTCTTGTCGAAGCCAACTAGGACATCGTGCCTTCTGTAGGGTGTAATATCCTTTAATAATTTATCCAAATTACCTGCGGCAATCTTGGCATTGCAACCGCCGCATACTTCTAAGTTCTTCATAGGACCTCCTTCTAATATTCTACCGAATATTTTTCAAAAATACATCAAGAAAGGTTTTCATATAATAGATAAAGGCTAATAGATATTTTACTTAAATAAAAAGAATTATTGTTCTATAAATTATTAATGTTAGGTTAATGAAGGGAAAAATAAATAAACTACTACAAAGGAAAATGATCCAATAGATTAATATAGAATTGATATATTGTTTCGCTAAGCAAATTATTATCGTAAATTAAAATATGATAATAGGAGGTAAATATGGATAAAGATACTAAGAAACTTTCATACTGGATTTCTTTAGGAGCCTTGTTTGGGATAGTGCTTGGAATTTCTAATAGTAAAAAAATAATTTATCTTCTTCCTACCAATAAGCCTGTTAAATAGTACATTAATAGAAGGAGGAAGTATGAATTTTTTGGAAAATATTATTACGTCTTTGATGTTGATTAGGGTGACGGATATTATTGATATTGCAATTGTTGCCTTTGTTATTTATAAACTTTTCTCACTTCTAAGAAACACCAGGGCTGAACAGGTGCTTAAAGGGCTTATTTTTGTTTTGTTTTTCGCCTCTATTGCGGATATTCTAAATCTTAATACAGTCTCTTGGGTGATGAATCAATTCTTGACAGTTGCCCTAGTCTTTATCATAGTTGTCTTTCAGCCAGAGCTTAGGAGTGCTCTTGAAAGGCTCGGTAGGGGTAGGAGTTTGTTTTCTAGTGAAAAGATCCAGAGGGATGAGAGAAGTATAGATGAGCTAGTTTCTGCTATGAGCTCTCTTTCTAGGCAAAAGATAGGAGCTCTTGTGGTTTTGGAAAGGGAAGTTGGTCTTTCTGATATTATAGAAAGTGGGACCAAGCTTGATAGTGATATCTCTTCAGAGCTTCTTATAAATATTTTTATTCCCAACACTCCCCTTCATGATGGGGCTGTGATTATTAGGAAAAATACTATCGCTGCAGCAGCTTGCTATTTGCCTTTGTCTTCTTCAAATACTATAGCCAAGGAGCTTGGTACAAGACATAGGGCAGCTATTGGGATTTCTGAAAAGAGCGATTGTCTTGTGGTCATTGTATCAGAAGAGACAGGAAATATTTCTGTTGCAGAAAATGGCAAGATTAATAGATATTTTGATGAGGAAAGCCTTAGGATTAGACTTAAAAATGAGCTTGTAAATACTGATGATCTATTGAAGAAAGAGAAGAAGGGAGAGGTAAATGAAAAAGAAAAATGATGTGCAATTGATAGTCCTATCGGTTATACTTGCCATTGTCATGTGGGCTTTTGTAGTTACTTCGACTAACCCTTCTGTAAATAGGACCTTTAGGAATGTTCCTATCCTTGTCCAAAACAAGGACGCTCTAGAAGCTAGGGGCTATACAATTATAGGTCTCGATGAGGCAAGTAATGTCAATATCAGAGTTGAGGGCACTAGGGATAAGATTGTCGGAACCAAGCAAAACGACATCCAAGCAAGTATTGACGTTAAGGATGTAAAGGAAGGAATCCAATCTGTTGGAGTTAAGGTAGATACACCAAGCGGGGTTGGAATTTCCATGGTAGATCCTCCTTCAATCAATATCAATGTCCAAAAGAAGGTGGAAAAGTCCCTACCTATTAATATCGTGATAAAGGATAGCCTCAAGGACGGAAGGTCTGTAGAGATTAACGAACAGTCAATCAAGGAAGTCACAGTCAAAGGACCTGTATCAGCAATAAATCAGATCGATAGAGTTGAAGTAAATATTGATGAGGAAAGCTATCTAGATGGAAAAATCCACAATCTAGATATCCATATTTTGGATAAGGACGGCAAAGAAGTTACAGGCATCGAGAAGTCAAATGATGATATAAATATTTCCTTTAGGGCAGAGGAAACTAAGAGAGTTCCCATAAAAATGAGTTATTATGGTGAGCCAGCTGTGGGATTCGAGATTAGAAATATAAGTCTATCTCAGAAGGAATGTGTCCTAAAGGGAGATAGCGGGGCTCTTAAGTCGGTAGATCAAATCGAGACTTATCCTGTAAATATTAGCGAGCTTAAATCTGATAAGAATGGTGAGATCAAGCTCAATCTTCCTGACGGAGTAAGTCTCTATGATGGGAAAGATCCTGTATCCTACAAGATAGAAGTAGGAAGAAAAGAAAAGTAATGAGACTTAAGACAAAGATTAATTATGAAAATATAATAGAAAGATTAAAAGAGGCTGGCTTTAAGTCTTTTCCTGTGGGAGGAGCTGTTAGAGACAGCCTTCTTTCTAGGGAAGTTTCTGATATAGATATCACAACTGATGCAAGGCCAGAAGAGATCGAGGAAGTCTTTAGGGACTTTAAGCTTATAGATATTGGAAAGAGATTTGGGACAATCAAAGTCATAATAGAAGGAGAAGCCTTCGAGATTACAACTTTTAGAAAGGAAAGTGCCTATAGGGACGGGAGACATCCTACAGAAGTTAGATTTTCTGATAATCTGATAGATGACCTAGAAAGAAGAGACTTTACCATAAACGCTATGGCCTTTGACCAGGGAGAGATAATAGATCCTTTTGGGGGTCGTGATGACCTATCGATGAAAGTCATAAGGGCTGTGGGAGATGCTAGAGAAAGAATAGATGAAGACCTCTTAAGAAGTCTTAGGGCGGTGCGTTTTGCCAACCGCTTGGGCTTTACTATAGAAGAATCCCTCAAGGAAGCTATTAGGGAAAATGCCAATAAGATTAATTCCATATCCCAGGAGAGGATAGCCAGTGAATTAAGTGAAATCCTAACTTCAGCTACTCCTTCCAGGGGAATAAGGCTTATGGATGAAGTAGGTCTTCTATCCCAAATTTTCCCTGAAGTGAAAAGAACGGTAGGCTTTGACCAACATTCGAGTTATCACTCTGATGATGTCTACAATCATAGTCTTAAGGTCCTTGATAAAAGTCCGGCAGATCTTGCCGTAAGATTTGCTGCCCTCTACCACGATGTGGGCAAGGTCGATACATTTTTCCTAGATGAGAGAGGAGAGGGGAGATTCTTCGGCCATCAAAGTCTTTCGGAAGAGATGTTAAGACAAAGGCTTAAGGAGCTAAAATTTTCCAATAAATTCATAGATGATGCTACAAGTCTTGTCAAAAGACATATGGACTGTTCCAATATTTACACGAAAAAGTCTATCAGAAAGCTTCTTAGACGACTAGGCGAAGACAATCTTAGGCAATTATTTGACCTACAAAGGGCGGACATACTTTCGACCAAACATCCTGATACTAGTAACATAGATCTTGGAGAAGAAATCCTTACCGAAGTCTTAAAAGATAATATACCTAAGAAAAGGTCAGAGCTAGCTATTGACGGAAATGACCTTATAAGTATGGGCTATCCTCAAGGAAAGATTATAGGAGATCTTTTAAGAATAATCGAAGAAGAAATATTAGAAGAAAATTTAGAAAATGATAAAAAAGCAATCGAGGAGTTTTTGACTAGAATGGGTAAAAATCTTGATAGCTTGACAAAGAAGTAGTATATTATTTCAATGAGTAAGAACACCAGGAGGAAAAAATGACAGAATTAAAATCACACGAAAATAATATAGCAAAATTCGAATTCGACGTGCCTTATGATGAGTTCAAAAAGGCAACTGACACTGTATATAAAAGAAACAAATCTAGATATAGGGTAGATGGCTTTAGACCAGGTCACGTTTCTAGAAAAGTACTTGAAAAAATGTACGGACCAGAAATTTTCTATGATGAAGCAATCAAGATAGTTTTCCCTACACCATACGAAAAAGCTGTAGAAGAGCTTGGCCTTGAAGTAATCGACCAACCATCAGTAGACCTAGACGATATCGAAAAAGGAAAAGATATCACATTTAAGGTTGAAGTTGAAACAAAACCACACCCAGAACTAGGAGACTATTCAGAACTAATCGTTGAAGAAGTATCTAGTGAAGTAACAGATGAAGATGTAGAAGCAGAGCTTAAGAAACAACAAGACGAAAACGCAAGACTAGTTCCAGTTGAAGATGGCGAAGCTAAGGAAGGCGATACAGTAAATATCGACTTTGATGGTTTCCTTGATGGAGAAAGATTCGAAGGCGGTAAGGCAGAAAATTACGATCTAGTTCTTGGATCAAATACCTTTATCGAAGGCTTTGAAGGACAAGTAGAAGGCCACAAGGTTGGAGATAAGTTCGACGTTAACGTAACCTTCCCAGAAGATTACCAAGCGAAAGAATTCCAAGGAAAAGATGCTAAGTTTGAAGTTGAAATCAACTCAATTACAAGAAAAGAACTTCCAGAACTAGATGATGAGTTCGCAAAAGACATCTCTGAATTCGACACACTTGACGAATTAAAAAACAACCTAAGAGAAAAACTTGCTGAAGAGAAAAAAGATTACGCTAAAAACCTAATCCAAAATCAAGCGATTGAAGCTCTAGTTAATAAGTCTGAAGTAAGCGCACCAAGACCAATGGTTGATGCTGAAATCGACTACGAACTACAAAACCTAGACCAAAGACTTCAACAAATGGGTATCACCCTAGCTCAATATATCGAGATGACAAAGATGGATATCAACCAAATCCGTGACCAATACAGAGCTCAAGCAGAAGCTAGAGTTAAGGCAAATCTTGTTATAGACGAAGTTGCTCTTAAAGAAGGTATAGAAGTTACAGAAGAAGAAAAAGAAAACGAAATCAAAGAAGCAGCAGAAAATTATGGAGTAGATGATCTTGAGAAATTCAAAGAACTTTTCGCTAAAAACATCTCTGATAAGACTCTAGAAGAAAACATCATGAGAAGAAAAGCAGTTGAACTTCTTACAGAAAACGCTAAAGCTCTTCCTCACGAAGAATACCACAAGGCAGTTTGCGAAGAAGACCATGACCACGAGGAAGGCGAAGATAAATAAGCTCCATTTAGATAAGGAGATAAAATGATTCCTAAAAATTATTTAGTACCAACAGTTGTAGAACAAACAAATAGAGGCGAGAGAGCCTATGATATATATTCAAGACTTCTAAAAGACAGGATAATCTTCCTATCAGGTGAAGTTCGTGATGAAATATCTGATATTATCATAGCCCAACTACTCTTTCTAGAAAGCGAAGATCCTGATAAGGACATCCAATTTTATATCAACTCTCCTGGCGGAGTTGTAACAAGCGGACTTGCTATATACGATACAATGAACTACATCAAACCTGATGTATCCACAATCTGTATAGGTCAAGCTGCATCAATGGCGGCAGTCCTTCTATCATCAGGGGCTAAGGGAAAGAGATACTCCCTACCTAGCTCAAATATCATGATCCACCAACCTTCTGGTGGAGCCCAAGGTCAAGCTAGCGATATTGTGATACAAGCTGAACAAATAATTAAGATTAAAGAAAGACTAAACAAGATCCTTTCTGATAATACAGGACAAAGTCTAAAGAAGATAGAAAAAGATACCGATAGGGACTTTGCTATGACAGCAGCTGAAGCGTTAGAGTACGGTCTTATCGATAAAGTAATTGAAAGTAAGTAGGAATAAATGTCTGATTACGAACAAAAAGAAATAAGATGTTCTTTTTGTGGCAAGGATAGCTCACAAGTTAAAAGAATTATAGCTGGTCCTAATGCTTATATTTGCAACGAATGTGTCGACTTATGTCACGAGATTATAGCCCAAGAGACTAACACGGCCTCTGAGTTTTCGGCTGATATCGACCTATCAACACCAAAAGAGATCAAGGAATTCTTAGACTCTTATGTTATAGGTCAAGATGATGCCAAAAAGACCCTTTCTGTTGCAGTATATAACCACTACAAAAGAATTAATAGCAATGAAGAAGATAGCGACATAGAGCTACAAAAATCAAATATATTAATGCTAGGTCCAACTGGTTCAGGAAAGACCCTCCTTGCCCAAACCCTTGCTCGCAAGCTAAATGTACCTTTTGCTATAGCAGATGCGACAAGCCTTACAGAGGCAGGTTATGTAGGTGAGGATGTGGAAAATATTATCCTAAAACTCGTCCAAGCCGCAGATTACGATATCGACATAGCAGAACGTGGAATTATCTATGTAGATGAGATAGATAAGATCACAAGAAAAAGCGAAAATCCATCTATAACCCGTGATGTGTCAGGTGAAGGTGTCCAACAAGCCCTCCTTAAACTAATTGAGGGAACAGAAGCAAATGTCCCTCCTCAAGGAGGAAGGAAACACCCTAGCCAAGAGTATATCCAGGTTGATACGACAAATATCCTCTTTATCTTAGGCGGGGCCTTCGATGGAATTGAAGATATAATAAATAGGAGACTTTCTGAAAAGACCATTGGCTTCGGTGCAAGTGTCACAAGAAACGCTAGTGCCAGCCTTAAGGAAGTTAATACAGAAGACCTCCTTAAGTACGGACTCATTCCAGAATTTATAGGAAGGGTGCCTATAGTGGTAAGCCTTGATGCTCTAGAAGTTGACTCTTTAGTCAAAATCCTAAAGGAGCCAAAAAACTCCTTCGTAAGACAATACCAAAAGCTATTCGAGCTAGATGGTGTTAAGCTTACATTTGAGGATGAGGCATTAGAAAAGATTGCCGAAAAGGCCTACAATCAAAAGACTGGTGCCAGAGGACTAAGGACCATAATGGAAAATCTCCTCCTAGATCTCATGTTTGAAATTCCTTCAATAGATGATCTAGAAGAAGTTATTGTCACAAAAGAGTCTATAGATGATAAGGAAAAATTAGTTTATAAGAAAAGATAGAAAGATGGGGTTGTTGCCGAATGAACAATCGTCCAGGTATCATTAACTTAGCTTTTTGATGAAAGATTATGCTTAATGAATGACGATAGTATTCATAAATTTGCAACAACCCCATTTTATAGCGAGGTAAAAGATGACAGATGTTTATGAAATAAGTGAAAATAAATATCCTCTTATAGCCCTAAGGGGCTACTGGCCAATGCCAACTACCTTCCTAAGTTTCGATGCCAAAAGAAGTATTTCGGTAAATGCAGTTGAAGATGCAAGGCTTAGAAATACCAATCTGTTTTTGGTAAACCAAAAGGATGTCTTCGATGACAATCCCAAAAAGGAAGGCCTCTACGAATTTGGTATAGTAGCAAGCATAAAAGATACCTTCGAGCTTCCAAATGGTGTGACAAGAGTCTTTGTAGATCCAAAAGGAGTGGCAAGACTTGATGATCTAACAGTATCCGAGGGCTTTCTAAAAGCTACTGTAAGCGAGTACCACTACAGGGAAGAAGAGGAAAAAGATAAGGAAAATCTCCTATCCCTAAAGAAAATCTTGATAGATGACTTCAAGGAATATATCAGTCTTGATAACAATGCCCTCGATGAAATAGCCTACAGTCTCATAGAGATTGACAACTTCCACAGGTTAGTTGATGTAATCACCTTCCACCTAGAGCTTGCTCCGAAGGAATATTACCAAATACTCGAGACTATCGACACAGAAAAGAGGATGCTAGCCCTCCATGAGATAATCACTAAGGAGATCAGCCTAAAGAAGCTATCCAAGGAGATAGAAAAACAGGTTCAAGATAATATCAACAAGAGCCAAAAGGACTATTATCTAAGAGAGAAGATGGAAGTCCTAAAGAAAGAAATCAATGAAAATAACGGAGAGGCCAAGTCTGAGGCTGACTATTATAGGAAGAAAATAAAGGCTATAAAGCTTGATAAGGAAAGCAAGAAGTCACTAGAGAAGGATATCGAAAGAATCGACTCCCTACCAGAGATGAGCCCAGACTATGGAGTTTTGTCTGCCTATCTTGACTTTGTGGTTTCTCTTCCTTGGAATAAGCTTAGCAAGGATGTTATAGACATCAATAGGGCAGAGAAAATCCTAGACGAAGACCACTACGGCCTTAGCGATGTAAAGGAAAGAATCCTAGAATCTATAGCAGTAAGACAAAAGAACAAGAACTCCAAGGGATCTGTGATTTGCCTAGTAGGACCTCCTGGTGTCGGAAAGACCTCTATAGCCAAGTCCATAGCCCGAGCCCTTGATAGGAAATTTGTCTCTATGAGACTGGGTGGAGTAACTGATGAATCAGAAATCAGAGGACACAGAAGGACCTATGTCGGGGCCATGGCAGGTAGGGTCCTTGCTAATATCGACAGGATCAATGTTAAAAACCCAGTCTTTCTCCTAGATGAGATTGACAAACTAGGTTCAGATTTTAGGGGAGATCCATCAAGTGCCCTCCTAGAAGTCCTTGACCCAGAACAAAACGATAAGTTTATCGATAGATACCTAGATATTCCTTTCGACCTATCAGATGTCTTCTTTATCACAACAGCAAATGACGCCAATGAAATCCCTGATGCCCTCTACGACAGGCTAGAAGTAATAGACCTATCAGGCTATACAATAAGTGAGAAAGAATCCATAGCCAAGAAATATCTAGTGGCTAAAGAGATGGAAAACAATGGTCTCAAGGAAGATGAAATTACTATATCAGATGCAGTAATTGAAAAAATCATCAAAAACTATACTAGAGAAGCAGGGGTCAGAGAACTTGAAAGACTAATTGCCAAGATTTGTAGAAGGGCGGTCAAAGAAATCCTTGCTGGCAAGGATAAGGTTCGTGTTTCTATGCAAAATTACACAAAATACCTAGGCAGGGAGAGATTCCTCGACGATGCTATAGAAAAAGAAGACCAAGTAGGTCTTGTAAATGGACTCGCTTGGACCTCTGTTGGTGGAACTATGCTATCAGTTGAGGCAAATGTCATGGAAGGTAAGGGCAATGTCGAAATGACAGGATCCCTAGGAGATGTAATGAAAGAATCCGGCCAAGTAGCTATGGCCTATATTAGGTCGAACCAACAGAGTCTTGGAATCCGTGGGAAGTTCTACGAAAATAAGGACATCCACGTCCATTTCCCAGAAGGAGCAACACCAAAAGACGGTCCTTCTGCAGGAATCACTATGACAACCGCTATGGTATCAGCCCTTACAGGTAAGAAGGTAAGAAGCGATATAGCGATGACTGGAGAAGTCACAATTCGTGGCAATGTCCTAGCAATAGGAGGCCTTAAGGAAAAGGCCCTAGCAGCCTACTCCTACGGAATCAAAAACGTCATAATTCCAAAAGAAAATGAGAGAGATACAGAAGATATACCAAAGGAGATCAGAGATAAGATTAACTTCATCACAGTCTCTAAAGTATCTGAAGTCATAGAAAAGGCCCTAGTATGAAGATAAAAAATATTGAACTAGAACAAGTTGCAGGCTTTAGGGAACAATGGCCAAGGGAAGACTTGCCTGAGCTTGCCTTTGTTGGTAGAAGTAACGTAGGTAAGTCCTCCTTTATCAATTCCTTCCTGGGTAGAAAAAAGCTTGCTAAGACTTCCTCTGTCCCAGGCAAGACTAGGACGATCAATTTTTATAGGATAAATGATAAGTTTAGGCTAGTAGACCTACCAGGCTATGGCTATGCCAAGGTCAGCAAGAAGGAGAAGGCCAAGTGGGATAAGCTAATTAACGAATATCTCCACCAAAGGGAAGCCCTAAGAGAAGTCTTCCTCCTAGTTGATATCAGACACGAGCCAACAGCTCTTGATAAGCAGATGTATGATTGGATAAGAGAGACTGGCTTTACAGGCTTTGTAATCGCAACCAAGTTTGACAAGATTAAGAAAAGCCAGACCCAAAAGCATATCAAACAAATCATGAAAAAACTAGAGATCGACGACGAAGGCTTAATATTTGCCTACTCATCAGAGACTAAACACAACAAGGACGTCCTAGAAGAACAAGTGGATGTGATAATTAATTACTAAACCTAGCCCCAAAGTCTTGAAATAGATGGAGGGGATTTTCTTTTGCGTAATTATCTAAATTCAAAGGTCAGTGAAAGAATCATAGCTATGGGAATTAATAGAAATTTTCTTGCAAATTTATTCTCAAACTATTAATAAACATCTTAAAAACCAAATTATATTCAAGGTCTATTTATATTTATAAAAATCGCTTTAACCCGCTATTTCAAGGACTTGCAAACATTTCCATAATTTGTTATCATTTATAAGCAGTATAAAAAAGGGAGGAAATATGAAGAAGAATAAAATTTTACCAATTCTTTTATCAGCAGCTATGCTTTTTACAGCATGTGGTAATAATACAGCTGATAACAAGGATGGAGCTAAGGCAGAAAGTGTTAAGGTGACAGAAGCAGGACATAATGGAGACATAGAAGCTACAGTTAATTTTGAGGGAGATAAGATAGCTTCAATTGATCTAGTACATAAGGAAACAGAAGGCTTAGGAGACGAAGCAGCAGATAAAATCGTAAAAGAAATAGTAGATAAACAATCTATAAATGTAGATACAGTTTCAGGTGCTACAGTTACATCAACTGCCCTAATCGAAGCAGTAAAGGCTGCCATTGAAGAAAGTGGTCGTGACCTTAAGCTTTACGAAAAAGAAAGTGACGAAGCTAATAAGGAAACAGAAACTAAGGATTACGATGTAGTAGTTGTAGGTGGTGGTGGAGCAGGATTTGCTGCTGCAGTAACTGCCAAAGAAGCGGGTGCTAATGTCCTACTTCTTGAAAAACTCGGCCAAGTTGGTGGTAATACCCTAATTTCTGGTGGAGAATACGCAGCTCCAGCTAACGAACTTCAAGAAAAAGAAGGAATTGAAGATAGCAAAGAACAATTCGCAAAAGATGTTGAAGAAGCTGGCGGAAATAAGGAACTAATCGAAGTATTAGCTGATAAGGCAACAGATGGTGCCCACTGGCTAAGAGATGATATCGGAGTAGAATGGCTAGATAGCTTGATGTTCTTCGGTGGACACTCAGTTAAGAGATCTTATATTCCTAAAAATCACACAGGAAATGAATTAATCTCAAAATACAAGACAAAGGCAGAAGAGCTAGGAATCGACCTAATGACAAACACTGACGTTAAGGAAATCCTTACAAAAGACGGAGTAGTTTGTGGAGTTAGGGCAGAAGGAAGCGACAAAAACTACGAAATTAACGCTAAATCAGTAGTTCTTGCAACAGGTGGATTCGGTGCAAATGCTGAAATGTGCTACGAGAACGATAAGGAAGTTGACGAACACGTCCTATCAACTAACTCTCCAGGAGCAACAGGAGATGGTATCGTAATGGCACAAGCTCTTGGTGCAGGAACCGTAGATATGGACAAGATCCAACTTTACCCAGTATGTGACGTTGAAACAGGAAAGCTCCTATATGTCGGAGATACAAGACTTGTTGGTGGAGCACTTCTAGTAAACAAAGAAGGTAAGAGATTCGTAGAAGAGCTTGATACAAGACGTGCAATCTCAATGGCTATCAAAGATCAAACAGACTACGTAGGATACCTAATTTGGGATGAAAAATCAAATGAAAAAACTGGTACAATGAAGTCTAACCCAGAAGAAGCTAAGAGCCTATTCGACAGAGGCCTGCTATATAAGGCTGACACAATAGAAGAACTTGCAGACCACTTTGGTATCGACAAAGAAGCTTTAGTAGAAACAGTAAACAACTTCAACGAAAACTCTAAGAAGGAAGAAGACCCAGAATTTAACTTAAGAATGCTAGGTTGGACAATCGATGAAGGTCCTTACTACATGCTAAAGGCAGCTCCAGCAGTTCACCACACAATGGGTGGTCTAGTAATAAACACTGACGCAGAAGTTCAAACAGAAGATGGCAAAACAATCGAAGGACTTTACGCAGCAGGTGAAGTAACAGGTGGAATCCACGGCAAAAACAGACTTGGTTCTGTAGCTATGGCTGACATCACAGTTTACGGTAGAATAGCAGGAGAAAATGCAGCAAAACACGCTGGAAAATAAGATAATAATTAAGGAGTCAGAGAAATCTGGCTTCTTTTTTTGCTTTCTTTGGGTATAGATTAAGATGAAAAAGTGAGATAGACTTTTGAAAGTTAAGATAAGGAAAGGATAAAGTGTGAAGCTTGAAATATGTATAGATTCCTATGAATCTTTTATAAATGCGAAAGAAACTGGTGCAGATCGAGTGGAAATATGCTCATGTCTAGATCTTGATGGGATAAGTCCATCTGTAGGACTCGTTAGTAAGATTTCTAAAGAGAAAAATATAGAGAAAGTTGTCATGATTAGACCAAGGCCCTACGATTTTTCCTATAATGATTATGAATTTGAGATGATGAAAGAAGAGATAAGAATCTACAAGGGCTTCAATATAGATGGCTTTGTCTTTGGTTTCCTTAAAAAGGATGGGAGGATTGATATAGCTAGGACAAAAGAGTTGGTCGATTTATCTAGGCCAAAGGAAGTCACCTTCCACAGGGCCTTTGATTACTCCAAGGATGGGGAAGAAGTGATAGATTATTTGATAGAAATTGGAATCAAGAGAATCCTTACTTCAGGGAAAAGTCCCACAGCCATAGAAGGAATTGAGCTTTTAGAAAGGATTAATCATAAATACGGAAAGCGAATCGAAATTATGGCAGGATCTGGAGTAAACTATTCAAATATAGAAGAAATCTATAGGAAAAGTGGAATCAAAAACTTCCATATGTCGGCTAAAAACAAAAGAAAAACAGATATGGTCTATCTTAGAGAAGCGAAACTCTATCAAGATATAGGCTTTAGTGATAGATCGCTTATAAGAAAAGCCAAAGAGACAATAGAGAAATTATCTTAAAATTGGATAATATAAAAGTATTTTAAAGATAAAAATTCTTAAAGAAAAAAGGAGCTGTTGCAGAATGAATAAATCGTACCATTATCGTTATAAGAACCTCCACGGAAATTTTGCCTCCATCAGCCGGCAGGCACCACTGAAAATTTCCTAAGAGAACCTTCTAACGATGGTACGATGATTATTCATAGTTGTTTTGCAATTCTTGCTAGGGAGTATACTTCTAGTCCCATTTCGTTTTCGATTACGCTACGTCCATCAGAAAAGGACTTTTCTATTACTATACCAAAGCCTACTGGGTTGGCCCCTGCTTGTCTTACTAGAGCAACCATGCCCTTGGCTGCTTGACCGTTTGCCAAGAAGTCGTCTATCATGAGGACATTTTCGTCTTCTTTGATGAAGTTTTTGGAAACTATAAGCTCATTTGTAACTTGTTTGGTGAAGGAGTATACGCTTGAATGATAAACATTATCTCCTGTTGTAAGGGATTGTTGTTTTCTTGCGAATACACACTTTACTCCAAGCTCTAGGGCTGTAGCAAGAGCTGGGGCTATACCTGATGATTCTACTGTTAGAACCTTATCTATATTTTTATCTTTGAAATATTCAGCAAATTCCTTGCCCATTTGTTGGATAAGCTTACAGTCGATTTGTTGGTTGAGGAAGGAGTCTACCTTTAGGATATTTGGTCCAATTACGATTCCTTCTTCTAATATTTTTTCTTCAAGTTCTTTCATGTTCACTCCTTATGTAGAATTTATACGCTTTTAATAATTATAGTGTTTTTAAAAAATTAGTCAAATTCAGATAAGATAGAAGGAATTTGAAGGAATATGATTGATTTTGAATGAAATTGATGATATAATATCAGCATGATAGTAGAAGAAAGACTAGATATGATATTGGATGTGCTTTTTAAGGAAAAGAAGATATCCAACAGATATTTAACTAAGAAGCTACATGTCAGTGAGTCAACCCTAAGACGCGACCTCGATATCTTGGAGGAAGCTGGAAAGATAAGGAGGGTCCACGGGGGAGCTGTACTAAATATAAAGACAGATGAGAGAAGTTTCACTGATAATGAGCAAAGTATGTTAGAAGAGAAAAAATCTATAGGAAGGAAGGCTGCAAAGTTAATCCCTGACAAGAGCTTAATTTTCCTAGATGCGGGATCGACAACAAATATGATGATCGACTTTTTAGAGGCTAAGGATGTAAGGATTGTAACAAATGGCCTAATGCATGCCAGTAAACTAATGGAGCGAGGAATCGATACGATAATTATCGGAGGTAGGCTTAAGGCAAGAACCAGGGTCACTACTGGGGTAATTGCTATGAATGAGCTTTGTGATTTTAATTTCGACCTAGCCTTTATTGGGGCAAATGGCTTTGATGAGGAGTATTTTTATACTGCTGATATAAACGAGGCTCTTATAAAGAGAAAGGCGATTGAGCTTTCCAACAAGGCCTACATCCTGGCAGATTCTTCCAAAGAACACGAAGTCTATCATGCGAAGATTATTGGAAGGTATGATGTTGAACTGATTGAGGAGGACAAATGATTTATACATTAACAACGAATCCATCAATAGATTATATAATGAGGATAGATGAATTTACCCACGGAGCTACCCTTCGCAGCAAGGCTAGTGAGATGTATCCAGGTGGTAAGGGAATCATGGTCTCAAAGCTACTTAAGAACTTGGGAGATGATCCGGTAAATATTGGCTTTCTAGGTGGCTTTACTGGAGATTTCATAAAAAATGAGCTAGAAAAGCTAGGAATTAAGGAAAGCTTTACAGAAATTAAGGGAGATTCTAGGATCAATGTCAAGCTAAAATACCAAGATGAGACAGAGATCAATGCCGAAGGCCCTAATATAGGAGAGGATGAAGTAGAGAAGTTTATTGAAAATCTTAAGAATATCAAAGAAGATGACCTTCTAGTAATCTCAGGATCTTTACCAAAATCTCTTGACAAAGACTTCTATAAGGAAGTAATAGGAAAAATCCCCTGTAAGTTTACTATAGACATAGCGAACAAGGAAGTATTAGACTACCTAAAATATAAGCCAGTTCTTGTAAAACCAAACAAAGAAGAGCTAGGAAAGATTTTTGAAACTTCGATAGAAACAGATGAAGAAATAATCTCTTACGCTAAGAAACTAATCGAACTTGGGGCAGAAAATGTAATCGTATCTCTAGGAGGAGAGGGATCTATCTTTGTAGATAAGGATAGGGTCCTTAAGGCGGGCCCAATCGAAGGCAAGCTTGTAAATTCTGTAGGAGCAGGGGACTCCATGGTAGGAGGCTTTGTCTACGGCCTAAGCCATGACTTATCTAAGGAGGACGCCTATAAGCTTGCGGTTGCTTCAGGAACAGCGACAGCCTTTAGCCCTGATATAGGAAGTAAGGAAAAAATTGATGAGATTTTAGAAAAAGTGGAGGTAAGGGAAAGTGGAAATTAGAGATTTACTCAAGCCTGAACTGATGATATTTGACCTTCAGGCAAACGACAAGATGAGCGCAATTGAAGAAATAGCCTCAAAGTTTTTCGAAAATGGTTATGTAAAAGACAAAGAAGACTTCAAAAATGGCCTTATAGCAAGAGAAGAAGAAGGATCAACTGCCCTAGGTGAGTCAGTAGCTATCCCTCATACCAAAAACGAAACTGTCAAAGAACCTGCAGTTTTATTTGCAAGAAAATTAGGAGGCCTTGACTACGAAGCCCTTGACGGTGAGCCAACAGAAATATTTTTCGCCATAGGAGCACCAGCTGGAGAAAACAACCTCCATGTAGAAACCCTAGCCGAGCTTTCAAAAATGATTATGAAAGAAGGCTTCATAGATGACCTTAAAAAATGCTCTAACGCTGAAGAAGTTTACGGTATAATCGACAAATATTCAGAGAAAAAGAAAGATCCTGTAGTAGAATCTGTAGGAGAAGTAGAAGCTACAAATAGCGATATCAAACTACTTGCAGTAACAGCTTGTCCAAACGGTATAGCTCACACCTACATGGCGCAAGAAGCCCTAGAAAAGGCAGCCAAAAAAGCAGGAGTTTCAATCAAAGTCGAGACAAACGGATCTGATGGAATAAAAAATAGACTTACAGTCAAGGAAATCGAAGAAGCTGATGCTATAATCATTGCAGCTGATAAGAAAGTCGAAACAAATAGGTTTGACGGCAAAAAGCTTATCCAAAGACCAGTATCTGACGGAATCAGAAAAAGCGATGAATTAATCGAAAAGGCTATCAAGGGCGAAGGAAGAATCTTTAAAGCAGAAGAAGGAGCTAGTAAGTCAAGTTCTGACGATGGCGAAGGCCAAAGCTTCTGGCAAAAGATTTACGGAGACCTAATGAATGGAATAAGCCACATGCTACCATTTGTAATCGGTGGTGGAATCCTCATGGCAATCTCCTTCCTAGTAGAAAGATTCGCAGGAGATGAATCTCTTGCCTTCACTTTCCTAAATGGTCTTGGAGGTGATGCCTTTAGCTTCCTAATACCAATCCTTGCAGGCTTTATTGCCATGTCAATTGGTGATAGACCAGCCCTAATGCCTGGTATGGTTGCAGGTCTTATGGCAAGTCGTGGAGCAGGCTTTATCGGTGGACTAATCGGAGGTTTCCTTGCAGGTTATGTAGTTAATTTACTAAAGAAAGCCTTCAGAAATCTTCCAAAATCAGTCGAAGGTTTAAAGCCAATGCTAATCTATCCAGTATTTGGTCTTTTAATCGTTGGAGCCTTGATGTTCTTTATCATAGACCCAATATTTACTGGAATCAATACCTTCATTAACAACTGGTTAATGAGCCTATCTGGAGCTAATATGCTTCTTCTAGGAGCGATCCTTGCAGGCATGATGGCAATAGATATGGGTGGTCCAATCAACAAGGCAGCTTACGCCTTCGCAATCGGAGCCTTCACAGATACAGGAATAGGAACCTTTATGGCAGCTGTAATGGTTGGAGGAATGGTTCCACCAATTGCAATAGCAATAGCTACAACATTTTTCAAAGATAAATTTACAGAAGATCAAAAGAAGACTACAATTACCAATTACATCCTAGGACTAAGCTTTATAACAGAAGGAGCAATTCCTTTCGCAGCTGCGGAACCAACTAAGGTAATCCCAGCAAGTGTTATAGGATCAGCAATAGCAGGAGCAATAGTTGGAGGCTTTAACATATCAGCCCCAGCACCACACGGAGGAGTCTTTGTATTGCCAGCTATGTCAAGCCTAAGCCAAGCCCTAATCTTTGTAGGATCTGTATTAGTAGGTGCAATAGTTGGTGGTCTAATCTACGGATTTATCAAAAAGAAAGATTAAAAAATATAATCAAAGAAAAAAGAAGTTTTCTATTAGGGAAAGCTTCTTTTTTAGTGGATATTAATTGAAATTTGAAAGATAATTAAAAAGGATAGAAAAAAGAAATATCAATCTTTTATACAAATTAAATCTATTGTAAAAACTATGTAAAATTTTTTTCTCTATATTCTAATCTAGGTCAATATATCTTATAATATATATAAGAACTATTTGGGAGGCTTTTATGAGGAGAAAACTTAAGATTGGGCTTGGTGTAACTTTATCTATAATCATAATTCTTTTTATTGCTTTTTCTATCTTTATCGGCAAGGCTACCTTCGATGGGATGACTGAAAATGTAAGTAGGGAAGTGACTAATAAGGAGCTTATTTCTTATAAAGAAGATTACGATGACTTTGCTGAAGGAAAAGATAGCAAAGAAATTAAGATAAAATCAAGCGAAGATGGACATGAAATTCCTGCCGTATTTATCAGAAATCTACAAGCTAAGGGGATTTGCATCATGGTTCACGGTATGGGAGGGACTAAGTATTCTCTTTATCCTCAAGGTCAGATTTTCTATGACTTAGGATTTTCTCTTTTATTCTATGATCAGAGAAACTCTGGGGAGAATCTCGCACCTTACAATACCTATGGGGTACTTGAATCCTTTGATTGTTTGGATGCGATTGCTTACATAAAAAAGGAATATCCAGATGAGAAGATTATCCTTTATGGCGAATCCTATGGAGGAGCGACTAGTCTTATTGCTGCTAGTAGGGATAGTTCAAATATTGACTACCTAATCTTAGACTGCCCTCTAGGAGATAGTAGGGAAATGGTAGATGAGGTCTTAGCTAAAGCCTGCGAGGAGGAGAAGATTCCTCAAAGTTTCATGAGTTTTTTGGGAAACTCCTTCCTAAAGATGAAATTAGGCTTTGGCCTAGAAGATATAGACTCTACTAAGTGGGCAAGACAGACAGATATCTCAAGCCCTGTTCTTGTAATTAATTCAAAGGCTGATACTATGACCCCTTACCATATGGGTAGGGAGGTATATGAGTCTATAAACTCAAGCAAGAAAGAAATCTATACAGGAGAAGACTTCGGCCACTGTGAGTTTTCAAAGATTGATCCCGAAGGCTTTAAGAATCTTATAGGAACTTTCCTAGATAAATATTAAAATCATCACAATCACCAAGCTTATCTTATTTCAAAATGAAGGAAGGATATTTTTGGGTATGATATAAGTATGAATAGTTTAGAATTTATAAAAGATTTAATAAAATTTATTGATGATAGTCCAGTTTCCTATTATGCAGTAGAAAATGCTTGTAAGATTTTAAAGGAAAATGGATACACAGAACTTTTTGAAAATGAAAAGTGGGATATCAAAGCAAAGGGCAAATATTTTGTAGTTCGTGACGGAACTGCTCTTTTTGCCATAAATCTCGGAAAAGATATTAGAGATGGTTTTGATATAATTGGTTCCCACACGGAAAGTCCAACTTTTAAAGTAAAATCCAATCCAGAAATGGCAGAGAATGGATATCTCAAGCTAAATGTTGAAGTATATGGAGGAATGATTTATTCGACATGGCTTGATAGGACTTTATCCCTTGCTGGAAAAGTAGTTTATGAAAAAGAAGGCAAGCTAGTATCTAGTCTGATAAATATAGATAAAGACCTTCTAACAATACCAAATGCTGCAATTCACATGAATAGGACTGTAAACAAGGACTTTTCCTACAATCCTCAGGACAATTTGTATCCTATCATTACTACTATAAAAGATAGGGCCCAAAAGGACGGATACATCCAAAAAATTATAGGAGAAGAGCTAGGGATTGACCCAAAAGCCATAATAGATTATGATTTGTCCTTGTACGATAGGCAAAAAGGAACAATTATAAATGACATGTATCAAATAGGTAGGATTGACAACCTTGGATCTGTCCATGCCTCTCTTATGGCCTTTGTAAATTCCGATTCTACAAAGACAAATGCCTTAATCTTAAATGATAACGAGGAGATTGGTTCAAGGACAAGGACAGGGGCCTTCTCACCATTTTTAGGAGATTGCCTAAAAAGGTTTACCCTTTTAAGTGGAGGAAATGAGGAAGATTATCAGATAGCAATTGAAAACTCATTTTTGATAAGTGCCGACCAAGCCCACGCCATCCACCCAAACTTCAAAGGATTTTCTGATCCAACTAACGAAGTAAGGATGAATGAGGGACTTGTTATAAAAATTGCTGCAAATGGTGCCTATAGTACAAATATTACTAGCAAGGCAAGAATTATTAAAATTGCAAGAGACCTAGGCTTGAAGCTTCAAACCTTCCATAATAGAAACGACAAACAAGGTGGTTCTACCATAGGACCAATAGCTTCAGCAAATTTGGGTATAAGAAGTATAGATGTCGGTGAGCCAATCCTTGCCATGCATTCTATAAGGGAGCTTGGAGGAGTCGAGGACCACTACCAAGCATATCAAATATACAAGAGATTTTACGAGGAGGACTAAATGGCAGTAGTAGAAGTATGCCTAATACCAATAGGCACAAAAGAAACATCAGTAAGCAAGTACGTAGCAGAAGCTGAGAAAATTCTTATGGCAGAAGGGGTAAAATATAAACTAAACCCTATGGGGACAGTAATAGAGGCAGATGCCGACAAGGCGTTAGAAGTTATAAGAAAAATGCAAGAGTCTGTTTTTGATAAGGGGGCAGATAGGGTTTATTCTGTCATCAAGATGGATGATAGGAGAGATAAGAAAGCTTCTATGGAGCAAAAAATCAAGTCAGTAGAGGATAAATTATAAAAGAAATGGGCCTAGAGCGGTCCATTCTTTTTTTGAAAAAAATCTTGTTAGAAATTTAACTATTTGTTACAATAGTAGTAAATAATGTTGGATAGGTGCTGGTAAAATTTTTCTAATTAAATGTACAAGTCTAGGTGGAAATTATAGCTTTAGAAATGAATTATTACTTAGATTAGATCATATGATTATAAAGAGGGCTTTGCCAACACAGTAAAATTCTAGGAGGAATTATGAAAAAGAGAAACATATTCGTAAGCCTTTCCCTAGCAGGTCTACTGCTAACTTCTTGCGGCAATCAGGATAAGAAGGAAAATGGCCAAACTAGCGATGCGCCACTTAAGGTAGCCATGTATACTGAAATCGATTCGCTCGATCCTTTCAATGCTACAGCAGGAGATACCAAGACAATCATGGATCAAGTATTTGATGGCCTCTTCGATGTAGATGAAGATGGAAATCTAGTTCCTGACCTTTGTGAATCTTACGAGATAAGTGAAGATGGCCTTACCTATGATTTCAAACTAAAAGAAGGGGTCAAATTCCACAATGATAAGGACTTTACTGCAGATGATGTCTACTACACTTATGATATCCTAGCAGGACTAACAAGTGGAGAGCCAAAGTCTTCTAAGTTTGCCCAAATAGAATCTATGGAAGTAGTATCACCTACAGAAATTAAAATAAAATTAAAGGAAAAATCCAATTCCTTTATCTATCTAAATACTCAACCAATAGTTCAAAAAGACTATGAAGACAATCAGACAAAGCCAATAGGAACTGGTCCTTTCGAGTTTGTTTCCTACACACCAGGTGAGGGAATGAAGCTAAAAAGATTTGACGACTATTACAGAAAAGACCATCTTGCGAAGTTTACTGACGTAGAGATTCTAAGAATTGCCGACAGACAAACCCTAATCATGGCCCTAAACAACAAGGATGTGGACCTTGCAACAGGACTTACTAATGATGAGCTAAGCCAAATAGAAGAAACTTGTGATATCCATTCCTTCCCACAAAACTTAGTTCAAGTCCTAGGTCTTAATAACGATGTTAAGCCTTTCGATGATATGAGGGTAAGACAAGCTATTGCTTACGCAATCGATAAGGATGAAATTATCAATACAGCAGCAGGTGGCAGGGCAAGTAAGCTAGTATCAAACTTCTCCCCAGCCCTTAAAGAATACTACAATGATATGGAAGAAAAATACCCTTACAATCCAGAAAAGGCCAAGGAACTTTTAAAAGAAGCAGGCCTTGAGGACGGATTTTCTGTAAAACTAACTGTGCCAAGTGATTACAAATATCATATGGACACAGCAGAGCTAATCCAAGCCCAACTAGGCAAGGTAGGAATTGATGTAACACTTGATCCAATCGAGTTTTCTACTTGGCTAAGCAAGGTATACAAGGATAAGGACTATGAGGCCACAGTTTCAGGCTTTGTAGGTTATGTTGATCCAATCAGAGTAATCGATAGATATGTATCAACTAATGACAAAAACTTCATCAACTACAAGTCAGAAGCTTATGACGAGGCTATAAAGGCAGCCCAAAGTGCAGATAATAAGGAAGATATAATCCAAAATGTAAAAGATGCCCAAGAATTTATGGCAGAAGATGCAGGATCAGTCTTCCTAACAGACCCTGACAACAACCAAGCCCTAAACAAGGACCTAACAGGACTTAAGTCCTATCCAGTACAAAAGATAAATCTAGAGGATATAGAAAAGAAAAATGACTAAAGCAATTGTAAAAAAGCTCTTGTCTATAATATTGACTTTGTTTTTTGTATCTGTCCTAATATTTCTAGTATTTCAAATAATTCCAGGTAACCCTGCCGAAATAATACTAGGAACAGAGGCAGATCCAGCCCAGATAAAGGCTCTCGAAAGGGAGCTTGGGCTTGATAAGTCAATGTTTCAAAGATATATATCCTGGATAGGAGGGCTTTTGAGATTAGATATGGGAGAAAGCCTTAAATACAGGATGCCTGTAAGCACACTTTTTCTAAGAAAGCTTCCAGTAACCCTAACCTTAACCCTTTACTCCCTAATCCTATCGATAATAATAGCAATCCCACTTTCAATTCAAATCACCTTGAAGTCTGATAAGTGGTATTCATCAATCATTACGGCCATAACCCAGCTTGGTATTTCCATACCTTCATTTTGGTTGGCCTTTTTGCTAATTTATGTATTTGCAGTTAAGCTTGATATCTTTGATACCCTCTCCTACAATGCCATGGCGGGAGGCTTCTTTGAGAGACTTAAGAGCTTCTTTCTTCCTTCCCTTGCCATAGCCATACCTAATATTTCTACCATAATTAGGTATATGCAGGCCGCAATCTTAGATGAAATCAACAAGGACTATGTAAGGACAGCGAGGATGAAGGGCATGACCCTTAAGGAAATCTTATACAAACACGTCCTAAAAAACGCCCTAATTCCTGTAATTACAGTAATAGGAATGAGTCTTACATCAAGTGTTGGAGGCTCTTTAATTATAGAAAATGTTTTCGCCCTACCGGGGATTGGCTCTTTGATAGTAGCATCTATCTCATCGAGAGACTTTCCTTTGATCCAGTCAGTTGTAATAGCTGTGGCCTTCTTGGTAATTTTTATAAACTTCATCATAGACATAGCCTACGGCCTAATTGACCCAAGAATAAGAGGTGGAAAATGATAAAGAATAACAAAATAGCAATTAATATAGGAAAATTTATCATAGGCTTTTATTTTCTAGTCTTTCTTGTATCGATATTTTGGACTCCCTATGATCCAAATGCCATCGAGACTAGCCAGAAACTTTTATCTCCAAGCCTCCTCCATCCCTTTGGGACTGATAATATGGGAAGAGACATCCTATCAAGACTTATGGAAGGAAGTAAGTACGCCATAGTCCTTTCCTTTGGGACGGTAGGCCTTGCCCTAATCCTAGGTTCTATTATAGGAGCTTGTGCAGGTTATTTTGGAGGAAGGGTTGACGAGATCCTCATGCGTTTTATAGATTCCCTTATGGCCTTTCCTGGAATACTTTTTGCCATGATGCTGGTATCTGTCTTTGGTTCAGGATTAATCAATACAATTTTTGCCATAGGAATCATGTCTATTCCTTATTTTGCAAGAGTTGTAAGAAGTGGATTCCTCCAAGTTAAAAACGCCCAGTTCGTAAAATCAGCCGTGGTTAAGGGAGCAGGACCTGTCTATATAGCTATAAATCACATCATGCCTAATATCAAAAACCAAGTCATGGTAGCCATAGTCCTTTCCATCTCCCAAGCCATCCTTGCAGAAAGTGGATTATCTTACCTAGGTCTTGGAGTTAGGCCACCGGATCCTTCTTGGGGAAGGATGCTAAAGGAGAGTCAAATTTACTTTAACCAAGCCCCTTATTATTTTATAGCGACAGGAATTTGTCTAAGCCTCTTGGTTTTAGGCTTTACCCTCTATGGAGAGAAGTTTAGAAATGAAAGATTAAAGGAGAAGGCAGGAAGATGAAATTATTAGAAGTAAAAGACCTTACGGTAGCCTTCCCCACAGAAAATGGGGATAAGAACGCAGTAAATCACCTATCCTTTGATCTTCATGAAAATGACTTCGTGGGTCTTGTAGGAGAAAGTGGCTGCGGCAAGACCGTTGCTACCCAAACTATCCTAGGAATCCAGCCTCAGGCGGCAATCGTTAAGTCAGGCTCAGTTAAGCTTAGGGACATAGAAGTTTTGGGCCTAAGCGATAAGGAGTGGAAGAAGTATAGGTCACGTAACATAGCCACAGTCTTTCAAGAGCCTGGATCTGCCTTAAATCCCTTGATGAAGGTCGGTAAGCAAATCGAAGAAGTCCTAAAGATCCACTATGATTTTGATAAGGAAAAAAGAAAGAAACTTGTCCTAGAAACTATGGAAAAATGTGGGCTTAAAGATGTAGAAAGCCTCTATAACAAGTATCCTCACGAGCTATCTGGAGGAATGCAACAAAGGATAATAATAGCTATGAGCCTTATAGCAAATCCCAATGTTCTTATAGCAGATGAGCCGACTACAGCCCTTGATGCCAAGGTCCAAGCCCAGATTATAGATCTCTTTAAAGAAATTTCTATGATTTACAAGGGAGCTATAGTTTTTATTAGCCATGACCTTAACTTAATAGAGCGAATCTCAAAGACTGTAATGATAATGTATGCGGGAAGGATTGTCGAAAGAGGGAAGACACGCGATGTAGTAGCAAATCCCCTCCATCCTTATACGAAGGCCCTCCTAAAGGCTGTGCCAAACTTTAGAAAAAGAGGAGAGAAGCTATACAATATCAAAGGCCATGTGCCTGACCTTAAAAACAGGCCTAACACAGGATGTCCTTTCGCCGACAGATGTGACCATGTTATGGATATATGTAGGGAAAGCTTCCCAGAAACTACGAGGGATAAAGACCGCGAGGTAAATTGCCATCTGTATGGAGGAAACAATGGATGAGATTTTAAGAATTGATCATATTACAAAAATCTTCAAGGATTCCTCCCTGCTTTTTAGAAAAAAAGATAAAGTCGCCCTAGATGATGTAACTTTTGATGTGAAGAAGGGCGAAATCTTTGGCCTTGTAGGAGAAAGCGGATCTGGTAAGACGACTCTGTCAAATATTATCCTAAGGCTAGTCAAAGAAACTAGTGGGACTATTTACTTTAAGGATAAGGATATTAGTAAATTCACCAAGGAAGAGCTTAAAGAATATAGGAAAAATGTCCAAGTGGTCTTCCAAAATCCCTACCAAGCCCTTAATCCCAAAAAGACTATAGGCTTTTCCCTAAGAGAAATCCTTAAAATCCACGACCTCTATGAGGACGGAGGAGAGGAGAAGATTAGGGAAATACTTGAAGAAATCGAGATGGAAGTTGACGTCCTAGACTATCTTCCTAGTAAGCTTTCTGGAGGACAGAAACAGAGGATTGCCATAGCTGCAGCCCTTCTTATAGATCCTGAGTTTCTTATAATAGACGAGGGAGTAAGCGCACTTGATGTAAGTATCCAGGCCCAAATCCTAAATCTTATCAAAGAACTTCAAGAAATACACCAATTTACTACATTTTTCATATCCCACGACCTTAATGTAATAGCCTATCTATCAGATAGGATAGGGGTCCTCTACAATGGAAAATTGGTAGATCTCTTCAAGACAGAAGATATAGGAAAAGAAGAAAGGGCAGATTATACCAAGGAGCTTTTTAAGTCTATTAGAATTTAAGATAAGTAAAAACTATTCTATGAAAATAAGATAAATTTAATATTCTAGCTTTTTTAGAGATAAATAAGCAAAACAAAACGAGGTCTTAGGAATTTGTTTCTTAGGGCCTCGTTATTCTCTTCAAATCATTTTTTCTATTTTCTTGTAAGCATTCATAAGTATCAAGCCAAAAATCGAATTAACTACCATAGCTACGAGAACTACTGGAAGGGATGGGAGAAATAGATTCATTTGTTTAGTAATCCCTAAGGCCAATAGTAAAAATAATACTCCGCTTAAGAGGGTCCCAAAGGCGTAGATAAATACTGTTTGAACCTTGTTTGAGTCTTTGCCAAATTTTTGTATAAGCAAAAATATAGTAATAGCTACTATGATTTTTTCTATAAAATTTGGGATTTGTCCACCAGGAAAGCTTGTTGTAAGAGCGCTCATTATCCCACCTGCTACTCCAATAAGGATAGCCTCCTTGATATCTCCTGCTATAATAAGGGATATAAACATCATGGATAGTAGAAAGTCAGGTTTTACTCCGCCGAATATTGGTGGAACCAAAAAGTGCATCACAAGTCCAAGTGCCATAAATATTGCCGATATAGTTAAGTTTCTAGTTTTCATAAATTCCTCCTAATAAAAAAAGCCCGCTCCATATAGGAGCGAGCATAGGCCCACGGTGCCATCCTTCTTGCCTTAATAAGGCGCTTTAGATACATTCATATCCTATCCCTGTAAGGTGGGAAGACCCGCCGGCTACTAGATTCACCATTGATCTGATAGATCCATTCACAAGTTAAAATCCAGAAATTCTCATCAACCATTTCCTTTCTGTAGGAGTTTTAATCTTCTTACTACTTCTATCTACGATTATTATCCTTCAGCTATAGAATATGTTAGTGGCATCATTAAGATTGTCATGAAGGCTGGGAAGGCTTCTGATATATCTGAGAAGTCTATATCCACAACTGTTGTAATCATGAATAATCCCACTGTAACTAGGGCTGCTGCTGTAGCTGAAGCTGGTATTATTGAAAATACTGGAAAGAAGAAGGCTGCTATTACAAAGCATGCTGCTGTAGCAAGGGCTGTAAGACCTGTTCTTCCACCTTCTGCAACTCCTGATGATGATTCAACGAAAGTTGTTACTGTACTTGTTCCAACTATAGAACCTAGTGTAGTTCCTATAGCATCTGATAAAAGTGCCTTTTTAATCTCTGGTAAGTTTCCATCCTCATCGAGCATATCTGCTTTAGTAGCAACTCCTGTAAGTGTTCCTAAAGTATCGAAGATATCGACAAAGAGGAAGGAGAAGAGTACTGAGAACATTTCAAGTGAGAATACGTTTGAAAAGTCTAGCTTAAAAAATACTGGTGCAATTGATGGAGGTAGACTTACTATATGAGAGTCAGGAAAGTGGGTTACTCCTAAAACTAGTGAGAGAATTGTAGATACTAAGATTCCCCATAACAAGGCTCCCTTAACATTTCTTGCTGTAAGAACTACCATTATGATAAGTGCAAAGAAAAAGATAAATCCATTTGCATTAGTTAACTCTCCAAGAGATAGTGAGATGTCGCCAACCTTTAGGATTCCTGCATTTAGTAGACCGATTTCTGCGATAAATAAACCGATACCTACTGAAACTGCCTTTTTGAGGTTGATAGGAATTGAGTTAAAGATAGCTTCTCTGAGACCTACGAAAGATAAAAGTAAGAATATAAGGCCTTCTAAAAATACTGCTGTAAGTGCGAATTGCCAAGTTTTTCCCATTTGCATAACAACTGTGTAGGTAAAGAAAGCATTAAGCCCCATACCAGCTGACATACCAAATGGAAGATTTGCATAAAAAGCCATAAATAGCATTGCCACCACGCTTGCAATGATAGTGCCTGTAAAAACTGCCCCGTAATCCATGCCGGATTCTGATAGAATCTGAGGATTTACTGCTAGAATATATGACATGGTCATAAATGTAGTAATACCCGCCATTATTTCTGTTCTAGTGTCTGTACCATGCTTTTTTAGTTTAAAAGCTTTTTCGAAAAATGAATTTTCTGCCATTTTTTCCTCCCTTATTTATGATACACATTTATTATATACTTAAATCTTATAAATTCATATTTTTCCCTTTTAATTTAATAAAATCTAGCTTATAATATAAGAAGGAGGACGTTTTGACGACTATCAATATAATTCAGCTGATTCTAATAATTTTGGGAGTAATGTTTTCGGCATTTTTCTCCTCATCAGAAACAGCCCTTACAAGTATTAATACATTTAAAATCAGACAAATGGAAAAAAACGGAGTTAAAAACTCCCATATCCTTAAAAAATTAGTAGATAATATCACCAAGGTACTTACTACCATCCTTATTGGAAATAATATAGTAAATATTGTAACGACCACCATAGCTACCATATTTTTTACAGATGTTTTCGGTCCTAAGGGTGCTGTGATTTCACCTATAATTTTAACAATAGTTGTTTTAATTTTTGGAGAAGTAACTCCCAAAAATATAGCTACAGCAAACCCAGAAAGATTATCCCTAAAGGTTGCTAAGCCTATTAGGTTTTTTAATATAATCCTAACCCCCTTATCCTTTATTCTTGGTCTTATTACAAATTCAATTGGAAAACTTTTTATAAGCGATAGTAGAGACAATGATAGGGTAACAGAAGAAGACCTTAAGACTATAGTCGATGTGTCAGAAGAGCAGGGAGTGATCAATAACGAAGAAAGTGAAATGATAAATAATGTCTTCGAATTTGGAAACTCCGACGTTTCAGATATCATGACGGCAAGGACCAATATGGAAGCTATACCAGTAGACCTTCCTATTGATGAACTTAAGGCCTTTCTTAAAAGCTCCAACCATTCTAGAATTCCAGTTTACGGGAGAAATATAGACAATGTCCTAGGAATCCTACATATGAAAGATTTAGTCAGTCATATGGTTCAGGAAAATGACATAAAGTTAATCGATTGTATAAGGCCTGCCTATTATGTCTACGACAATATGCACATCTTTGACCTCTTTACTACTATGAGGGGGGAGAATCTCTCCCTTGCTATTGTAATCGATGAATACGGCGGAACAAGCGGCCTTGTAACCATAGAAGATATAGTAGAAGAGCTTGTAGGAGAGATCGATGACGAATATGATTCGGCCTATGAGACAATCTATAAGATAAATGACAAGGAATATTTGGTCAATCCTTCAATCCACTTAAATGATTTCAACGACTATTTTGATACGGATCTAGAGGAGATCAAAAACGACTCTATAGGAGGTTTTGTGATTGATAAGCTTTCTAGGATTCCTAATAAGGGGGATTCTATCAAAATTAACAATATGACTATCACAGTCCTTCAAGTCGATAGATATAAAATCGAGATGCTCAAAGTAAATTTTATATAAAGGAGTTATTATGAGAGATGTAGTTTATATCACAGGCCATAAGAATCCAGACACAGATTCTATAATGAGCGCTCTAGCCTATGCGGACCTTAAAAACAGACTCGGAGAAGTCAAGGCGATTCCAATCAGACTCGGTAAGCTCAATCCAGAAAGTAAGTTCGTCCTAGACTACTTTGGCCTAGAGCCACCAAAGCTAAAGGAATCTATCAAGCTTCAAGTCAAAGACCTCGACATAGATAAGGGAAATATCATAGACCCTTCCATTGCCATAAGGTCTGCCTGGGAAATCTTCCAAAAGGGAGATGCCAATTCTCTTTCTGTTGTCGACGCCAATGGAAAAATTGCAGGAATAGCCTCCCTATCTAACATAACCCGTGCCTATATGGACGTTTGGGATGACAAGATTTTGGGAAGGAGTAAGACTCCAATCGATAATATAATAGACGTACTTGCCGCCAAAATCATCAACTTACCAGAAAATCCAAGGGCCTATGATGGGAAGATGACTGTCTTTGCCATGAATGATGAGGATGGAGAGACTTTGGATGAAGTTTTCCTCGAAGGAGATATTATTATCTCAGGTAACAGGGACGATTATTATGAATATATCCTAAATAAGAAAATCTCCCTCCTAATCCTAACCCATGGGGCAGAGATGAATGAGGACATGGTAGAGCTTGCAAGGAAAAATGATGTCACAGTCCTATCTACCGAATATAATTCCTTCATGACAGCGAGACTTCTTCCAATGACTATTCCGGTTAGCCACGTGATGACTACAGATAATCTAATTTATTTTACTGAGGATGATAATTTAGATACAGTAAGAGATGCCATGGCTAAGTCAAGATTTAGATCATATCCAGTAGTGGACTCAACAAAAAGAGTCGTAGGATCTGTATCAAGATACCATCTTATCTCATCTGATAAGAAAAAATTGATCCTAGTAGACCACAACGAGAGAAACCAATCAATCGACGACATAGAAGAAGCAGAAATCCAAGAGATAATCGACCACCACAGGGTAGCCAATATCTTAACTACAGGGCCAGTATTCTTTAGGGCAGAGCCAGTAGGATCAACTGCAACCATAATATCCGAGATGTATCTAGAAAGTGGAATCAGACCAAGCAAGGAAATCGCAGGGATTCTTTGTGCAGCAATGATATCAGATACCCTCTTGTTTAGGTCTCCAACAACTACAGATATTGACAGGAGAATCCTAGATAGGATGAGCAAGATTGCAGACCTTAACCCAGAAGAATTTGCTGATAAGATGTTTAGGGCAGCAACTTCCTTAAAGGGAAAATCTGCAAGTGATTTGGTAGAAGGAGATGTAAAGACCTTTAATATCGGCGGAGAAGACTTCAGGGTCGGCCAAGTTATGACCATGAACCCAGAAGAGCTACTTCCAATTATGGATGAGCTAAAAGACTTGATGGATAAGAAAATCAAATCCAAAAACGAATCAACCTTCGTCCTAGTTCTTACAGATATCTTCAACGAAAGAAGTGAGCTTCTTGTAGTAGGAGAACATTTCGATTCTATAAAAGAGGAGTTTGGCGAAATCACAGACAAGGGTACCATCAACGCACCAGGTGTCCTAAGTCGTAAAAAACAAGTAATACCAAGAATAACAGCAGCTGTAATGGCTGATAGATAGAGATATCCTAGGCTTATTTTCACTAGATAGTAGGCCTAGGTTTTTTGCGAGGAAAAATGGAAATATTAGACTTATATGATGAAAATAGGATAAAGACAGGAAAGACCTACGTAAGAGGGGAGAAGATGCCTGAAAATACCTTTAGGTTAATAGTCCATCTATTGATTTTTGATGATTGTGGCAATCTTCTCATCCAGAAAAGACAAAAGACAAAGTCTATGGCAAACTTATGGGATATCACTTGTGGAGGAGCAGCAAGCACTGGTGAGACTAGCAAGGAAGCTATAGCTAGAGAGCTTAGAGAAGAGTTAGGTATTAAGTTAGATTTTACAAATATTAGGCCAATTATCACAGCCAACTTCAAATACGGCTTTGATGATTTCTATCTGGTGAGGAAAAATATTAATATTGATGAAGTAAAGCTTCAGGAAGAAGAAGTAGCTGCTTGTAAGTGGGCAAGTTTTGATGAAGTGATCGATCTTATGGAAAGGGAGAGATTTGTAAGATACAAGAAAAACTTTATTAAGCTTCTCTTTGACTTAAATTCCGATATGAGAGTAGTAGAAATCTAGGAAAATTAAGAGAAAATTCGCTCACAAATTGCAAAGTAAATATATTATGTGATATATTTATAAGAAGAAAAGGAGGAACATATGTCAGAGAAGAAAGTTAAAAAGAAATCGAAGCTTACCAGAAACATACTGATTGCACTAGTTTCGGCGATTATTCTGGGTCTTCTTTTACAAAGCAAGGCAGAGATTTTAAATGAGTATATCAAACCATTCGGTGATATATTTCTTAACCTAATCAAATTTATAGTAACACCTATCGTATTTTTCTCAATAATTGGAGGAATTGTCTCCATGAAAGATATCAAAAAGGTCGGAGAAGTCGGAATTTTTACCATAATTTATTATTTTCTTACCACATCCTGTGCCATAGTTATAGGACTTGGCTTTGCTAACATCTTTAAGAGAATATTTCCAGTAATAGCAACTACTAACCTGGAGTTTGAAGTCGGGGAGAAAGTTTCCTTTATGGATACCCTAGTAAACATCTTTCCTAAAAATTTCCTAACACCAATGGTAGAGGCCAACATGCTCCAGATAATAGTAGGGGCAATGATAGTTGGTTTTTCCATCTTACTTATCAAAAAGGAAAGCCAAGATAAGGCCATAGGAGCAGTTGAAGTCCTAAATGATATCTTTATGAAGGCAATGGAGTTAATCCTAAGCCTATCTCCAATAGGAGTATTTTGCTTACTAGTTCCAGTAATAGCAGAAAATGGAGCTATGATTATAGGATCTCTCGCATCAGTATTGCTTGTAGCCTATCTAGCCTACGCCCTACACGGCCTTGTAGTCTACTCATTTACTATAAAGACCTTGGCTAAAATAAGTCCTATACAATTCTTCAAGGGCATGGCACCAGCTATAATGTTTGCCTTCTCATCAGCATCTTCAGTAGGAACTATTCCAATCAACATCAAATGCTGTGAAGAGCTTGGAGCAGATCATGACGTAACAAGCTTCGTCCTACCCTTAGGAGCTACCATAAACATGGACGGAACAGCAATCTATCAGGGAGTGTGCGCAGTCTTTATCGCTTCTTGTTATGGGATCGACCTAACACTTGGCCAAATGGTAAATATAGTTCTTACAGCAACACTCGCGTCCATAGGAACAGCAGGAGTTCCAGGAAGCGGAATGATAATGCTTGCCATGGTCCTTCAATCAGTAGGTCTTCCTGTAGAAGGAATCGCCCTAGTAGCAGGAATCGATAGGATATTTGACATGGGAAGAACTACCCTAAATATCACAGGAGATGCAACTGCTGCTATAATAAATACAGAAAGACTTAGAAGAAAAGGGAAAATTGCATAAATTAATTGAATCGCTGAGGCAACTTGGCGGTTCTTTTTATATATAAAATATTTGATTTTTCTTTAGGGATTTTATATAATTAAATTAACATAATACATCAATAAATTAAAGTGATTCAGGAGAGGATATTATGAATAAAAAAGATTTCACTAAAATGGCACTGATTATGGCTCTTTCTACTAGCCTACTTGCCTTAAATCCAAGAGATATTTATGCCCAGGACGAAAATGTTTCAAATGAAAAAGAAGAGTCTCAAAAAGGAAATATGACTGAAGCTGAGGCTAAGGCAGACTATGAAAATGCCAAATCTCAACTAGAAACTAGTGAAAAAAATTACCAAGACAGGAAGGAAGATAAGCAAAATAATGAGAAGGCTATCGAGAAGCTAGAAGATGAAATAAAAGATAAAAATGACAAAATAGAATCTTCTAATGAGAAAATGCAAGCTAGCTTAACAAAACAAAAAGATGAAGAAGAAGAAAAAATAAAGCTTGGTGAAGAAGAAAAAGAAAAGCTAGAAAAAGACTTTCAAGCAAAAGATAAAGAAATAGCCCAAAATGGTGAAAAAATCGAAACAACAAAGACTCAAAAAGAAAAAGCTGAGAAAGATTTAGAAGATGAAAAGGCTAATAATCCGACTTATCTAGAAGAGTTCAATAAGGCTGAAGAGGAAGTAAATTTAGCAAAAGAGAAAGAAGCTCAAGCTAAAAAGAATCTTGATGATAAGAAAGATTTACTAGAAGCTAAAGAAAAGGCCATAGATGAAAAAGAAAGTGCAAGAAAAAAAGAAAGAGATAAGCTAAATGAGAAAGAAGCTCAAATAAAAGGCTTGGATAAAGAATTAGCAGACAATAATAAGCTTTTGCAAGAAAAAAAAGAAGATCTAAAAGGACTTGATCCAGAAAGTGATGCTTACAAAAAGCTAAGTGAAGAAATAAAAGATCTGGAAGCTAAGACAAAACTTAATGAAGATGAGATAAAAAAACTAAATGATCAAAAAGCCCAATTAGAAGAAAAAATTAATCAGCAAAAAGATGAATTAAATAAACTTGATGAAGCTAACAAGGACTCTAAAACGATTAAGACTCTTGAAGGCAAAAAAGAAGAGAAAAATCAAGAAAAGACTAGTTTAGAAGGAGCAAACAAGACGCTTGATGAAGAACTTGCGAGTCTTAATAAAGATATAGAAGACCAAGAAAAAGAAAAAAACAATAAACAAAAAGAGCTTGACAGGCTAAAGGCAGAAAAAAGTCAAAAAGATACAGAAATTAACGATATAAAGAAAGATATTTCTACTAAAGAGTCTATCCTTAAGGAAAAAGAAGCTAAATTAGCTGAGTTAAGGGCTAAAAATGATGTCGAAAAAATAAAGTCAGATGCCCAAAAACAATGGGATAAGGGTTCAGTAGGATTTTTTGAAGAAAACGGATCTCAGGATGCTCTTGATGTATTTACAAAGAATCTACATAAGGCTAATTCTAACGAATATATTGAAGCTAATAAAGAAATGACTCCTGATGATTCTAGAAGCCTTGAAAGAATGAAAGAATCAATAGATGCTATTGTTGAAGTTAATAATATAAGACAGGAAAAAGGCGGCATAGATGGAAGAAAACTATCTATAGTAGGTATTTCAGATTTTGAAATGGCTGTAGCCCAAGCTAATGCCAACTATTCTCAAGGCTCTAGGGGTCATGCTAGCCAATACAAGCCACCTTATGAAAACTTATCTTGGGCAACAAATAACACAGCAAGAAAGGCTTTAGAAGGCTGGTATAGAGAAAAAGAATTATTTGATGAGCTTAGGCAAATGGGCAAAAAGTCTAGATATGAAATGGATGAGGCTTTAAGTGATAAAGAAATAATAAATAAATTAAAATCAAAAGAAAGAATGGTGGGTCACTACACCAACCTTGTTGATGACTTGGTGTGGCCAAAAGACTTTACTCACTATGACTCAAAAGTTGCAGGATACGCTATAAGACCATCAGATAGGTTCAAGGATAATTCTGATCCAGCCCAAGTACACTCCCTAGTCTTAAATTCGAGAGTTGGTCAAGAAAATCATTCTAAAATTTATTCAGTAGAAGAATATAGAAAAAAATTTAACGACTATTGTGAGAAGCTTAAAAATAAGATTAACCTTAAGGTGAGTATTACTGATGAAGACAAAAAAGCTATAGAAAGTTTAGAAAAAGAAGTTCAAACTCTTAAAACTGACCTAGGAAATCTTAAGGATAATCTAGCTAGTAAGGAAAAAGACCTCAAGGCTAAAGAAGATGCTATTAAGGCTAGAGAAGCTGACCTATCAACACTTGATCAGGCTATAGGTCAAAATAAAGATAAAATTAAAGAAGATAAGCTAAAAAAAGAAGAAAATACTAAAAAGATCGATGAACTAGTAGGTGCTATAGAAGCCATAGAAAAAGAAATTGAAAATATCAGTAGTTCAAATAGCGACTATAATAGCAAACGTGAAGAAATTGAAAAGGATATTAAAGAAAACGAAAGAACACTAGAAGAGAAAAATAAAAGTCTAGCTGATCTTAAAGAAAGCCAAAGTTCTTTAGAAAAAGACCTTGAAGATAAAAAAGCAGACTTAAGGGCTGAAGATGAAAAAAGAGCGAAACTTAATGAAGAAACTGAAGCATTAGAGGCTTCTATTAAAGAAAAAACCGAAAGCTTGAGTAAGGCTAAGGAAGATAAGAAAGGCTTAGAAGAAAATATCAAGCAAATTGAAGATGAGAAGAAAGCTTTAGAAGAAGAGAAGACTGGCCTTGCTAGTGATTTAGAAAAAGCAACAGAAGATTTGGTAAAGATAAGTGAAGAAAAGAATGCCAAGGAAGAATCATTGGCAAAAGTTAAAGAAATTAAGGATAAAATAACAAATCTCGAAAAAGAAATCGAGAAGGAAGGTCAAACACTTACTGACTTAGAAAATAGCAATAAAGCTTTAGAAGAGGCAAAGAAACTTATAGATAAAGAAGAAAAAGCCCTTGATAAAGAAATAAGTGAAGCTAAGGCTAAGCTTGAAAGCTTGAAAAAAATCGACCTTGCTGATGAGAAAAGCTTTAAGGGAAACTTAGAATTAAGTGATCTTTATAAGAAAAAGCAAAATCTAGAAGAAGAAGTAAAGGATGACCAAAAAAGACTTGAACAACTTGTGGCTAAGGGCGAAGAATTGAAAGCTAAGTTAGAAGAGGCTAAAAAAGTCTATGAAAAAGACTTAGAATCCTACAATAAAGCCAAGGAAAAATTAGATGAATTTAGGAAAAATGAAAGAGACTTTTCTAGTATTATTCTTCCAGAACCAAAAGATAAAATAAGTGATGAAAAGTATGAAGAGCTAGTAGATGCCCTCTTTGAAATAAAAATGGATTATCTCTTTAATGACATCAAAAAAGATGAAGGCAAATTGTACGAAAATGTTATAAGCTATGAAAGAAAAGATGACAAATTTATCGAAAAAATCTTTGACGGGCTCGAATATTATAACAGAGAAAGTATAGGAAAAATCTTAATAAAAGCTGATGATTATGAGCTTTCTTTCATAGAAGCTGTCTTTAATAATAAGCTAAATTCTAACAAAAACCTAAGACTTTCAATTTTCGATGATGATAAGTATTTAGATGATCTATTTAAAGATTTCTTTACAACAAATATTAAGGGTGTGGAAGTTGTTCTTTCTAAAGATAAAAGAAGCTATCTAAGAGCTGACTTTATGATAAATGGCAAATACTATAGCCTTGAAGGAAGAAATCTTTCTAGTGAAGAATTTGTAAACATCACATATAAGATAATTGAAAATATCAAAAGCAAGAAAAAAGACGAAAGTGAGCTTAGTTTAAGAAAACTTGCTATAGCAAGGGATGAGCTAAGTGTAAATAAAAAAGTGATTGAAAAACTTTTAAATGAATATCCAAATATAGTTAAAAATTCAGCCGATAAATTGAGAGCTTACCTAGCAAAGGCAAGAAAAGTAATAGAAAAAGCTAACTTTATCCTTATGGAAAAGTAAATAATTAATTGTTAGTATCAACCTAAATTCTGATAAAGAAATGAGGGTTGATACTTTTTTTGAAAAATTCAAATAATAGATTTTGCCTAATAAATAAAAAAACCACCAGCCTTAGCCGATGGAAATTTTTATTTATTGAGTTCTTCAAGTAGGTAGTCGCAATCCATTCCGTGTACCATGCAAGCTTCTTCGAGGCTTTCATAGAGGGATGATGGACATGCGATACAACCCATGCCTGCCATCAAAAGTGTGTTGATAGCTTCAGGTTTTATTTGAATTATCTCGCCTATAATCATATCACGAGTGATTTTCTTATCGCTAGTTTTATCAGTTGTTTTATTTTCTTCTAAAGCCATATAGACCTCCTTCTTGCTAGTATTATTTTACTACAAAAACAAAACGATTCAAAGTGTTTTACTAGGGATTGATTTATTATATAATATATATAGGAGGAAATATGGACAAAAAGAAAAAATTATTAGAAGATATAAAGGAAGATAGGAAGAAGCTTTTTAGGATAAATGAAGAGATAGAAGGACTAGATAAGGCGGTTTCCTTTTGGAAAATTTTCCTTATTCCCTTGCTGATTTCATTTATTATCCTTTTACCCGCAAGACAAATGGGTCTTAGTGATGGGCGAGAAATAGGGATTTTCATCATAACTTTTGCCCTAGCCTTGATTCTTCTTACGAGAAGATCTAGGAAGATAATAAGTCAAGAGAAGGAAATATTGATTGAAAAAAGAAAAGAAATCCAACATGAGATTTTCGAAAAGACTAAGAGATTAAGAGAGGATGAGTAAGAGTAAAGTTATAAATTTCTCTAAGGCTATTTTGCTATATTAGTGATATCGGCTAGGCTTTTGGATTGAAAAATCACAAGAGCTTAGTATAGTATTAGCAGTCAGATACAAAGAGTGCTAAGGAGGAGAAATGAAAAAAGAATTTAAAGCTGAAGCCAAAAAAGTAATGGATCTTATGATCAACTCCATCTATACAAACAAGGAAATCTTCCTAAGAGAGTTGATATCCAATGCTTCAGACGCACTAGATAAATTATATTACAAGGATTTAAAAAGCGATAATTCTACCGACAAGAGTGATTATTATATAGAACTAATTCCAAACAAGGACGAAAGAAGCCTAACAATCAGAGATACGGGAATTGGTATGAATGAGACTGATCTTACAGAAAATCTCGGAACAATTGCCAAATCTGGTACAGAAGCCTTCAGAAAATCAGTTGAGGATTCTGATATCAAGGACCTCATAGGCCAATTCGGTGTAGGATTTTACTCTGCCTTTATGGTAGCAGATAAGATCGAAGTTCTTACCAAAAAGTTCGGTGAGGATGAGGCTTATTTGTGGGAGTCAGTGAATGCAGAATCTTACGAGATCAAGGAAGCGACTAAGGAAGGTCACGGAACTGATATCAAGCTTTTCTTTAAGGAAAATACAGAAGATGACAACTACGATGACTTCCTCGACCAATACAGGATCAAAGCCTTAGTAGAGAAATATTCTAACTATATCAGATACCCAATCAAGATGCTTGTAACAAAGACAAGACAAAGCGAGGATTCTACAGAAGATGATCCAAAATATGAAGATTACAAAGACTATGATATCCTAAATTCCAACGAGCCAATCTGGAAAAAGAAAAAGAGCGACCTTAAGGATGAGGATTATATCAACTTCTACAGGGAAAGCCATTACGGTTTTGATGAGCCACTTTCTTGGGTACACTTCGCAGTTGAAGGCCTGGTAAGCTTTAAGGCTCTCTTATATATACCAAAGAAGGCTCCATTTGACTTCTACTCCAAAGATTACAAGAAGGGACTTGAGCTATACTCCCACGGGGTCAAAATCATGGATAGGTCAGAAGATCTCCTAGATGATAGCTTCTCTTTTGTAAAGGGTGTGGTAGACAGTGACGATATTAGCCTAAATATCTCAAGAGAAACCCTCCAACAAGACAGACAAGTTAGACTTATAGCTAAGCAAATAAACAAGAAAATCAAACAAGCCCTAGAAGATTTGATGAAAAATGACAGGGAAAAATACGAGACCTTCTTTAAGGAATTTGGCAATAGCCTAAAGGTAGCAATCTATGAATCATTTGGAGCAAACAAGGCTGATCTTGAAGACCTCTTACTCTTTAATTCAATAAAAGAAGATAAGCTAATAAGCCTTGCCGAATACAAGGAAAATATGAAATCAACTGATGAGGCTATCCTCTATGCAGTGGGAGATAGTCTAGAGAAAATTAAGAATTCTCCAGCCCTAGCTCTAGTAGATCAAGATAGTGATGTCCTTCTCCTAGATGAAAAGCTAGATGAATTCTTAATCAAGATGCTAAAAGACTACAAGGACATTCCTTTTAAATCAATCAACCAAGAAGAAGAAAAAGAAAGTGAAGAAAAGGACGAAGCCCTTACTAAACTAGCAGACTTTGTTAAGGAAAACACTCCAGAAGATGTAGTAGATGTAAGATTTACCGACAAACTTGCTGACCTACCATCAATGATCAAGCAAAGGGGAGAAGTCTCAATCGAGATGGAAAAGACCTTGAAGGATCAACCACAAGCTATGGGCATCAAGGCAGACAAGGTCCTTGAGATAAGCAAAGAAACTAAAGCCTTTGATATCCTAAAAGAAAATATGGATACGGATGAGGATAAGGCAAAGATGATTGTAAATCTCTTATTAGATCAAGCAAGACTAATGGAAGGCCTAGAAATAGACGATCCAGTAGCCTATACCAAAAATATATGGAAATTAATTTAGGAGAAATAATGGAATACAAAAGAAAAAATGTTTGGCAAAACATTGACCAAGCCAAAAAAGATGAGCTAGAAATCCTATCTACTGACTATATGGACTTCATGAATAAGTCAAAGACAGAAAGGCTCGCAGTAAAAGAAATCGTAAGAAGGGCAAAAGAAGCTGGCTTTAGAAATATAGATGAAGCCCTAGACGAAGGAAAGCTTGAAGCAGGGGATAAGGTCTATGCTATAAATAGGCAAAAGGCCGTAGCTCTTTTCGTAATCGGAAGCGAGGACTTCGAGGCTGGGATGAATATTGTAGGAAGCCACCTAGATAGCCCAAGACTTGACTTAAAGCCTGTCCCTCTTTACGAATCAAAAAACATAGCCTATCTTAAGACCCACTATTATGGAGGAATCAAGAAATACCACTGGATTAATATTCCCCTAGCCCTCCATGGTGTAGTATACAATAAGGAAGGCGAGAAAGTCGAAGTATCTATAGGAGAAGCAGTAGATGAGCCAGTATTTTTCATCTCAGAGCTTCTAGTTCACCTTTCCAAAGACCTAAACCAAAAAAAGGCAGCTGAAGTTATAGAAGGCGAACAATTAAATATCATGGTTGGATCAATCCCATTAGAAGATGAGAAGGACAATCCAGTTAAGAAAAACATCCTACAAATCTTAAATGATAAATACAAGATAGAAGAAGAGGACTTCCTCACAGCAGAATTTGAAGTAGTCCCTGCAGATAAGGCAAGACTAGTTGGTCTAGATTCATCAATGATTATGGCCTATGGTCATGATGATAAGGTATGTGCCTACACTTCCCTTCGTGCCATTTTGGAAAGTGAAAATCCTAGAAAGACCCTAGTAGGACTATTCGTCGACAAGGAAGAGATAGGATCAGTAGGAGCTACAGGAATGAGCTCACAATTTTTCGAAAACACTGTAGTAGAACTTATGAACCTTGCTGGAGGAGTAAACCTAGTAAGCTTTAAAAGAGCAATGAAAAACTCCAAAGTCCTCTCAGCAGACGTAACACTCGCAGAAGATCCAAACTTCCTCGAAGCTACAGAAGAAAATAACACTGCCAAGCTCGGCCATGGAGTCTGCCTAACCAAATACACAGGAGCAAGGGGCAAGGGCGGATCAAATGATGCCGATGCAGAGTTCCTCCAAGAAGTAAGACTTGCCTTCGATAAGGGAGAAGCAATCTGGCAAACAGGAGAGCTAGGAAGAATCGATCAAGGTGGTGGCGGAACCATTGCCTACATCCTCGCAGAATACGGAATGCAGGTAGTCGACTGTGGAACTCCAGTAATCTCCATGCACGCTCCTCTAGAGCTTGTAAGCAAAGCCGATGTTTACGAGACTTACAGGGCCTACAAATCTTTCTACGAAAATATTTGACAAGGTCAGTAAAGAGCGTATAATTATAAATTTGACATTACTTATGATTCATAGTATAATAGTAACCATAACGAATGAGAGGATGATTAAATGGCACATAAATCAGTTCAAGATATTAGAGATGAAGTAAGAAGTAATGTGGGTAAGGAAGTTATTCTCAAAGCAGATATGGGAAGAAAAAGAATCAAGACTAAGACCGGTGTCATAGTTAATGCCTTCCCAAGCGTATTTACAGTCAAGGTTAACAATGATTTCGATGTAGAAAGAACAGTGTCTTACACTTATTCAGATATATTGACATCAACTGTTAAACTTGTAGCTAATTAAAGATTAGACCTTGTTGCAAGATTGCACAGGGTCTTATTTTTATGATTATAATTAACAAGATAAAATAAGGAGAAAAAATGAAAAAAATATATGCAGACCTACACTCTCATACTAATCATTCTGATGGACTCTTGGAAATTGATGAACTTCTTAAGCTTGCACAAGAAGCTAAAATCGAAGTCCTTGCCATAACAGATCACGATACTACAGACCAATATGAAGAGATAAGAGAAAAGGCTAAAGAAATCGGCGTAAGGACGGTCAAGGGAGTTGAGATAAGCTGCTATGATTACCAAGTAGACAAAAAAGTTCACATAGTAGCCCTATTCCTTCCTGATAAGACCTCTCACATAGACAAGCTTTGTGGGGCCTTCTTAGAAAAGAGAGACAAAAACCACAGAAAACTAATAAAGGACCTTAAGGATAAAGGCTACGACATAGACTATGCGGCATGCAAGAAATTCTCCCCATATTCTATAGTCTTTAAGTCCAATATCCTTGAAGCTCTTAATGAAAGATATCCAGAAGAAAACTTCAGCTTCAAGGAAGTTTTTGGCTCTATGAAAGATAAAAAGAAGAACCTAGAAATGGGCTATATAGACGTAGAAGATGGAATAAAGGCAGCCCTTGCCGATGGAGCAATCCCAATTCTTGCCCACCCATGCCAGTACGAAAACTACCCAGAAGTCGAAAAATACGTATCCTTCGGCCTAAGGGGAATAGAAATATCCCACAGACTAATGAAAGAAGAGGACTTTGACCTAACAAAAGATCTAGCAGAAAAGTATGATCTCATTGGTTCAGGAGGATCTGACTTCCACGATCCAGCAAAACACCTTCTAGGAAAGTTCGGCCTAAGCAAGGAAGAATTCGATAAACTTCTTGAAAAGTCGGGAAAGAAATTATAACTTAGCTAAATTTTAATATAAAACAAAAAAGGTAATCCGAGAATTTTTTCTGAGATTACCTTTTAATTTATCTATTATTCATTTTCCTTCTCTACTCTTAGGGTTTCGTCTAGGAGGGTTAGGTAGTATTTTTTGGCTGTTTCTATTTCAAAGATTGAAGAGTCGTTGAAGTAGTCGCCAATTTCTCCTATTAGTTTGGTGATTTTTTCATCTTCTCCGTATTTGTCGGCGAGGATTTCTGATTTTTCTATAAGTTGGTTGATTTTGTATATAAGTCCCATGGTCTTTGCTTCTCTGTCGTTTTCCTTGAGAAGTTCCCTTAGGGTCCATTTTACGTTGTTTTCTGTAATGCCAGCCTTGTGTTGGACACTTGCATTATTTTCTCTTAGGGTATCTAGAAGGTCGAAGAGCTCTTCGTTTTCGAAGCCATTAAATAAGGTAAAGTCAAAGTCAAGATCGTAATCGTCATCTCTAACTTCCTTTTTCTCTTCACTAAAGCCCTCGATTCCAAGCAGGTGACCTATTGTATAGTCCAGATGATCCTTTCCTACTTCGATTATATCTATGTCATTTTCCTTAGCTATTTTCTTAAATCTATCGTATTTATCCATATCTATAGGATTATAAAATAAAATTTCTGCCATATTTACCTCTCTTTTTGCTATATATCATAAGTATACTAATATGGGAGGAATAAGACAAATTATATATTTGCCCTCACTTGGGTATAAATAAATTAAGAATCTATACGGAGGAAATTATGATTGAAGAAAAATTAAATGAACTTTACAAAAGACAGGTCGAAGTTGATAAATATATAAAAGATGCGAGAAAAATTTATAATGATATTTTAATATCTTCTAGAAGGATAGGTAAAAGCTCAGACTTTACAGGAAAGAAATTCCTTAGGGGAAATATCGTAGGAGACTTCCTAAGGGCAAACAAGAACCATAATGCCAATAAGTCCATTGGAAGAATTCAAGAAGAACTCCTAGACTTTCACTCAAATCTTCTTCTCTTTGATGAAAAGCTTGCAAATAAACTCTATCTTCCATCCAAGGTTAGCGAATATTCTAATATCAATGGGAAAATCGCAGATATTGCCTTTAGATCCAAGCTTAGGATGAAGGAAGTAGATATAAGTAAGTCTGCTAGGTCAGTCCAAAAGGTCCTAATGAAACTTTTGTCTGAGAAGAGAAAAATCGCCTACGATATAAGAAAGATTAAGGAATACAAGGATTTATAGAAGATAGGAACTTATACATTAATAAGGGTGGTGGGATAGAAAATCACCAGAATCTCGCCGCCCTTTTTGTATTATGTCCTATTTATAGGAAAAAATGGCCTGATGTAATATTTATCTAGAAGATAAAATTTGAGATAAATAAGCAATGTTTACAAGCTTGCGATATATATGTTACTATTAAATAAGTTAGAAGTTGGAAATTAGAAAGGAGTAATAATGATCAAAGTTTCGAATTTTTCAAAGATTTATTCCAACGGCAAAAAGGCCGTTGACGATATTTCTTTTACTGTCAATGATGGAGAGATATTTGGATTTTTAGGTCCAAATGGAGCAGGTAAGTCCACTACCATAAAAAGCATTGTAGGGATCAATTCAAAGACAAATGGAGAGATTAGCATAAATGGAAAGACTCTAGAAGAAGACGCCAAGGTCTACAAGAGCGAGTTTTCCTATGTGCCTGATAATCCAGACCTTTTCGAGAACTATTCAGGCAATGAATATATAAACTTCGTCTCAGATATCTACTGGATAGATAGTGAGACCAGAAAGGAAAGACTTGACTATTATCTAGAGTTTTTTGACCTAAGAGATGCCATGGACAATCAGATTTCAAGCTACTCCCACGGTATGGCCCAAAGGCTTGCCCTAATCGGAGCTTTGATCAATGATCCTCCTGTAATCTTTCTAGATGAGCCTATGGTAGGTCTCGATGCCAAGTCCGCCTACAATCTCAAGAAAATCTTAAGGGAAAGGGCGGCGGCAGGAAAGATTGTCTTCTTCTCAACCCACGTTATGGAAATTGCCCAAGAGCTTTGCGATAGGATTGCCATAATTAACAAAGGCAAGATCATCACAGTAGGCACCTTCGATGAGATAAAACATGCCGCCAACAGAGAAGGCTCGCTTGAAGAAATATTCTTGGAGCTTACGGATGAATAATATAAAGACTATCACAAAATATGCCTTCAAGGAACAGTTCTTCCCATATTTTCCATCAAAGAAAATAGCGGGCATGCCCAAAAACTATCTGGGAAGACTCATTAGCCTTATCTGGTCCTATCTCTTCTTCGGCTTCATCTTCTACCTTGTCATGGGATCATCTGTCAAGGTCTTTGTAGAAAGTGGGAAGGAAGCCATGTACTTTACGGTCTTTGCCATGTTAATGACTGTAATAGTCCTCCTCCTTCACGGGGCGAAGATTTACTCGGACTTTTTTACAGAAAAGTCTATAGCCAACTACCAAACCATGCCCATAACTGAGGGTGAACTTTTCCTAGGGAAGATATTTGGAGGAGTCTTGTCATTTTTCGACTACTTCCTCTTCTTTCTCTTGGGGCTTTTCCTCTACTTTTCTGCTGTAGGATTTGATCTAGGAGCCCTCCTTATTGGAATAATCAACTTCTTTCCAATGATTTTAGTACCTTATGCGATTCTTGCCATAATACTATTAATAATAAAGAAGTTTACCAATGTCAACAGACATAAGAAGCTTTTCAAAAACCTAGGCTATGTCTTGATGTTTGCTATAATTGGTGCAATCTACTATTTTTCCTTCAAATCAGGACAGTCTGGAGATAGTTTTGATAAGTTTGCCAATGGAATAGTAGATGCCGCTAATAAAAACCAAGCTGTGTCCAATATCTTTTTCCAAGCCAAGCTATTTGGCCTATCACTAACAGGAGGAATCGGTCAGAGAATACTTTCGACCATAGTACTTTACGCCCTAGCAGGTCTAATTACCTTTATAGCCTATAAGTTAGGGGGCAAATTCTACTACAATTCAGTTTTTGAAAATACTGTAACAGAAGAAGCAAGTGAGAAGATTAAGAAAGATAAGAAGAAAAAAACAGTTGGAATAAGTCAAAAAAGCCAGGTTATGGCTATAGCCAAGAGAGATTTTAGCATTATGACAAGCAATCTAATGTTTCTCTACACACCAATCCTTATGGCTATGATATTTACCATCCTTCCAGTAACCCAAGGAAGAGAATTGATAGGGGAAATTGGCTATGAAAATGTCTTTAGTCCGGTCGCAAAATTTTATATCTTCGCAGTAGCCTTTGGGGCAGGTCTAATGATTTGGATAAATGGGGCGCCAACCTCCAATTCTCTCTCAAGAGAAGGAAAGGGCTTTTTCCTAATCCAAATCCTACCGGTCGATCCCAAAAGCCATATGAAGGGAAGGCTCTTGTCAGCCATGGCCATAGCCTGTCCAATTAATCTAATCATGACCCTAATCATAGGAGTGATTCTAAAATTAGGTTTTGTAAATTCCCTAATGATTTTCCTAGGCCTAAGCTTATCAGCCCTATCAGCAAATATAGTGGGCTTACTACTTTCAACAATAGGAATAAATACCACTTGGCAAAATCCTAAAGAGTTAATGCAAGGAGGAATGAGGTTTTTCATCTTCTATATAATAAGCTTTGTGGTAATAATAGCCCTAGTTATCCTCACCATAGCCTTGATGAGTGTAACTAATGGTAAAATACTAATAGGAATAGGAGTTCCTGTCCTAATAGTAATAATACTAACAGGAATATTTTATGGCCTAGCTCTTAAGAGATACAAAAAGGGCTTTATGGATGTTTAAAAATTTGAGAGCCTTTCAGATAAATAAATCTGGGGCTCTTTTTTGTAGAAATTATTTTTTATTTATTGAATAAGAAATTATTATTTAGAGACTTTACTGAATTTAATAATATTTTAGGGGGGTATAATAGTGAATAAAAAGACTAAGGAGGCTGTATGAGATTTGAGGATTTAGTTTATGAGAGGCCTGATTTTGATGGGCTTGTGGGAGAGATTTCTACCTTGCTTGATAAGCTTTGTAGGTCAAAAGATAAGGAGGAGTTTTTCAAGTTTCACAAGGAAATTGAAGATTTCTTCCTTAAGATAGATGAACTCTATAATATCGTAAGTATCAGAAATTCTATAAATACAAAGGACGAGTTTTATGACGCTGAGCTTAAACTTTTCTATGAGAATATGCCTCGTTTTGATGAGCTTAAGCATAGGCTTGGGACTATTAGGCTAGAAAGTAAGTTTAGGTCTAACTTCGAAGAAAAATATGGCAAGACCATTACTATGAGAGATAAGCTCCAGGAAGACATTTTCGATCCTTCTATAATGGAAGATAGGGTAGCCGAGTCTAAGCTTGTCAATGAATATTATAAATTAACCGGCGGGGCTGAGATTGAATTTAGGGGAGAAATTAAAAATATATCTGGCCTTCTTGCCATAAGCCAGGATAGGGATAGGGACACACGAAAGGAAGCCTTCGAGGCTCTTAATGGTTGGTTTGCCGCTAATATGGAAAGTCTTGATAGGATTTATGATGATTTGATTAAGATTAGGACTAAAATTGCAAATAAGCTCGGCTTTGAGACCTACACTCCTGTAGCCTATAAGCTTATGGGAAGGCTCGATTGGAATAGCGAAGATGCAAGAAAGTACAGAGATCAAATTGTAGAGCACATAGTTCCTTTAAGTCAGAAAATCTACGCCGATCAGGCTCAAAGAATCGGCATAGAGAATATGAAATATTACGACCTTCCTTTAAGCTTTCTTTCAGGAAATCCAAAACCTATTGGAGATGAAGCCGTCTTAGTAGCAAAGGCCCTAGAGATGTATAAGGAACTTTCTCATGAAACGGGCGAGTTTTTTGAAGCTATGATTGATAAGGGCATGATGGATCTAACTACCAAGGACGGCAAGGCTCCAGGTGGCTATATGACAAGTCTTCCGCTTACACAGATGCCTTTTATCTTCTCAAACTTTAATGGCACAAGTGGGGATGTGGACGTCCTAACCCATGAGGCAGGCCACGCATTCCAGGGCTATCTTACAAGAGATATGTATCCTAGCGAGAACAACGACCTAACAATGGAGATAGCAGAGACCCACTCTATGAGCATGGAGTTTTTCACTCATCCTTGGATGGAGGAGTTCTTCGGAGGTGACAGTGAAAAATACTACTACGACCATATAGCTTCAGCCATTAAGTTTATTCCTTATGGAGCAAGTATAGATGAATTCCAAGAATATGTCTACGCAAATCCATCTGCGAGTCCAGAAGAGAGAAGGGCTAAGTATAGGGAAATAGAGAAAAAATACCTCCCTCATTTAGACTATGATGGAAACGAATATTTGGAAAATGGAGGCAGATGGCAAAGACAGCTCCATCTTTACACAGATCCCTTCTACTATATCGACTACACCATAGCTCAGATAAACGCCTTCCAATATTTCCTTATGGATATGGATAATCACGAAAAGGCCTGGGATTCATATATTAAATTATGTAAGATAAGTGCTAAGCTTCCGACCAAGGAGGCCCTAGGAGAAGTAGGACTAGAAAGTCCATTCGATGAGGGAACAATAGAAAAAATCCTCCCAAAACTTACCGATTACCTAGAAAGTTTGGATAAGGAAAAGATTAAATAATAATAATTCTATAAATCTAAGAAAAAATAAGCCCTCCTTGCTAGATAAAGACAAGGAGGGTTTTGTGCTGTGATAAGAAGTCACGATCACCCACCTCTTCTTTTATCAATCGCTGTGAGGGATCTCTTTATGTTTATTTAAGCTATTTAGAATTTGCCCTAGAGATGTCTCGACTACGCTCGACATAAGGGGAAAGGAAACAAAGTTTTCTAGGAAGTATTAGAATGCCATTCGGCGTTCTTTTGACTTTTGTTTATAAGAAACAAAAGTCACTACACTATTTGTCTTTCAGACAAACAGTGGCCTAACAGGAGGGCAACCTTGTTTCGAAATAAGCCCGTCCGGATAATAGAGGACTGTAGAAACCTCACGCCATATAGTAAAAGTGCAATCAATTAAAAACTTTGAAATATAGCAATTCACACAATTACCGCCATCTCGAACGAATGTGAGAGATCTTCAGTCTATAATGACATGTTGATTATAGAGATTAAGTTATTTACGAAGTTGTATAGATAAGAAAAACTCAAATCAAACACGTCCCAAAGTTCTGTAGACCTCTCGTCGCTTCCCTGTGGAAGCTCTGTCGAGCTGGCGAATTTGAGATTTCTCGACTAAACTTCGCTTTGCTTAAGATAAGGAGATATTTACATAAGGTTTGGGCTTTATTTTTCTAGCAATCCTTATCTTCAAAGACTACAACCACGGCCCCGTCTTTTACTTTGATTTCAAAATCTTCATTTTTTGTTTCGTTTGATACTCCTAGGGCGTCGTCGATTTTCATCTTGTAGTCTTCTAGTTCGTAGTAGAGTCCCTTAATTGTAAGCCTTGTATTATCATTTAGGGAAAATATTGATACGTAGAAGTCGTGGTTTTGGTAAGTGTAGGCGAATTTATCGTTTACTACAAATATTTCCTTAGATTTCGATTTTAGTTTTATATCGATTCCTTGTTTTTGGTAATGGTAGATTGTACGGATATTTGATATGGTGTGGCTTTCCCTTCCTCCAAGTCCCCCGTAAATTATGATTTTCTTATAGCCTTTTTCTTTGGCGAATTCTATAGCAGCAACGGTATCAGTATAGTCCTTGATTGGGTTTAGGGCTATTACGTGATCGTCTTCTGGTCTTTTGGATGAGTCGAAATCTCCTATGATGTAGTCGACCTTGATGCCTTCTTCTTTTGCAAGTCTATAGCCCCTATCAGCTGCAAGGACTAGGTCATCTTTTCCTATTTCGTCGAAGAAGCCATCGAAGCTTCCTCCTCCAATTATATAACAAGTTTTCATATTTCACCTCTCCTCTTAGTTTATTATAAATTGTGCAATTGAGCAATTTTTTATTAATAGCCATATTTCTTCTAATTGTGGTAAAATATACATATCAGGTAGTAATGGAGGTAGATATGGAAAAACTAGATAAAAAATCTAGAGATTTATTAAAGGTTATTTGTTATGGTATTATATTATTTTTTGCCTTCTGGTATTTTCCAGTTATAAAAGATGGCCTCGCTAGGGTAGTTGGAGTCTTCCAGCCCTTTATCATAGGAGGGATGATTGCTTATCTAGTGAGTATTCCTATGAATTATTTTGAAAGAAAACTCAGAGCAAACTTCCCAGATAAGAAGTATAGGAAAAGGATAAGTGCATTATCTTTATTTGTATCATGGGTACTTATTATATGTTGCTTGATTTTATTTTTAAACATCCTGATTCCAAGGATTGTTGCAGTCATCTTCTCCTTCTTCAATAGGTGGCCTGAGTTTATTAGAGAAACTTACGAGACTTTGAACAGTCACGCTATAACAAGGCCTTATGCTGATAAGTTCTACGAATATGTGAATTCATTCGGCTGGTATGAGGTGAGAAATGCTGTAATGAATTTTATAACAGACAAGAAGACTAATCTTTTTAGTCTAACTACAGGAGTCCTTAACTCAGTAAGCTCTTCTTTGATTACGATCTTTACGATAATTGTCTTTTCGATTTTTGTCCTAATCTATAAGGATATGCTAAAGACAAATGGAACAAGGATTATCTATGCTTTGATGAGTGAAAAGAAGGCGGATTATATAAACAAGGTCCTATCCCTATCTTATAACACCTTCAAGGATTATATTTTCTCAAGGCTTATAGCTGTGGTTACCCTATCAGCCTTAACCTTTGTGGGCATGTTTATTATGGGCATCCCCAACGCTGGGGTCATCTCGCTTTTTGTGGGAGTGTCAGATTTAATTCCAATCTTTGGTCCCATAGTTGGTGCAGGTCTATCGGCAGTCATTATATTTTTGGAAAGTCCAGTCAAGGCTTTAATTTTCCTAATCTATGATGTAATAATCCAGCAAATCCAAGAAAATATTATCTATCCTGCCATAGCTGGAGAGAAGATTGGCCTTCCTGCAGTATGGGTCCTTGCAGCAATTACAATAGGTGGGTCGCTCTTTGGCATATGGGGTATGCTTATCGGTATTCCTGTAGCTTCTGTAATATATACGCTCTTTCATGAGTTTATTGATAATAAGCTTAAGGCTAAGGAAATAACAGATAAGATGATCGAAGAAAAGAAGAATGAGAAATACACCATGGAGGATATAGATATTCATGAAGCTCAGTAGATCAGCCTACGGCGAATTCGTACCTGTAATAGAGAAAGATAAGACCTATTACGGAGGTTTTCAGAATTCGCTTGAGAGAAAAAATGTATCGAAATTTTATAGGGATAGGTCATGCGTGGTAACAGCCATGACTAATGTCTATTTCTATCTTTTCCACAAGGAAAGAGAACTTTCTATGGACTTATATAACGAATACCACTACTACTTCTTTAGGAGTCTGAGACCTCGGGCTAATGGAGTCCCTACTGTAAAAAGCCTCGACAGGAGGCTTGACAGGGTGAGGGAGGATTTTGATATTTCTCTAGAGTCTAAGACTCTCACAGAGACAATGGTAAATAAAAGACCCCTAACAAAGAAAATCGCCTTTATCGAAGAAGCCCTAAGTGAAGATTCTCCACCGATAATTATAAATTGGCTATCCAATGACATTAAGGTCATGAAGCATCACGGAGTATGCATCACGGAGCTTAACAGAGTCGGCGATAAGCACGAGGTAGTTGTTTCTAGCTGGGGGAGGGTTTACAGATTTATCCTAGAAGATTTTGAAAGACAATTTAGAACTTATACTGGTTTAATATATTTTAAGGAGAAATAATGCAAAAACAAGAAAGATTAGCAAGGGGAAATGGAGTTATCCTTCCGATTTTCTCCATCCCATCAAATTATGGAATAGGAACTTTCGGCAAGAAGGCCTACGAGGCGGTCGATTTCTTATCCGATGCTGCCATCAAATACTGGCAAATCTTACCCCTAGGCCAGACTTCTTATGGGGACAGTCCCTACCAATCCTTCTCATCCTTCGCCGGCAATCCCTACTTTATCGACTTGGATATGCTGATTGAAGATGGGCTTTTAGATAGAGAAGAGCTTGACAATCTAAACTTTGGGGACAATGAAAGATATGTCGACTACGGCATCCAATACAATCTCCGCTACAGAATCCTAGAAAAGGCCTTCGATAAGGCAAAAGACCTGAAGGCTGATGAGATTAAGGAATTTAGGGCTAAGGAAAAGGACTGGGTAGAAGACTACGCCCTCTTTATGGCTATCAAGAGAGAAAAGTTCGATGTAAGCTGGCTAGAGTGGGACGATGATCTAAAAAATAGGGATAAAAAGGCCTTAAAGGAATTTAAGAAGAAAAACTCAGAACTTATAGACTTCTATGTCTTTATCCAATATGAGTTCTTCAAACAATGGAAGAAGCTTAAGGAATATGCCAACAGAAAGGAAATCCAAATTATAGGAGACCTTCCTATATATGTGGCCCTCGACTCATGTGATGCCTGGGTCAACTCAGATATCTTAAAGCTTGATCCAAAGACTAAAGAACCAATTATAGTTGGAGGAGCACCACCAGATGCCTACTCCGAGGACGGCCAACTTTGGGGAAATCCTGTCTATGACTGGGATAAGCTTAAAGAAAGTGATTATGACTTCTGGATTAAGAGAATAGGTGCATGCTTAAAGCTTTATGATATCCTAAGACTCGACCACTTCAGAGGCTTTGAAGCCTACTATGCAATACCAGCTACTGATGATAATGCAAGATATGGTAAGTGGGAAGTGGCAAAACCTTACGAGCTTTTCGATAAGATTATAAAGGCTTATCCAGACGCTCGCTTTATAGCAGAAGATTTAGGTTACATTACCAAGGAAGTTGATGACCTTAAAAACAACTACAACTTCCCAGGTATGAATGTCATCCAATTTGCCTTTGGTGAAAACTTTGACAGCAACTACCTACCTCACAACTACGAGAGAAACTCAGTAGTATATTCCTCAACACACGACTCCGACACCCTAAAGGGCTTTTTGGATGAGGCAGATGAGGAACTAAGAGGCTTGATCGATAAGTATTTCGGCCTAGATGATGATGACGATAAGCTAGCAAAGATTATAAGAGCCCTTATGGCGTCAGTTTCTGATATAGCCATGTTTGAGATTCAAGACTTCTTTGGCTATGGTAATGAAAGCAAGATCAACTCTCCATCAACCATTGGTAACAACTGGAAGTGGAGAAGTATAGACAGTGATTATGATGATAATTTAGCGAAAAGAATAAAAGAAATGTCAAAAATATATGGGAGATATAATTATGGACAAACTGAAAAAGAATAAATTTATTGAAAATTACGTAGAAAACTTACAAAGAATTACCCTTAAATCCTTCGATGATACAAGCGATAAGGATAGATACAATGCTCTATGCGATTCAATCATGGAATTAATCAACGAAGAGTGGAGAGAGTGTAAGAGAAGTACAAGAAACGAGAGAAAAGCCTACTACCTATCTGCAGAATTTCTAATAGGAAGATCTTTGGGAAATAACCTAATTAACTTAGGTATCTATGACGAGGTCAAAGAGCTTCTAGATGAGATTGGAATCGACTTTGAAGCCATAGAAAACTACGAGGACGACGCAGCCCTAGGTAACGGAGGACTTGGAAGACTTGCAGCCTGCTTTATGGACTCTGCCGCAACCCAAGGGATCAATCTTGTAGGCTACGGTGTAAGATATAGAGAAGGAATCTTTAAACAAAAAATCGAAGAAGGCTTCCAAGTAGAAAGTGGAGACAGCTGGATCAAGGACGGAGATGGCTGGTCAATCAGAGTAGACTCTGATGCCAAAATCGTAAGATTTAGAGACCAACAAGTAAAGGCAGTTCCATTCGACATGCCTGTAGTAGGTTTCGAAAACGGTAGGGTAAACACCCTAAGACTATGGCAATCTGAGCCATTTGAAGAGTTTGACTTCGCTAAGTTTAATAACTACGAATACGACGATGCAGTAGCAGAAAAAAACCGTGCGGAAGATATCACAAGAGTACTCTATCCAAACGACATGCAAAGAGCTGGTAAGGTCCTAAGACTTAAACAACAATATTTCTTCTGCTCAGCCTCTATCCAAGATATGATAGAAAAATACAAGAGAGACTTCCCAGAAGACCTACAGTTTAAGAACTTCTCCAAATACCACGTTATCCAACTTAACGATACCCATCCAATTATGGCTATCCCTGAACTAGTCAGAGTCTTGGTAGATGAAAATGGAATCTTCTTTGAAGACGCCCTAAAGATCGCTAGAAAGGTATTTGCCTTCACCAACCACACTGTCCTTCAAGAAGCTCTAGAAAGATGGGATAAGGATATAGTTCTTGAAGTAAGCCCAAGATGTCTTGAAATAATCGAGAAGATTAACGAAGAACTAGTAAAGGAATTTAAGGCAAAAGGCTATTCAGAAGAGCAAATCGATCCATACAGAATCGAAAGATTTGAACAAATCCACATGGCAAATCTTGCAATCTACGTAGGATTTTCCGTAAATGGTGTAGCAGCCCTCCACACAGAAATCCTAAAGGCTGATACCTTCAAGCACTGGTATAAACTAAGACCTGAAATGTTTAACAACAAGACCAACGGTATCACCCCAAGAAGATGGCTAGTATACTCTAACAGAGAGTTATCAAGCTTCATTACAGAAAAGCTTGGAACAGACGAGTGGAAATACCAACTAGACCTACTCAAGGGATTAGAAAAATACAAGGATGATGAAAAGGTCCTAGAAGAACTTTGGGATATTAAACAAACAAAGAAAAACGAGCTTGCCAAATATATTTTGGACACAGAGGGAGTAAAAATCGACCCAGAATCAATCTTCGATATCCAAATTAAGAGAATCCACGAATACAAGAGACAACACCTTAACGTCTTACACATCATCTATCTATACCACAAGCTTAAGAAAAATCCTGACATGGAATTTACTCCAACAACCTTTATCTTCGGAGGAAAAGCTGCCCCAGGATACTTTAGAGCCAAGGGAATGATCAAACTTGCTAATGAAGTTGCAAGAGTAGTAAACGCAGATCCTGACGTAAATGACAAGATTAAGGTAGTATTTGTAGAAAACTACAGGGTAAGCTACGCAGAAAAACTCTTCCCTGCAGCAGATATCTCAGAGCAAATTTCAACAGCAGGTAAGGAAGCAAGTGGTACAGGAAACATGAAATTCATGCTAAACGGAGCCCTCACACTTGGAACACTCGATGGAGCTAATATCGAAATCTTCGACCATGCTGGAGAAGAAAACAACTTCAGATTCGGTGCTACAGTAGAAGAGCTAAACGAAATAATGGATAGCTACAATCCAGTAGAATACTACTCCAAAGACCCAGACATCAAGGATGTAGTAGACAGCCTCGTAAGCGGAGAATTTAAAGATAACGAATCCTACATGTTCCTAGATATCTACAACGAACTAATCAAGCCACAAGAAGGCCAAAGAGGAGATAGCTACTTCCTCCTAAAAGACTTCAAGTCTTATGCTAAGGCACACGAAAGAGTAAACGAGGCCTACAAGGATAAGCTAGACTGGTCTAGAAAATGCTTGATCAACATTGCAAATGCAGGATTCTTCTCATCAGATAGAACAATCCTAGACTATGCGGCTGACATCTGGAAAATAGATCAAGAGTAGAAAAATGGACGCACAAGCAATATTAGGATTAATGATCCCATTTATAGGCACGAGCTTGGGAGCAGCTTGTGTCTATATAATGCGTGATGAATTAAATATAAGAGTACAAAAAGGCCTATCCGGTTTTGCGGCGGGAGTAATGGTTGCAGCAAGTATCTGGTCCCTCCTAATGCCTGCCATGGATATGGTAGAAGATAAAATGGGAAGAATGGCATGGATGCCAGCTGCTATAGGATTTATAGTAGGAATAATATTCTTGCTCTTTCTTGACTCAGTTATCCCTCACCAACATATCGACTCAGACACACCAGAAGGACCTAAAAGCGAAAACCTAAGAAAAACAACCATGATGGTCCTAGCCGTAGTAATCCACAACATACCAGAAGGAATGGCAGTTGGGGTAAGCTTCGCAGGAGCAATCTATGGCCACGGCACAGTAACTATGGCAGGAGCTATGGTCCTCGCCCTAGGAATCGCCATCCAAAACTTCCCAGAAGGAGCAATCATATCCATGCCCCTAAAGGCGGTTGGAGTAAACAAGCACAAGTCCTTCATCTACGGCATACTGTCAGGAGCAGTAGAGCCAGTAGCTGCAGTACTAACCATCCTCCTATCAGGAATAATGGTACCAATCCTACCATATCTTCTAAGCTTTGCAGCAGGAGCAATGTTCTACGTAGTAGTAGAAGAGCTAATCCCAGAAGCCACAGGAGAAGGAGAAGACCACACCAACATAGGAACCATAGGCTTTTCAGCAGGATTTGTTGTGATGATGGTTCTAGATGTGATGCTTGGATAGAAAAATTTAATAAATAAAATATGATTGATCAAAAAATCCCTAAACTCTGACCTAAAGAGCTTGGGGATTTTTTCCTATTAAGCTAGCTTATATCACCGTCCCTTGTAAGAAAAAAGGGTAGCTTAAGCCAGTCCCCCTCATATGTTAGTGTGTAGTCGAGGAATTTCAATTCCGCCTCCTCGACGGAGCTTCCACGGGGAAGCGACGAGAGGTCTACAGAACTACGGGACGTGTTTGGAATGAGCTACTGTCATCTATGTATTTTCGTAACTAACTTAATTTTTATAATCTACATGTCATCATAGACTGTAGATCTCTCACATACGTTCGACGGTAGCTTGCGGGCTCAGGTCAAAGACCTTCACCTCGCTAAGCCTCGATTAAGGAGTTTCATCAGTTCGTTAAACTCACTGTGACAACTCCATTAGAGATGGTGAAAGCCTTGTTTGGCTTTATTCTCAAGGTAAGGCAATTATTTAACTATATAATTAATGCCTGAGATTTCTCAGGACCTCTCTGAGTCCTACGTAACCACCCCTTATGTCTAATGGTTCTGGCCACAATGAACGAAGTGAATTGATGGAAGACCTTAATCGAGGCTTTTCGAGATGAAGGGCATGCTTTGCTTGTCCTGAATCCGAAAACTGACACCGAAGGTGGCATCTCGAGCTTGTCGAGAGATCTATTAATTATACCTACCGTCGAGCGTAGTCGAGACATCTCTTGACTTGCTCCATTTTTATCTATGTTAGATGATAGAAACAATTTTCTTTCGTATATTCCATAAGCTAATAAGCGAATTTTGGGTATAAATTAATTATACTTACATAAATTTTTATAAATAGAGAGGAAAATTATGGCTGATGCTTTATTGCTTACATTAGATGAAAATTATATACCACAGATGAAAGTACTTATGACTTCTATTTACATAAATAATCCAGGAAGGATCTTTGATGTCTATCTTATCCACTCTAGAATATCAGAGGATAAGCTTAAAGACTTAGGGGAAGACTTGAAGAAATTCTCTTACACCCTTTATCCAATAAGGGCGACGAACGATCTATTCTCTTTTGCGAAAGTTACCGACCGCTATCCAAAGGAGATGTATTATAGGCTCCTTGCGGGGGAATTTTTGCCGGAAGATTTGGGAGAGATTTTATATCTCGACCCTGATATATTAGTCGTAAATCCCTTGGACGATTTACTTAGAACTGATATCTCAGACTATATCTTCGCTGCGGCAAGCCACACAGGGAAGACCGATATGGCCAACAATGTCAATAGGATTCGTCTAGGAACTGACACCGACTATTACAATTCGGGTCTGCTTCTAATTAATCTCAAAAGGGCGAGAGAGGAGATTGACCCAAATGAGATTTTCTCCTTTGTTGAGGATAATTACATGAATCTTCTCCTCCCAGACCAAGACATCCTTAATGCCATGTACGGGGATAGGATTTATCCTTTAGATGATTTGATCTATAATTATGATGCGAGAAACTATTCTTCTTATCTCCTTCGCAGCAAAAAGCAAGCCGACCTAGCTTGGCTAATGGATCATACAGTAGTTCTTCACTTCTGTGGCAGGGATAAGCCTTGGAAGAAAAACCACAGGAACAAATTCACCAGCCTTTATAAGCACTATATGAGTCTTACGAAAAGGTATCTGGCTTAGCTTAGAGAAATAAATGGGAGAATTAGTCTTTTCATATTTTTCTTTGACTAAAATGTTATTAGTAATAGAAGAAGAGTGATTTATGTCACAATCTAGAAGAAGGATAAATCTCCCAATGATCAAGAAAAAGCCCACTAGCTGCTAGAGCTAGTAGACTTAAAGGAAATTCAAGATTAACTAAAACTAGCAAGCTTCAAGGCCAAAAATACATCCGATAACAAGGCGCAAGATCGCACGTTAAGATGTGGAAGGATATTTAGATAAGTTAAGAAGATAAAAACGATAAGATTTTAGATAAAAAATCGTCCCTAGTCATTAGGATTTTCTAATGAGGGGACGATTCTTTATTTGGAAGATTTTATTCTCTTTCAAACTGAGCTTGGTAAAGATCTGCGTAGAAGCCACCTTTTTCTAGTAAGTCGTCGTGTTTGCCTTTTTCTACTATATCGCCGTCTTTCATAACGAGAATTAGGTCGGCGTTTTTGATTGTTGAAAGTCTGTGGGCTATGACGAAGGAGGTCCTTCCCTTGGCGAGCTTATCCATGGCGTTTTGGACTATAATCTCTGTCCTAGTATCGACAGAGCTTGTAGCCTCATCTAGTATTAGGATAGGGGCCTTGCTTATCATGGCACGGGCTATGGTTAGTAGCTGAAGTTGGCCTTGAGAAAGGGTGTTTTTGTCGTTAAGAATTGTATCATAGCCATCTTCTAGGGTTCTTATGAAGTGGTCGAGATTCACTTTCTTACATACTTCTATGACTTCACTATCTTCGATATCTTCTTGGCCAAAGGTAATATTTTCCTTGATACTTCCTTCAAAGACCCAGGAGTCTTGGAGAACCATACAGAATTGGTCTCTGAGATTAACCCTAGTTATATCTTTCGTATCGATCCCATCTAGGAGGATTCTTCCGCTGTTTATCTCGTAGAATCTCATCAAGAGGTTGACTATGGTAGTCTTACCTGCTCCAGTAGGGCCAACTATGGCGATTTTCTCTCCTGGATTTACCTTTACACTGAAGTCCTTGATTATAGTTTGACCTTCCTTGTAGCCGAACTTAACATTTTGAAACTCGACTTGGCCCTTGGCCTTATCTAGGTAGATTTTACCTTCTTCTTTTTCTTCTTCCTTTTCATTGAGGAATTCGAATACTCTTTCTCCAGCTGCGGTAGCTCTTTGTAGGGTATTGAAGCCTTGGGCGATTTGGGAGAGAGGTTGGGTGAAAAGTCTTACATAAATCATAAAGGCAACAATCACACCGAAGGAAATCTTACCCTCTATGGCAAGGGCGCCTCCTACTATACAAACCATTACATAAGAGAAGTTTCCTGAAAATTGCATGATTGGCATCATAAGCCCAGATAGAAATTGACTCTTCCATGCACTTGTATAAAGTTTTTCGTTAGTTACTTCAAACTCATCTATAACCCTAGAGCCAGCATTATAGGCCTTTACTACTTCATGGCCTGTGTAAACTTCCTCGATTTGTCCGTTGATTGCTCCCAGGTTTTTTTGTTGGTCCTTAAAGTATTTTTGGGACTTTTTCATAATAACAGTCATCAAGACAAATCCAACAAAAGAGCTTAGGATTGTGGTAAGGGTGAGAGCTGGGGAGTTTACCAACATCATTACTAGAGAACCTACTAGCATGATTATGCTTGTTAAAAGATTTCCTATAGCTTGGTTTAGACTTTGGCTTATGGTATCGACGTCATTTGTAACTCTTGAGAGGATATCTCCAATGCTTGTAGTATCGTAGTAGGAAAAGGGAAGTTTGTTTACCTTTTGGGATATTTTTTCTCTAAAGCTTTTTGATATGTTTTGTGTCACATCCGCCATTATGAAGGATTGGATTGTGTTTAGGATAAGGGAGGCCAGATAGAAGATTAGAAGAGTTAGGGATATGCTCTTTACTGCTTCCATATCTATAGCTTTAACTATGGGCTTGCCATCTACCATCTGAGGCAGCCCCTTACTTATTTCGTTTGTGATAAGCTTAAGCTTGTCAGGTCCTATGATTTGTAGGACGGTCGCTACAATTGATGCTATAAGAGATATTATAATCAAAGGCACGTATGGCTTGAGATAGACCATTAGCTCTTTCATTGTTTTCTTGAAATTTTTGGGTTTTTGAAATTCTTTTTTAGACATCTAATTCCTCCTTGCTAAGTTGAGAACTAGCTATTTCCTTATAGACTCTAGAAGTTTGAAGAAGGTCCTTGTGCTTGCCAAGCCCTACTATTTCTCCATTATCAAGAACTATTATCTGATCAGAATCCATAATTGAACCAACTCTTTGGGCAACTACTAGGATTGTAGCTTCAGGATATGCTTCCTTTAGTCTATGTCTTAGATCACGATCAGTCTTAAAGTCTAGGGCAGAGAAGGAGTCATCAAAAAGAAAGATGTCAGGGTTCTTGTAGATGGCCCTTGCTATAGCAAGTCTTTGCTTTTGTCCTCCTGATACGTTTTTACCAAGCTGGGCTATCTCATGGTCGAATTTATCATCATATTTTTCTATAAATTCGCTTGCTTGAGCAATATCTGCTGCCTTCTTGATTTTGTCCAAATCGGAAGACTCATCTGCGAAGGAAATATTTGACTTGATATCTCCCTTAAAGAGGAAAGATTTCTGCAAGACTGGACCTAGCTTATTATAGAGGTCAGAAAGCTTATAGTCTCTGATATCAAGGCCATCTATCTTGATAGATCCCTCGCTTGTATCGTAAAATCTCATCAAGAGATTTAGAATTGTACTTTTACCTGATCCAGTAGATCCGATTATAGCGACCTTCTCGCCCTTTTTTACCTTAAAGTTTATATCTTTTAGGATATATTGTTCTGAGTCCTGGTATTTGAAGTAAACATTATCAAATTCTATGATATAAGGGCAATCTTTGCTAGCTTCTTTTCTAGATCCATCTACAATTGAAAGCTTGGTATCTAGGACTTCATTGATACGGCTTGCAGAAACTTCCGCCCTAGGTAGCATAATAAAAATCATACTCATCATCATAAAGGACATGATAACCTGCATGGCGTAGGAAGAAAATACGACCATATCGGAAAATAGGCTGTATTTGTCCATAAGACCAGCCCCGCTGATAAGTCCTGCCCCTATAAAATAAATCACAAGGGTTAAGATGGACATGGCAAGGTTAATTGTAGGAAAGAGTGTCGCCATTAGCTTACTTGTAAAAAGTTGGGTCTGAGTCAACTCTTCATTGGCCTCGGCAAATTTATCTTCCCTGTAGCTTTCGGAATTGTAGGCCCTTATTACAGAAAGCCCTGTCAAGTTCTCCCTTAGGACCCTGTTGATATTATCAGTTAAAGTCTGCATTATCTTAAATTTAGGCATAACCAAAATCATAACGATAGCCACGAAAACTATAAGGATAAGAAGAGTGATAGCTGTTGCGACTGTCCATTCAAAGCCCTTGTTATAGATTTTTGTAATGGCCCAAACAGCCATGATTGGAGCCTTGATTAGGATTTGTAGGCCCATTATAATCGCCATTTGGATTTGGGTGATGTCGTTTGTTGATCTTGTTATAAGACTCGCAGTCGAAAATTTGTTGATTTCCTTTTGGGAGAAAGATTCTACCTTAGCAAAAAGTCTTGATCTTAGATCTTTCGCAAAGGACGAAGCAATTACACTAGATAGGTAACCCACTAAAACAGCGGATAGGAGAGAAGCCAAGGCGCATAGGATCATCCATTTACCTTCTCCTATAATTTCGCTTACACTGTGGCCAGGTGTCTGGACATACATGGTAATCTTTGACATATAGTCAGGAATCTTTAGGTCCAAATACACAGAAGCTACTATCAAAAGTAGGCTTATAAATATTTGAAGACCTTGTTTTTTATTTAAATATTTCAAAATCTTTATCATAAGCTGAATCTCCAAATTCTTTTTCACATAATTTTCTTATTTCAGGCATTGATTTTTCAATTTTTTCTATTATTCTTACAAAATCGGGCCCATCTTCTTCTCCTAAAAGCTCTAGCATTGAAGTAAGAATAAAATTAATCTTCTCTTTCCTGAGATTTTCAAACTTTTTTCCACGATCGGTAAGCACAACAAGAGTTTTTCTTTTATCTTCCTTGTCGGGCTTTCTTATGACGAGGTTTTTCTCTTCGAGTCCCTTGATAATCTTAGAGACTCTAGCACTAGAAATCCCCATCTTTTGCTCTATATCCTTAGGGTAGATAGAACCCTTATTCTTGCTAATTAAAGCCAGGGCCATATTCTCGCCCCTAACCGAATTGTTTAACTTCTTACTAGATCCACCGTGGCCTATTTCATATAAACTTTTAATCAATCTTTGAACTAAATCATCATTCATAAAAACTCCTTTAGCTAACACTGTTAGTGATTTTACCAAGGTAAATATTATTTGTCAATAATAGAGTGCTCTAAGTAACTTTCATTAAATAATTTTTTCACTTAATCTCTTATCTAACATAAGGTGTTTATATATGTGTATAATGGGTAAATGGTTTAATGAAGATGGTAAATATATTACACAAGGGGAGGAAACTATGAAAAAAATAATAAAAAAAGTATAGCCTATGTTATGACATTAATTTTTCTATTTGAATCAGTATCCACATCTTTTGCGAATTCTGATTATAATTAGGACGCTAATGATGCAATTTATTATGACCAATCAGAAGACTCCTTAATAATCGGTAATAATAAGATTGATATTGTTGAAAATAGCAATACAAGCACCTCAATCATTACGGATTTGAAAAACGGTGAAAAAAATAAAATTATCTACTATAAGAATGAAGGTAAGATATACTCATCCTTTACAAAGAAAACTTTTAATGTCGAAAAAGATAAAGAAAGCGTAGTTACATCTAATTTTATATCAAGTGATTTAGCATCTTATAGTAACTCTAAAGATTATACAAAAGTTTCATATGGAGATGTTAAATTCTCCTATAAAGAATTATCTGAGTTTGGAGGAGGATTAGTAGGTATAGCTGGAGGTATAGTTGCTATATTATCTGGGATTGGTATTACAGTTCCTAGTGTATTAAAAGTTCTAGAAGGAGTTGGAACCACAATTATAGGAGGTGTTAACATGGCACATCCTAGTGATGATCACGGAATTGTTATGCGGGTAAGAAGAGAAAAAATATATCGAAATGGCCAGCTTTATGATTTAAGAGCTTATCCACTTAGTATAGGTACTTATTAATTATGAAAAATAAAAAAAATAATTATATAGAGATTTTTCAATCATTATGTATCTTTTCTATTGTGTTGAGTTTTCTACTTATTAAAGATAGAGTTAGATTTACCTTAATTGGTACAATGCTGTCACTTATTTTGATGGTAATAAATTTCATTATGTATCATCGAGAAACCAATAGAGATACAGTATTAGTAGTAAAAGTAATCTTAAGTATTGCAACATTCTTATTATTTTTTATATCAACAATAAGAATGTACAAATAAGTAAATTTGGGTTTGTAAATAATTTTGTGTATCAACCTAAATCCTGATATAAGGGTAAGGGTTGATACATTTTTTATGTATCAATATTTGTCCATTCCTACAGGAATGGAGTTTTTTTTAATTGTACTTGGGCTTAATAAACTGTCAAAATTTCATGAAAATTTGCACCCGATTTCATACTAAATTTTTATCTTAATTAAAACCTCCCTTCAAAAAATATTGATAATTTAGATAAGATTTGATCCCAGCCTCGTATTCTATATGTCCACTTACTTGAGGCATCTACCATTGCTAGATACAAGCTTTTTTGTAGAGCATAGTTATTTGGAAATATGGTTTTATTTTTGGTCACTTTTCTTAGTTGCCTATTGAAGTTTTCCATGGCATTTGTTGTATATATCAGCTTTCTTATTCCGTCTGGATATTTAAAATATGTCGATAATTCTGCCCAGTTGTTTTTCCAAGAGCTTACACACATTGGATATTTTTTATCCCATTTTTCTTCAAAGACTCCTAAATTTGTTAAGGCTAAGTCTTCTGTTGGTGCCTTGTATACTGCTTTTAGGTCTTTCATTTTCTTTGTCCTTTCTTCTTGATTTTGAGCAATAAAAAAACAGTAAACCGATTTGATTTACTGCTTCGTGAATTGCTTTCTTGTATCTTTTATTTGGTTATTTGAGTTTAATAAACTGGGATTCATAAATTACTATCTAACCATGTTTTTAGTTCATCAAAACTGTAATCTCCTTTTAACGCTATTCCATCTTTAATAATTGAATTCTTACATTCCTTTTTGTAATCTTCAATCATTCTCCCAAAACCACCTCCGCCATGCGTGCAAAACGGAATAATTGTCTTTCCACTTAAATCAACCGTTCTTAAAAACGATAGCACGGGTGGGGCAAAAGTTTTAAGCCAATTAGGAGAACCAATAAAAACCACCTCTGCATTTTCAATAGTTTCCGCCCCTTTAATAAGAGGTGGGCAATATTCTTTTTCAATTTCTTCTCTCACTTCTTTTACAGCTGTATTATATGAGAATGAATAGGGTTTTCGTGGCTTCAGCTCTCTCAAATCCCCCTCAGTAATCAACGCAATATCTTCTGCTAATCTTCTTGTTGTTCCTGAATATGAATAATATACAACTAAAGGACTCATTATAATTACCTCCTTAATTCAACCTAATTATTATATCATTCTTATTATATAATGAGTATCCTAAACTTATCCATCCTGTTCACTCCCCCCCTAAAATATACATAGTGTCTACACACCCTGCAATAATCTACACTTGGAATGTTCCCACAAGGTATTTTTCAAATAGAAAAATGGCTTTTAAGATTTTCTTAAAAGCCATTGATTTCAACGGTCTTATAACCCATCATCTTATTTTCTTGACATCAATACTACACTATCCACATGGCTTGAGTGGTCAGTATGGATAATATTTTAGGGAAACCTCGTATGTGGGAATATATTTATTCTCAATTATTCTAATTTCTTTTAACATTTTATTTAAAACTAATGCATTTTCATATTCTTCAACAAATGCTCCATTGTATTACCTAAAAGGTATTTTAGAGCATCTTGTAAATCTTGTGCTGTTTCTTGTTAATATTCTTCAATTAACATCTTAGAGATTTTGTTTCTGATCGATTTCTTATGGAATAAAAATTCCTCCTGATTAGTTTTTACTTATCCTAATCAGGAGGTTCCTATACACAAAATTTTACACAGTCTCCGCCGAGATCATTTTTTCTTTATTTATATTCTCTTTTGTTCAATGAACAACAATCTAATCTTTCATTTCCAAAAGATTTTTGATTTTCTTTTGCTAGATTTTTCAAGAATTTTCCCCATCTATTTTTTATTGATTCAAAAATTTTCATATTTTACCTCCTCGGGTAATTATTTGTAAATTTTCTACAATAATATTTATACTGGAAAAAATTATTTTTTCAATTTTTTATCTCCCTTTTTCCTATCCCATAATTAAACACAGGATATCTTTTCCAAAAGTGGAAAGATAAACTTCAATTTCATTATCTTTTAAAAATTCATCGATTGTTCTTTTTGCTACGACTAAGAAAGATAAAAATACTCCAAAACTTGCAAAACTTTTGGGACTTGCAGCAATTTTATATGCAGTAATGCCTGCCGATTTGATAAATGATATGATTCCTTTTTTAGAAATTTTGGATGATGCAATCGTCCTTCCATTTCTAATTTGTATAACAAGCAAAATAATCCCAGATTAAGTTATGGATAAGGAAAAAATTGAATATGTAGAAGAAAATAAATAAAAGACCCAAATCCTCTTATTTTTTATTATAACTAATTCAGTTCTTGTTACGTTAATTTGATTTTTCTTGTTTCTCGAGAGCTTTGAACCTCTACGAAACATTGATTTCAAGCCTTTTGACTTCTCATGATTCTTATGGTGGAGCATAAGGGACTTGAACCCTTGGCCTCTTGACTGCCAGTCAAGCGCTCTCCCAACTGAGCTAATGCCCCAAGATGTATCTATTCTAGCATATTTTATAAGAAAAGACAAGCAGATTGACTTGTTATTTGTATTTGAGAATGAGTTAAGAAAAAGGAGAGTACCTCGATTAGAAAGGCTCTCCCTTGTTTTATATTTTCTTGTTGACCCAGTTTCCTTGATGGAATCTTCGTCTTAGGCAAATAAACCTTGATGCCTGATCTGACAGGATTCCTAGCCAGATTCCCATGATGCCCAGACTTAGGACATTTACTGCAAGTAGGGTGACTGCACTTCTTATGAATGTTACAGATAATAGGGCTACAAAGAGGGTGTACTTGACATCTCCTGCCGCTCTGAGGCATCCTCCGTAGATTGTTTGGGAGATTTGTAGGAGGACTATTACTGTAAGGAACCTTGTAATAATCACACCGTATTCTATTATTTCCGGATCTTTGAAGAAGAGTCCGAAGATATGTCTTCCGAAAAATATCAGTATGATTGAAACTATTACTGATAGGGCAAAGCCGATTTCTTGGCAGACCTTGCCGTAAGTCTTAGCTCCTTCTTTATCTTCTGCTCCTAGAGCATTACCCGAAAGGGCGATGGCTGCTACTTGCATACCGTTACCCAAGGAGAAGGTTAGTGATAGTAGGTTCATTCCTACATTGTGGGCTGCAAATATTTCTGTTCCAAGACTTGCTGCGGTAATGGCTGTAACAAGAAAGCCGATTCTTGCTGAGACATTTTCTACAAATATATTTGATCCGAGGCTTGCTATAGATTTGGCGATTTTTTTGCTAAAGGAAAACTTCACTCTTACAAACTGGTTGAAGTTTAGATAGGAAGATTTCCTCATTAGAGAAATGGTACACATTATGCTTGCCACTACTGTTCCTAGGACTGTCGCAATAGCAGCTCCCCTTATGCCTAGGGCAGGAAAGCCAAAGTTTCCGTAGATTAGTAGGTAGTTAAAGCTAATATTAACGACAGAGCTAACTAGGTTTGATACGAAGGCAATTTGTGTATTGCCGCAGCCCCTGTGGCCGGCGTTAATTACCATGGCTAGGGCATTAAAGATAATTCCTCCCATAATTATCTGAAAGTAGGCTATAGAAAGCTCGTGAGTTTCAGGATTGGATCCAGCAAACTTAAGGATTGGGGAGAGGAAGGGCATCATCACAAGGTCTACTAGGATTACAAAGGCTATTACTATATAAATAGCTGTAAGAAGAGTCTTGTTAGCTTCTTGCCTATCTCCTTCGCCCTGTCTTCTCGCAACAAGGGCCGATACGGCCGCATTTATGGAGAAGAATATGGTAAGGGCTATAAATTTTGGCTGGGTGGTAAGACCTATGGCGGCAACAGCACTTGGACCCATGCCTGATACCATAAAGGTATCGATTATGTCTGCTATGGATATAAAGAAGAATTCCAAAAGGGCAGGCCAGGCAATTGAAAGTGATTTTTTCCAATAATCTTTTCTTTGCACAAATCCCCCTTAGTCTATGAGGTCAAGATATCTTTCGATATTTATATTTTCATTAGTAGAGTATTCGATAACATCTCTATAGATTTTGGATATAATATCGACTGTCTTTTGGCAAGATTCTTCGATTGAGTAGCCATCTAGGAAGTAGGCTATAAATAGCCCATCAAAGAGGTCTCCTGTTCCTGTAAGTCTTTTGGGAAGTTTATCGAAGGAAACTTTAAATTCGTCCTCATCATATCCTTTTACGAAATATTTCCCTTCTTCTTCTACAGAAGTTATAAGATATTTCTTACCCTTTCTTACAAAATCCTCGTAGTCTACATCAAGAAACTTAGCCTCAGTTGCATTTGGGCTTATGATATCTGAAATATCGAGCAAAGACTTATAGTTATCTAGCATTTTCTCATCAAGAGTTGGGTAAAGTGCCCCCTCATCTCCCATGATTGGGTCAAAGAGGACAGTCGCCTCGTAGTCTAAGTTTTTCACGTAATCATAAATTATATCTCTTTGCTCAGTATTGTGGATATATCCAATAGAGATAAGGTCAAAGTTAAAGCCTATCTCCTCCCAGTTTCTTAGGGTATCTTTTAAGTATTCTGTTGTATCTAATATGGCGTTTTTCCCGTAGGAGAAGTTGTTTGCTATAAGGGCAGTTGGAAGGAAGAATGTATTGTGTCCCTTGTAGGAGAGGACAGTTTCCATCATCTTGCCGGCAATTTTTCCTAGGGAAACGAAATCATTTATTATTAATATATTTTTCATCTCATTTCACCTCACCTTATATCTTATGAATTTAAAGACTTATGTCAAGCTATGATATTGTAAGTTGGAGGGATAAAGTGATATAATAAGTATATGTATAAATTTAATAAAAATATCATTAAGAAAATCAACGAAAATAAATATGTCAAAAAGACCAGGAAGGGTTTGGGGAGTTTGATATTTTCACGTGCTGGGCTCTTTGCCTTTTTAGTAATTATCCAGCTCGTTTTGATGATTTATATCTATTATAATTCTAAGATAGATTTTACTTACATAATGGGAGGAGACACCCTATCTAAAGTTATAATGATGCTAATAATCCTCAATATGAAAAAGGTATCAAACGCCAACAAATTGTCCTGGTTTATGCTAATTGCAATCGTTCCGACCTTTGGCATCATCGCCTTTTTAGTAAGTCACTATTCGATTGGCTACAAGAGAGAGCAGAGGAAGGTAATAAGCCTTGATAAGGATTCTAGGAAATATATCAAAAAAGATAAGGACCTTTACGAAAAAATCGAGGATAGGGAAAGGAGATTTTATCCGATAGCCAAATACCTAGACGATGTGGGAGGATTTCCAACCTACAAGGACACATCTTCGACTTACTTCAAGGTGGGAGACGATATGTTCGAGGCCATGCTAAGTGATGTGAAAAGTGCGGAAGACTTTATCTTTATGGAGTTTTTCATAATCGACTATGGTTATATGTGGGGAACAATCCTAGAAGAGCTTGTCAAGAAGGCTAAGGAAGGGGTAAAGGTAAGACTACTTATAGATGGGTCCAATCTCATAACAAGAGTAAGGTCTGACTTTCCTAAAGAAATGGAAAGCTTGGGCATAGAATGTAGGGTCTTTTCTAAGATGTATCCTATAGTATCAACCTATCAGAACAACAGAGATCACAGGAAGGTCATGGTAGTAGATGGAAAGATTGCCTACACTGGAGGGATCAACCTATCTGACGAGTATATAAATGTATACGAAAGGTTCGGTCACTGGAAGGATTGCGGTGTTAGAATTAAGGGTAGTGCTGTCAAAAGCTTTACTACAATGTTTCTTAATATGTGGTTTTCTCTTGATAATAAGCCAGAAGACTACAGCCCATATCTTAAGAAATATCCAGACACAGAGGCTAGTGGATTTTATATTCCCTTTGCTGACAATCCCCTAGATGATGAGACCATATCCAAAAACGTCCTCCTCGATACCATAAACAAGGCCAAAAAGTACGTCTATCTCATGAGTCCTTATCTAATAGTAGATGAAGAGATTAGAAATTCGATCAAGCTTGCCTCAAAGTCAGGCCTTGATGTAAGGATCTGCCTGCCACATATACCAGACAAGAAGGTAGCCTTCGCCCTTGCCAAGGATCATTACAAGGAATTTATAGAAGCGGGTGTTAGGATTTTTGAATATACTCCAGGCTTCGTCCACTCCAAGACCTGGCTTGCTGACGGTAAGGTAGGTTTTGTTGGAACGGTTAACCTAGACTACAGGGCTCTCTACCAAAACTTTGAGTGCGGGCTTTATATGTATAAGTCAAATAGCTTGGCAGATATTAAAAATGACTTCGATATATTCTTTGAGGTTGGTCAAGAAGTAAATATGGAAGATGTTAAAAATATCAATCTAAGCTTTAAAATCTTCTCCAAAATAGTCAAGCCTTTTGCTGTTTTGATGTAGGGGAATTCAAGCGTTAGCAATATTTATTATAATAAGCTATTAAGGACTAGATACTTTAATTATAAAGATAATAATTTCAAAAAAATAAAAGTATTATTTTATGAAGGGGGCTGTTGCAGAATGAATAAATCGTACCATTATCGTCAGAAGAACCTCCACGGAAATTTTGCCTCCATCAGCCGGCAGGCACCACTGAAAATTTCCTAAGAGAACCTTCTAACGATGGTACGATGATTATTCATAGTTCGAAAGCTTTGTCCATCAACCAGACGACTGTCTCCAAGGCTTTTAAGGAACTTGATAGACTAGGCCTAATAGAGACTAAGCCTGGAATAGGGACTTTTATCCGAATCGATCAAGAAAAGATTGACAGCAACAAAGATGAATTTACGAAAAATCTCAGAGATAATTTCACCAAGGCCATATTTTTAGGCTTTGCTAGGGAAGAAATATTTGAGATTTTCGACGAGACAGAAAGGAGTCTGTATGAGGATAAGGGCAGAGAAAATTACTAAGGCCTTTGATGAAAGAAAAGTCCTAGATAATATTTCCTTTAACTTAGAAGAAGGGATGATTACAGGACTTGTAGGTCGTAATGGTTCAGGTAAGACCACTCTTCTTAAGTCTTTGTGTGGGATTTATGATATGGATGAAGGAAGCTTTAGCCTTGATGATAAGAATATTAGGGAAAATCCAAGTCTTATAAAAAACATCGCTTTTTTGCCTGATAGTTTTGATTATTTTAATTACTACAAGGTAAAGAATATTCCGGGCTTTTTCAAAGTTATTTATGAAGACTTCGACGATACTTTCTTCTTTGAGGAAATCAAAAGACAAAAGATTGACCCAGACAAAAACGTGAGGAATTTCTCCAAGGGACAGAAAAATATCCTAGGTCTAATTACAATTCTTGCAAGTGGGGCGAAAATTCTTCTTATAGATGAGATCCTTGATGGGATGGATGTCCTAAACAAAAAAGAAATCCTATCATATCTGATAGATGCCAAGGATTCCGGCAAGGCAGTCTTCGCTTCAAGCCACGAGCTCGACCAGCTTTCTGGAATATCAGATTATATCTTCTATCTAACCAAAGATGGTAAGCTCATAGATACATCTGATGAAAGAATCAACCAATTAAGGAAAATCCAACTTGTCTTTAAGGACCAGGTGCCTGAAAGTTTGGATAGGAGGATGATTCTCGTAAATAAAATCGGAAGAGTTGCGACAATTCTTGTAAATGCAAGCGAAAAAGAAGTAGAAGAGATTTTAAAGAGGGAGGACCTAGTCCAATACGATATCCTAAATCCTAAGATTGAAGATTATTTCTACCTAGAAAGGGGCCAAGAAGATGCGTAATTTTAAAAATTTAATTAAATTTACCTGGAAGAGATTTTCTATTTGGATTATCTTGGTTACGGTTTTTTGTACCATGGCCGTTGGTATGTCTAATCAAAATTCTATCAGAAATGCCTACGATAATTTTACTAATAATGTTATAAGCATGAGAGAAGATTTATATGGCAAGGGGCAGAATAAAGATATAAAGATCAATGAAGAAAGCCTAGATCAGATCGCAATTGAGCTTTTAAAGTATAAGGAAAAGTATAAGCTCCTAGACTTTGATGATGTATATAGCCTAGATGTTTCTAGCGAGGCTCAGGATGATTACTTTGAAAGGCTCAGCCAAAATGGAGGATATGATGCCCATTATATTTACAACAGCATCAAGACCAATCTTCAACAATTTGATAAAGGTAAATTTGATGGATCTAGCTACTATCAGGCCTTGATTTTTCCTATAGTTATCTTTATGGGGCTTTTTGGATTGAGTCTTACAAGTCTTGAGCAGTCTTCTTCGATTTATGATTTTACAAGACTTATGCCTTGGAAGAAGAAAGATGAATTACTTATGAAAATAGGGATAGTATTTCTCTTTGGCCTAGTAATTTTTGCTATAAATGCCATCATTCTTGCCTTTATCTTAAAGACTTCAGCCTTTGGGCAAGTACTAAGTTTTCCTCTTATAGGAAGGCAGATTTGTAGAAATATCCTGATTTTCCTTGGGACAAGTATAATTTCTACTTCCTTGGGCTTTATAGCAGGTAATTTCCTAGGTCATATGGGTCTTTTCATAATGACTCTTGCAGGCTTTGAGCTCTATAGGGAAAATTTGAATATGACCTTGCAAGTATTTTCTACAAATATGGCAGATAAGTTTTATAGTGCTGTAGCAAGTTTTGAGGAAGGACTTCATCCTTTTATAAAAACACTCCTATCTATAGTCTATTTGAAGGTAGATGATATAAGGACAATCCTTGCTTTTATTCTTGTGGCAGCAGTAATATTTTGCCTCGCCCTATATCTAAGCAAGAATCAAACTAGCGAAAGAAGCGGTTATATGATAGTAAATAAAAAAGTAAGTGTATTTTGTAAGCTTGTAGCTACCCTTACCCTAGCCAATCTCATGACCTCAATTCTTTCTAGTATCTTTGTAGATACAAATTTCCTTGTGATGATTATATTTGTCCTTTCCTTATTGCTAAGTTACAAATTCTTTGATATGCTATTTGAGATAAGACTTAAATTTTAAGGAGAAAATATGGCAAAAGATAGACTTAGTTGGGAAGAATATTTTATGAAGCTTGCAAAGACTGTCGCAAGGCGTGGAACTTGTGACAGGGCCTATGTGGGTTGCGTTTTAGTAAATGAAGAAAATAGGATAGTTTCGACTGGCTACAACGGATCAATCAAGGGAAATCCCCACTGCGATGAGGTAGGCCATACCATGAGAGAAGGGCATTGTATAGCCACAATCCATGCTGAGATGAATGCTATACTTTATTGTGCCAAGGAGGGCATAGCTACCAAAAACACCATTTGCTATGTGACTCACTTCCCTTGTCTTAATTGTACCAAGTCCCTTATCCAAGCTGGTATCAAAAAGATTTATTACGAAACAGCTTATAGGATGGACGAATATGCGGTAGAGCTTCTCGAGAGAAATAATATTAGCTTTGAGAAGATAGAGATAAGTGAAGACAAATGAAGTTAATTGCATCTGACTTTGACGGGACAATTTTCATAGATGGTAAAATAAAAACAGAAGATATAGAGGCCATAAGAGATTTTCAAGATAAGGGGAATCTCTTTGGCCTTGTAACAGGTAGGACCTACCATTCTCTTTTTGTCCTAATAGAAGGAAAGATTGACCCAGACTTTATAATAGCTAACAACGGGTCTCATATTTTTGTAAAAAACGGCACGGATATGATAGAAATCCTAAAATATTCACTAGACCAGGATAAGCTTAGAGATGTAATAGACTATTATGGAAGGACTTATCCAACAAAGATTTTTACAGATAAGGATAGGGAGGTAGATAGGTTAGAAGACTTAAGAGAAGGTGAAGAAATCCTATCTCTTGCAATATACTCAGACCACATCCTAGAAAATCCCTTCCAAGAAGACTTCTCCTTCCACAAATCAATAGGGGTGACTGACGTAATTAACTCTGCTGTAAGCAAGCAAACAGGGATAGAATTTATCAAGGACTTCTATGGATTTGATAAGGAGATAATAGCTATAGGAGATGACTTCAATGACATATCTTTCTTAGAGCAAACAAGACTATCCTTTAGCCTAAATTATGTGAAGGAAAAAGAAGTCCTAGATGCTGTAAACTTTAAAGTTGAAGGGATAAGAGAGTTAATAGAAAATATAGATGATGTCAAATAAAAAGCCTAATTAGGAGGTATATCCTAGTTAGGCTTATATTTTTATCCAATTTTTTCAACATTGACAAGAGGAAGCATCTTCATGATTTCTTCTCTTGATGGGAGGTCTAGGACTCTTGCTGTGGCAGAGGCACTGGCAACTGAGACCTTGTATGATTCTACTGGGTCGCCATCACGAACCATGGTTCCTACGAAGCCTCCAATCATAGCATCCCTGCAGGCAACAGTATTTATTATTTCATTACCATCTTTTACGGGAGTTGATTCGTAGACATCATCTCCTACAAATAGCATTGATCCACTCGCACCGTAGGAAATTATTACGTATTTAGCTCCCATATTTACGAGCTTTTTGCCGTAAGGGATGAAGTCTTTTTTATCTTCGATCCTTACATTGAATATTTCTTCGATATCTTCTGCGTTTGGCTTAACTAGGATTGGATTTTCCTTTACTATATCGAGAAGGTATTTGGCAGGTACGTCTGCTACGAAGTCTGCTCCGTTTGCTGTGGCTACTGATACGAGCCTTGAGTAGATGTCGTTATCTAGTCCGTCTTCCATTGGAGGAACTGATCCACCGAAGATTATGGTATCTCCTTCTCTTACTCTTGATAGATAGTAAACTAGTTCGTCTACTTCCTCGCTTTTGATAGTTGGTCCTGGGAAGTTGATCATGGTTTCTTGTTTGTTTTCGAAAAGTTTGATATTTGTTCTGTTGTGGTTTTCCATCTTTACAAAGTTGGTGCTAATATTTTCGTTTGTCAACCAATCTTTGATAAATTCTCCTTGAAAGCCTCCTACAAAACCTGTAGCTATTGTTGGGATTCTTAGAGAAGAGAGGATCCTTGATACGTTAAGGGCCTTTCCTCCTGGGATGGATCTTTCTTGGATGATGTTGTTTTGTCCACCGAGATTGAGATTTTTAAGTTCTACAAATAAATCAATTGATGGATTTAAGGTTACGGTATAAATCATTATTCTTCCTTTCCTTTCTTTTCTAATTCTTTCCTAATTTTTCCTATAATTTTAACTTGCTTATACTTTCTATAATTTCTTCCATGTGCATGCCATGGCTTCCTTTGACAAAGACCAGGCTAGATTTTGTAATCAGAGACTTTAGTTTGTCGATTAGATCATTTTTGCTGGTAAAGTGGAAAATCCTATCCTTGGAGAAGTTCTCTAAGGCTCCTTCATACATATGCTTAGAAAGGCTGCCAAAGAAGAGACAATAGTCGATATCCTTTGGGTCAATCTCGCTTCCTACTTGGTAGTGGAGATCATCTTCGCTATCTCCAAGCTCTAGCATATCACCGAGCACAAGGATTTTACTGTCGTAGCCTCCTAGAAGCTTTGTTGTCTTAAGACCACTTCTTAGGGATTGAGGGTTTGACTTATAGCAGTCATCCAAAACATCAAAACCTTCAAATTCTATTATACTAGACCTATTATTGGCAGGAGTTACTTCAGAAAGTCCCTTTTTGATTTGATCAGTGCTTAGGCCAAGAAGGCTAGAGACTAGAACTGTCACTCCACCGTTGTAAATATTGTGGCTACCTAGTAGGGGGATGGTATAAGTTTCTCCATCATGGGTAAAGCTTACCTTTCCTCTATTATCATCAGAGGATTTTACTACGAAGTCATTATCATCTTCTTCTCCGAAAGATATCATCTTTTGTTTTACTTCATAGGAGGAGATTTCCTTTTTCATTGTAGGATCATCACCATTGTAGATGAAATATCCGTCTTGACTTAGGCCTTCTACGATTTCCATCTTAGCCTTTAGGATTCCTTCCTTAGTCTTAAGTTTCTCTAGGTGGCTATCTCCAATATTGGTAATAATTGCTATATCAGGCCTTGATATGTTTGTCGTAAGCGATATATCTCCAAAGCTATCTGTTCCCATCTCTACTATAGCGATATTCGTATCTTCATCAAGGGATAGGATAGTTTTAGGAACTCCTATTTCGTTGTTCAAGTTTCCTATAGTCTTTTGAACCTTGTACTTTTCCTTAAGGACTTCGTAGAGAAGGTCCTTGGTAGTTGTCTTTCCATTTGATCCAGTGATACCTATTACTTTGGTATTCTTTAGCTCACTCCTGTAGGCTCTTGCCAAATCTTGGAGAGACTTTAATGTATCTTCAACTCTTATATAAGGAATGGATATATTATTTTTTATCTTACAGTCAGTATCTGCTAGAAAGGCAGAAGCTCCCTTGTCCTCACATTCTTTGATGAAAAGTCTTCCGTCAAAGACTTCTCCGATTAGGGGAATATAGAGATTCCCTTCTTGGATGGTCCTTGAATCTGTAGATACTCCCTTTATCAAAAGGTTAGAGTATTTTTCGTCAGAGATTTCTCCACCGATCATTTTGGCGATTTCGCCTAGACTTCTTTCTATCATCTTTGCCACCTTTCAAATCCATCTTTTATTAATCTATCCAAAACCTCTGAAAAGCTTTCATTATACATAAGCTCGCAAAGTCTTGCGAAAAATGATGAAGGGGTAAAGCCAGGGAAGGTGTTGATTTCATTGACATAGAAATTATTATCTTTGCCTAGGAAGATATCAACTCTAGCAAATCCCTCGCAGCCACATGCTTCGTAGGCTCTTTTTACAAATTCTTGAGCTTCTTCTAGCTTTTCTTTTTCTAGTATATAAGGAAGGGTCTCCTTGGTAGACTTGGAAAAATACTTGGCATCGTAATCGAGGAAGGTGTGGTCTGAGATATAGGCTGCAGGCTCAGAGACATCTGGATTCATGTAGCCTACTACAGCAAACTCGATTTCCTGACCTTCGATTAGCTCTTCGACAAGGACTTTTTTGTCATACTTTAAAGCTTCATCTCCAGCAGCTAGAAGTTCGTTTTTATTAGTAACCTTGCTTACACCAACAGAAGACCCATTAGCAGAAGGCTTTACTATAAGAGGAAGGCCGATCTCTTCTATACATCTATCAGCGAAGTCACTATCAAAGCCATCCTTATTAGTATAGAGATACTTGGCTTGGCTTAATTTATTCTTCTCAAAAATATCATTGCTTGTAACCTTGTCCATGCAGATTGCAGAAGATAGGAGGCCATTTCCTATGTAGGCAATTCCTATAACATCTAGGAGGGCTTGAATAGTTCCATCTTCTCCATAGGTTCCATGGACTGCAGGAATTACTATAGTTTTTGAATAATCTTCCTTGGACAGGCAGGTGAGGAAATCTGCTATAGACTTTGTCTTATTCTCCTTAACTTCCTTAACTAGGTCAAACTCATTATCTGTATCGATTTTATCGAAAGCTTCTGAGTAAGCTCCTTCTTTATTAATATATACTAACTTTATCTTATATTTTTCTTCATTTAGATTCTTGCTTATGTTAAGGGCACTTCTTAAAGAGATATCATGCTCGCTTGAAGGGCCACCACATAAAATATAGACATTAATCATTCTTTGCTCTCTTTCATATAAATTCTATGAGGATTATACTACTTTAAGAAAACTTGGGCTAATAATTAGGACAAAGACAAAAATCTTAGAAAAAAACGACAAGAGATTACATTAGTTACAATTTAATTCGCTAGAGAGAAGAAAAAAACGTATCGAATATGTATGAAATATAGAAAAATAATGAAAAAAACCTATAGAATTAATAAAAAAGTTGATAAAATCAGCTAAAAAAGCCCGAGGAAAACCTTGCATATCAATATTTCTAAGAAAATATCAAAAAAAATCATAATCTACATAATTTTAACACAATTTAAAGGTACAATAAGGCTTGTAAAAAAGAGTTGTTAATATTTTGTAACTATTATTACAAGCGAAATTAAATTTTAAAATTAAGAAAATTAGAAAGAGGATATAAATGAACAAATTCACAAAATATGCACTAGCAGCAGCGCTAGTACTACCGTCAGTATTTACTTTCGGATCAAAGGAAGCAAAGGCTGATAGAATCGAACTTAACACAGAAAAGGCAAAAGCAGTAAACGTGAGAAGTACTGCTGAAGAAAAGAACAACGTTATTGGAACAATCAATGACGAAAACAAATCTTACGAAATTCTTGGAAAAGCTAATGGCTGGTACAGAATTGATTTCGAAGGAAAAGAAGCATTTGTAGGAACACCATGGTTTAACGTAACAGCTGAAACAGAAGTTATTGCTCCAGCAAACTTTAGAGATGAAGCTCAACTTTCATCAAATGTAATAAGCGTTCTACAAGAAGGCGATGTAGTTGAAGTTATCGAAGAAGCAGATAATGGATATGTAAAGGTTAAATTTGATGGCAAAGAAGGATATGTGTACAACAACCTTCTAAAATCATTCAAAGAAAGAAACGAAAAAGCTCAAAATAAAGCTAAAGCACCAGCAAGCAATACTAAACAAGCTTCATACCAAACATACGAAGAGCCAACATACACATACACAGAAGAATACTACTACGAAGAACCAGCTGAAGATTACTACTATGAACAACCAGCAGCAGATTACTCTTCTTACCAAGGAGATTCAAACTGGGCAAAAGAATGGATAGCTCAAAGAGAATCAGGCGGATCATACACAGCATATAACCCAGCTGGTGGCTACTACGGAAGATACCAACTAAACCCATCCCTAGTAGGCTATGGAGCAAGCCCAGAAGAACAAGAAGCAGCAGCAGACTCATACGTATACGGAAGATACGGTTCTTGGGAAAACGCTCAAGCATTTTGGGCTAATAATGGTTGGTATTAAGTGAGCCCCTCCGGCTCGGGGAGGAGTCTCCATGAAATGGTTCTGCATAGCAGAAAACAAGCCCGCACGGCTAATTGAGTGCCCTCCACGGAGTGGTTCTGCGAAGCAGAAGACAAGCCCGTCAGGATTAAGAGGAAATTATCCGCGTCCTGCTAGAACCCCACGTATTGGTTAATTTAAAATAAAAATTAAGTGAACTTAAATAAAAGACTTTGGCTTTCCTGCCGAGTCTTTTATTTTTCTATACTAGCCCTTAGGGGCTATTTTTCTTTGCACTAATTAATAAAAGGGTAAAATCATTAGTAAGAAAAGGCTCATTAGGAGGAAAAAATGAAAGCTATATTAACAGTCATAGGAAATGACCAAGAAGGAATTATCTATAAGATTTCTAAAGTCTTATACGAATACAATATCAACATCCTTGATCTAAGCCAAACTATAATGGAAGATCAATTTGTAGGAATGTTTAATATCGACTTTACAAAGTCAAAGGCAGACTTTGCTGAAATCAAGAAGGCCTTTGATGATTTGGCTGAAGAGAACAAGCTCGAAATAAGAATCCAAAACGAAAAGCTCTTCGACGCTATGCACAGGATTTAATATGGATAAGAATAATATTATTGAAACAATCAAAATGCTAGATGAGGAAAATCTCGACATCAGAACCCTTACCATGGGTATTTCCCTTTTTGATTGTATAGACAAAGATTATAAAAAAGCATGTGACAAGATTTATGATAAAATCCTAAGAGAATGCAAGGACTTCATCAAGACTTCCAAGGAAGTTTCTGCAATCTATGGTGTGCCAATAATTAATAATAGGATATCTGTCACACCAATTTCTCTTATTGCGGCAGCGACAGACCTTGACGATTACACTCCTTTTGCCGAATGCCTCGACAGGGCGGCCAAGGATGTTGGAGTTGACTTTATAGGGGGCTTTTCTGCCCTAGTTCAAAAGGGTATGACCAAGGCTGATGAGATCTTGATTAAATCTATCCCTAAGGCCCTATCCACAACTGACCTAGTTTGTTCTAGTGTAAATGTCGGCTCAACCAAGGCAGGAATCAATATGGATGCTGTAGCCATGTGCGGGGAAGTAGTAAAAGATTTGGCAGAAAGAACTAAGGATACAGATGCCCTAGGATGTGCCAAGCTTGTAATATTCTCAAATGCAGTAGAGGATAATCCCTTTATGGCGGGAGCCTTCCATGGAGTAAGTGAAGCAGATACAGTAATTAATGTAGGAGTTTCAGGGCCTGGTGTAGTGAAGGCAGCAATTTCAGGTAAGGATGACCTTCCGATTAATGAAATCTGTGAGATTATCAAAAAGACAGCCTTTAAAATCACTAGGATGGGAGAACTTGTGGCAAGAGATGTCTGCGATAGACTAGGCAAGAACTTCGGAATACTAGACTTATCCCTAGCCCCAACACCAGCCATTGGAGATTCTGTAGGAAGAATCTTAGAAGAGATTGGAATAGATAATGTCGGAGGACACGGAACAGTAGCAGCCCTAGCCCTACTAAATGACGCTGTAAAAAAGGGTGGCCTTATGGCAAGTGCTTCTGTCGGAGGACTTTCCGGTGCCTTTATACCAGTGAGCGAAGATGAAGCTATGATTAAGGCAGTAGATGGAGGACATTTGACCTTTGATAAGCTAGAAGCGATGACTTCTGTTTGCTCTGTTGGTCTTGATATGATTGCAATCCCAGGATCAACAAGCCCAGCTACAATTTCTGCTATGATTGCAGATGAGGCGGCAATAGGAATGATAAATGCAAAAACAACTGCAGTTAGAATAATCCCAGTTCCAGGAAAGGGAGTAGGAGATTATGCAGAGTTTGGTGGACTTTTAGGCTATGCACCAATTATAGATATAGGAAATTCTAATTCAGAAAAAATGATCAAAAGAGGTGGCCACATACCAGCCCCTGTTCACTCATTCAAAAACTAAGGAGGAAATATGGAAAACAAAAATCCAATTGTAACATTTGAAATGGAAAATGGAGATACTTTCAAGGCAGAACTCTACCCAGAAGTTGCTCCAAATACAGTAAGAAACTTTATCTCACTTATAGGTCACAATTTCTACGACGGAGTAATCTTTCATAGGGTAATCAAAGGCTTTATGATCCAAGGAGGAGATCCAGAAGGAATAGGAATCGGAGGCCCTGGTTATGCTATCAAGGGAGAATTTGCTGCAAATGGTTTTGAAAATAACCTAAAACACGACAGGGGAGTTCTCTCCATGGCAAGATCTATGATGCCAGATAGTGCAGGCAGTCAATTTTTCGTAATGCACAAAGACAGCCCTCACCTAGATGGCCAATACGCAGCCTTCGGTAGGGTAATCGAAGGAATGGATACAGTAGATAAGATAGCAGAAACAAAAACTGACTTCCAAGACAAACCAAAAGAAGACCAAGTAATGAAGACAGTGACTGTAGAAACTTTCGGAGTAGACTACGACGAGCCTGAGATAATCGAATAATAATTTTAAGTACCAATCTATATTTTAAATGTATTATAGCTTGGTACTTTTTTATTAATAGCAAGTGAATAAAGATGTAAATTTATTTTTAAAATCCACCTGGTATAATATAAAAGTAAAATCTAAGAAAGAGGTAGTATGGTTTTGAAAGAATTTGGGAATATGGCTTTTGACAAGAAAACTATGAAGGAAAATGTACCCTACCCAGTGTATTTGAAATGGAAACAAGCGGCAAGGAACAATGCCACCTTGGATAGGGAAAGTGCTGATGCCATAGCTCATGCTATGAAAGTCTGGGCGATTTCTAAGGGGGCAACTTCCTACACACATTGGTTCCAACCATTGAATGGGAAAACTGCGACCAAAAAGACAGCTTTTTTGAATAGAGATGATAAGCACAATCCTATAAATAGGTTCTCAGGTAAGGAGCTTATAAAGGGTGAGCCTGACGCATCCTCTTTTCCATCTGGAGGCATGAGATCAACCTTTGAGGCTAGAGGATATACATATTGGGACCTAACTGCCAATTCTTTTATCCTAGATAAGGTCTTATACATCCCATCGGTATTCGTATCCTTCTACGGAGAAAAACTTGACAAGAAACTTCCTCTAATCGAGTCCATGAATATGGTAAGCAAAGAGGCTTCAAGGGTTTGTAATTTATTTCTCAAGGAAGAGAAAACTTATAGGGTTAAGGCTAAACTAGGACTTGAGCAAGAATTTTATCTTATAGATAAAAAGTATTTTGATAAGAGAATAGACCTTGAATATTCTGGGATGACCCTTGTTGGTTCTGATCCTATGGTTGAAAAAGAACTTATTTCTCACTATCTAGGAGACATTCCAAAAAGAGTTGATGAGTTTTTTGAAGATGTAAACAGCGAGCTTTACAAGCTTGGTATCTACATGGAAGCAGAACATAACGAGGTAGGTCCGAATCAGTTTGAGATCGCCATAATGTATGAAAATGTCAATATATCTGTTGACAATAACCAACTCCTTATGCATATATTGGAAAAGACAGCCCTAGACCACGATTTAGTTTGCCTACTTAAGGAAAAACCTTTCAAAAATATGGCGGGGTCTGGTAAGCACAATAATTATTCTTTGGCGACAAATTATGGAAGGAATCTATTTACTCCAGGCAAAACTCCCAAAAACAACCCTGTTTTTCTCCTATTCTTAGCTTCTATGATTGAAGTTTGCAACAAATACCAGAAGCTGATAAGGATTGCCTCCTCATCTGTGACTAACGACTATAGATTGGGTGGAGATGAAGCCCCACCAGCCATTATATCTTTATTCATAGGTCGTGACTTGGAAGAGGTCTTAGAGTCTGTAGCTAATGATGATTTTGAGGAAAAAGTTATAGAAAATATGGTCAAGATTCCTCATTTAGGAGAAATAAAAACTGACTCATCAGACAGGAATAGAACATCTCCTATAGCTTATACTGGCAACAAATTTGAATTTAGAATGTTAGGATCATCTAAATCAGCAGCAGACCTTAATACAGTAATAAATATAGGCTTTGCCGAGTCGGTGAAGAAAATAGCTGATAGGCTAGAGAAGGTAGATGAAGATAGGCTAAAGGAAGAAGCTTACTCCATAGTTAAGGAAATCTATCAAGAAAACAAAAATATCCTCTTTCAAGGGGATGGCTACTCAGAAGAATGGGAAAAGGAAGCAGAAAAAAGAGGCCTAGAGAACTTCCCGACTTTCTTGGAAGCTGTAATAGCAGCCAAGGCCACTAATGCCTATGATATATTTGAAAAATCTGGGATCTTTACTAAAAAGGAAATAGAATCCATAATCAAGGTCGAATATGAAGATGTTACAAAGTTTTTCTCTTCTCAACTAGAAATACTAAACAACATGATCCACCAAGAGATCCTCCCATCAGCTATGAGAGAGATCGCAAGCATCAAGGATTACCTCTCTTTTGTAGAAAATGAAAGACTAAGACAAAGGGCGAGAAAAATAAATGAAAAAGTAGGCAAACTTTTAGACTATTGCGATGTAATTTCAGATATCTTAGAAAAATCGGAAGATATGGATCTCTTAGAAGATAAGGCTAAGTATCTTCAAAAAGAAACAAGAAAAGTCGCAGGCGAAATCCGCCAAATATCAGATTCATTAGAAAAGTTAATATCTAGAGAAAATTACTCTATGCCAAACTATGTGGATATGCTAAAGACTTTGTAGATATCCTATATTTCAAAAGTAAGTCAGGCATAAGACAAGTCTTTATGATAATTCTAAGGAAGAAGATAAAGAGACGTTCTTAGAGAAAATAATCTGCAAATGATTAGTTTATAAGGTCCAGAAAATAGGATAGAGTGCTGGTATAAGAAGAGCCCCAAAAGTTAGACCGAAGATAACTAAGGGGCTAGTTTTTATCTGCACTCTTTTTTTATAGAATCAATTCGCACTATCATACATTTCCAAAAGCTTCTCTAAAACTTTAATTTTTTCTCTTATATCACGTCCTTCGTCGGTGTCTTTTTTGAGCATTCTTGGAAGGAGGATTTCTACTTCTTTTATATTTGGGGTGTAGCTTGATACCTTGTCTGTGATTGATTCGTAGCTTTTGTGCTCGGCTAGGGCTACGTGGTGGGAGTTAAACATCAAGGTGTAGCCTGCAATTCCAGTTTTAGCTTGGTAAGGTTTGGAGATTCCACCATCTATTACATAGAGCTTGCCCCCTCCCTTAATTGGACTATCTCCCTTTTTAACTTTTACTGGAACGTGGCCATTTATTATCCTTCTTCTTTTACTAGTAATATCGAATTCATCTAGGATCATATCTACTATTTCTTCCTTCTCAGAAAGCTTGTAGTAAGGGTTGTAGACTTCTTTTCTTAGGTCTTTATCATCTACGAAGAGATTTTCGAAGTAGGAATATTGGCTCTTGCCGAAAATTGGAGAGTATCTACCATTTATTAGATACCACATTACATCTTTGGCAAAGATTGAATTTGTAAAGTAGGCATCACGGGCAACCTTATCAAAGGCATCCATAAGCTTTCTTCCGGAATATTTTTTCCCCTTTATTTCTATTTCTTGGAATTTTCCGTCTTCGGTTAGGGGGATGCAGCCATGAAATAGGAGGGACCCGTTTTCTGTCTTATACATTGATCCGTTTTTGTAGAGGAATCTCATATGACGATTTAGTCTATTGCCCTTGATGAAGTCACTTTTTAGGATATCTATTATAAATTGTTCAGCATCTGTTAGCTTGAGTGGGTCTTTTGGATCTATGGTAGGGAAGTTAGTATCCCTGAGTGGGACGTTTTTGTAGGTCATCTTCTCAAAATCGACGAATTTGAGGAAGTTTCTATCGTCCACATTGAACTCAGGATTTCTTTCTATAAGAGCTCCGTCAAGTTTGAATCTTATGATAGAAATAGCCTTATACATCTTGGCTGCTACTTCGCCACTTACATTGTCGTAGATATTTCTATCGAAGACCCTAGGCATGAAAAGCTCGCATGGGTCGTCCTTGTAGGTGTGAATGGCAAATTCATAGAGAGGTCTTAGGTTTATTCCGTAGCCGTCTTCTAACATATCGAAGTTGTTGTAGGAGATGGCATTGGCAACGCAGGCAGCTATTAAGGCCTCATTTCCGCTGGCAGCTCCCATCCAGGCTATGTCGTGGTTACCCCATTGGATGTCGACATTAGGGAAGGTTAAAAGCTCGTCCATAATTATGTGTGGGGAAGGGCCCCTGTCGTAGATATCTCCGACTATATGGAGCTTGTCTACTGATACTCTTTGGATAAGTCTTGCAAGGGCTATGATAAATTCTCTGGCAGAGTCGTATTTTACTATGTTTGCTATAAGAGACTCATAGTATTCTTTCTTGTTAAACTCAGAATCGTTGGTGTAGAGAAGCTCATCAATTATATTGGTGTATGATCCTGTGAACTTGCTTTTGACGTAGGCCTTTGGGTATTTGGTAGAAACGAACCTAAAGAGGTTGATTAGCCTGTGGATAGTTATGGTGAGATAGTCTTCTGTCAATAAATCGTTTTCAAAAAGGTCCTTAAGAACATGGACCGGATCATAAATCAGCTCTGCTAAGTCGTCTTGGTCTTCTTTGACTAGGGTATCACCAAAAAGCTTGGCAATTTTATCTCTAATGTTTCCTGATGCAGACCTTAATAGATGAAGGAAGGCCTCGCTTTCTCCATGGATGTCGGAGAAAAAATATTCCGTGCCCTTGGGTAGGTAGAGCTTGGAGTTAAGAGAAATTAACTCGTCTTTTATATCGGATTTTTCAGGATAGATGTCTTTTAATAATTTCAAATAATTTTTGTCCATAATACTCCTCATTTCTTCTTATATCCTATATACCCAAAAGCAAGAAATTTTTAAAAGAAAAATGGCTAAGCTTAGTCTAGGGACCCTTTTGTCTTATCCTTCTTTGGATAAGATAATAGTCTCTCCTAGCTTTAAGCTTGCCATTTATTTTATTCTTCAGAATCTATATCTTTATCATCTTCACTAGGAGGATCTGTTTGATCGAGTTTTTCTAAGGCTTCTTTATCCTTTTATTCTTCTAGATTCTCCTTATTTTCCTCTGGATCAATTGCATTTGTATCTTCTTCTATAGGCTTATCTTCCTTTTTGCTAGCGAAGTCAAGTGAGTAGACCCTGTTACTTGCCCTATAATTTTCCTTCTTAATATCTTCATCTGGTATTTCTTCTAGGTCCTTTTCTTTGATTACTCCCTTGTCCTTTTTTCTAATCTTTGTTTTTTTCGAAGGATTGCTTCCTATATTATAGTAGCCCTTTCCCTTCGTAGCCATAGCCATAATTTGTGAAAGGATTATAAGGGCGTTTAGGCCAAGGGGGATTAGTATAAGTCTTTCTCTTACAAAGAAGAGGACTATAAGGTCTACTATAATAAAAAGACCAGCAAAAAATATATTTGATATTATCTTTACTCCGAACTTACCAGAATTGAAAATATTTCTCGTAATTTGTAAGTTTAACAGAAATAAAGAGACGAGCACTATTAGGGCAAAAGGTTTGACAAAGCCCAGGGAAATATTTGAAAAGCCAATTATATCAAGGAAGCTTGCCAAAAGCTTCTTGTCGACAAAGCCTGCAAAAATAGCTGCAAAAGCAAATAGTATTGTTATTATTGATCTAAATATTCCACCTATGGTGGTTAAAAATCTTGTAGTTTTTTTCATAATGCCTCCGTTTATACTATTATAGCATAAATAATCGATTTGTTTCTAGCTTTTATTGGAGTATAATAAGCCCAAAGATTTGTTTAAGTCAAGGAGGTCTATATGTTATTTGATGAAGTAATAGATAAAAGATATTCTGAAAGAAAATATTCTTCCAAAGAGCTCAGCGATGAGTCGATCGAAAAGCTCCTAGAAGCTGCTAGGAAGGCTCCAATTGCAAATGGCCAGTATGATAAGTGTAGGCTCACTGTCGTTAAGAATAAAAATCTTATGAAAGATTTCGTAAAGGAATATCAGGAAAAGACAGGAAAGAGCAAGGATCCGCTTTACGCTGCACCAGTATTTATTATCTTTTCATCAAGTAAGGATACATCGGCCCGCTTTGAAGATGCAGGTTGCGTCATAGAACATATATGTCTAAAGGCGACAGAGATGGGACTCGGCTCTTGCTATATAAGAGGAAGCGTAAATGCCCTAGGCAAGGATGCAGCTTACATCAAAAACCTTAACTTAGACGAAGGATTCTACCCTGTAAGCGGGGTTATAGTTGGTTATCCTGATGGAGAAAGTAGCGCACGCGAGCACAATATCAAGACCAATTATATTAATTGAGAAGCTATATAAAGAAAGAAAATAATTTTTGAGAAAAAGAAAGGAAATCTCGACAAAGGACTTGTATGGTTGATTATTTTATGGTATAATTAACAATTGCTAGAAATCTATAAATCGAGATTTTTTTTATTTTTTTAACGAGTTTTTGAAGATGCTTTTTAGATAGAGAAAAGCCCATGAAACAGACAAGGAGTAATGATTAATGGCCCAATTCCATGAACAAATGTATGGAAGAACTAAGAGAAAGAGTTTTTCCAAATTTCCTCAAGTATTAGATTTACCAAATTTATTGAAAGTTCAAAAAGATTCTTACGAATGGTTCCTTAAGGAAGGTTTGGGAGAAATCCTAGAAGATATTTCTCCAATTGAAGACTATAATGGCAACCTAATTCTAGAATTTATCGGTTATGAATTTGATGAAGAAACAAAATATTCAGTAAAAGAATCCAAATACAAGGATGCGACCTACGCAAGAGATTTAAAGGTTAAGGCAAGACTTATAAATAAGGAAACAGAAGAAGTTAAGGAGCAAGAAGTCTTTATGGGAGACTTCCCAATGATGACAGATTCTGCTACCTTTGTTATAAATGGTGCCGAAAGAGTTATAGTAAGCCAGTTAGTTAGATCTCCTGGTGTTTATTATGCAGAAGAAACTGACAAGAGTGGGGATAAGATGTATTCCTCAACTGTCATTCCTAACCGTGGTGCGTGGATTGAGTTTGATACAGATGCAAGCCACACAGTAAATGTTAGACTTGATAGAACAAGAAAACTACCTGCAACAACTCTCGTTCGTGCGCTTTTATTTGAAACAGACGAAGAAATCATCAACGCTATCGGAGATACCAAACATTTGAGAAATACCCTAGAGAAGGAAAACTCAGAGACTGCCGATGAAGCTTTGATAGAAATTTATAGAAAATTAAAACCAGGGGACCCTGCAAGCGTTGAGTCAGCAACAAACTTAATTAACAATCTCCTCTTCGATGATAGAAGATACGACCTTGCTAAGGTTGGTAGATACAAATACAACCTCAAGCTTGCCCTAGCAGACAGAATCGAAGGACTTGTATCTAAGGATGATGTTATAGATCCAGAAACTGGAGAAGTTTTTGTATCAGCAGGAGAAATTATCGACGAAGAAACAGCCAAAGCTATAGAAAATGCTGGTATTGTTACAGTTGATGTAATCAAAAAAGACGAATACGAAGAAGATAAGACCCTTAGGGTAGTTGGAAATAACTTTGTTGACTTTAATTCATTTGAAGAGCTAAAAGATGTCGACGTTACAGTTGATGACTTCAGTGAAAAAGTATATTTCCCAGTTATGAAAGAGATAATCGAAGAGGCAGCGAGCCCAGAAGAAATCAAATCTCTAATGGAGAGAAGAAAGAAAGAGCTTTGCCCAAAACACATCACCAAGGCTGATATACTCGCTATAGTTAACTACCAATTCAACCTCTTTGAAGGAATTGGCTATGTAGACGATATCGACCACTTAGGTAACAGACGTGTTAGAGGAGTTGGAGAACTTCTACAAAACCAATTTAGAGTAGGACTTGCTAGAATGGAAAGAGTTGTTCGTGAAAGAATGACAACCCAAGATCCTGACCTTGCGACTCCACAAGGCTTAATCAATATCAAGCCAGTAACAGCTGTAATCAAAGAATTCTTTGGTTCATCCCAACTTTCCCAATTCATGGACCAGACCAACCCAATGAGTGAGCTAACTCATAAGAGAAGATTATCTGCTCTTGGACCAGGTGGTTTGTCAAGAGATAGGGCTGGTGTTGAAGTTCGTGACGTACACGATTCCCACTACGGAAGAATCTGTCCAATAGAGACTCCAGAAGGACCAAACATCGGACTAATCACTTCCCTTACAACATACGCTAGAGTAAACAAATATGGATTTATAGAAACTCCTTACAGACTTGTTAAGGAAGGTGGTTATGTAACTGATGAGATCGACTACCTAACAGCAGACGTAGAAGATAACTTCATTATAGCCCAAGCCAACGAGCCACTTGATGAAGATGATAGATTCGTAAATGAAAGAGTATCAGGACGTGGTCTAAAGGGTGAGAATGATATCTACCCAAGAGAGAAAATCCAATACATGGACGTTTCTCCTCAACAGATAGTTTCTGTCGGAGCAAGTTTAATTCCATTCCTTGAAAACGACGACTCAACCCGTGCCCTCATGGGTGCCAACATGCAACGTCAGGCAGTTCCACTAATTAAGACAGAAGCTCCAATAGTTGCGACAGGTATCGAGCACAGAGCAGCCAAGGATTCTGGTGTTTGTGTTGTATCTAGGTCAAAGGGTGAAGTTGTTTATGTCGGAGATGATCACATCAAGGTCAAAAGAGCTAGCGATGGAGAAATCGAAGACTACGAGCTACTCAAATTTGAAAGAGCCAACCAAGGAACAACCATCAACCAAAGACCAATTGTTAAAAGAGGAGATAAGGTTGAGGCTAACGAAATCCTTGCAGATGGACCATCTACAGACAATGGAGAGCTAGCCCTAGGTAAAAATATCCTCATAGCCTTTACAACATGGGAAGGATACAACTTCGAGGATGCTATGCTTCTTAACGAAGAGCTTGTAATGGACGATGTCCTAACATCAGTGCATATAGAAGAGCATGAGTGTGAAGCAAGAGAAACTAAGCTTGGAGCAGAAGAGATCACCAAGGATATACCAAATGTCGGAGAAGATATGAAAAAAGATCTTGACGAAAATGGTATTATCAGAATCGGTGCAGAAGTTAAAAGTGGGGATATCCTCGTAGGTAAGGTATCACCAAAGGGAGAGACTGAACTATCTCCAGAAGAAAGACTTCTACGTGCAATCTTCGGCGAAAAAGCAAGAGAAGTACGTGATACTTCACTTAAAGTTCCACACGGTGAAAGCGGAATAGTAGTAGACGTCAAAGAATACAATAAGAAAGACGGAGACGAACTCGCTCCAGGAGTAAACAAGGTAATAAGAGTCTATGTAGCTGCCAAGAGAAAGATCATGGTGGGAGATAAGATGTGCGGTCGTCACGGTAACAAGGGTGTCGTTTCAAGAATTCTTCCAAGAGAAGATATGCCATTCTTGCCAGACGGAACACCTCTACAAATCTGCCTAAACCCACTTGGTATCCCAAGCCGTATGAACCTTGGACAGGTACTAGAAGTTCACATGGGTCTTGCAGCAAGAACAATGGGCTGGAAGATTGCTACACCAGTATTTGATGGTGCACTCGATACAGAAATCGAAGAAGTCCTAGAAGAAGCTAAAAAGACAGCTCCATATGTAAACAAGACAGGAAAAATAACTCTTCGTGATGGTAGAACAGGTCTTTCATTCCAAAACCCAGTAACTGTTGGAGTAATGTATATGCTTAAGCTCCACCACATGGTAGAAGAGAAGATCCACGCAAGATCTATTGGACCTTATTCATTAGTAACCCAACAACCTCTAGGTGGTAAGGCACAATTTGGTGGACAAAGATTCGGAGAGATGGAAGTTTGGGCTCTAGAAGCCTACGGTGCAAGCCACACCCTCCAAGAAATCCTAACAGTTAAGTCAGATGACGTTACCGGAAGGGTTAAGACTTATGAATCAATAGTTAAGGGTGAAAATATTCCAGAACCAGGTACACCAGAATCCTTCAAGGTTCTTGTAAAGGAACTTCAATCCCTTGCCCTCGATGTAGAATTACTCGATGAAGAAGGCGAAGTAATCGAACTTAAGGAGAATATCGACGAACAAGATAGATTTTCTCAAGTAGATAAGATCGATGCTTCTAAGGTTAAAAGTCTAACTAGAGCCCTAAACAAGGACCCAGAGACTAAGACTAAGGTTACAAGCAAGGCAAAAAGCGAAGATACAGCAGAAGAAAATATAGAAGAATAGGGGAGTAAATGAGCGAACTAAACCAATTTGATGGGATGAGGATGAAAATCGCATCCGCTGAAAAAATCAGATCATGGTCTCACGGCGAAGTTAAAAAGCCAGAGACAATCAACTATAGAACCCTAAAACCAGAAAAGGACGGACTTTTCTGTGAGAAAATATTTGGACCAAGCAAAGACTACGAATGTTCTTGTGGTAAATACAAGAGAATCAGATACAAGGGCGTAGTTTGTGAAAAATGTGGAGTAGAAGTAACCAAGTCCAAGGTACGTCGTGAAAGAATGGGCCATATCGAGCTTGCAGCTCCAGTAAGCCATATTTGGTATTTCAAGGGAATTCCATCCAAGATGGGACTTCTCCTTGACATGAGCCCAAGAGTACTAGAGAAAATCCTATACTTTGCTTCATATGTTGTAATCAATCCTGGTTCAACAGATCTTATGGAAAAGCAAGAAATCTCTGAAAATGAATACCAAGACGTCCTAGAAGCCTACCCAGATGATACAGAGTTTAAGGCTGCTATGGGAGCTGAGGCTGTAAAGGAGCTTCTAGCTAACGTAGATCTTAAGAGAGAATACGATCTTCTCCTAAAAGAACTTGACGAATCAACAGGACAAAAAAAGGTAAGAGTTTCAAGAAGACTAGAAGTAGTAGATGCCTTCCTTACAAGTGGCAACAAGCCAGAATGGATGATACTAGACGTCCTTCCAGTTATGCCGCCAGAGTTAAGACCAATGGTTCAACTTGAAGGTGGAAGATTTGCTACAAGTGACTTAAATGACCTTTACAGACGTGTTATCAATAGAAACAACAGACTAAAAAGACTTCTAGATATAGGTGCGCCTGAAATCATCGTTCGTAACGAGAAGAGAATGCTTCAAGAAGCAGTCGATGCCCTAATCGACAACGGAAGACGTGGACGAGCTGTAACTGGAGCATCCAATAGAAACATGAAGTCCCTATCTGATCTACTTAAGGGTAAGAGCGGTAGATTTAGACAAAACCTTCTAGGTAAGAGAGTTGACTACTCAGGCCGTTCTGTAATCGTAGTAGGACCTGACCTTAAGTTTAACCAATGTGGACTTCCACAAGAGATGGCCCTTGAGCTTTTCAAACCATTTATCATGAACAAGGTAGTAGATTGTGGAATGGCCCACAACCTAAAATCTGCCAAGAAAATGGTAGAGAAAAAAGACCCAAGAGTCTACGAAATCCTTGAAGAAGTAATCAAAGATCACCCTGTTTTACTAAACCGTGCCCCTACACTTCACAGACTTGGTATCCAAGCCTTTGAACCAAAACTTGTAGCAGGCAAGGCCATGAAGCTTCATCCACTAGCATGTAACGCCTTCAACGCCGACTTCGACGGTGACCAAATGGCTATCCACTTACCACTATCTAACGAAGCGCAAATCGAAGCAAGACTACTTATGATGTCAACTAACAACATTCTAGGTCTTAAAGATGGTAAGCCAATTACAACTCCTTCCCAAGATATGGTACTAGGAGCTTATTACCTAACTACTATCAAGAAGGACGCTAAGGGTGAGAATATGACCTTCGAATCATACGATGAGATGATGAAGGCCCTAGAAGCTGGATATGTAGAATACCAAGCGAAAGTTAAGGTAAGAGTTAAAAAGAGCAAGGATGATCCAGGTCAGATCGTAGAATCTTCTGTTGGTAGATTTATATATAACTCAGGAATCCCACAAGATTTAGGTTATGTAAACAGAAAAGAAGATCCATACTCACTAGAAATTAATACTGTAGTAGATTCTGGAACCCTAAAGGATATTGTAGATAAGTGCTTTAGAAAACATGGTAACATCAAGACTGCAGAGGTACTAGACTACATCAAACAAACAGGATATAAGTATTCAACACTATCAGGACTTACAGTATCCATGTCAGACGTAAATATTCCAAAAGAAAAATGGGATCTTATTGCCCATGCAGATGCTGAGGTTGATAGATACGATAAGCTCTACAGAAGAGGTCTAATAACAGATCAAGAAAGGTACGAAAAAGTTATAGACATCTGGGGTAAGACCACAAACGATGTAACAGAAGCCCTACTTACAGAGCTTAAGTCAGATAACAACATCAAGATATTTGCAGACTCAGGTGCCCGTGGTTCTACTAACCAAATCAGACAGCTAGGCGGAATGCGTGGTCTTATGAGTCAGGCCGATGGTAAGATTATAGAAATTCCTATCAAGGCGAACTTTAGGGAAGGACTTTCAGTACAAGAGTACTTTATCTCAACCCACGGTTCACGTAAGGGTCTAACAGATACCGCCCTAAGAACAGCCGACTCAGGATACCTAACTAGAAGAATGGTAGATATTTCCCAAGACGTTATAGTTACAGAAGATGACTGCCATACAGATGGATATGTCGTAGCTCACGAGTTTAAGGACGGAAACGAACTTATAGAAAACCTACAAACAAGAATTATTGGTAGAACATCTTTCGAAGAAATCAAAGATGAAAGTGGCGAAGTTATAGTTCACAAGGATGAGCTAATAGACGAAGACATGGCTGATAAGATAATTGATGCAGGTATCAAGGAAGTTAAGCTTCGTTCAGTTCTCGAATGTAAGGCAAAACACGGAGTATGTGCAGCTTGCTACGGTAGAAACCTTGCTACAGGCAAACACGTAAATGCAGGTGAGGCTGTAGGAATCATCGCTGCCCAATCAATCGGTGAGCCTGGTACTCAGCTAACCATGAGAACCTTCCACTCCGGTGGTATCGCAGGTGTTGGAATCACTCAAGGTCTTCCAAGAGTTGAGGAGTTATTCGAAGCGAGAAAGCCAAAAGGACTTGCCTACATCGCAGAAAACTCCGGTACAGTAACTCTTATCCAAAACGAAAAGAAGACAGACGTAGAAATCCTATCAGACGATGGATTTGCCAAGAAATACAACATCCCATTCGGATCTAGAATCCTTGTAAGAGATGGAGATGTAGTAAGAAAGGGTGACCAACTAACAGAAGGATCCCTTGATCCACACGATGTGTTGAAGGTTCTAGGCAAAGTCGGAGTCCAAGACTACATCACAAAAGAAGTCCAAAAAGTATACAGACTTCAAGGTGTAGAGATTGACGACAGACACATAGAAGTAATTGCTCGTCAAATGCTTAAGAAAGTAAAGATTGAAGAGGCTGGAGATACAGAGTTCCTCCCAGGCTCCCTTCAAGATAGGCGTGAAGTCGATATAGAAAACGAAAAGATGATAGAAGAAGGAAAAGAAGCAGCAACATATAGCCAAGAGCTCCTTGGAATTACCAAGGCTTCCCTTGCTACAGAAAGCTGGCTATCAGCAGCATCCTTCCAAGAAACAACCAGAGTCCTAACAGATGCCTCAATCAAGGGCAAGGTCGATGACCTCAAGGGACTTAAGGAAAATATCATCATAGGTAAGCTAATCCCAGCAGGTACTGGACTTAAGACCTACAATGACGTAGAAATCGACTACGAAACAAAAGAAGCAGAAGATGCACAAATTGCAATGAACATAGAAGCTATAGAAAAAGAAGCTGAAAGCGAAGAAGCTACTCAAAAATAAAACTAAGGCCCGAGTATTCGGGCTTTTCTTGTGGGAAAATTTATTTTTCTTTGTTTAGTATCGATAAAAATATAATCTATTAGATTGAATATGTTAGCTTATGAATTGAGTTTCCTGACTATAATTTGAGAGAATTAAAAATTTCAATTGTAAAATTAACCTAGACAGAATACACTAAATTCATAAATTCTTCTAACGGTGTTTTTTAATTCAAGGATTTTCTTGGGATATTGTATCTGTAGCTAGCTATAGAAACAATATCCTTTTCACACATTAGCCTAAAGTCAGTTTGTTTTGGTAATCCATCTTTTCTTAATAACCCATTTGAATTTTCGCTCAATCCTTTTTGACTTGGGCAGCCTGGATCTGTAAAGAATATTGATATATCATGTTTATTACATATATTTTTCTAATTTGAGAATTCTTTACCATAGTCAAATGTTATGGATTTTACCAATTTTATTGGTATTTGTTCTAACCATTTATCTAATCTTTATTCGATACTTTTAGCTGTCCTATTTTTTGGTTTTAGGGTTGCTATTGCCTTGGATTCTTTCTCAACTATGGTTATTACACAGCTTTTATGATTTTTCCCTACAATTGTATCTCCCTCAAAGTGGCCAAATTCAGTGCAAAGTTTGGATAGTATTTTAATCTATCATGGATGCTTCTTTTAAAGACTTGTTTTCCTCTTTTTTGAACACTACGATCCTTTTTTCTTTCACCCTTCGTTGGTAGAAGTTTTACTTCTAAAGTTTCATCTTTGAACCTCTGTAAAGTGTTCTTGAACCCAATGATAGTTTTATTTCACCTCTACCTATTATTACATCAGGAATCCATCCTTTACTTATTTATCAAGAATATAATCATGTTCTTGATTACTTAATGTGTGATCGGCATGAGCATATTCTAATAGGTGAAAGTCCTAAAAGTGTACTCGGTAGTGGGAAACACATAGCCAAAGGCAAGGGCTGCTAGACTTAGGAGAGATCCAGCAGAATTGGAAGCAAGAAAAATTTTTCTGGGATTTACATTAAGCCTGATAGATTTTTCGTTAATATAGATAATTCCATCGAGGACGTCATCCACCTAGATTTTTAAAGTAACCCTCGGCAAAAGCCTGTAGTTTATATTAACCACATTCCCCCCCTCTTAGTAAGAGAAATACAAAACTCCTAAGAAAATCTCCCTAGTCTCATAAACAAGGTCACCTCCATGAAAATAAAGAAGGCTAGGAAGGGATTTTTCAGAAACTTTTCCATAATAAATATCAAAGTCATGGTAAAAATCCCCATCGCTATTATAGGAAAAGTCGGAGGGGATTTCAATGCCATCAGTAGAATAAGAAGTGTGTACCAGACGCTTGCAATCCTTTTTCTCTAAAATTTCAATAATATCTTTAAGACCCAAATCAGGATACATATCACAAGTCATATAATCTTCCTTTATTATTATATAAATCATTATATTAGTTTTACATAGGATGTAAATCTGATATTAACTACTAAATAATATTTTATAACGATATATGATGATTTTAACAAATGTTAACAATGAATGTAGAAATAAGTGTAATTGACCATAGTTTCAACTTATTATATAATTGGGTCAAATAGATGATCTATTGTTTAATCTTAGGGTGGTGATACAATCGAAAGACAATACAAGATATTAAAAATTCTATCTAATCATGATGAGCCTATGTCATCTAGAAAATTGAGTGATTACTTGCAAGTATCTAGGAGAACTGTTTTTAAAGATATCGATAGTTTGAGAACAATAGCAAATAGATACAATATAGATATTGTTAATATTCCTTCGAAGGGCATTTTGCTTAAAACAAGTGATACTGAAAATATTATAAATTTAGAGAAAAAGATTAAAGGAAGAATAGATAGTGATAATTACTCTGTCGATAACAGGAGAGTTTACATTATCAAACAGCTTTTTTTAACAAATAACAATCTAACTTTAGAGAATTTATCTGAAGAATATCTTGTAAGTAAGACATCAATTTATAATGATATAAAGGTTATTAATAAAGTTATACAAGGCTATGGATCAAAAACAGTTTCAAATATATCAGGAATTGAGTTAATTGGAGACGAGTTAAATATTCAACGCTCTTTAATAGAGATAATATTTTATTATTCAGATAAGGTTTCATACTTAAGTTCCATAAATAAAGCACAGTTAGCATTTTTTGATGAAAATATAGTTAATAGCATATACGAAGAATTGTTTCTTAATAGTAAAAGTTTGATAGAAAATCTCCCTGATTATTATATTCAATCATTTCTGACATCAGTATTTACCTTATGCTCTAGAGTAAAGATAGGAAGTCATATTGAAGATGATTTTAATTATAACAATCCTGAGTTTAAGGATAGTGAATCAGAGACAGTAAAAAGTTTTGTTGATTTTTTAAAAGATGAGCTAAAGCTTAATTTAGAGCCTAAGGATATCACATATCTTAAAAAACAACTTTATGCCCATAGGCTGGTGGATAAACAAATAGGCGACAGAACTGATAATTCTTTCATAGTAAATAAATTTATTGGAAGGATTAGCAAGATTGAAGGAGTTGATTTTAGTAATAATAAAGAGTTGGTTAAGGCACTTTCATATCATATATCAGCTATGGTTGAAAGATTAAAACTAGGTATTCATATACAAAATCCTCTGTTGAAAAGTTTGCGTCAAGAGTACAAAACATTATTTAGTATAATTTGGTATTCGGCTAATATACTGGAGGACTTCTTTAAAATAAAGATGAATGACGATGAAGTATCTCTGATTTTAATACATTTTCAAATCCAGATAGAAGCCTTAAACAAAGCTAATAATATTTTAGTTGTATGCCAGTATGGAGTTTCATGTGCTCAGCTTATATATAACAAAGTAAAAGCCCTTCTTCCAGAAAAAGATAACTTATCAGTAAGAACGTTAGATGATTTGATTAAAAGTAATTTAAGCGATGTAGATTTTATTATATCATCAATAAATTTAGACTATTTAAGTTTAGATATACCATATGTTTTTGTTAATCCTGTAATTAATAATGATGACTATATAAAAATAATATCTGAATATACAAAAATATTTAGTAAGGGACATCAGATTAGGAAAGACAAGATAAATAGTGAAAATACAAATGATATAGAAATTGATCATTTAATATCTTTAGAAACTATATTTTTGAGGAAAGAATTTGAAAATAAAGAAAGATTAATCGAATATGTAGGAAATTCACTAAAGAAAAATAAACTCGTTGATGATTCTTACTTGAAGTCTGTCTTTGCTAGAGAAGCTATTGGAATTACAGCATTAGAATATGGGGTGGCTTTACCTCATGCAAGCTCAAAGACAGTTAATAAAACACATATAGCAATATGCACACTCAGAAGTCCTATCGACTGGGATGGTGTCCCAACTTCTTTAGTTATTTTCATGAATTTTGAAGATGATGAAGAAGAAAATATTCGCTATATAGTAGACAAAATATATAAAAAGATAAACTCAAAAGAAAAAGTTGAAACATTGGTAGGATGTCAGAGCCCTAAGGAATTAATAGAAGAAATTAGAAGTATATGAGGTTAATATGTATTTTAACAAGAAATTAATAAATACGTTTGTAAGCGTTGATAGTCAAGATGAGCTATTTAAATTCATGTCAGATTGTTTAAATAAGAGTGGATGTGTAAAAGATTCTTTTTATGATGGAATAATAAGTAGAGAAGCTGAGTATCCAACAGGTATACAAATAGGAAATGTTGGATTTGCTATACCACATACTGACTCAAAACACGTTTTGGAGTCACAAATTTGTTTCGCATCTTTAAAAAAACCAATTGATTTTGCGGACATGACAGATGCTAATAATAAATTCCCTGTCAATTTAGTATTTATGCTTGCTATGAAGGAACCTGGCGATCAAATAAAAACCTTACAAAAATTAATGGAAGTATTTGCTAATGAGGAAGTTATAAATTTCCTTCTAAAATCAGATGATAAGGATCAAATTCTAAATATTTTAAAAGAAAATGGAATTGACTAAAAATATAGTTTAACAAGGAGGATAAAATGTCAGTTTTAATTAATTCGTTTCAATGGTTCATAGGTCTTGGATCAAACGTTTTTTTACCAATAATAATCTTTATTTTAGGAATTATTTTTGGATTAAAACCAGGAAAAGCTCTAATGTCAGGTATAACAGTAGGAATTGGTTCGATTGGTCTTGGACTAGTATTGAATTTATTGTCAGGTAGTCTAGGAAATGCAATTCAAGAAATGGGAAATCATTATGGAAGTTCTCTTAATATATTAGATATAGGTGTGGGAGTTGGAGGACCTTTAGCTTTCTCTACATCTTTAGGCTTGATGATGATACCTATTTCACTTGTAGTTAATATATTGTTCGTATTTTTAGGGTTAACTAGAACTTTGAATGTAGATATTTGGAATTTTTGGTTTCCAATATTTATGGGAATGATTACTCAATCAATTACAGGTAATTTTGCGTTTGGTCTAGTAGGCGGAACTATTGCAGTGATGATTCAATGGTTACTTGCAGATATAAATCAGAAAAAAACTAGTGAGTTTTTTGGGTATCCAGGTATAGCAATAAGCCACATGATGGTTAATTCAGGAGCAATAATTGCACGTCCTTTAAATTGGGTTTTTGATAAGATCCCTGGTTTAAATAAAATTGATCTTGATGCCGAATCTTTAACTAAAAGATTTGGAATATTTGGGGATACTGTTTTTATAGGATTAGTTATAGGAGCAATAGTTGGTATTTTTGCTAAATATGACGCAGCTAAAGTAGGAAATCTTGCTATATCTACAGCGGCAGTAATGAAAATAATGCCTAAAATGGTTGCTATGTTTATGGAAGGTCTTGGACCAATAGCAGAAGCTGCTTCAGATTTTGCTAATAATAAATTAGGAGGCAGACAAGTTAATATAGGAATGGATGCTGCACTTGTAGTAGGACACTCTGCGGTTATGTCTACTTCAATATTATTAGTTCCAATTTCTTTAGCTCTAGCATTAGTATTACCAGGTAATCAAGTTTTACCTTTTGGAGATTTAGCGTTTTTTGCATTTGCTATAGCAATGATGGTTCCTTTCTTTAAAGGAAATGTTATTAGAACTGTGCTAGGAAGTGCTATATATGTTGTAGCTTGTCTTTATTTATCAACATGGTTAGCACCAATAATGACAGATGTATTTAATTTAGCTAGCTTTGATGTTGGTACAACAGGTTTGGTTACGATGTTACTCGCAGCTTTATGGCCAGTTGTTTTATATGTGTTAGCCTTAAAATATTTAGGCATATTTGGAGTCGTAGCAATAGGAATATTAGTAATACTAATAATGTATTACATTAACAAAGTTAAGAAAATTTCTTATTTTCAATAGAACATAGAATATAAATATAAAATATAAAGGAGATAAAAATGAAAAAAATATTAGTAATTTGTGGAGCCGGTCATGCAACATCAACCATAGCTGTTTCTAAAATAAAAAAGTGGTTAGAAGACAATAATTTGGCTTCTGATGCAAAAATTTATCAATCAAAAATAGCTGATGAACTAAATAAATTTGATGATTATGATGTTGTAGTAAGTACAACAGTTGTACCAGATTCAGTAAAGGAAAAAGTAATTAATGGTGTTGCTTTATTAACTGGTGTAGGTAGAGATAAGGTGTTTGAACAAATACGTAAAGAATTGGAAAAATAATGATTATACATGATTCTATTAAATTAGAAACAATTGCAGGAAGGCCATCCTTCCATGATATAACAGATAATATTAAAGCTATAGTAGATCAAAATTCTATAACAGATGGAATAATTGTTATATCAAGCTCTCATACTACTTGTTCCTTGTATTTTGATGAGGATATGCATGATAGAAATTATTTTGGTGATGACTTTCTACATGTTGATATAGCTGAAATGATGGAGAAAATCGCCCCGCCGATGAGGTCAGAGGGCGATTACCACAGCCCTGGAGAAAAACATATAGAGTTTGGATTAAATCTAGGTGATTCGGAATTTCCACCAGAAAAATGGACGATGCTTAATACAGATGCTCATCTAAAATCTTCACTATTTGGAAGCAATTCTATGACCCTTATAATCAAGGATAAAAAAATCTTGTTAGGTAAATTAGGTAAAGTATTTTTTGTTGATTGGGATCAATTAAGAGAAAGAACTAGAAATATAAGCATCTTATTATTAGGTGAACAAAATGGTTGATATACTACCTTCAATTTTAAATAGTGATTTTTGGAATATCAAAGAAACATTAAATACTCTAAATAAAAGCGAGACAAAAGAAATCCATATAGATATAATGGACGGAAATTTTGTTGAAGATATGGCGTTTGGTCCCAAATTTGTAAAAACTATAAGAGAACATACAGATTTAAAGTTGGATTTACACCTTATGATTATCAATCCTGAAAGAAAAATTGAAAAATTTATTGAAGCAGGAGCTGATAGCATAACTTTTAATGTTGAAAGCACTTTCAATGTTATGAATATCATTCAAGAAGTAAAAGAGCATAATAAAAAAGTTGGTGTAGCGATTAGCCCTCACACATCAATATCTAGCATAGAAGCGATTTTACCTTTTGTAGATCAAGTCTTAGTTTTAACCATAAAACCAGGCACATCAAATTCTAAAATAATTACAGAAATGTATGATAAAATCAAAGAACTATATGTAATTAAGAATAGTAAAGAATATTCATATAGGATAATGGTTGATGGGAAAGTCGATGATAAAACTCTTAGACCAATATTAGAAAGTGGAGCTGATGCAGTTGTTTCTGGTGGATATATTTTTAAAAATAAAAAATTTTTAGATAATATTGAAATTTTGAGAAAGATAGGAAGTGAATATGAATAGTCAATCTTATTTAGAATTAATAGAAGGCGAAATCATCGAGTTTCTCAAATTAAATGAATGTCTTAACTTTGAAGAATTATCTAAATATTTTAAAAAAGATAGAAGGATTTTTATAGGTGGGGTTGGAAGATCAAGCATGGCAGCTAGAGGTTTTGTAAATAGACTAGTTCATTTAGGGTACCATGCATACTTAATAGGGGATATTAGCACCCCTCTAGCTAGAAAAGATGACACAGTGTTGCTTATATCTAATTCAGGAAATACAAACTCACTTTATGCAATAGCAGAAAGAGTCAAGAAAGATGGAGCTAAAATTCTAAGCATAACTTCTAACAAAAATTCTAAAATTTTTGAGATTAGTGATTTTTCTTTAATATTAAAAGGGGCTGAAAAATCTGTTCAACCTATGGGAAGTTTATTTGAACAGGCTGCCTTGCTTATATCCGATGCGTTCATTTTATTTCTAATGAATCTTAACTCAGAAACTTCTGAGTCAATGAGAAAAAGACATTCAAATTTAGAATAAAAGTCGATTTATTAATATACTAGGTTAGACGATAATAGATATAGTCTTCTTTAAACTCTAACTTAATTTAAGAAAAACAACAAGAGATACTAAATTTAAATACAATTTTGTGAAATTGAAAAAAATTCGTATCTCTTTTGTTTGTAAAATTTTAATAATATCTCTAAGACCCAAATTAGGATAGAGGTCTTTTTTCATATACTTACCTTAATTATAAGTAGCATTTTATCTTTTACAGTATTCATATTTATAGAATTTACTTTTAGAATCTTGTATTGACTTATATAAATTATCATAGTCTTTAAAGCTAGCGCTAAGAAAATAGTTTCAATAATTAGGTTTTTACTATAAATGACGCTTGAGCTGTCAATCTGAAAATTAAATAATGAAATAGACAGAGAGAAAAGAAATGAAATCTGTAAAGACCTTTTTAGATCCTTTGGCAAGTCCACCGTCCCCTCACCCTTTAGATGCGAATATGGAGAAACTATTTTTATAGGAGATAATTCTTTCATAAACTTCAACGTCTCCATGATAGATTTAGGAAAAATAAAAATAGGAAATAGGGTCCTCATAGGCCCAGGCACAGGACTTTCCACAGCCATCCGCCCCATAGACCCAGAAATTAGAGCCACAGCGATTGAAAAAGGAGTTGATATCATAATAGAAGATGACGTCTAGATAGAGGAAATGTCACAATCCTACCTGGAGTCGCCATAGGATCTGTAGCTATAATAGGAGCAGATTCTGTCGTAAGTAAGGACATACCAGAAATGTCAATAGCTGTAGGAACCCCCTCCACGGTGATAAGAAAAATAAACGAAGAAGATAAAAAATATTGGCAGGGAAAATATGAAAAATTCCTTGAATAAATGGCTGAATAAGTTTTTAATAATTTTAGTAAATATGCCATACGAAAATTAAATTTTTTCAATTGTCAAATTAAAAATAGAAAATACTAATTAATAATGACAGTTAATGATTTAGAAATATCTTAGATAGATTTGGACAAATCTTTATGAAACAAAAAATTATTTATAAAGGGTCTATAATAAATCGTGTTGGTAGAAGTAAATGATAATTCTTTCAACACGATTTTTTTGTAAAAAAAGAAGACATATTTAATCATTTACCCTATAATTAAATCACCACAATCAAAAAAAGGAGATTAAATATGTCTAACAATTATTTATTACAAATTTACTGAATATCAAAGATGAAAATCTTAATTTTTCAGATGGAATACATCACAAAGTCATAAAAGGTGTAACATATACAATTCTAACAGCTAAATTAGAATATTCTGACCAAGTTTGCCCTCATTGTGGCTCTAACCATAACCTAATTAAATACGGCTTTAAATTATCTACTGTAAGATGTTCCAGAGCAGGTGATCATCCTGTTTTAATTGACCTGAACAAGCAGAAGATGTTCTGTAAATCTTGTAATAAATATTTCTTGCTTGAAACTAAGATAGTTGATAAGCATTGTAATATTTCTAATCAAATCAAAAGACATATATTTACTAGTTTAACCAAGAAATTATCAATGAAAGATATTGCTAATAATTATTATGTATCTACCACTACAGTTGCTAGAATTATGGCTAAGTATGATAATGAATTCAATGTGGACTTTTCTTATCTACCAAAACATCTATCATTTGATGAGTTCAAATCAACCAAAGATGCCAAAGGAGCTATGAGCTTCATATATCTAAATTCAGATAATCACAAAGTAATTGATATTGTAGAGAATAGACAGTTATATTCTCCAAAGAACTATTTGTTAATGCAGAAATTATCATTGATAGGTTTCATATCGTAAAACTATTTACTAACTCTTTTAACCATACTAGAATTGACACGATGAAGGAGTATTCTACAAGCAATATTAAATACAAAAGACTTAAGAAATATTGGAAACATTTTTTAAAGCCATACAAACTCCTTGATCCTATTCATTTTTTTAAACGTGTTCACTTCCCTAGTAAGTTTGTTTCTGATGAGGATATTGTTGATATTAGTCTTGATGTTGATAAGACTTTAAAGAATACTTATGTCTGTTATCAATGCTTAAGAGAGGATATTGAGAAAAAGGATTTTGAATTATTTAAATTTCATTTAAATTACTTCAAGGATAAAGTTAGTGATAGGATGAGAACATCAATAGATACTTGTTATTATTACCTAGATTTCATCAAAAATTCATTTATTTATGATTATTCTAATGGACCAATTGAGAGCATTAACAATTTTATTAAGGTTTTAAAGAGGATAGCTTTTGTTTACAGGAATTTTGCTAATTTTAGAACAAGAATATTCATTACAAGAAATTTATTAGCTAGTTAAAAATTCAGGGATAGAAAATCTATCCATGATTAAGAATTTGGTTGATTATTATTTACCAACACGATTTGACAAAGAGCCTTTATAAAAAACATATAAAAACTAAAAAAACTAAGCCAAACTTTTAAGTATAGCTTAGTTATATCTTATGCTAAATATTCATCAGCCTCTTTGAGTCCTTTGATTATTTCTAGGTTTTGTGGGCAAATTCCTTCACATTTGCCGCATTCAATACATTCAGTTGGGCTAACTCCTTCTTCTAGATAATCTTGGTATTCTTTTCTAGATTTTTCTTCTTCGTCATAGAGGAAGGCTTTGTTCCATAGGCCAAAGACCTTTGGTATGTTGATATCAACGGTGCATGGAAGACAGTATTCACAAGCTGTACATCCTATACGCTCACGGCTTTTGTATATTGCCCTTGCCTTTTCGTAGAAGTCCTCGTCTTCTTTTGTTAGAGAATTATAGTCGGTAGTGCTAGCCATCTCTAAGTTTTCCCTAACTTGGTCTATATCATTCATGCCTGATAGGACAGTCATTACATTGTCAAGACTTAGAGGAAACTTCAAAGCTTCTTGGGCAGGGGATAGGTCGGTAAAGTCCTTAAGCAAGTTCCTAACTTCTTCTGGAGGATTGGCGAGCCTTCCGCCCTTAACGGGTTCCATTATAACTACAGGGATCCCCATTTCTTTGGTAAGCTCATAGCCCTTTAGGCCTGCTTGGTAGTCTACATCGAGGTAGTTTAGTTGGATTTGGCAGAAGTCCCAGTCATAGGCCTTGATGATTTCTTCAAAGGCTGGATATTCGTCATGGAATGAGAAGCCAACATGCTTTACGATTCCTTTTTCTTTGATTTCTGTGAGGAAATCAAGAACGCCAAGCTCTACAACTTGTCTAAATCTCTTAACATCAAGAGAGTGAAGGAGGTAAAAGTCCAGGTGGTCTGTTCTTAGGTTATCCAATTGTTCATTTAATAATTTGTAGAAGTCGTCCCTTTCCTTGACAAGCCAGCAAGGAAGCTTAGTAGTAAGCTTAATCTTGTCACGGAGCTTATTTTCTTCTAGGAATTCTCCTATAAATTTCTCGCTTTTGCCGTCATGATAAGGATAAGCTGTGTCAATATATGTAAGTCCATTATCGATTGCTTCTAGTATGTCTTTGGACGAAGCTTCCTTATCAATCTTTCCATTATCGCCATCAATTGTCTTAAATCTCATACAACCAAAACCAAGTCGTGAGATTTTTTCTCCATTTAAGTCGAAATATTTCATAAGCACTCCTTTTCTTTATATATCCATTGTAACATATAATAATTTCTAGACCTAGAAATATTTCAATAGAAGGCTCGACTTTGATATAATAGAAGATAAGGAGGAATTTATGAGAAAAGCAAAATTAAGATATTCCTACAAGTCAAAGGAATTGTCTACAATTCTTTCGTTCGTATTGACTGGTATTATAGTTGGACTTGCTATAGGATTTTTTAAAAAAGCCATAAGCTTTGTATCTGCTAGGATGATAAACCTAATATCATTAGTTAAAGACAGACCAATATATGCCCTTGGGATTATCATTTTATTTATAATTATTGGAACATTTATTTATTTCTTATCTAAAAAAGACCCGAATATCAATGGATCTGGTATTCCTATCATCTATGGTATGATAGATAATGAGTTTACAGTAGATAGCCCTAGGACCCTAATTAGAAAATTCATCGCAAGTACCCTTGCTATAGGATCAGGACTAACCTTAGGTAGGGAAGGCCCATCCGTGCAAATCGGAGGTCTTATAGGAGATATAGTCCACAAGCTTAGCAAGTCAAAGGAAAATAAGAGATACTTTATTGGATCAGCTGCTGGAGCTGGAATCGCCGTAGCCTTTAACGCTCCAATTGCAGGAATGTTATTTACAGTAGAAGAGATATTTAAAAAAACTGACAGGAAAGTATTTTTATCAACGGCCATTACAATATTTACAGCAATAATAACTGCAGATATCGCCTTTGGGAACCACCCAGCCCTGCTAGATGTCCCTCATTTTGAAGTAATGCGCTTATCTATGATTGGAATCTTGATAGTTCTTGGTATCTTTGTAGGACTATCGGGAGTCTTCTTCAATTTCTGCGTAATTGGATCTAAGGGAGTATTTAAGAAGATAAATATCAATCCCTACATAAAATACTTAATACCTTTTGTAGTAACGGCAATTGTCCTAATGATTGATATAGACTTATTTGCTTCAAGCGAAGACTTTATCTTTCTTGCGACTAAGGGAGAGACGAGTTTGCTTAAACTTATCATATTTTATTTTATGAAAATATTTCTCCTAAGCTTAGCCTTTGGAGCAGGAGTTTCAGGAGGAAGTCTAGTTCCACTTCTAGTAATAGGTTCTCTCGTAGGAAATATAGTAGGGACAAGCCTCGTAATGGCAGGACTCCTTGACCCATCATTTATATTTGTCTTTAGTATTTTAGGCATGTGCGGCCACTTCTCAGCTATAGTAAGAGCGCCTATCACAGCCATAATACTAGTCCTAGAAATGACCGGAGGAGCCTTCGAATACTTACTAGGAATATCAATAGTAAGCCTAATAGCTTACAGCATAGCAGAAATTTGCAAATCCAAACCATTTTATGAACATTTGTATGAGTTGATGGTAGAAAAATAGAATTATAAGTAAGAATAAACACTCCCTTAATTGTAAAGAGAGTGTTTATTTTAGTATTTAAGATCTATTTCGTTTTTGTCAAGGAATTCTATATAGTCATCGGAAGGTCTTCTATTCGTAATTAAAGCATCAATATCTTCTAATCTAGCATAGGTCATAAGTGAGCTAATTCCAATTTTTGAATCATCAACTAATAAGTATATATAGTCAACAATTGAGCAAACCATGGTTTTGATTTCTTGTTCAATTGGGTTTTTGTTTGTAAGTCCATCCTTGATAGTTAGACCAGAAGTACACATAAAGGCTTTATCAATATTGAAATCTCTAAGGACAGGTGACCTTCCCCAATAGGTAAAAGAGTTACTTGTGTGGTTATAGTAATTACCTACTACAAATAAGCTTATATTGTCCATGTCTGCTGCTTTTTTGATAACTGACAAATTATTGGTAAATACTGTCAATTGGATATCCTTATTTAAATCGTTCAATAAATTTTCAACTGTAGTTCCAGAATCTATAAAAATCCTATCACCATTTTTAATTAAATTTCTGGCTATGTCTATTATATGGGCTTTTTCATTTTTATTTAAGCTTTCTCTTTGTTCAAAAGGTTTGAGTTTATCGGATTTGGCTTTAGCGCCACCGTATATTTTGGTTATTATATTATCTTCTTCTAACTTCTTAAGATCACGTCTTACTGTTACTATGGAAACATCGAACTTTTCGGCCAATTCTTCTGTAGTAACTTCTCCTTGATTTATTATGTAATTTCCCATGTTCGAAATTCTATCATTATTCATTGTGTTTCTCCGTAAATATCATTCTGTTGATAATATTATAACTTGTATGATCAAATTTATCAAATAAAAACGTTTTTTCTCTTGACATATTATCAAAACAATCATATAATTGAACTATAAATGATAAAGTTAATCAAATGAATGATCGTTTTGAACGAAAGGAGTGTTTTTTTGGCTAGTTTAAAAAGAGAATGTTTAAATATTGAATTAGGTAATTACAGATTACTACAAAATATTGAACCTAAAAAATCAATTTTAAACTACATCGGACTAAGAGCCCTAGAGCTAAATGAAAAATCCGAATATAAAGAAAGTTTAGAAGGGATGGAAGCTTGCGTCACAGTTATATGTGGTAGAGCTAATGTTAAAGTTGGGGAAAACGAATACAAGGACTTAGGGAGAAGAGAAAAGAACTTTGATAGAAATCCTACCGATTCTGTTTACATAACGAACAAGGATTCGTTTGAGATAAGTTCTGACTCTAGTGCAAGAGTAATCATATCATATGCTTTATCTGATAAGGTATTAGAATCAAAGCTAATCAAAGCAGAAGACAATAGTGTTGAAAAAAGAGGAGTAGGAATGAATAGGAGATTAGTAAACAACATTCTCCCAGATTCATCCGAGATTTCAGATAAACTCATTGTCGTGGAAGTATATACTGACGAAGCAAATTGGTCTTCATACCCACCACACAAACATGATACAGCAAGTGAAAATGAAACATTCCTTGAAGAGATTTATTATCATGAAATGGATAAGGAACAAGGATTTGTTTTCCAAAGAGTTTATACAGATGATAGAGTGTTAGATGAAACTATGAGTGTATATAATAAGGATGCTGTTATGGTTCCTAGAGGATACCATCCGGTAGCTGTTCCTTACGGATACAATTCATATTATCTAAATGTAATGGCAGGTCCAAACAAGGAATGGAAGTTCCACAATGAGAAAGATCACGAATGGATTCTAGATAGAAAGGATGTAAAATAATGAGATTAATTAAAAACTATGTAAACGGCGAGTGGATTGAATCTAAAACAAAAGAGTTTGAAGATGTATATAACCCTGGTGATGGTGAAGTAGTTGCTAAATGTCCGCTTTCAACAAGAGAAGAGGCAAAAGAAGCAATCGAAAATGCAGCTAGTACATTTAAAACATGGGGCAAAACATCAGTTCTAAAGAGACAAAAAATCCTATTTAAATTACAACAACTTTTAGTTGAACACACTGACGAGCTTGCTAGACTTATTACTTTAGAAAATGGTAAGAACTTCAAAGAAGCTAAGGGTGAAGTAGGAAGAGGAATTGAAAATGTTGAGCATGCTGCAAGTATTGCAAACCTTTTGATGGGGGACAATCTTTCTACAATAGCAACTGACGTTGAAGTTTCTAACTACAAATATCCTATAGGAGTTATAGGAGGTATAGCACCATTTAACTTCCCAATGATGGTTCCATTCTGGATGTTCCCAATGGCAATAGCTTGTGGTAACACAGTTGTTATGAAGCCAAGTGAAAAAACACCAATTCTTATGCAAAGAGTTACAGAACTATGTGAAGAAGCAGGAGTGCCAAAGGGAGTTTTAAACGTAGTAAATGGTGGAGTAGAAGTAGTAAACGAAATTTTAGAAAATCCACAAGTTGCAGGTATTTCATTCGTAGGTAGTAAAAATGTCGGTGAAATAGTTTATAGAAAAGGCTGTGAACACGATAAGAGAGTTCAAGCTCTAGCTGGAGCTAAAAACCACACTATTATACTAAAAGATGCAGATATTGACGATACAGTTACTAAGGCAATCGGTGGAGCTTTCGGTTCTGCTGGTGAAAGATGTATGGCAGGTTCTGTAATCTTAGTGGAGGAAGAAATAGCAGATGAATTTGTTGAGAAATTCACTAAAGCAGCCAAAGAACTAAAGGTTGGAGACGCATCAAAGGATGATGATGTATTCCTAGGACCTGTTATTAGAAAAGAAAATCAAGAAAGAACTTTCAAATATATTGAAACTGGTATAGAAGAAGGTGCAACTTTAGTTTTAGATGGTAGAGAGAACATTCCTGAAAAAGGATTCTTTGTAGGACCAACAATCTTTGATAATTGTAAAGTTGGTATGAAAATATGGGCAGAAGAAATATTCGCACCATTTGTATCAATTATAAGAGTTAAGAACCTAAAAGAAGCTATTGATATAGCCCACCAAAACGAATTTGCTAATGGATCTTGTATCTTCACAAACAATGCTGCAGCTATAAGATACTTTAGAGAAAACATAGACGCAGGCATGTTGGGAGTTAACTTAGGAGTTCCAGCTCCAGTAGCATTCTTCGCCTTCTCAGGATGGAAACACTCATTCTACGGCGATCTTCACTGCAATGGTAAGGATGCGATACTATTCTACACAAGAAGAAAAGTTGTTACTAGCCAACTTAAGACAGGAGAGTTTGACAAGTAATGAAATATATTAATTTTCCAGAAGATAGACAACTTGATCTAATTCTTATTGGAAGAGTGGCTGTTGACTTTAATCCTTCCCCAGAGGAAGGGTTCAAGCCACTAAGTCAAGTTGTAAAGTTTGAAAGATATATTGGTGGATCAACTGTTAATACAGCAATAGGAGTTAACAGACACGGACTAAAAGTAGGTATGATTGCGAAGATTTCTGATGATCAATTAGGTGACTTTGCTCTAGATTATCTGAATAATGAAGAAAATATAGACACCAGCCACATAGTAAGAGCAAAAAATGGTGAAAAAATCGGCCTTACCTTCACGGAAATGAAATCTGAAACTGAATCATCTATACTAATGTATAGAAATATGATAGCAGATCTTGCTCTTTCTGTAGAAGATATCGACTATGATTATATTAAACAGGCTAAAGCAATTCTAGTATCAGGAACTGCCCTTGCAGAAAGTCCTTCTAGAGAAGCAGTACTGAAATCGATTTTATTAGCTAAAAAAGCCGGTTGCAAGGTAATATTTGATGTTGACTTTAGAGATTACAATTGGAGAAATGACGATGAAATTTCAATCTATTATTCAATTGTAGCTAAGCAAGCCGACATAATAATGGGCTCAAGAGAAGAATTTGACCTAACTGAGAAGCTAATAGTAGATAAACCATTAACTGATGAAGAAAGTGCAAAACTTTGGTTTGGCCATTCAGCAGACATACTTGTAATTAAGCATGGTAAAAAGGGTTCAAATGCCTATGTTAAAAATGGAGAATCTTATTCAATTAAGCCATTCCCAGTAAAAGCGAGAAAAGGCTTTGGTGGAGGAGATGGATATGCTTCAGCCTTCCTTTATGCTTTATTTACAGACCATGATATGATTGAATGCTTAGAATATGCTTCTGCAGAGGCTTCAATGATGATAAGATCAAATTCTTCATCAGACCTTCCAAATACAAAGGAACTTGAAGAGTTTATTAAAGAAGCTAAAGAAGAACACGGAGAATTCGTAGCAAGAGGTGATTTATAATGAAACTGACTATGGCTCAAGCAATAGTTAAATTTCTTGATAATCAATATGTAAAATACGATGGAAAAGTTACTAAATTTGTAGATGGTATGTTTACAATATTTGGTCACGGAATGGCAGTAGGTTTAGGTCAAGCCCTAGACCAAGACGACCATGATTTAAATGTTTATCAAGGAAGAAGCGAGCAAGGAATGTGCCATGTGGCAACAGCCTTTGCAAAGCAAAACAACAGAAGAAAAATAATAGCCTGTACAGCATCTATAGGACCAGGTAGTGCAAACATGGTAACCGCTGCAGCGACAGCAACTGTAAATAATATTCCATTATTGCTATTTCCATCAGATACATTCGCATCAAGACAACCTGATCCAGTTTTGCAACAAGTTCAACAACCATATGACTTAACTATAACAACAAACGATGCTTTCAAACCAGTTAGCAAATATTGGGATAGGATAAACCGACCAGAACAAGTAATGACAGCTCTAATCAATGCTATGAGAGTTTTGACTGATCCAGCAGATACTGGTGCATGTGTGATAGCAATGCCACAAGATGTTGAAGGTGAAGCTTACGATTATCCTGAGTATTTCTTCAAGAAGAGAATACATAAGATTCAAAGGACAGTTCCTATAGAAGAGGATATAGAAGAAGCAGCAGAGTTAATTAAAAATTCCAAATATCCACTTGTTATTATCGGCGGGGGAGTTAAATATTCAGAAGCTGGCGAAAGAATAGATGAATTTTTAAATAAATACAATATCCCATTCGGGGAAAGCCAATCAGGTAAATCTGCAATTAAGTCATCTTCCGATATGTGTCTAGGTGGAATTGGAGTTACAGGAACCTACGCAGCAAATATCTTAGCTAAAAAGTCAGATCTTGTAATTGCAATCGGTTCAAGAATGACTGACTTTACAACTTCATCTAAGAGATTATTTGAGAATAAAGACTGTAAGTTCATCACAATAAATGTCGATAGATTTGACGCATACAAGATGGATGCTCATCAAGTTGTTTCTGATGCAAAGCTTGCCATAGAAGCTTTAGATAAGGAACTAGAAAAACATTCATACAAATCTTCCTACAAGGAAGAGATAAAAGAAGCCAAAGCAAAATGGGCTGAGGAAGTTCTTAGACTTAAGAATTATACCTATGGCGAAAACTTTGAAACGATTATCAAACCACAAGATCCTAGAACAGTTAAAGAATTTATAGAAAAGACTGAAGGAAAAATCACTCAAACTTCTGCAATACTTGCCCTTAATGACTTTATAAAAGAAAATGGAATCGTTATTACAGCGGGAGGAAGTCTCCCAAGTGATTTGCAAAGGCTTTGGACAACTGACAAAAAGGATGCATATCACGCAGAATACGGATATTCCTGCATGGGATATGAAGTAGCAGCGGCTCTCGGAGTTAAGATGGCAGATGAAGATAGCGATGTCTACGCTGTTGTAGGAGATGCAAGTTTCCAAATGCTTAACAGTGAGCTATCTACAATAATTCAAGAAGGAAAGAAAGTATACATTCTAGTATTTGACAATAGTGGATTTGGATGTATCAATAATCTTCAAATGAATCATGCTGTAGGAAGTTTGGCGACAGAGTTTAGAAAAAGAAATGGACAAAGACCTGACGGTGACTTACTAACAGCAGATTACACCAAGGTTGGGGAAGCCTATGGATTTAAGGGCTATACAGTAAAGACCCTAGAAGAATTCAAAAAGGCCTTAGAAGATTCTAAAGATGTTGAAGAACCAGTATTGATTGACCTTAAAGTAATACCAAAAACTATGATTGATGGATACGAATCATGGTGGAATGTAGGTGTAGCTGAAGTTGGTAAGAATAAGGAACAAGAAGAAGTTTACAAAGAAGTAATCGAAGGAAGAAAAGAAGCTAGAAAATATTAACATAATATAATAAGGAGGAGAAAATATTATGACTATTAAATTTGCTTGCGCACCAATTGCATGGACTAACGATGACCTACCAGAACTAGGTAAGGAAAACACCTTTGAACAATGTATCTCAGAAATGGCACTTGCTGGATATCAAGGAACAGAAGTTGGAAATAAATATCCAAGAGATCCAGAAATATTAAAATCATATCTAGAACCAAGAAATCTAGAAGTTGCAAGTGCATGGTTTTCAGCATTCCTTACAACAAAACCATACGAAGAAACCGAAAAAGCCTTTATTGAACATAGGGACTTCCTTCATGCTATGGGAGCTAAGGTTATAGTAGTAGCTGAACAAGGTCACTCAATCCAAGGACAAATGGACACACCTGTATTTAGCAAGAAACCAACATTTACAGACGAAGAATGGGATAAGCTAGCAGAAGGACTAAATAAATTAGGAGATCTCGCTCTAGAAAAAGGAATGAAGATAGTTTATCACCACCACATGGGAACTGGTGTACAAACAACTGAAGAAGTTGAAAAATTAATGGAAATGACAAACCCTGAAAAGGTATTCTTACTATATGATACAGGACACCTAGTATTTTCTGGTGAAGATCCAATTGCCTTTTACAAAAAATTCTCAAAGAGAATTAAACACATCCACTTCAAAGATATTAGAGCAGAAAAACAAGCCCAATCTAAGCAAGAAGAATGGTCATTCCTAAAATCAGTATTCGAAGGAACCTTTACAGTACCTTCAGATGGATGCATAGACTTTGAAACTATAATTGATATGATTCTAGAAGATGGCTATGAAGGATGGATAGTTGTAGAAGCAGAGCAAGATCCAGCCCTAGCAAATCCATTCCTATATCACAAAAAGGCTAAAAACTTTATGGATATGCTTATAACAAATAAGCTTATTGCTAAGAAATAAAGGTAGATATTATGTTTTTCGTAATAGCGAGCTTTGCTATAATAGTATGTCTTATAGGCTTTATCGCCTATAAGAAAACTATTGGGCAAGTAGACACATCATCATCAGAAGGATACTTCCTTGGAGGAAAATCATTAGCAGCACCTGTAGTAGCTGGAACAATAATAATGACAAATCTTTCAACGGAGCAGATAGTAGGTCAGAATGGTCAGTCTTATGTAGGTGGAATGCAAGTAATGGCTTGGGAAGTTACCTCAGCCGTGGCTATAGCACTTCTTGCAGCTGTATTTTTACCAAAATATTTTAGATATGGTATAAATACGATTTCCGACTTTATAGAAATAAGATATGACACAATGACTAAAAGAATTGTATCAATTCTCTTTATTATTACATACATGGTATCATTTATGCCAGTAGTTCTTTATTCAGGGGCTTTAGTATTTAATAAGTTGTTTAGAGTTGATCAGATTTTTGGAGTATCAGAGATTTCAGCCATAACTATAATGGTAATATTTATAGGAGTTGTGGGAGTATTGTATCTCTTCCTAGGTGGTATGACTTTATCAGCTTATTCTGATACAATTTATCAATTTGGTCTAATTATAGGTGGACTTGCAATTCCTTTCCTAGGACTTAAATTATTAGGAGATGGGTCATTCCTAGCAGGTATTGAACATGTAACACAAAACACTCCTGAATTGTTAAATTCGATAGGGGCGGTAGATTCTAAGATTGTACCTTGGCCAACCTTATTTGCAGGAATGTTGTTTAATAACCTTTTCTTCTGGTGCACTAACCAGATGATAGTTCAAAAGGCATTCGCAGCTAAAAACCTCAAAGAAGCTCAAAAGGGAGCACTTATAGTTGGAGTATTTAAGATATTTGGAGCACTATTTTTAGTATTCCCTGGAGTAGTAGCAAGAAACTTATTTGGAGATCAATTCCTAACAGCTCAAGATGGAGCCTACCCACAACTAGTAGTAGAAGTTCTACCACAATGGGCTATGGGGCTATTTGGAGCAGTTATATTTGGAGCAATTCTATCATCATTTGCAGGAAGTTTATCATCAACATCAACCTTATTTGCCTTGGACTTCTACAAGCCAATAATAAATAAGGATGCTTCAGACAAACAAATGGCAAGAGTTGGAAGAATTACAAATATCACTCTCGGTGTAATATCTATAGTAGTAGCACCTTTTATATCAAAAGCAGGATCAGGCTTATATGCCTTTGTTCAAGAATTTAATGGACTATACAACATGCCACTTTTGATTATGATACTTTGTGCCTTCTATTATAAGAAAGCTACAGCTACAGCAGCCAAAACAACAATGATTTTCCACGTTGTAGTCTATGCTTTATCAAAAGTTATCCTAAAAGATATCCATTTCCTATATGTACTAAGTGGTTTGTTCTTCATAGATTTATTAATCATGATAGTAGTAAGCAACTTAACAAACAAAGGAAAAGTATTCGATATAAACAAATACTCAATAGCCCAAGAAGTCGGCGTAGAGCCATGGGCTAAAGTTAAAGTATTCTCAATATTAATCACAATAGTAGTAATAGCAACTTACTTGTTCTTCTCACCATTAGGAATTGCAAGTGTATAATAAAAAAAATAAGGAGAAAATTATGAAAAAATTAAACGTAGGTATTTTTGGAGCAGGTAGAATCGGACAAATTCACGCAATGAATCTAGTAAACAATCCTAATATCAATATTAAAAGAATTGTAGATCCATTTGCAGATAAGCTAAAAGATTTCGAAGAAAAAATTGGAATCAAATTAGAAACAGATCCTGACGTTATCTTTAACGATGAAGAGATAGAAGCAGTATTAATATGTACACCAACTGATACACACGTAGACTATATCGTAAAATCTGCAGAAAAAGGTAAACATATATTCTGTGAAAAACCAGTTTCACTTTCTGATGAAGAATCAATGAAGGCTTACAAGGCTGTAAAAGAGGCAGGAGTTAAGTTCCAAATAGGTGTAAACAGAAGATATGATAGAAACTTCGCTTATGCAAAGAAATTAATAGATGATGGAAAAGTAGGTGACCTTGAACTAGTAAGAGTAGATTCAAGAGACCCAGAAGCACCACCACTATCTTATGTTAAATCTTCAGGTGGACTATTCATGGATATGACAATACATGATTTCGACATGGCAAGATTCTTAACAGGCAAGGAAGTAGTAGAAGTTTATACACAAGCTACAGTTAAGTGCAATAAAGAAATTGAAGGTGTAGATGTAGACACAGCCATCATTAACTTAAGATTTGAAGACGATTCTATCGGAGTAATCTTAAACTCAAGAAGAGCTGCTTACGGATATGATCAAAGAGTAGAAGCCTTTGGATCTAAGGGAACAGCAATGGTAGAAAATGATCTAGAAGCTAATGTAGTTTATGCTGACAAAGACGGTTACCATGCACCAAACCCAGAATTCTTCTTCCTACAAAGATATACTGGAGCATATAATGCTGAGATTAATGACTTTGCTGATGCAGTATTTAACGATAGAGAAACATCAGTAACCATAGAAGATGCAATCATGGCTCAAAGAATCGCCATAGCTGCCAAAGAATCCCTAGATTCTGGAAAACCTGCCAAAGTTAGGATGATTGACTAATGAGCAAGAAGAAGAAAATTCTGATAATAGCTGAAACAGGAATATCTGCCGAGCTTTTTAAAGAAAAATTTCAACACTTTATAGATATTTCAAAATCATGTGCTTGTGTTGAGCTAACAAGTTTAAATAACTTTGTGGACAATCTAAATAAAGAGAAATACACCCACATACTCGTTGCACCAAACGCACATATATTGGAAAATCACATCAAAGAATACCTAAGGAGGGTAGATTCAACTGATACAGACGTAGAGTTAATATCAGAAACAGATTATTTAACAATGAACGTCGAAAAAATAATGCTAGATCAACTATAGGAGAAGAGTATGATTAAAATTGGACATATCGGACTTGGAAGAATGGGACTATTTCATGCTGAAAACATTAGCCAAATGAATGATGCTTGCTTATATGCTCTCTGTGACCTAGATGAAGAAAAACTAGCCAAAGAAGCTAAAAGATTAAATGCTAAAAAAACATACACCGACTTTGATGATATGATTGCAGACGAAGAGATCGATGCCATCACTATAACAAGTCCTTCTCATCTTCATACAGAACAAATTGCAAAAGCATTAAAGGCAGGAAAACACGTATTCTCAGAAAAACCACTAGGAACAACTGTTGAGCAATGTAAAATCGCAGAAAAAGCAGTGGAAGAACACCCTAATCAAATATTCATGCTAGGATTTATGAGAAGATTTGACAGTTCATACAAATATGCTAAAGAAGCAATAGATTCTGGTAAAATCGGTAAGGTATATATGGTTAGATCTTATTCCCAAGACCCTACCAAAAACATCGAAGGAGCTATAGCATTTGGTCCACATTCAGGAGGAGAATTCTTGGATATGTGTGTTCATGATATAGACCTAATGAGATGGTTTATAGGAAGTGAACCTAAAAAAGTATGGGCTATAGGCGGATGCTATGCATATCCAGAATTTGCTGAATGGAATGACGGAGACAATGTATCAGCGCTTATGAAATTTGAAAATGATGCAATGGGATTCTTATTTGCAGGAAGAACAGCTCCACACGGATATAATGTAGAGACAGAAATATTTGGTACAGAAGGAATCATAAGAATTGGTTCAGTTCCTCAAAAGAACCTTGTAGAAATCCTAGATAAATACGGAATAAGAAAAGAAATGAGCCAAGACTTTATCGAAAGATTCTCAGATTCATTCAAGGCTGAACTTAAAGAATTTGTTTCTTGCGTGAGGGAAAATAGAAAGCCAGAAATTACAGTATATGACGGTACAGCAGTATCTCATATAGCTTATAAATGTAAGGAAAGCTTTGAGACAGGTGAGTTAGTAGACATAGACTAATTCTTTCAAATAATTCTTAAAATAGGTAAAAATACATCCTAGATCAGATTAGCTTAATAGTAACATATAGTTTAGTAACATATAGTTATAGAAAAAGGCCTCTAAGGGGCCTTTTTCTATAGTATAAACTCAGAAATAGTTTTAGATATTTCTATTGTGTCTACTCCTTTTTTAAAGTCGAATGATAGTTTGTTTCCGTCGTTAAAGGCTATTATCAGCTCGCTGTCTATATCGAGCATGCCAGCAGTTTCTATTCCGAAGTATTGGATTTTGGAGTAGGGATAAGAGATGTAGGCTATCTTTTTGCCGGTGATTCCTTGAACATTAATTACAAATATTCTTTTTGTAGTAAAGACTACTTGGTCTCTTATTGTTTCAAAGGCTTGGATGATTTCTTCGTCTTTTAGGAGAAAGTTCATTACTTCTTTTCTTACTTTTTCTATATTTATTTCTTTGAGATTGAAGGTGTTAGAGTCACCTATGATTCCACTTCCTATTGTTGACATATGTCCTCCTTTTGCTTTGTTTATTTTATGATATCACTTTTTATTAAATTTTAAAATTAGTATTTATTTTAGTAGATTTTTTCAAAGCTTATCATATATTGATAGAAGTTAGAAATTTTTGAGGTGGTATATGGATCATTATTTAACTAGTGATACTCCATCAAAGGCAATTAGCAAGTTCGCTCTGCCTATGGTGGTTGGATCTTTATTTCAACAAATTTATACCTTGGTCGATTCGGCTGTAGTTGGTAAGTACGTGGGGGAGGCTGCTCTTGCTTCTATAGGGGCAAGTTTCGCCCTTACTACTATTTTTATTTGCATTGGAGTAGGCGGTGGGGCTGGAGCTTCGGTTTTAATTGCAAGATACTTTGGATCACGAGATTACAAGAGGATGAAGACTGCGATTTTTACTTCTATTATAGGATTTTTAGTTCTTTCCCTTGGCCTATCTGCTTTTGGATTGATTTTTTCTAAGAAACTTATGGCCCTTCTTCAAACACCTAGTGAGATTTTGGATATGGCAGTCTTATATCTTAATATTTATTTTTATGGCCTGCCATTTTTGTTTATGTATAATATAATATCTGCCCTTTACCAGGCTCTTGGAGAATCAAAGATTCCCCTATATTTTTTGATTTTCTCATCAATTTTGAATGTAATCTTAGATGTATACTTTGTAAGAGATTTGGGAATGGGTCTTGCTGGAGCTGCCTACGCTACTCTACTTGCCCAGGGGATTTCGGCTATTTTTTCATTTTTTGTTTTTATTAAAAGAATTAGGAAAATTGAAACAGGAAAAACTAAAATTTTTGATAAAACAGAGTTAGGGCTTATTTCTAGGCTTGCTATTCCTTCTATTGTCCAACAATCTACCGTTACTATAGGCCAGCTTTTGGTCCAATCGGTTGTAAATTCCTTTGGGGTAGAGATTTTGGCGGGTTTTTCTGCGGCCATTAGGGTAGAAAGCCTTATAATTGTGCCGATAACAAGTCTTGGTAATGCTATATCTTCCTATACTTCACAAAATGTAGGGGCAAAGAGACTCAACAGATTAGGTCAAGGGCTAAGGGCATCACTGATTATGGTAGGCATATATTCCCTCTTGGTATTTCTTCTTCTAAATATCAAGTCAGCTGATATAATTTCCTTTTTTATGAATGAAAATTCGTCAGACCTTGCTACAAAAACTGGAGAGGCTTATCTAGCTTTCATTGGATTTTTCTTTGTGTTGGTAGGATCTAAGCACTGTGTGGATGGGGTTTTGAGGGGCCTAGGAGATGTAAGAGTTTTTACCCTTGCTAATATTATCAATCTATTTATAAGGGTGAGTCTTTCTATGACCCTTGCCCACAAGATAGGTGTCGCCATGGTCTGGTATGCAGTCCCTCTTGGTTGGATAACGAATCTTATTATTTCTAGCTTTTATTATTTTTATATTAAGAAAAGAAGTTATGAGCTTAAGTTTAAATAAAAATACGCCTTAGCAAGTTTTACTCCTTGCCAAGGCGTTTTCACATTCACCTATTAGATCAAGTAGGGTGGTTTCTAATCTTTATTTCGAGATCTTTCTACTTGGTCTTTTTGTTAAACTAATTTTTTAACTTCTTCTAAAGCAGATTCGAAGTTTACTTCGTGAGTTACTTCTGGAACGTATTCAACGTATTGGATTACGCCTTCTTTATCAACTACAACTATTCCTCTAGCTAAAAGTTTTAGTTCATCGATTAAGAATCCGTATTTTTCTCCGAATTCTCTTTCTTTATAGTCAGATACCATTTCTAGATTTTTGATATCTTCGTTTGAGCAAAATCTTGCTTGAGCGAATGGTAAATCTTCTGTGATTGTAACAATAGCTACGTCATCAGAAAGTTCTAGGGCATCTTTGTTGAATTTCTTCGCTTGAAGAGCACATACGTCTGTATCTAGGGATGGTGCTACAGAATAAACTACAACTTTTCCTTTTAGATCTTCTGAGTTAAATTCTGAAAGATCGTTTTTTGTTGCCTTAAATGCTGGCGCCTTGTCGCCTTTTTTTACTTGAGTTCCTAAAAGTGTTACTTTATCTCCTGCAAATGTAATAGTCATGTTTTCCTCCTAAGTTATACAAATTTTACAAGTTATAACTTTTAACATATATATTATACCCAAATTTTATTAAAAAATTATGTGATTTCTCTTTGTTTAAAAGATAATAATAATCTTTAATAGGGTAAATAGGTATTTTCGGGGAATGTGAAATTTCACAAAGTATGTAAAAATTATCAAACACTGACACAAATCCCTAAAAATAGGGCTTTGTTGACAATTTTTCTGTGAAGGAATATTATATAAACATAAGATAATACGTTTTCAATAGGAGGAGAACCATGAAAGAAAAAATTCAAAGATTTGGTGGAGCGATGTTCACACCTGTAATGCTTTTTGCAGTTTCAGCTCTACTAATTGGTTTTGGTACTTTGTTTACTACTGAAGTAATCATGGGACCAATAGCCAGTGAAGGAACAATCTGGTTTGGATTTTGGGACATGGTCTTGTCAGGAGCATGGGTAGTATTTAATCAATTGCCATTATTATTTGCAATCGCCCTACCGATAGGACTTGCCAAAAAGCAAAATGCCAGGGCCAGCATGGAAGCATTTGTAATCTACATTGTCTTCCTAAATTATGTTTCAACAATTCTTAAACATTGGGGAGGAACATTCGGTGTAGACTTCTCACAAGAGGTTGGTGGAGCAAGCGGTCTTGCAATGATTGCAAATGTTAAAACCCTTGATATGGGAATGATGGGAGCTTTGTTAATATCTGGTATTGCAATTTATCTACACAATAGATTCTTCGATACTAGACTACCAGAGGCTTTGGGAGTTTTCAAAGGTTCATCCTTTGTATTAGGTATTGGATTTATAGTAATGATTCCAGTGGCTTTCCTAGCGGTTTTAATCTGGCCAAAGATTCAAGCAGGAATGAATATATTTAGAGACTTGATCTTAGGATCTGGAACAGTTGGTGTTGGAATATTTGTTCTTTTGGAAAGACTTCTTATTCCATTTGGTCTTCACCACTTACTATATGCACCAATGTTCTACGACTCTTTGGTTGTTCCTGGTGGAATTTATGCTTACTGGGCACAAAATCTTCCACAAATTGCAGCAGCCACAGGATCATTAAAGGAGATTGCACCTTACGCTCAACTTACAGCGACAGGTTGGTCTAAGATCTTTGGATGTGTCGGTGTAGGACTTGCCTTCTACAAGACAGCTCGTCCAGAAAACAAGAAGAAGATAGCTGGTCTTATGATTCCAGTTGTGCTTACTGCTATCCTAAGTGGAGTTACAGAACCAATCGAGTTTACCTTCCTCTTTATAGCACCACAACTATTCGTAGTTCACGCAGTTCTTGCTTCAATCCTTGCTATGGTGATGAATATTGCTGGAGTTGTTGGAGTTTTCTCTGGTGGAGTTATCGAGATGGCATCCCTAAACTGGATACCACTTGCGGCAAATCACTGGAAGACTTATCTCATAATGCTTGTGATTGGACTTGTTGCAATAGTAGTATGGTATTTAGTGTTTACCTTCCTAATAACAAAGTTTGACTTTAAGACACCAGGTAGGGCTGTCACAGAAGATGCTAACAAGCTGTATACAAAGAAGGACTACAAGGCTAAGAAGAAGGAAGAAGGAACTGAAGGTAAAATAGTAAAATCTGCAGATAAGTTTGAAGTTATGGCTGATGAAATTCTAGAAGGTTTAGGTGGAGCCGAAAACATCAAAGACTTTACCAACTGTGTAACAAGACTTAGGGTAAATGTCAACGATCCTTCAAAGGTTGCAGATGATTCATACTTTAGGGAAATTGGAACTTATGGTACTGCCAAGAGTGGAAATTCTGTTCACGTTATAGTAGGAATGGATATCCAATATGTAGCAGATGCCTTTGGCGAATTATTAGATTAGAAAAGTTAATTAGTTAAGAAAGAAATTAATATAAAAGGAGTTAATTATGACACAAAAATATTCAATCGTTGTAGCTGGTGGTGGTTCAACATTTACACCAGGAATTATCGGAATGCTTCTAGATAACCTTGATAGATTCCCAATTAGATCTATCAAACTTTACGATAACGACGCAGATAGACAAGGCGTTATCGGTAAGGCACTAGAAATCTTACTAAAAGAAAGACACCCAGAAATCAACTTTGTCTACACTACAGATCCTGAAGAAGGATTTACAGATGTTGACTTCGTTCTAGCTCAATTAAGAGTTGGTAAGTATGAAATGCGTGATAGGGACGAGAAAGTTCCATTAAAACACGGATGTATCGGACAAGAAACATGTGGACCAGGAGGACTATCTTATGGTATGCGTTCAATCGGTGGAGTACTTGAAATCCTTGACTACATGGAAAAATACTCACCAGATGCATGGATGTTAAACTACTCAAACCCTGCAGCAATCGTAGCAGAAGCTACTAGAAGACTAAGACCAGATTCTAAGATTATAAACATCTGTGACATGCCAATTGACTTAATGTACAAGATGGCAGACATGGTTGGCTTAAAAGAATGGCAAGAGCTTGACTTCTCTTATTACGGTCTAAACCACTTCGGTTGGTTTACAGCAATCTCTGATAAGGAAGGAAATGACCTAATGCCACAAATCAAAGAGCACGTTTCAGTTAACGGCTTTGCTGATGGTATAGGAACAGCCCAACACCTTGATCCATCATGGGTTGAGACATTCACAAAGGCAAAAGACGTTTATGCCCTAGATCCAGCAACAATTCCAAACACTTATCTAAAATACTACTTCTACCCAGACTTCGTAATGGAGCATACTGATCCAAACCACACAAGAGTTGACGAAGTTCGTGAAGGAAGAGAAAAAGATGTATTTGGTTTCTGCCAAAATATCATTGATAAGGGAACAGCAGAAGGAGTTGAAATCGAGCTTGATGCACACGCAACCTACATCGTAGACCTTGCTATTGCACTTGCAGAAAACACAAAGGAAAGATTCCTTCTTATAGTTGAAAACAACGGAGCTATTCCAAACTTTGACCCAACAGCAATGGTAGAAATCCCATGTCTAGTTGGTAAAAACGGAATCGAAAGAATCAACCAAGGAGCAATTCCACAATTCCAAAAAGGCCTAATGGAACAACAAGTATCTGTAGAAAAACTTGTAGTTGAAGCTTGGATTGAAGGAAGCTACCTAAAGATGTGGCAAGCTCTAACACTTTCTGCAACAGTACCAAGTGCGAAAGTTGCCAAAGAACTTCTTGACGATCTTATAGAAGCAAACAAGGACTTCTGGCCAGAACTTAACTAATTAAGGGAAAGTTAGTAATAGAAAAACCTAGTAATATAAGAAAAATCTCTACTTAGCGTATAATAAGCTTAGTAGAGATTTTTTTGTGAGGTGATATTATCAGTTTAGAAAAACTTATAAGGGAAAATGAAAACCAATTTACCCAAACAGACTATGTGATTGCTAATGAGATATTAAAAAACGGCCTTAATTACAATCTTACAATCAATGAATTTGCAAGTATCTGCTATACATCGAGGACCTCTGTCCTAAGATTTGCCAAAAAGCTAGGATTTAATGGTTATAATGACCTTAAATACTACATACTAAATGACAAAGTCGATATTGTAACAAGCTCTGCTACAAGTTTCGATGCGAAAAAGGAGTTGATCTATAAGAAACTAGGAAAAGTAAAAAGAGCCTTTATCTACGGCAATGGGGCCTATGAAGATATAATTAAAGATTCGGTCAAAAGACTGCTTTTTGATGTAGGGATCCTATCAGAAACCTATGCAGGAGCTAAGGAGATAGTGGCCTTCGATAGAGAAATGCTTGAAGATTGCTTAGTAGTGATTGTGGATTTCTCCAAGGATGTAAGAAGCGAAGAATTAATGTTTCAGATTGCCTCAATCCCTTGCATAAAATTAATAGTAGGAAGCGAGTATAAGTCTATGACAAAAAGTGACTATAATATCTTTCTAGCTGAAGAAGAAAGAGAAGTTAGGCTAATAAGCCCCTATATAATAGAACTAGAGAAGTTTTTTACAGAATTTCTAGAAAGGCAAAGTAATGATATTGATGAACTTAGTTAGGGAAAATTATTCTAAGCTCAATAATAACGACCTTAGAATATATTCCTACATAATCCAGAATAAGAGTGAGGCTAACGAATTAAATATCAATCAAATGGCAGATGAGTTAGGTCTTAGCACAAGTTCCATAATGACTTTCACCAAAAAGCTCGGCCTCGACGGTTATAGCGAACTTAAATATCTTATCAAATGGAGCGAAGAAGATAAGAATTCTTCCTTTGATGATAATGAAATAGAATACACTAAAAATGACATCAACCTAACAATGACCATGATGAGTTCCCTAAATCTCGATGGCTTATTTAGGAAAATAAACGAAGCTAGAGACATATTTGTCATTGGAAATGGCTATACTCAACTAAATGTGGCAGAAGAGCTTAAGAGAAATTTCCTAAACGTTGGCAAAATTCTTGATATTCTAGACCAGGACTCCGACTATGAGAGATATAAAGGTCTCATAAAAGAAGGAGATGTCCTCTTTGTCATATCCTTTAGTGGAGAAAATGAGAAGTTGATTGATTTTATAAAATCCCTTAAAGAAGATGTAACCATAGCATCTATTACCAAATTATCAAACAACACCATATCCTACCTATCTGACTACAATATATCATTTGTAACTCATGAAGTCTACGACTTTAATCAGAGGATGACAATAACGCCTATATCACAATATTATATCGTGATTGATTTTATAATTCTAAAATACTTATCCTTTATATCTTAAATAAGAGAAAGCCAGCAAACAATTTACATATGTATTTAAGATAGGCTTTCTCTTAAATGTGTTTGTATTTCATTATGAAAATTTGATTCTCACAAACTAAAAGCAAAGATACCTATAAATTATCAATCTTATCTAATAGAAACAAAGTTGATTGTTGATAGATTCATAAAAAATTAAATAATCTATTTAATAGATAAAAGATTAAAGGAAAAGTCTAGAAATATAAGGATTTTACTTGACAAAAAAGGAATAGACGTGTAGAATATTGAAGGATTGGCATAGATTGCCAATTATTTAAATTATAAAAGAAAAGGAGGTGCATTATGCCTACAATTAATCAACTTGTTAGAAAAGGTAGAAAGAGCGAAAAATCTAAATCAGATACACCAGCTCTAGGTTACAACTACAACACACTAAAAAGTAGAATTACACCAAACCAATCACCACAAAAACGTGGAGTTTGTACATCTGTAAGAACTGTAACACCTAAAAAGCCAAACTCAGCGCTAAGAAAGATCGCCAGAGTTAGACTTACAAACGGAGCTGAAGTACTATCTTACATTCCAGGAATTGGACACAATCTTCAAGAACACAGTGTTGTATTGATCAGAGGTGGAAGAGTAAAAGACCTTCCAGGTGTTAGATACCACATCATTAGAGGTACTCTAGATACAGCAGGAGTAGACGGAAGAAAACAAGGAAGATCTAAATACGGAGCTAAAAAAGCTTAATATTTAGCAAAATAAGTGCATAATGTACCTATTTATATACAAGGTATATGTGCACACTGACGGCAAGAATTTGTCGAGTACTCAAGATATTACACATAATTGGTAAAGGAGGGAAGAAAAGTGTCAAGAAAAGGACATATACCAAAAAGAGAGGTAATGCCTGATGCTAAGTACAACGATAGAGTTGTTACAAAGCTAATCAATAACGTAATGTTAGATGGTAAGAAAGGCCTTGCTACAAAAATAGTTTATGATGCTTTCGACATCATTGCAGAAGAAACTGGCAACGATGCACTAGAAGTATTCTATCAAGCTATGGAAAATATAATGCCAACACTAGAAGTAAAAGCGAGAAGAATTGGTGGTGCCAACTACCAAGTACCAATGGAAGTTAGACCAGAAAGAAGACAAACACTAGCTCTTAGATGGCTCGTAAACTTCTCAAGAGCTCGTGGTGAAAAAACTATGGTGGAAAGACTATCTAAGGAAATCCTAGATGCTTCAAACAACGCTGGTGCAGCAGTAAGAAGAAAAGAAGAAATGCACAGAGCAGCTGAAGCAAACAAAGCTTTCGCACACTATAGATACTAGAAATAGGGGGACAAATGAAAAGAGACGTCTCATTAAAGGACACCAGAAATATAGGTATCATGGCCCACATAGATGCTGGTAAGACTACTGTAACAGAAAGAATGTTATACTATACCGGTAAGATCTATAAAATTGGTGATACACATGATGGTACTGCAGTAATGGACTCTATGGACCAAGAAAAGGAACGTGGAATCACAATCGGATCTGCAGCTACAACATGTTATTGGAATGATCACAGAATCAACATCATAGATACCCCAGGCCACGTGGACTTTACTGTAGAAGTAGAAAGATCACTAAGGGTACTAGATGGTGCTGTTGCACTATTCGACGCTAAAAGCGGTGTAGAACCACAATCAGAAACAGTTTGGAGACAAGCTGATAAGTATGACATCCCAAGATTTTGTTTTATTAACAAAATGGATGCTACAGGTGCTGACTTCTTCATGGCTGTTGATACAATCAAAGATAAACTTAAAGCAAACGCAGTTCCAATAGAAATTCCAATAGGTGCAGAACAACAATTCGAAGGAGTAGTTGATCTTGTAACAATGGAATCTGTAACATACAACACTGAAGACTTAGGTGCTCACCCAATTAAAGGTGAAATCCCAGCTGAACTTGTTGAACAAGCAGAAGAATACAGAGCTAACCTTCTTGAAGAACTTTCAGAAATTGATGATAACATCATGATGAAATACCTTGAAGGAGAAGAAGTTAGTGAAGATGAGATCAATGCTGCAATAAGAAAAGGAACAATTGATAAGAAGATATTCCCATGTCTATGCGGATCAGCTTACAAAAACAAGGGTGTACAAGCACTTCTTGATGCAATTGTAGCTTACATGCCAAGTCCAGAGGATGTTCCAGCAATTGATGGTACAGATCCTAAAGATGATTCAATCGTTCTAGAAAGAAAACCTGGAGATAACGAACCACTAGCTGCACTTGCATTTAAGGTTGTAACAGACCCATATGTAGGTAAGCTAATTTATGTAAGAATCTACTCAGGTACAATTAAATCAGGTTCTTACATCTACAATGCTACAAAAGGCAAGAAAGAAAGAGTTGGACGTATTATGCAAATGCACTCCAACAAGCAAGAAGAAATCGAAGAAGGATTTTCTGGAGATATCGTAGCCCTACTAGGACTAAAAGATACAACAACAGGAGATTCCCTATGTGACCAAGATAACCCAATTATCCTTGAAAACATGGAATTCCCAGACCCAGTAATCTCAGTTGCTATCGAGCCAAAAACTAGAGCAAGTCAAGATAAGATGATCGTAGGACTTCAAAAACTTGCAGAAGAAGATCCAACCTTCCAAACTAGATCAGATGAAGAAACAGGTCAAACAATCATCTCTGGAATGGGTGAGTTACACCTTGAAGTAATCGTAGACAGACTCTTAAGAGAATTCAAGGTAGAAGCTAACATCGGTAACCCACAAGTAGCATACAGAGAATCTATCACTAAAGAAGCTGAAGCACAAGGTAAGTTCGTTAGACAATCCGGTGGTTCAGGACAATACGGTGATGTTATTCTTCAAGTTATGCCAGGTGAAGAAGGTGCTGGAATTACATTCGAATCCAAGATTGTCGGTGGTGCAGTACCAAAAGAATACATCAAACCAGTTGAGGCAGGTGTAAGAGAAGCTGCAGCAAGCGGAATCCTTGGTGGCTACCCAATGGTAGACATCCATGTAATCCTAGTAGATGGTTCTTACCACGAAGTCGACTCATCAGAAGTTGCCTTCCACGTTGCAGGAAGCATGGGCTTCAAGAACGCTGTTGAAAAAGCAGGTCCAGTTCTACTAGAACCACTTGAAAAGGTAGAAATTACAACACCAGATGAATATCTTGGAGATGTAATGGGAGATGTTTCATCAAGAAGAGGTAAGATTGATGGAATGAACCCTAAAGATGGAATTCACGTACTTGATGCATTTATTCCACTATCAGAAATGTTTGGATATGCAACAGACCTAAGAAGTAAAACTCAAGGTAGAGCGACATATTCAATGCAATTCGACCACTATGCACAAGTTCCAGAATCAGTTAAAGAACAAGTATTAGATAAATAATTAATATAGGAGAATATAATGAGCAAACAAACATTTGAAAGAAGCAAACCACATATTAATATTGGTACAATCGGCCACGTAGACCACGGTAAAACAACAACAACAGCAGCAATCACTCAAGCCCTAAACAAAAAATACGGTACAGGTGAATACGTAGACTACGAACACATCGATAAGGCTCCAGAAGAAAGAGAACGTGGAATCACAATCAACACATCTGTAGTAGAATACGAAACAGAAAACAGACACTATGCCC